>Ga0136617_10000769_pt1 | contig 27771 bp, 30 predicted proteins | sample AntDrymUQ3222106_2_FD_129672 | JGI IMG/M metagenome (GOLD analysis project Ga0136617, IMG submission 129672) | Polar desert sand microbial communities from Dry Valleys, Antarctica - metaG UQ322 (21.06) | ecosystem: Environmental > Terrestrial > Soil > Desert | place: Antarctica: Dry Valley...
CGGCGGAGTGGCCGAGTGGTTTAGGCAAGGGCCTGCAAAGCCCTGTACGCGGGTTCGATTCCCGCCTCCGCCTCGGGCGATTAGCTCAGTGGGAGAGCGCTTCCTTGACACGGAAGAGGTCACTGGTTCAATCCCAGTATCGCCCACCACCCCGCAAGGCCTCGGCCAGCACTACAGTTCTGCTACGTGGTACAGAACAGGAGCACTCCACCGAAGGGCTCTCGTCCCGACCCGCCAGAGGCTCCGGACCGACGGCAACCAGCACCGGCCGTCGTCGAGTCCGGTGCGGTATGGGACTGCGTGGAGGCCGACGCAAGCGTCAGCGTTCCGGAGCACGTCGCCGACCTTACCCTGCGAGAAAGCCGATGGGTCGATGCGGATCTCTCTGGCAGGCGCTTCGCCGGTCTTCGCTGCCGGGACACCCAGTTCGTGCACTGCGACCTGTCAGGCACCGTTCTGGACGGAGCCGCGTTCACCCGCGTCACGTTCACGAACTGCCGGTTGACTGGCACTGTGCTGAGCGGCGTCGAGCTCGCCGAGGCTAACTTCCAGGAAGCCCAGTTGACCGGCACGCAACTACATGGATCAACCCTCGACGACATCGAGGGTTATTCAGGAGAGTTGTGTGGATCTTGTAAGACCGCGGTTGAGCTGCGGAGATACGCCTCCGATCAAGATCGCTGAATAAGCCTCATCCAAGGCGCTCTCTTCCTGCGCGGCTCCCGTATCAGTCCGGACCAGCTCGTCCCGCTCGGCGCCGCGCTGCTCGCGGCGATGGACATCCAGGTGACGGAGCACTACGCCAGCTGACCGGAGCGCAAGACAGCGCCGACCGCGGTGACCATGGCGGGTCAGGGCCGCCCGCATCTCGGGGCAGCAGCTATGGCAGGGCGCAGCAATCGGCCGTCGCCCAGACTGTTCGGTCGCTGGCCGTTGTCGCTACGGGAGGGTCCCGCAGCGACCACCAGATACCGGGTGGCGAACAGCGGACGATCATGGTGGTCGGGACGGTGTCCGGGAGGAGGACCGCAATGAGCGCCAACCCGCTACCGGACGACGCCCGTCGCCTCCCCGAGCCGCACGACAGTCTCGCGTCGGGGGTACCGCCTGCGGCGCCGGGCACGATCTTCGCGCTCGCTCTCAGCAGCGGGATCACGGTCGGCCCAAGAGAGACGCGAGCTGCAATCCGCACGGTAGCGTGAACCCAGGGTCGGTCTTCCGGCTGGACATCACGCACACGGACACGCAGGGAAGGAGCTCACACAGTGTGCCCAACGGCTGCATCGTCCCCTGACCTTGCCGATGCCCTGGCGTCCCGCCTGGACGATGTCGCACCTGAGGGTCTCAACGTCCGGGCACACGAGAAGCGTATCGGTGTGTACCGGGGCGATCTGCTGCTCGGCGGGTCGGCGGCACCCGGGATCCTGGACAGCGAGTCCGACGATCAGCAAGTCGAGACGGCCGCACGATCCACGATCAGTGCCGTTCAGGACGTGTTCGCCGAGGAGCTGAAGATTCCGTGGCCGGCCGGATCGGGTCTGATGCCCGCTCCCGACACGTGCGTCAGGAGCGGTGTCCTCCTCGCCTGGTTCGGGCCTGAGAAGGAGCCCGTCCTCGCACTCATCTCGCTCGAGCTGCGGAGGTAGCGGGCCGACGCGTAGGCATGTTCCCCTACCGTTCCACGTACCCGCCGGTGCGCGGCTCCTGGCGCGGTGACATCGTGGGACGCACAGCGCGTTCAGACTTTCCATCCCTGTTCAAGAATGTCCTGCCCTGCAGGCATCAAGAGGGGAGACGGCATGGGTCGGCGTATCGGGGGCCCGGAGGGTGGCAGCGACAAAGGTAGCGGAGGAGCCGGGACGGTCGTCGCGGCTATCGGGATCGCCGTGGCTGTCGGCGCGGGTGGGACGTCGGTCGTCGGCGGCGCGGTGGGCTCCAGAACCTCGGCGTCGTCGGGTGTGTCGTCCGGCGCTCGTAGCCAGGCTCGCGTCAGCAATCAGAACTCGCAGGCTGCGGAGGCTCGCGTGGTCGCCCGTGGAGTCCGCGTGACCGCACGGGTCACCGACGATACGACCAACTGCGTCGAACACTCCTACGGCCAGATCCGCGACCTCCTCCGGCGGCAACCCTGCGTCGGATTGCACCGAGCGGTGTTCGAGCTCCGAGACCGCAACGGTGACGTCGTGCTGCTCGCTGTCTCGTGGGTCGAGATGGCCGACGAGGCCACGGCGCGCGACCTCCACCAGCGGCTCGACACCCATGGTACCGGCAACATCACCGAACTCTCCCGCGAACGCGGCCGGTACCGCTCCGTCCGCTACACCGGCGACGCTTACGCCTCCCACCGCGACGGCACGGTCGTCGTGAACGCCCAAGCACAGCCCGTGGCCCGCCGTGTTTCCGGACTGGCGCTGACGTCGATCGTGACCCACGCCGTCCGGTAGGAACTGGTTCAGTCAGCGAGCTTCGCGATCGCCTGTGCCCAGAGGAAGTACTTGTTCGTGCCCAGGTCTCGGACGGTCTTGATCCCAAAGGCCGACTTCAGCTTCTCCGCGTCAGAGTCACTGACTCCCTGCAGCGTCGCAACCGGAGCACTGGCCAGCTCGGCGATGCTCATGCCCTCGTAGGCCTTGTCCACCTTCGTGGTGATGTCACCCACAGTGATCCCCTTTTCACTCGCCGTCGACCCTCGCCGGGCCGTTCGACAAGCTAACAGAAGATCAAACGGTTGCATCGATCGCGATAGAGGGGCCGATCACGGGGCCGGGAGCACCTGGCGCGGGAGCAGATCGCTGACCGCGGTGCCGTCGCGCTCCTCGCGGGCCTTCCACTCGCGCGGGTAGCCCAACGACGCCTCGACGAAGCGCACCTCGTCCTCCCAGGTCACGCGGGGGATGTGCAGGTGCCCGTAGACGACTGCCGTCGCGCGGTAGCGGACGTGCCAGTCCGCGGTCCGTGTGGTGCCGCACCACAGCGCGAACTCGGGGTAGCGCAGCACCCGCGTCGGGAGCCGGGTGAGCGGCCAGTGGTTCACCAGCACCGTCGGGAGGCCACGGTCGCAGGCGTCCAGGCGGCGGGCCGACTCCGTCACGCGCGCCGCGCACCAGGCGGCGCGGTCCGGGAACGGGTCGGGATGGAGCAGGTGCTCGTCGGTGCACACCACCCCCGCCTCGTACGCCGTGGCCAGGCCCTCCTGGACGGTCGTGGTGCCCGCCGGCAGGAACGAGTAGTCGTAGAGCAGGAACAGCGGGGCGATCGTCGCCGGCCCGCCCGCGCCGTCCCACACCGGGAACGGGTCCTCCGGGGTGAGCACGTCGAGATCCCGGCAGGCCTCCACGAGCCGCCGGTAGCGCTGCTCGCCACGCAGCTGCACCGGGTCCGCTCTGTGCGTCCACAGCTCGTGGTTGCCCGGCACCCAGATCACCCGGGCGAACCGCTCGCGCAGCAGCCTCAGCGCCCACGTCACGTCGCCGACCTGCTCCGCGACGTCGCCCGCGACGATCAGCCAGTCGCCGTCGGTGCCCGGGCGCAGGCCCTCCACGATCGCGCGGTTCTCCGGATGACTGACGTGCAGGTCGCTGACGGCCAGCAGCTGCGATGCGCGCACACCCCAGTCCTACCGCACCCCACCGCCCCGCGAGTCGGTACGAACTGGCGCACGAGTCGGTACGAACGGGGGGCACGTCACGTCAGGCTCGGCCCGCGCCTCCCCGTCGAGCAGGAACTTACGCGCTAATCTGTACCGACTCGCGCACCGATCTGTACCGACTCGCGGGGTGGCGTGGGAGGGGGCGCGGGATGGGTGGGGTGTTGACGTTGGCGGTGGATGTGGGGGGGTCGGGGCTTAAGGCGGCGGTGCTTTCGCCTGGGGGGGAGATGGTGTCGGAGCGTGCCCGGCGCGAGACTCCGTACCCGTGCACGCCGCCGGTGCTGCTCGACGCGCTGGCCGGGCTGGCCGCCGCCCAGCCCGCGTACGACCGCGTCGCTGTCGGGTTCCCCGGCACCATCCGCCGCGGCCGCGTGCGCGAGGTCCCGGCGTTCTCCCGCCGCGGCCCCGGCAAGCCGCCGGATCCCGAGCTCGTCGGGCTGTGGACCGGCTACGACCTGGAGACGGCGCTCACGGAGCGTTTCGACACGCCGGTCCGGGTAGCCAACGACGCCGACGTGCAGGGCTGTGCGGTCATCGCCGGCCGTGGCATGGAGCTGGTGATCACGCTCGGCACCGGCGTCGGGTGCGCGGTGTTCTTCGACGGGACGTTGCTGCCGCACATGGAGCTCTCGCACGGACGCTTCGGCGAGGGCCAGTCCATCGAGGTGGCGTGCGGTGAGAACGAGCGCCTGATGATCGGTAAACAACGCTGGTGCGAGCGGGTGCTGGACGCGGTCGAGGCGTTGGAGGCGATGGTCCTGCCCGACCACCTCTACATCGGCGGCGGCAACGCCAAGAGGCTCGATCCGGAGACGCTGGGCCCGAACCGCACCCTGGTCCCGAACATCTCCGGCCTGCTCGGCGGCATCGCCCTGTGGGAGCGCACGAGCGGCTCCGGCCCCGGCAACCGCTGAAAACCAGACCGGGCAGGATGGCGCGCGTGTCCACCGACCTGCACGGCACCAACCTTCACAGCACCGATATCACCGCCACCCCCGAGTGGTCCGCGCTGGCGCGCCACCACACCGACGTCGCCGGGCTGCACCTGCGCGAGCTGTTCGACGGCGACCCCGGCCGGGCCGACGCGTTGACGGCCACCGGCGCCGAGCTCGTCCTCGACTACTCCAAGCACCGCATCACCCGCGAGACGCTGCCGCTGCTGACCGCACTCGCCCGCCGCGCCCAGCTGCCCGAGCGCACCGCGGCGATGTTCGCCGGCGAGCACATCAACACCAGTGAGGACCGCGCAGTGCTGCACACGGCGCTGCGGCTGCCCGGCGACGCCTCGCTCGTCGTCGACGGCCAGGACGTCGTGGCCGACGTGCACGCGGTCCTCGACCGGATGGGCGCGTTCACCGACGCCGTCCGCTCCGGGGAGTGGACCGGTCACACCGGCGAGCGGATCCGCGCGGTCGTCAACATCGGGATCGGCGGCTCCGACCTCGGTCCGGTCATGGCCTACGAGGCGCTGCGCGAGTACGCCGACCGCGACCTGACGCTGCGGTTCGTCTCCAACATCGACCCCACCGACATCGCCGAGGCCACTGCTGACCTGGACCCGGCCAGCACGCTGTTCGTCGTCTCCTCCAAGACGTTCACCACGCTGGAGACGCTGACCAACGCCCGTGTGGCGCGGAGCTGGCTGGTAGCCGGCCTCGGGGACGGGGCCGCCGTGGCGAAGCACTTCGTCGCCGTCTCCACGAACGCTGCGGAGGTGGCGGGGTTCGGCATCGACGCCGAGGCCATGTTCGGCTTCTGGGACTGGGTGGGGGGCCGCTACTCGGTCGACTCCGCGATCGGGCTCGCGCTCATGGTCGCGATCGGCAAGGAGCGGTTCGGCGAGTTCCTGGCCGGGATGCACGCGATCGACGAGCACTTCCGGACCGCGCCGCTGGAGCAGAACCTGCCGGTGATCGCGGGGCTGCTCAACGTCTGGTACACGAACTTCTTCGGCACCCAGACCCACGCGGTCCTGCCCTACAGCCAGTACCTGCACCGGCTGCCCGCCTACCTGCAACAGCTCACGATGGAGAGCAACGGGAAGTCCGTCCGCGGCGACGGCACCCCGGTCACCACTGCGACCGGGGAGATCTTCTGGGGTGAGCCGGGCACCAACGGCCAGCACGCCTTCTACCAGCTGCTCCATCAGGGCACCCGGCTCGTGCCGGCGGACGTCATCGGGTTCGCCCAGCCGAGCGAGGCACTGCCCGACCACGTGGTGCCGATGGACGACGGCACGGACATGCACGACCTGTTCATGGCCAACCTGTTCGCCCAGACCTCGGCGCTCGCGTTCGGGAAGTCCGCCGAGGAGATCGCGGCCGACGGCACGGCGGCCGAGCTCGTGGCGCACAAGGTGATGCCCGGCAACCGGCCCTCGTCCACGATCCTGGCGCCGAAGCTCACGCCGTCGGTGCTCGGGCAGCTGATCGCGTTCTACGAGCACGTGACGTTCGTGGAGGGCACGATCTGGGGTGTCGACTCGTTCGACCAGTGGGGCGTGGAGCTCGGCAAGGTACTGGCCCGCCGGCTCGGACCGGTGCTCACCGCCGCCGCGCCGGACACCACCGGGCTCGACAGCTCCACCGCGGCGCTGGTGCGCCGGTACCGGGAGTGGCGCGGTCGCCGGCCCTGAACCGCGGTGAGGATGAGGCGATGCCGAGTGGGCCGGTGGGTGGCGACGCGCGACTCGGCGCGGGTATCGCCGTGCTGCTCGCGCTGGCCGCCGCGGTCGGGCTGTGGTCCGCGTTCACCGGTGTGGGACCGGCCCAGTTCGACGCGCTGGCGCTGCACGAGTCGATCGAGGCCCGCTCCGGGGCGCTCACCGCGATCGCCGTGGTCGTCACGAACGTCGGCAGTACGGCGGCGATGGCGGTGCTCGCCGTGGCCGTGGGGATCTGGTCGTGGTACCGCAGCCGGCACGCTGACGCCGTGCTCGCCGTCGGCTCGATGATCGGCGCCAGCATCGTGTTCCGTGGGTTGAAGGTACTTCTCGACCGGCCGCGCCCGCCCGCAGGCTACCGGCTGGTGCCCGAGACGAACGAGTCGCTGCCGTCCGGGCACGCCACGATGTCGATCGTCGTGGTCGGGACGCTGGTCGTGCTGGCCTGGGCCGGGTGGGGCGCCGCGGCGCGGGTGGTGATGGTCGCGGCCGCGGCGCTGTGGGTCGGCGCCGTCGGGGCCACCCGGATCTACCTCGGCGTGCACTGGTTCAGCGACGTGCTCGCCGGCTGGCTCGTCGGCGCGGCCTGGCTCACGCTGTGCGTAACGGCATGGCGCTGGTGGCAAGCCCGCACCCGCTTGCGGCTCGCCCCGTGATCAACGAAGGTGGGTCCATGAGCGAGCCCACGTGGGAATCCGTCGATGACTACTGGGACGGGCTGCTGCTGCTGCACCCCGACCCGGTGCTGGACGCCGCGCACGAGGCCAACGTCGCGGCCGGGCTGCCGGCCATCGACGTCTCCCCCGCCCAGGGCAAGCAGCTGCACCTGCTTGCCCGCACGATCGGCGCCCGGCGGATCCTGGAGGTCGGCACGCTAGGCGGCTACTCGACGATCTGGCTCGCCCGCGCCCTGCCCGCCGACGGGCGGCTCATCACCTGCGAGATCGACCCGCGTTACGCCGAGGTGGCGACCTCCAACCTCGCCCGCGCCGGGCTCGACGGCGTCGTGGACGTGCGCGTCGGCCCGGCGCTGGACACGCTCGGCACCCTCGAGGGCCCGTTCGACCTGGCCTTCATCGACGCGGACAAGGCCTCCAACAGCGAGTACTTCCAGCACGCCGTGCGCCTGTCCCGCCCCGGCGGAATGATCATCGTGGACAACGTGGTGCGCAGTGGAGCCGTGGCCGACACCGCCAGCACGGACCCGATGGCGGTGGACGCCCGCCGGTTCGCCGAGGCGCTGGCGGCAGACGACCGGGTGGACGCCACCGTGATCCAGACAGTCGGCCGCAAGGGTCACGACGGCTTCGCGCTGGCGGTGGTGCGGTAACAGGGCCGCGGCTGGACGTGAGCTCAGTGGTCGGCGGGGCGGATGTGGTACTCGAACACGAGGCCGCCGACGGCGATCAGCAGCAGGATGCCGGCGATCACCATGGCCCATACGTAGAAGAACGCGAGCGAGATGCCGACCAGCGCGGCCGACCCGGCCACCATGATCGGCCAGTAGCTGCCCGGGGAGAAGAAGCCGACGTCACCGGCACCGTCGGACACCTCGGCCTCCGGGTTGTCCTCGGGACGGGCCTCCAGCCGGCGCGAGACGAACCGGAAGTACGTGCCGACGATGAGCGCCAGGCCGCCGGTGAGGAACAGGCCGGCCACGCCGACGGACTCCTGCGCGAGCACGGCGTAGACGATCGCGGCCAGGAAGAAGAACGCGGTGATGATCTCGAAGAGGCGGGATTCGACCTTCATGGCGTGCCCCTCAGCTGCCGGTAGGCGGCTGCGAGGCCGCGCGTTCGGTCCGGTTCGTGGAGAACGGGTAGGTGGTGTAGGCCTGCGGCGTGCACAGCTGGCCGCAGTTCAGCGCGCCGAGCGCCTCGCCCGCGGTGTAGGGCGCGCCGGTGGCGGGGTTGACCTGCGCGCGCAGGTCGACCCAGCGGTCGTAGCGATCCGGCGCCAACGCACGGACCTCGAAGTTCATCTGCGAGTGGTAGGTGCCGCACAGTTCCGCGCAGCGCCCGACGAACGCGCCTTCACGCTCGATGCGGTCGATCTGCCAGACGTTGTCCTGGTCGTTGCGCTCGGGCCGGGGGAACACGTCGCGCTTGAACAGGAACTCCGGCACGAAGAAGCTGTGGATCACGTCGTTGGAGTGCTGGGTGAACTCGATCCGGCGCTCGGTCGGCAGCACCAGCAGCGCGATGGTGTCGGGCGTGCCGAGCGTGCTGACCGGCTGCCCGTCGACGCCGGGGTCGTCGGGGTAGGCGAACTGCCAGTTCCACTGGAACGCGGTGACGTCGATCCGCGTCTCGGGTTCGACCGTGTCGGTGTCGACGTAGTTCTGCACGTTGACGGTGAAACCGAACAGCACCGCCACGATGATCGTCGGGACCACGGTGAACACGATCTCAACGGGCAGGTTGTACTGGGTCTGGCGCGGCGGGGTGTCGTCATCGGCGCGCTTGCGGTGGAACGCGACCGCCCAGAACATCGCGCCCCAGGTGATGGCGCCGACGATGAGCGCGGCGATGGTGGAGTAGGTCCACAGCTCGCGCATCGCCTCGGCCTGCGGCGTGACGCCGACCGGCCAGCCGAAGCGGAGGACCTCCTGCACCGAGCAACCGGTGGTGAACGGGACGACCAGGGCCGCCAGCGCAACCAGCTTGGCCACGCGCCCGGAACCGCGGCGGTCTCCCCCGCGCTGTGCTCGGCCCACTGCTCGCCGCCTCCCTTGCCCGTCGCCTGATCGCCCGTCGCCGACTGCCGGTTCGTCCCGGCGGGCGCACGCGCCTTCGACCACGCGTAGAGGCTAGCCGAGTGGGCCGTCGAATCGGCTGTCGGGTGCGGCATCCGGGGCCCGGCGGGCCCTCGGCATACTGGCCAGCTGTGTGCGGACTGCTGGGAATGCTGACTACCGGGACCGACGCCGCTGCGCGGGCAGCGGCGATCGCCGACGCCCTGCGCTGTGCGCACCACCGCGGGCCCGACGAGACCGGTACCTGGAACGACGCCGACGCGGTGCTCGGTTTCAACCGGCTCTCGATCATCGACGTCGCGGGCTCGCACCAGCCCCTCCAGTACGCGGACGGTCGCTACACGATCGTCTTCAACGGCGAGGTCTACAACTACCTGGAGCTGCGCGCCGAGCTCGCCCGCGAGCACGGGGCGAGGTTCGCCACCGAGGGCGACACCGAGGCCGTCGTCGCGGCCTACCACCACTGGGGCCCGGCGGCCGTCGGGCGGCTGCGCGGGATGTTCGCGTTCCTCATCTGGGACGCCCACGAGCGCGTGCTGTTCGGCGCGCGCGACCCGTTCGGCATCAAGCCGCTGTTCCTGGTCTCGGGACCGGCCGGGGTCGCCTTCGGCAGCGAGAAGAAGAGCCTGCTGGAGCTGGCTCCGACCCTGGGTCTGGGCGGGGACGGCGGAGATGTCACGGCCGATCTCGACCCCGCCGCGCTGCAGCACTACCTGCTGCTGCAGTACGTGCCCGAACCCGCCACGCTGCACCACGCGATCCGGCGCGTCGAGTCCGGCACGCACGTCACGGTGCGTCCCGGCGGCGAGGTCGACGCGGAGCGGTACTTCACCCCGGTGCTGCACAGCGGGGGCGGCGCAGGGCCCGCCGTGCACCGCAGGATCGCCGACGCGCTGCGCGACTCCGTCGCCAAGCACATGCGCGCCGATGTCACGGTGGGGGCGTTCCTCTCCGGCGGCATCGACTCCACCGCCATCGCGGCGCTGGCCCGGGAGCACAACCCGGACCTGATCACCTTCACCACCGGGTTCGAGCGCGAGGGCTACTCCGAGGTGGACGTGGCCGCGGAGTCGGCCGCCGCGATCGGCGTGCGCCACGTCGTGCGCACCGTCAAGCCGGACGAGATGATGGCCGCGCTGCCGCTGATCGTCTGGTATCTCGACGACCCGGTGGCCGACCCCGCGCTGGTGCCGCTGTGGTTCATCGCCCGCGAGGCACGCCAGCACGTGAAGGTCGTGCTGTCCGGGGAGGGTGCCGACGAGCTGTTCGGCGGCTACACCATCTATCGCGAGCCGCTGTCGCTCGCGCCGTTCGAGAAGGTGCCGGGGGCGCTGCGCGGGCTGCTCGGGCAGGCCTCGACGCGGCTGCCCGAGGGGATGCGCGGCCGGGACCTGCTGCGCCGGGGCGCGCTGCCGATCGAGCAGCGCTACTACGGCAACGCCCGGATCTTCCGGGACGATCAGCTCGCCGGGGTGCTGCGCCAGTACGACCCGCGCCGCTCGCACACCGACGTCACCGCCCCGCACTACCGCGACTCGAGGGACTGGGACCCGGTCTCGCGGATGCAGCACGTCGATCTGTTCACCTGGCTGCGCGGCGACATCCTCGTCAAGGCCGACAAGATGACGATGGCCAACTCGCTGGAGCTGCGGGTGCCGTTCCTCGACCCCGAGGTGTTCGCGGTGGCCTCGGGGCTGCCGCGGTCGGAGAAGCTCGCCGGGGGCACCACGAAGTACGCGCTGCGGCGCGCGCTGGCCGGGATCGTCCCGGCACACGTGCTGAACCGGCGCAAGCTCGGCTTCCCGGTGCCGATCCGGCACTGGCTGCGCGACGAGATGCACACCTGGGCAAGCGAGATCATCCGCGACTCCCAGGCCGATCACCTCGTCGACCTCGACGCGGTGGCGCGCCTGCTCGACGCCCATCGCGAGGGCCCGGTCGACCACAGCCGCCGGATCTGGACGCTGCTGGTGTTCCTGCTCTGGCACGGCATCTTCGTAGAACAACGCCTAAAACCGGAAATCCCAAAACCCACCTACCCCGTCCTCCTCTAACAACCCCCGCGAGTCGGTACGACGTGGCGGCCGAGTGGGCGAAAATCGGTGGCGCCGCCGCGGAGCGCGTGGCGGGATGGTCGCCATGACACAGCTCACCCACCACGTCGAGACCTACCCGATCGCGCCGTGCGACGAGACGGCAATGCGCGAGTGGTTCGATCTGGAGTGGTACGCGCAGGTGGCCGACCGGCCAGACGACGCACCGCCGTGCTGGATCGCGCATCGGGCCCGGCTGCGCTCGCCGTGGCCCGGCGAGGAGTCGCACGCCTGGCTCGCCCGAGCCGGCGACGAGGTCGTCGGGGTCGGCGTCCTCGACCTACCGCAGCTGGACAACACCGACACCGCGCTCTGCGACATCACCGTCGCACCCGCGCACCGGCGACGCATGGTGGGGCGGCGGCTCCTCGCGCTCCTCACGGACGAGGCCCGCCGAGCCGGGCGGGTACGGCTGATCGGCGAGGTCCACGCACCGCTGGCGGGGACGGCCCCGGGCCCCGCCTTCGCCGCGGCGGCTGGGGCCAGCGAAGCCCTGACCGACCTGCGTCAACGGCTCCACCTGCCCGCCGGCGACGAGGTGCGGGACCGCCTCGCCGAGCAGGCGCACGCGGCGGCCACGGGCTACGACCTCCTCCAGTGGACCGACGGCACTCCCGACGAGTGGCTCGACGACATCGCCCGCCTCACCGGGCGGATATCCACCGACGCCCCACTGGGTGAGCTGAGCTGGGCTCCGGAGTGCTACGACGCCCAGCGCGTGCGCGACCGGGATGCGATGTGCCGGGACCACGGGATACGCGTGACGGTGACCGCCGCCCGCGCACCCGACGGGCGGCTGGCCGCGTTCACCGAGATCGCCGCGACAGCGTCGGTCCGGTGGCACGCCGCGAACTGGTACACCCTCGTCGCGCCCGAGCATCGCGGCAGGCGCCTCGGGCTGCGGGTGAAGCTGGCGAACCTCACGCTCGCCCGCGAGCGGCTTCCGGAGCTGCGCGCGGTCGACACCGACAACGCGGTGTCCAACACCCACATGATCGCCATCAACGAGGCCATGGGGTTCCGCCCGCTGGACCGGATCGGCGAGTGGCAGCTGGATCTCTGATCCGTTCAGGCGCATGCCACGAGCGTCTGTCCGGCGACGGTCAGCCGGGCCGTCACCCGCTGGCCGGGAGATGCCGGAGCGGTCGCGACGATGAGCCCGGCGCGCGCGAGGCGGTGGACCGCCAGCTGGTCGGTGCAGCAGCGTCCCTCGACGAACAGGTCGGGCTCGGCGCCGACGAGCAGCTCGGCGGACCCGTCGGCTACCGCCCGCAGGATGGCCCGGTCACGGTGGCTCAGCTCGACGTCGAGACGGGTGTCCATCGATCCCACTCCTCTCCGCCGGCGGCTGCGGGACGGCACCAGCTGCTGATGCGTTCGGCCAGCATCCGGAACGAATGCCGGAGCGCGCACCGCACCGTGACCAGCTCGACGAGGACCAGGTCGCCGGGACCGTCGGTGCTCTCCAGCGCGGCGCGGTCGACGACCTCGGCCGGTGCCCCGCACTCCGGGCACCCGACAAGCGTGAGGTCCTCGTGGTTCTGCATAGCGTCCTCCTCGTCGCTGAAGAAGAGGAGGCCACGACGGGGACAGATACACCGGCACCGCAAAGGCCCCGGCCGCGTAGCGACCGGGGTCTCATGCTGCGGCCATCGGCCGCGTACGGATCAGTTGAACGAGTCGCCGCAGGCGCAGGACCCACCGGAGTTCGGGTTGTCGATCGTGAAGCCCTGCTTCTCGATGCTGTCGACGAAGTCGATCACCGCACCCTGCAGGTACGGCGCGCTCATCCGGTCCACCCCGACCTTGAGGCCGTTGTAGTCGCGGAACAGGTCTCCATCGAGCGAGCGGTCATCGAAGAACAGCTGGTAGCGCAGCCCTGCGCAACCACCCGGCTGCACGGCGATACGCAGGTGCATGTCCTCGCGCCCCTCCTGCTCGAGCAGGGTGCGAGCCTTGAGGGCTGCGGCGTCGGTGAGCTCGACGCCGTGCGTCTCGGTCTCGATGGTGGTGTTCTCGACGGTCATGGCTCTCCCAACAACGAGCGGGCAGTGCATATTTCTCGTGGGCACAGTATTACCCGTGAGCGCGTTCCCGGGCTCATGGTAGGCCCTCGGGGCGACACCGCGCGCCAACGGCTCCGGATCTCAGCGGCTCCAACGTGCGGCGACCCGCTCGGCGAGCGCGGCCAGCATGCCGGCGGGGTCGGCCAGCGACGCCTCGACACCGCCCGCGTCGTCGGCCACCGCGTAGGCCGCGTCGACGCCGACCGACGCGGCCTCGCGGCGCCCGACCGACACCTGCCCGGCCACGACGACGCACGGCACGCCGCGGTCGGCGGCGGCGCGGGCCACGGTCGTGACGAGCTTGCCGCGCAGCGACTGCCAGTCGAAGCTGCCCTCGCCGGTGACGGCCAGCGCGGCCCGGTCGAGCTCCGCGTCGAGGCCGACGAGCTCGCGCACCAGCCCGGCCCCGGACACCCGGCGCGCACCACAGGCCAGCAGCGCCGCTCCCAGCCCACCCGCGGCACCCGCGCCCGGAGCGTCGCGGACATCGCGTCCGAACTCGGCGGCGAGCACGTCGGCGAACCGCGCCAACGCCGCGTCCAGCTCCGTGACCGCAGCGGCGTCGGCACCCTTCTGCGGACCGAAGACGGCGGCGGCGCCGAACCGCGCGAGCAGCGGGTTGTCGACGTCGGCGGCCGCGACGAGGCGCACCCCGTCGAGCCGCGGCGCACCGTCGAGCCGGACGCAGCGCGCCAACGCCGCTCCCCCGGCCGGCAACGGCGCCCCGTCGGCGTCGAGGGCCACCGCGTCGAGCGCCCCGAGCAGCCCGGCCCCGCCGTCGGTGGTGGCCGTGCCACCCAGCCCGATGACGATCTCGGCCACCCCGGCGTCGCGCGCGTCGGCGACGAGCTCGCCCACGCCGCGGCTGGTGGCGCGCCGGGCGGTGTCCGGGTCCCGCCGCTCGCGCGGGACGAGGTGCAACCCGCACGCCGTCGCCGCCTCCAGGTAGGCGGTGGACCCGAGCTGTAGCCAGCGGGCCGGAACCGGGCGCCCGCAGGGTCCGGTGACGTCGAGCTCGTGCCACTGCCCGCCGAGCGCGGCATGCAGCACCGCCACGAAGCCGGTGCCGCCGTCGGCCAGCGGCAGCAGCACCAGCTCGTCGCCCGGTACGGCCCGGCGCCAGCCGGTGGCGATGGCCTCGGCTGCGGCCGGGGCGCTCAGGGTGCCGGCGAAGGAGTCTGGAGCCACGACCACGCGCACGCACGCCACGCTATCGCCCGTACGCTGGCAGTCGTGAGGTTCCTGCGTCGCTCCGCGCCCACCACCGTCGGCGGTGCCGAGCCACCCGACACCTCCGAGGCAACACCGGACCGGCGCGAGCCCCCCCGCACCGCGGGCAAGGGCCGGCCGACGCCCAAACGCCGCGAGGCCGAGACCAAGCGCCGCGGCCCGGCCCCGCCACCGCCGCGCACCCAGCGCGAGGCCGCCCGGCTCGCCCGGGCCAACCGTCCCGACCGGGAGCAGCGCCGCCGCGGCGCCGCCGAACGTCGCGAGCGGATGGCTGCCGGGGACGAGAAGTTCCTCATGCCCCGCGACCGCGGACCGGTGAAGGCCTACATCCGGGACGTCGTCGACTCCCGGCCGCACCTGATGGGCCTGTTCATGCCGCTGGCCATCGTGGTGGTGGTCTCGTTGCTGGTGCCGGTGCCCGCGGTGCAGCAGTACCTCAGCCTGTTCAGCCTGCTCGCCCTCAGCACCATGATCATCGAGGGGATCTTCCTCGGATCGTCCACCGCGCGGCGGGCGCGGGCGAGGTTCCCCGACGAGACGATCGGCGGGCTCGGCACCGGGTGGTATGCGTTCACCCGCGCCAGCCAGCTGCGGCGGCTGCGGATCCCGAAGCCGCGGGTGCAGCGGGGCGCCCAGCTCTGAGCACCGCTGCGCACCGCACGCTGGTGCTCGGGGGCACGCGGTCGGGCAAGTCGCGCCACGCCGAGGACCTGCTGCCCGCGGACGCGCCCGTCCGCTATCTCGCCACGGCACGCCGCCGCGACGACGACCCCGAGTGGACGGCGCGGTTGGACGCCCATCGCGCCCGGCGTCCGGCCGCGTGGACGACGGTGGAGGCGCCCGACGTCGCCGCCCTCCTCCGGGCCGGCGGCCCACCGCTGCTGGTCGACGACGTCGCCACCTGGCTCACCGGCGTGCTGGACGACGCGGACGCGTGGGCGTGCGCCGACCTCCCGCCGCAGGTCGGCGCGCGGGTCGAGGAGCTGGTGGACGCGGTGGCCACCTGCCCGGGCCGAGTGGTGCTGGTGTCGGCCGAGGTGGGGCTCGGGGTGGTGCCCCCCACCCGGGCCGGACGGCTGCTGCGCGACGAGCTGGGCGCGCTGAACGCGGCGCTGGCGGCGGTGTGCGACGAGGTGGTGCTGCTGGTGGCCGGGCTGGGGTTGCGGTTGAAGTAACCTCCGGCACCCGGCCGCGTCAGCCCGGGTAGAACCGCGCCGTCCCGCTCACGCCGACGTCCACCCGCGCCCCCACGTCCGGCGCGGTCGGCTCCGCGGTGCGACACCGCACCGCGATCCCGTCGACGTCGAGCAGGACCGTGGTGTCATGACCGTGGAAGACGACCTCGACCACCCTCGCCCGCACCGGTGCTCCCTGCGGCGGCGACAGGCGCAGCTGCTCGGGTCGCAGCAGCACCCGCCCCTCCCCGTCGAGCACCCCGGCGGGCACCGGCACCCGGCCGAGCGCGGTGTCGGCGTGCCCGCCGATCACGGTGGCCGCCAGCACCACGGCCTCGCCGACGAACGTTCCCACGCCGATGTCGGCGGGCTCGCCGTAGAGCTGGCGCGGGGTGGCGGCCTGCACGACCCGACCGTCCCGGAGCACGGCCACGACGTCGGCCATCCCGAGCGCCTCCTGCTGGTCGTGGGTGACCAGTACGGCCGTCGTCCCGGCGGCCGCCAGCGCGGCGCGCACCTGCTCCCGCACCTCGGCGCGCAACCCGGCGTCCAGCGCGGCGAACGGCTCGTCGAGCAGCACCAGCGTCGGCGCCGGCGCCAGCGCGCGGGCCAGCGCGACGCGCTGCTGCTGCCCGCCGGAGAGCTCCGCGGGCATCCGCAACCCGTACCCGGCCAGCCCGACGAGCTCGAGCATCTCGGCCACCCGGGCCCCGCGCCGCTGCGCCCGGGGTAGCCCGAAACCCACGTTGCCCGCCACGCTCAGGTGCCCGAACAGCGCGCCCTCCTGCGGGACCAGCCCGATGCGGCGCCGCTCCGGGGCCAGGTCCACGCCGGGACCGGCGACCTCGCGGCCGGCCAGCCGGATCGAGCCAGCATCCAGCGGATGGAACCCGGCGATCGCGCGCAACAGCGTCGTCTTCCCGCAGCCGGACTCGCCGAGCACCGCGGCGAACGTGCCGGCCAGCACCTCCAGGTCGACCCCGTGCAGCACCTCGGTCGCGCCGTATCCCGCGCGCACCCCGCTGACCTGCAGGGCGGGGCTCACCTGCCGCTCCGGCGCAGCACCCGGTCCAACACCACGGTGGGCACGGCGGCCACCACCACCAGCCGCAGCCGGCCGGACCCGACGCAGCGTCACGCTCACGAACACGCGCAGCGGGCCGTGGCCGAGCGAGCGGGCGACCTCCTCCAGCGCCGGGTCGACCCCGCGGAAGGCGGCGGCCACCGGGAGCAGCACGAACGGGAAGCTCACGGCGGTGAGCACCACGAACGCGCCGGGGAACCCGGCGAGTTGGGGCCACTCGGAGATCCACGTGAAGCCCGCGACGTAGGACGGAACCGCCAGCGGCAGGCAGAACAGCACCGTCCACACCGGACGCCCCGGCAGGTCGGTGCGCACCACCAGCCACGCGCACGCGACCCCGATCACCAGGCAGGCGGCCGTCACCGCCGCCGCCAGTGCGACGCTGCGGACGAGCAGCTCGACGGTCCGCGGCCGGCCGAGGATCTCCAGGAACGTGCCCAGCCCCGGCTCCAGCGCCCTGATCGCGATGTAGACCAGCGGCGTCAGCGCCAGGACTCCGGCCACGGCGGCGCCGAGAACGAGCACCGGGGACGGCCCGGTGCGCCGCACGCGCCGCCGCCGGGTAGGCCCGACCGGCGCGGCGGGCTGGCGTGTCCGCTCCTGTAACGCGGTCACCGCCGGGACCCCGTCAGCTCAGCCCGGTCTCTTGCAGCAGCGCCAGGGTCTGCTGCAACGAGGCCAGGTCGGAGAGGTCGATGTCCGGGGGCTGCAGCGAGTCCAGCGGCGGCAGCGGATGTCGGGTGGAGCTCACCCCGGGCCGCAGCGGGTACTCCGCGGTGACGTCGGCGAAGTACTGCTGGGCGGTCGGGGAGACCAGGAACGCGACGGCCGCGACGGCCAGTTCGGGGTTGTCGGTGCTCGCGAGCACCGCGGCACCGGCGACGTTCACCAGGCCCAGCGGGTCGCCACCCGGGACGAACGCCAGCCTGGCGGTGACCGCCTCGGCACCCCGCTCCGCCACCCGCTCGTACCAGTAGTAGTGGTTGATCAGACCAAGGGCGATCTGCCCGCTGTCCACCGCGTCGAGGGTGAGGATGTTGTTGTCGAAACGGGCCGGCTCGTTGGCCTTGAACGCCGTCAGCCAGGCCCGGGCACCGTCCTCACCGCGCAGCAACCGCACCCCGGTGACGAAGGCGTGCCAGGACGGGTTCGTGGGCGGGTAGCCGATCTGCCCCTTCCACCGCGGGTCGGTCAGGTCGTCGAGCGTGCTGGGCACGTCGATCTCCGAGACCTGGCGGGGGTCGTAGGCGATGACCCGGGCGCGCGCCGAGGTCCCCACCCAGCTGCCGTCGCCCGCGCGATACTGCTGGGGCACCACGTCGAGCGTGGTCGTCGGCAGGGTGGCGAGCCGGCCGGCGTCGGCCAGCGCCCCCCGCGCACCGGCGTCCTGGGAGAAGAAGACGTCGGCAGGCGAGGCGTCCCCCTCCTCCAGCAGCTGGGCGGCGAGCTCGCTGCTGCTGCCGTAGCGCACCTCGACGGTGCCGCCGATCTGCTGCTCCAGCTGCTCCAGGAGCCCGCCGACCAGCTGCTCGTTGCGTCCGGAGTAGATTGTCAGGTCTGCGGACTGCCCACTGCAGGCGGTCAGGGCGGCAAGAAGGACCACGACTGTGGCGGCGAAGATGAGGCGAAATCGGGGCACCCAGTGTCCGTTCCTTAGTGAAAGCAGGGGCAAGCGCAGGTGAGTCCAGCCTGCAGCGCGTGCCGCTGGAGGAGTCGAGCGCCGTCGGTCACCCGGTCATGACCGAAGATCGTCTCGACGCCCTGCACGTCGTGGTGGACGCCGCGAACGTCGTCGGCTCGCGCCCCGACGGCTGGTGGCGCGACCGCCCCGGCGCGGCGCGGCGGCTGGCCGGGCGGATCGTGGCCGCGCTCGACACCGACCCCGCGGCGTTGTCCGCCGCGCTCGCCAGCCCACCCGTCGAGCCGCGGGTGCACCTGGTGCTGGAGGGAGCGGCCCGCTCCGCCGTCGACCTGCCCACCCACCCCCTGTTGCACGTCGTCCACGCCCCGGCCGACGGGGACGCGACGATCGCGGCGCTGGCCGCCGAGCTCACCGGCGCCGGGAAGCCGGTGGTCGTCGTGACCGCGGACCGGGAGCTGCGCAGCCGGGCCCAAGCGGCCGGTGCGGAGGTGACCGGCCCGGGCACGCTCCTGGCCGCGCTGCCCGAGTGAACCGGTGCTCATCCCGCGACCCTGTCCAGCGCAGGGCCGATCTGCTCCAGCGCCCACGGAACGCTCAGCACGGTCGGGCTCCGCAAGGCGGTCGCCGTGGGCAGGTCGATCACGATGTACCGCTGGTTACGGACCGCTCGCAGGTTGCCGAACAGGCCGAGCTCCTCGACCTGACGCTGCAGGTCATCGGAGGCGTACAGCATGACGACCACGTCGGAGTCCAGCAGGGAGGTGTTCTCGTAGCTCAGGGCCCCGCCCGGGTTGCCCGGTGCGATGTCGGGCAACTGCTGCACGGACGGCGGGATCCGCAGCCCGAGCTCCTGCAGCAGCTGCACGGCGTAGTCCTTGGCCGACTTCAGGGTCACGATCTGGTCGGGCGCGAACGCGTAGGAGAACGTGACGGTCTTGCCGGCCAGACCGGGACGCGCGTCCCGTGCCGCGCGGACGGCTGCCTCGGTCTCGGCGACGGCCTGCTGACCACGCTCCGGCACGCCGAGGGCGCGCGCGTCGACCAGGGTCTGTTCCTGCCAGCTCTGCCCGCCCCACTCGGTCGCGTAGCCGACGGTGGGCGCGAGCCGGGACAGCGCGGGGTAGTCGAGCTCGAGCCCGAAGTGTCCGATGGCCAGGATGAGATCCGGGCCGAGAGCTGCGACCTGCTCGATGTTCACCCCGGTGGCGCCCGCACCCTCGGCTCCGGGGGGAATGTCGATGAGCGTCGTCGTGGCCGGGTCGATCCGTCCTTCCAGCCAGGGTGCCACGCCGCTGTCGGTCTGGGTGTTGCGGACGGCGCCGACCGGGGTGACCCCGAGAGCGACCGCGATGTCCTCGTCACCGATGGTCACCACCCGTTGCGGCAGCGCGGGGATGGTGGTGACACCGAACCGGTGCTCGATCATGACCGGGAAGCCCGCGCCCTGGGCGGCGTCGGTCGTGGACGGGCTCGAGGGGCTCGAGCTGCAGCCGGTGAGCAGCCCGGCGGCGGCCGCGCCGGTCAGGAACCGGCGACGGGCGCAGTCGTCGTGCACCGCGTCCAGGGCGTCGATGCTCGCGAAGGGGGGCATGGCGAGATCCTGCCTTCCGTCGTTGCGTGGACCGTCAGCCTCCGGACGTCGCCGTGGTGGCGGGGTCACCGTCGGCAGCGGCTGCGAGCAGGGGCACCAGACCGTCGATCGCCACCGGCAGGCTCAGCACGGAGCTGAAAGCGATCGCCTGCCGCAGCGGGACGTCGGGGAACACCGAGCGGCCTTCGCGGGCGACGCCCAGCGTCTGGTAGACCGGGTCCTCCTGGAGCACGACGGCCTGGCCGGTGCTCTCGTAGTCGAGCCAGACCAGCACGTCGCGATCGGCCAGCCGGAGCTGCTCACCGCTGATCTGGGCGTAGAACTGGTCCCCGGCCAGCGTGGTGATCTCGGGCGGGACCTCGAACCCGAGGTCGGCGAGGAAACGCGCCCGGGGGTCCTGTGGCCCGAGCGCGTAGTAGGAGCCGGGGTCAGCCGGTTCCAGGAACGCGCCGAGTCCCTGGAACTCGGGGTGCTGCCGGCGGGCCTGGGCGAAGCGGGCCTCGACCTCGGCGATGGTCCTCTCGGCTTGATCCTCCCGACCGAGGGCACGACCGGTGGTCCGATGCATCTCCTGCCACGGCATCCCGCCCTCGATGTACGCGCCGTCCTGGCTGATCGTGGGCGCGATCTGGGCCAGCTTCGCGTAATCCTCCTCGGCCAGAAAGGCGTACTGGCCGACGATCAGGTCGGGCCGGGTCTTGGCGACCAGCTCGAAGTTGACCTCATCACCGGTCATGACCTCGGGCTGGGCGTCACCCAGCAGATCGGTGGCCCACGGGTGGGTGGCGTAGGGGAAGTTCCCGAACCACTCCCGCACCCCGACCGGCGTGACCCCCAGCGCCAGCAGCGAGTCCTGGTCGTTGTAGCCGACCGAGAAGACGCGCTCGGGGGCTTTCGGGATCACGGTGTCGCCGAACTTGTGCGTGATGGTCACCGGGAAACCGCCGCCGGAGCCCGTCGCGCCGGACCCGGCCGAAGGAGTCGAGCTGCAGGCGGCAAGCAGACCGGCCGCAGCCGCACCACCCAGGAGCTGGCGGCGGTTCAGGGAGGTGGTCATCAGGGGGCTCCTCAGGGTTGAGATATGGGATGACTAACCTCAAGCAAACCCAGGCTGTCTATATAGACCCGAACGGGTGATGATCTGAAGCATTCGGTGACAGGTTGGCGCAAGGTTGCACTGTGGTCACAGTTCCATCACCGATCGGGTGGCTCAGGTCCAACCCGTGACCTTTAGGTGACGGAGGGTCAACCGAAGATGTCCGCGGCGGTCACGGCAAGCACACCGTCGGGTACGTCGATGACGCGTTCCCGAGCACAGATCGCCCACCGCAGCTCACCGATCACCCGGGCAGAGCGGCCGCCTTCCGGTGCAGCTCGGCGACCAGCCGGGGAGCGGAGACCTGGCGAGCCCACGTCGCCTCGCCGACCAGGACCGGGCGGCGAGACCTGCCGGCGAGCGCCACCACGTCGATCTCATGGTGACCGGCGCACGTGCTGGCGGAACGCCTCCTCCCAGCGAGCCCCGTGATGATCGTCGAGCGAGTCGAGCAGCACCGGCACCACGGGACGCCCGCGTCAGAAATCGACGCGCGACGTCGCCGACGTCGCTCGCGGGTCGCTGAGCTGCGTAAGGCGCGCGATCTGACGCAGGCGGCACTGGCGCGACGGGCCGGGGTGTCGGTGAGTTTGTTGTCGAAGATCGAGATCGGCGACCGCACTCTCCCCCCGACTATCGCCGCCGCGATTGCCCGAGCCCTGCCTTCATCAAGGCCACCGAAGGCAACACCTCCAAACTCACCCGAGCCCAGAAAGGCCGCTTCGTCGCCCTGTGCTGGATCGGCCAGATCCACAAGCACTTCCCGGACCCCAAACCGGCCTACATCACCGACTGGGACGTCCTGCCCAAATGGCAGCAAGAAACCGGCTCGGACATCTTCGAGCACATCGAACAGGACACGTAGCCGACCACCGCCCGGAGCCTACGGATCGAGGGCCTAGATGTAGGCGGCCCGGCCCGCTATCGCGGCGGTCAGGTTCGCGAAGGAGAGCTCGTCGATCGGCTGCTGGACTGGGCTGTCCGGCTGGCGTGAGGTCGTCACGAAGCAGGCTGCGTCATAGAGGCGCTCGCGGACGAGGCGTTGACAGAGGATACCGTAGCGGTCCTTGTAGGATGTTCCCTCGAAGATCGGCTCGGGGCGGAACACGCCGCGCGCCACCCGGACCGGGACGACGGACTTGTGGGTCTCCTCGAGCAGGAAGACGTAGCCCAGCCACGGCCGCACTGCTCCGAAGGTCCCCTCCTCGTAGGCGCGCCACACGTCGACGGCGCTGCCGATGGCCTCCTCGGTCCGGTTGTTGAAGTTGTTGGCGAACGACGGGCCCACTTGAGATTTCATCTCGATGGCGGCGACGAGCCGATTTTGGGAGATGACAACGAGGTCCCACTTCTTGGTGGGCCGGTAGTAGCCGGGCAGCTCGAGGCCGGCGCGCCGCAGGATCTCGGACCGGTCGAATCCGACGGCGACGAAGACCCCTTCGAGGAGGTCGGTGATGCCGTCGAGGTGGCCACCGCCGGTCACCGAACCGCGGGACCCGGCGTCAATCTTGCCGCTCGCCAACTGCTTGGCGGCCTGGGCGTCGCGCACCGATCAGTAGCTGCGGACGGCGCGGTCGAAGGCGTCGGGCGGGAGAGGAATCGTCTACTCCGGGAGGGTGTCGAGCTGGTAGAGGCGCAGCGCGATTGCCGTCGCCGTGTCGACATCGCGGCGTTCGAAGGCGTCGGCGAGAGCCGCCGCGTCATGGGTGGACATCTCAGTGGGCCGGGGAACGCGGATGCGCCGAAGGTACTGGGCTTGGAAGCGGAGAGTGCCACCGCGCATCTTGACGCAGTACGCCTCGACGAAGGCGGTGGCTACCCGCGAAAGCAGTAGCCCGCCCAGGACCTTGAGATCCCAGCCACGAGATGTGACGAAGTACAGGTTGTGATGCGGGTAGGTCCGGCCCTCGTCGAGCACCGGGTGCATCGTCATCCGCATGTCGGGGATCAGGAGCTTCGGTGCGTCCTTGAGACCCGGGATGATGCGGTCGATTGTCCGATACCATCGGTCTGGCTGCCGCTCGGCGACATTGCGTTTGCGTAGTGCGACAGCATTGTCCTCGAAGTAGCCGTACAGTCGGGGGTAGTCAGCTAGTCGAACCAAACCGCCGTCGTCCCACGGGTTGACGAGATAGTAGCCGGACCATTGCACCCTGCCGGAGGCGATATCGGCGACCATCGACAGCGGAAGCAAACGCTCAGGTTCGGCGACGGTGGTGTCCTTGGTGATGAAGACGCCGTCGGCCCCAGTGGCCACGCCGATCCCGACTCGGGTCCGCGTTGCTACATCTTCCAGTGGTGGAAAGTTATCGGCCAAATATTTGATCATTGCGAGCCGGGCGGGGCTGCCGGTCGGCCAGGATTCGTCACCGTCGAACCAGTGCGGTAGGCGGGACGCTTCATAAGTCTCGGCAGTCAGCGTGGCCGCGTTCCCGCTACGCACGTAGCGGGCCAGGTCTGACGCGTCGTCGGTGCCGAAGACCGCCGTGGTGTCTGCAACCACGGCCGATTGCTGCGGACCCCGGGAGATAACAGTGATAGCGGGGTAGGCCGACACCTGTTCCTCGAAGGCGTCCACATCATGCATCGCGATGGCCAGGTCGAGACTGAAGTGACCGGCGACCAGCGCGCGCAGGTAGCGACCGTACTGGTTGCGCATCCAGCGATCGGCGCAGATGAAGCCGACCTGACCACCCCGTTTGAGTGACATCAGCGCCCGCTCGAAGAATCCGACGTAGAGGTCGCTGCGGCCGGTCATGGTCGAGCACGCGTGGCGATATGCCCGCATCCGAGCGTCCGGGACGTCCTCGAGCCGGACGTAGGGCGGGTTCCCGACCACGACGTCAGCGGCGCCGACCCGCATGGGCTGCAGCAGGTAGTCAGCGACCTGAACCCACATCGACGCGAGGGCCTCAACGTCGCCGAGCGGCCAGCCGTCATCGGTAAGGATCCGAACGACCAGCTCGCGCGAGCGCTGGACGTTGCCCGGCAGCAGGTCACAGGCACGGAGGGCGTCAGCAGCGTCGGTGACCGGGCGGCCTCGAAGCCGGCACGACGCGCTCAATCGCCTGACCAGCGGACCAAGAAACGCTCCGGTGCCACAAGCGGGCTCGACAGCGACCAGAGCGGCTAGATCACGATCGTCGGTGTAACCGACCAGGTCCAGGATCAGATCGACGACCCACGGCCTCGTGAACACCTCTCCGTGCTCACCGTCAACATCGACAACGTGCGCTGCGGGGTCATGCGTGGCGACCGGAGCGATCATCAGCGAGAGCTGTCCGTCGAACTCGACCAGCTCGGCGCCCGCTTCCACTGTCATGCTCGGTACCGTATCGCTCAGCTCTGACAGCAACGCCTGGCGGTGAGGGGCGCGACGGTACGACATCGTCCGCTCGCGTCCAGACGTGAGCACTGCCGGAGGTGGTGCCACCCCAGTCCCGGAGGAACCACCTCTGACGTGCTGTTTCTTCTCTGAGCGGGCGACGGGAATCGAACCCGCGTAGCCAGTTTGGAAGACTGGGACTCTACCATTGAGCTACGCCCGCATGACGTCGTACGCGGCTCAGCGTAGCGGAGGGGGCCGACCGGTCGCGTGCGGTGTCCGCCCAGCAGAACCTGCTGGCCACCACACGCTAGGCTCGTCCGTGGCCCCGTCGTTCGACGAGGCCACGGGGTGTGGCGCAGCTTGGTAGCGCACTCGCTTTGGGAGCGAGGGGCCGTGGGTTCAAATCCCGCCACCCCGACAGGTCACCGGCATGATCAGCGGTCTTGCTACGGGCCGGAATGGCCGGTATGTAGCAGTCGTGTAGCAACGGGTGCGCATCAGACGTCCCATTCGATCTTGTCCAGGGCCTCGCGCATGGCGTCGAGGTTCGTGTGTGCGTAGATCGACAAGGTGATGTCCAGGTCCGCGTGCCGCGCGATGGCCTGCACGACGTGCGGTGGTGTGCCCAGCTCCAGGAGCAGGCTCACCACCGTGTGACGGAAGTCGTGGAGCCGGACGCCGGGCAGGCCGGCCCGCGTGCGGATGCCGTCGAAGTGCCGGTTCAGGCTGCGCGGCTCCATCGGGGTGCCGACGCTCGTGGGGAACACGAGTCCGTGCTCCTGCCAGATCTCTCCCGCGTCCACGCGTTCCTTGTCCTGCCGGTCCCGGTGCTCGACGAGGACGCGGCGCGTGATCTTCGGCAGCGGATGGCGCCGGCCCGGTACCAGACCTGCACGCCGGTCACCTGGTTCTCGCGGTTCTTGCGCTCCATGACGCCGATCTCGAAGTCGAGCAGCTCGACCGGCGTACCGGGGATCAGCCCCTCCCCCTGGTCCTTCTCGCTCGTGACGCCAACGTTGATCAGCTCGCGCTGTGGGCGCCCGAACGCGCGGAACTCGGCCGCGAGCTGCGCGACCCACTTGGGCGTCCCGTCCTTGGCGGTCTCCTGCCGGTACGGGTCGCCGAACGCGGTCTTGGGCTCGACGCCCAGCAGCAGGACCGAACTGAACGTGCGGGTCTGATCGACCTTGAAGTTCTGGATCACGGGAACTGCACTCCCTCGATGAGTGACGATCGAGTCCTCGAATGAGGACAACTACGTCCGTAGTAGTGGACGTAAGTGTCACATGTCAAGGACAAGTCCGACCTCTAGGTGCGGACGGTAGCGTCCGACCAGCAGGACACGACCGTCCCCCTGCTCGATGGATGATCAAAGTGGAGATGAACGAAGTCATCCGGCAACGTCGCAGTGAACTGGGCATGTCCCAGGGCGACCTGGCCGCCAAGGTCGGCGTGGATCGCCGACAGATCCGCCGGTACGAAGCCGGCGACACGCAGCCGACCCTGTCGGTTGCCAAGACCATCGCCCGCGCCCTCGGCATCACGATCGACGAGCTGGCCGGCGACGAGACGCACCGCATCGACCTCACCGGCGACTGGTGGGCGTGCTGGCAGTCCTGGAAGGACGGCGTGGAGGTGCTCAACCCCCACGAGGTCCGCATGAGCCAGCGCAGCGACACCGTCGAGATCGTGGCCGTCACCCGCGGCACGCCTATCGAAGGCGGCGGCTACACGTGGCAGGGCGAGATGCGCGTGTGGGACAACGAGGTCCTCACGGGCTGGTACGTCGCCAACGAGGGCGCCATCCGCTCCAAGGGCACGCTGTACTTCACCCTGCACCAGCACGGCGTTAACGCCGTCGGTCGTTGGGTCGGACTCAGCTACGACGGGCCGATCATCAGCGGGTGGAGTGCCCTCGCGAAGACCAAGGAGGAGGTCGTGACCCTCATGAACAAGTTGAAGGCGGACGAGGAGCCGAGCGTGTCATGACTAGGCCGGCCACCGAGCAGCTGGAGTGCGTCGAGGTCGTCATCACGGCCGAGAGCGCTGAGTGGCTCGCTGACTTCACGCGGTCCCTCGTTGAGGATCGACTCGTCGCTTGCGGGCATAACATCACGCCGATTCGCGCCATCTATCGATGGGAAGGAACAATCTACGACGAGCCCCAGGCGCGCGTGGGACTACACACCCGCGCCTCGCTCGTGCCAGATGTCGTCGCCAGGGCCGACCGCGATCACCCCGATGACGTTCCCTGCGTCATCGCGCTACCAATAAGCAATGGACATCACGAATATATCCAATGGGTCGTCAACGAAACCCGGCCGCGACCCTCGGCTATCCGATAAAGAGGAGACCCAGAGTCAATGCCGCAGCCGGAACCGGGATGGCTGTCACCCCCGACGCTGGTAGCAATCGGATCAGCCCTTATCGCAATCGCGGCAGCATACTTCTCACTACTGAGCGCCAACACTGCCCGCAAGGCACTTCAACTAGCGAGAGAGCAAGATGCCCGCAGATTACCAGCGATACGCGCAGAACTGCTAGACGCCTTCGTGGTAATCAGCGACGCTGGTCGCAGATATTGGATTGCAGTAATAATCGTCAACTCGTCAGAGTCGCCGAACTCCATCATTCGAGCGGAATTGATCCTGTGGAACAGATCGCATTCGAATTCGCAGGAGAGCCCAACCAAGCTGAAGATTCAGGCCAACTCGTCAAATGCAGCACCTGATAGGTACAGTCCTCTTACTACACCTTATCGACTCGAAGGAAATACCGCCGCAAGTGGGGCCCTAGAGTTCTTCGTGCCGCATCCGATCCTTGACAATCGACATATCATGAAGATCGAGCTATCACTACAGGACGCCCTGGAACGAGCAGAGGTGCTCCCTCATATCCAGCCACGCGAGGTCGCAAGATGACAGGTGCACGTCGAAAGAAGCGGGCCCAGCCCAGAACGGTACGGGTTGAGCGTAGCTCGCTTCGAATTGTCGATATCGTTGCAGACGGCGGACTTGCAATCGCAGGCGTGGCGTTCGGCCGAATGCTGCCTCTCTTTATCGTCGATACGTCAGAGCGCCCGGATGTTACGGAGGTCCTTCGCGTACACAAATACATTGACTCGGGTGACGCAGAACCTGAATGGGGATACCTGCCCGACGAGGGTGCAGTCTCACTCAGCTTGAACTTTACCCGCCCAGTCGAGGCGAGGCTCACACTCTACCTCCCCGTACAGAAGTACGGAGGAATGATCGACCAAATAGTGGAGACGAAGACTGTACTAACCGGAAACTGAGCTAACGGACTCCTGTCCCATTCCGATGTAGGCCAGCGACGGGTCACCGAAGAATCCGCAGACGACCTCCGGGAGTTGTTGCAGACGCTCCAGGGCGCGGGTGGC
>Ga0136617_10000770_pt1 | contig 27731 bp, 25 predicted proteins | sample AntDrymUQ3222106_2_FD_129672 | JGI IMG/M metagenome (GOLD analysis project Ga0136617, IMG submission 129672) | Polar desert sand microbial communities from Dry Valleys, Antarctica - metaG UQ322 (21.06) | ecosystem: Environmental > Terrestrial > Soil > Desert | place: Antarctica: Dry Valley...
ACGGCACGTTCACCCGCGCCTCCCCGGCGTACCCGTTCCAGGTCAAGCAGGCCCGCTCACAACTCGAGAACGGCGGCTAACCGCGTCGCCACATGTCACCCGGGCGTCTTCCGCGGAAGACCTTCTTCCACAGCCCGACGAACTCGGAGCTACCTCTTGTGGTTCACTGCGTGGCCGGACAGCCGAGACGGGGCCGTGGGTTGCTAACTACGACGGCGCCGCGGTGCTGGTGGCCAGGCGAGTTGAGCAGACTTCGGGGAGGATCTCGGCGAAGCGGTTGCCGCCGGTGGCGCACGTGGGGGGTATGCCGCGTCAAGAAGCAGAAGATCTGGACTTCGGCGTACTAAGCCGGCAGATTGTGACCCGCGCGGCCAATCCGCCGGCTTCAGCGACCACGCTCACCATGCCGAGACTGGTGGACAGGTCTCGGGTCCGCAGTGTGCCCGTGTCAGGATGCTTACGTGGCATCTGGGATCGCCCTCGCGGCGAGCAACCCGCTCGCGATCAGGGCGGGGCTGGACCTGGCCGGGGCGGGTGGCAACGCGGTCGACGTCGCGCTGAGCGCGATGCTCGTGGCGATGGTCTGCGAGCCGGGTATCTGCTCGCCGGCGGGCGGCGCCTTCGTCACGGTCGACCCGGCTGACGGGTCGGCGCCGGTGACATTCGACGGCAACGTCGAAATGCCCGGCCGCGGCCTACCCCGCGAAGGGTTCAGCGCGGGGCTGCGCGAGGTCACCATGGAGTACGGCGGCGGTACCAGCACCACGGTGGGGCATGGGTCGGTCGCCACCCCCGGTGCGCTGGCCGCGATCGATGCCGCCCACACACGGCACGGACGGGCTCCCTGGGCCGAGGTGGTGGCGCCGGCAGTGTCCGCGGCCCGCGACGGCTTCCCGCTGGGTTCTGCATCCGCCTACTACCTCGGATACTCCGGCGAGAACATCTACGGTTGGCATCCGGAGAGCCGCGCTGCTCTGCATGATGCCGACGGGGTGCCGCTGAAGGCCGGCGAGATCGTACACATCCCGTACCTCGCAGACTCGCTGCAACTCATTGCCGATGAGGGCAGCGATGCGTTTTACCGCGGCGACATCGCCAAGCGGATCGCCGCCGACATGGCCGAACACGGCGGTTTGCTGAGCGCGGACGACTTGACCGCCTACCGCGCCGTGCCGCGACCGGCGCTGACGGTCCCGTATGGCGACTGGACCCTCGCGATCAATCCGGCGCCCTCTATCGGCGGACCCGTGCTCGGCGCGATGCTGACGCTGATGGCCGGCCGGCCGAGCGGCGCGTGGCAGCTCGACGACATCGCCAGGCTGGTCGCGGTGCAGGAAGCGGTCCTGCGCTACCGGCTCGAGCACCTCGATGTGACCACCGATCGGATGGCCGCGGCCCAGCGGTTGATGGACTTGGTGGGGGCCGAAGGTGTCGCCGGGCTGGCGGGGGCGCCCTCAACCGTCCATATCTCTGCGGTCGACGCTGCCGGTTGTGCCTGCGCGATCACCGCGTCGACCGGCTACGGCTCGGGGGTGATGACCCCGGGCACCGGGCTGTGGCTCAACAACTGCCTCGGCGAGCCCGAACTCAACCGCGCCGGCATGCACGCCCTGGCCCCTGGACAACGCCTGGCGTCGAACATGGCGCCGACTGTCGGCCGGTCCACAGGTGGCGGGGTGCTGGCGATCGGCTCTCCTGGGGCGGATCGGATCACCACCGCGCTGCTGCAGGTGCTGGCGGGCTTCGCCGGCGCCGGGATGGACCTCGCGACGGCCGTCGCTCACCCGCGTTTGCACGTCCGACGGGTTGACGGCGACCCGATCGTCGAACACGAGGACGGTATCGCCTTTCCGTCGCTGCCCTGGCCGACACACTCGCACGGACCTAGCTCGATGTACTTCGGCGGCGTGGCCGCCGCGCTGCGCCACAGCGACGGCAGCCTGTACGCTGCGGCCGACCCCCGCCGGGACGGGTGTGTTGCGGTCAGCTAGGCCGAGACGGGAAATCTAGATGACGAACAGGAACACGACCAGCACTACGGCAACGACGAGGGCCAGGATGGCAATAGTGCGGGTGTTCATTGGGTGCTCCGATCCCGATGCGAGAGTGTTGACGCCATGATCTCCCAAATTGATCGACTCGAAACCGTCCGGTAGGACTGGAAGACGTGGCTGCTACCAGCACTCCCCCGCTCCGCGTCCATCGGGCCGCCCGGATCGAGGATCGCTTCTACTCGGTCGTCGCCCACCTCCTGCGCCGGCGGGGATGGCGTCCCCGGGTCCTCGGCTACACCGGTTACGGGGCCAATGGCTGGGTCCGCGTGTTCGGGCGGGTGCTGCTGACCCCACCGGGCACACGGCGCCGCGACGTCGAAGACGGCCGCCGGGGGTTCCGCCGTTTCTTCTCCGCCAAGTTGGCCGGCGTGCCGGTCACCATCGACGTCGCCGGGCAGCGCCACGAGGCGTGCACCGGGCGCGGCGGCTACATCGACGAGATCGTCCCGGCCGACCTCGACCCCGGGTGGACAGCGGCCCTGCTCTCGGCCGAAGGTGCGCCAGCCGTCACGATGTCGCTGCGGGTTGTCGGGCCGGACGCTCGTCTCGGCATGGTGAGCGACATCGACGACACGGTCATGATCACCGCGTTGCCCCGGCCGTTGCTCGCCTTCTGGAACACCTTCATCCGCACGGAGGCGTCACGCCGCCCAGTGCCTGGCATCGCCCAGCTCTTGAGCGAGTTGGCTGCCGAGGACCCTGAGGCGTTCACCGTGTACCTCTCGACCGGTCCCTGGAACGTCGCGCCCGCACTCGACACGTTCCTCGCCCGGCACGGCTTCCCCAGGGGGCCGCTGCTGCTGACCGACTGGGGTCCGACGCCAGAAGGCTGGTTCCGCTCCGGCCGCGAGCACAAGCGCAGCCAACTCCGCCGGCTGCTGGCTGAGTTGCCACAGTTGGAATGGCTGCTGGTAGGTGACGACGGCCAGCACGACCCTGAGCTGTACGCCGAAGCCGCCGACATCGCCCCAGGCCGGGTGCGTGCGGTGGCCATCAGGCAGCTCACACCGACCGAGCAGGTGCTCACCCACGGCACGCCGGATCCGTTGTCCGAGCTGCCCTGGGTGCCGAAGCCGCCCGCGCCCAGCGTCCCCGAAATACGTGCGCCGGACGGCTTCGGCCTGCTGGCGGCGCTGCGCACCCGCGGGCTGATCAAGAGCTAGCGACTCACCGTCGATGCTCGCAGCGCCTGAGCTACTTCTTGCGCCGTCGCCGGCCGCTGCACTGGATCGGGGTCGAGGCAGCCACTGATGATCGCCGCCGCGTCGGGCCCGACAGCTGGGGAGATCTGTGGGGCCGTGCTCATCACCTGGTGCAGCGCGAGCAGGGCGTCGTGTTCTTGCACCTCGCCGTAGATGCCGACGCCGGCCAGCGCGCGGTGCAGACTCACCCCGAGGGACCAGATGTCGCTGGCCCGCGACGCCTGTAGCCCGCGAAACAGCAGCGGATCGACGTACTCGACCGAGCCGATCGGTGCCATCGCGGTGACGGCGCCGCCCTGGCTGAAGACCTGCGCCAGACCGAGGTCGGACAGCCGCCCGCCGTCGTCGGCGAGCAGGATGTTGCCCGGTCTGATGTCGCGATGCACAAGGCCGGCTTCGTGCAGTGCATGAGCGGCCTCGGCAGCGTCCGCGACCGCAGCAAGTGTCTCGGCGCGCTCAACCGGCTGCGTCGGCGTGGCGAGCGAGCCGCGTGGCAGGTACTCCATCGCGTAAAAGAACGTGCCGCGGTCCTGCCCGGCGTCGAACAGCGTCACCAGATAGGGCGAGCTGACTCCCGCGAAGGCCTGCAGTTCGCGGGTGGCCCGCCGGACGGTCTGCTGCGTTGTCGCCCCGACGTGTACCTTGACCGCGACGTACTCCGCCTCGACCGGCAGCCGGGTCGGGGTCCGGGCCAGAAAGAACTCGCCGTTGTTGCCCTGCCCGAGTGAGCGTACGAACACATAGTCGGCGATGCCGTCCAAGCTGCTCCCCTGTCGTCCGGTTGCCCTATGTTATTGGGTAACGTGATCTTGAAGGGGACCTTCCCGATCTGATGCTGCCGATCTGATGCTGCCGATCTGATGCCGCCACCGATTGCCACGATTCTGCTCGAGCTGGCCGGTATCCTGCTCGCGGCGCGCCTGGTCGGGCATCTGTTCCGGCGCATCGGCCAGCCACCCGTCGTCGGCGAGATCGTCGCCGGCATCCTGCTCGGCAAGACGGTCCTGGACCACATCGGGCCCGGCTATACCGACGTGCTGTTCCCGCCGAACACGGTCCCCTACCTCAAGGTCATCGCGGCGCTCGGCCTGGTGCTCTACATGTTCGTGGTCGGCATGGAGATCGACACCTCGCTGATCCGCGGCAAGGAAAAGGTCGCCGCCAGCATCTCGATTTCCTCGATCGTCGTGCCGTTCGGCCTCGGCGTGGTGCTGGCGATCTGGCTGTTCACGCGCCATCCCAACGGCAAGGACTTCCTGCCATTCGCGTTGTTCGTCGGCGCGGCGATGTCGATCACGGCGTTTCCGGTGCTGGCCCGGATCCTCAGCGACCGGCGGATGCATCGCACCGAGCTGGGCGGGATCACGCTGGCCAGCGCGGCCGTCGACGACATCATCGCCTGGAGCCTGCTCGCCGTCGTGGTCGTCCTGGCCGGCAGCGGCGACGCGCATCAGTGGCACATCGTGCTCGCCGTTCCGTACCTCCTGATCATGTTCCTCGTGGTTCGCCCGCTGCTGCGCCGGCTGGTCGCCGCCTACAACCGCGCGGGCCGGCTGACACCTGACCTGTTCGCCATCGTGCTGGTGGGCGTGCTCGCCTCGGCGTGGATCACCGAGTGGCTCGGGGTCCACTACATCTTCGGCGCGTTCCTCTTCGGCGCGCTCTTCCCCCGCGAGGGCGCCACCGCGCTGCTGCAGGACATCCTCGAGCGCCTCGAGCAGGTCAGCGTGCTGCTACTGCTGCCGGTCTTCTTCGTCATCACCGGTCTCGGGGTCGACATCGGCCAGCTCACCGTGCCGCTGCTCGGTGAGCTGGCGCTGATCTTGCTGGTGGCGATCGGCGGCAAGTTCATCGGCGCCTACGTCGGGGCCCGTATTCAGCGGATCCGGCCGCGCCGGGCCGGGGCGGTCGCCGTGCTGATGAACACGCGCGGCCTGACCGAGCTGGTGGTGCTCGCCGTGGGGCGCGAGGCGGGAATCCTCGACGAGAGCCTCTACACGCTGCTGGTGATCATGGCGATCGTGACGACGATCATGACCGGGCCCCTGCTCAAGCGGGTCTATCCCGACCGCTGGGTCGACCGGGATGTGGCCGACGCCGAGCGTGCGGCGCTGGGCATCCCCGACGCGTACCGCGTCGTCGTGGCCGTGGACGATCCGGCTACCGCGGGGCGGCTGGTCGACATCGCCGTCGGGTTGGTCGCCCGCGAGCATCCTGCCGAGATCGTGCTGACCACGATCCGGCCGTACAAGTCCAAACGCCTCGAAGTCGGCAGCGGCCTGCGATCTGAGCTGGTCGAGATGGCTGCCACGGCGACCGCACTCAACGCCCTGTCGGCGCACGCGCTGGCCCAAGGGGTGCCGTGCACCGTCCTGACCCGGCTCGGTGACGCCGTCGCCAGCGAGCTGCTGTCCCAAGCCCTCGCGGTCGACGCCGACGTGGTGCTCCTCGGTGGCCATGGTGCCGTGACGACGGCCGTCCTGGAAGGCGCCCTTGCGGAGGTGATCATCGATTTGGGGCTGCCCGACGGCGATGCGGCGGTGGTGGTGCTCCCTGCGTCGGGAATCGACGGCGACGCCGCGGTGGAGAGCGCGATCAGGCTGGCGTTGTCGCGTGGCCAGCAGTTGACCCTGCGCCACGACGCCAACTTCTCCCGCCGGCGGGCCTCCAGCCTGGCCGACCAACTCCGGCGGGCCGGCGTGGACGTGGCGATCGAGGAACCCGGCGCGGCTGTCACGGCCGAGCCATTGCTGGTCACGGTCATCTCCGCTATGAGAGACGGTCAGCCCGCGTTGCTGGTACGCGGGGAGCGTGATCGGCGGCCGACCGACTGGTCAGCACTGCTCGAGCGGGTCCGCCCGAGCGAGCCTGCTCAGCCCTAGCGGCTTGCACGGTCGCTCAGATGTGGTGGTGAGAGTCGTACACGAAGGTCCGCCGACCCACCTGGACCCGCGTGCCCGGCTTGATCGTGACGGGTTGGAAAGGGGTCAGCGGTGTCCAGACCGACTCGCCGGGTGGCGCAATGTAGGTGCCGTTGACCGACCCCTTGTCGCACACGATCACCTCCCAGCCGCGCAGCCGTACCGCCGCGTGCGCCCGGGAGATGCCGCCATCGGGATCTTCGACCGCGAGCGCGAGAGCGCGCCCCTCCCGTACGTCGTCGTCGTAGCCGGGCTCGCGGCCGATCACGTAGTCCTCGTCGAGGACGTACGTCAGCCCGTCGTCGAGCACCAGGACCCCGAGGGGTGGACGGACTCCCTGAACCACGTGGCGGGTCTGCTGGACAAGACCGATGCCGCAGACGCCGCAATAGAGCGCGTCCGGATCGTTGAAGTGCCCGCGGCTGCAATAGATCCCGCCAACCATGATCGCGTCGGCAGGCAGGTCGACGTCGATCGTCACGAGAGACTGCGTCGGCAGATCGGCAGCGAGCGGAAGCGGGCCAGTCTCCCGGTGATCTGATACGTCCTCTGACAACGGCGTCGTCGCCGTCGAGCCCACGAGCAGGACCGACTCGAAGGTCGGGGGCGCTCCGCTCGCCGGCTGCTTGGCCAACTCCACGGTCTCCGGCGCCGGATCCACTGTCTCCGATGTCGGCGCGACGCTCTCCGGTGCCGGCTCCACGCTTTCTGGTGCCGGCGCGACGCTCTCCGGCGCCGGTCCTACCGGCTCCGCTGCCGAGTCTCCAGGTCGCGGCTCCGGCGCACCGCCCGGCACCGCTGAGTCCAGCAGTGGCAACGGCTCGAGCGGCTGGGACGCCTCCTTGGACCCGCTCCCCGCTGCCCCCTCCGCCCCAGGGGCAGCGCTGAGTGCAGCGCCGATCCAGAACCCGGCCCCGGGCACGATGCCGCTGCGCAGGTCGAGCAATTCCCGCGCGGCGATGTGCTGGGCACCCGGCACCGTGACCACCAACTCGTCGGCCGGCCAGGCGACCAGCCGGTCGACCCAGGCGACCGACTCGCGACCGGAGATGCGCTGCTCGCCGCCGCGGATCCGGACAACGACCTCGGCGTCGCCATGGACAAAGACGATCAGGTCATCGCCATGTGGAGCCACCGTGCAGAAGGCTGGCGGGTCGGTGTCGGTGGCCGCGAGAAGGCCGGCCAGCCGACGTACCAAGACCCGGCCATCGGCCTGGCCCGAGGACACGGCGCGACAGATCTCGACCAGTCGGCCCAGCACCGGCTCGGCCGCGTCGTCAGCCTCCGCGGCGACCACGAGGAACACCCCGCCGAAACGAGCGACAACGCCAGCCCCCGACATGGGGCGCAGCACCAGATCGGCGAGCGGCGCCGTCATATGAGCCTGCCTCCCCTGAATCTCCAGTGGATGAACGGAACCCGCATGGGTCCGTTGACGCACAACCACGTGATCAGCCATACCGCAGTGAAATCGAGCAGAAAGGTGATGCCGGGCACCTCACCGACGCCGGGCACCAGCCCAAATGTTAGAGCCAGCCAGATAAGAAGCCCTTCGTTGACGGCCGTGATCAGCCCGAAAAACGTCGGCCAGTCCTTCTCCCAACGGAACTGCTGCAGCCCGTGATAGAGCAACTCCCACAACACACCCAGCACCAGCACCGCGACGAGCACGCGCAGCGTCACGCCGTAGGCGCTGCCGAGGGGTCCCCGGGCCGGCAGGAATGGCGTGACGACGAGCGTGACCAGCAAACCGACCGTCAGCAGGATGAAGATCCGGGTCTGGATCCGACCGCCCAGCGTTACGAGCATGCGTCGCCTCAGATCCTGCGGTTCCGGGCCCACTTGAGCCAGCCAGATACGGAGCGGCCGATCCCTAGGCGCTTGGAGAAGCCACGCGCCGCCAGGTCGTCGCAGATCTCCTGGGCGGCAATCTGCAGCCCCAGGAAGGTGTCGACACCGGGGAAGTAGCCGCCCAGCGTGGCCGTGCCCGACGCGTACATGACCCCGGCCCCGCTGCGCGTGCCCCGCACCTCGAACGTGCGCTCGACATCGAGCCTGCCGATCGGGTTGCGACCCGCTCCCCCGTGTTGCAGCAAGTCGGCCAGCAGTCGGTGCTCGCTGATGTCGGCCTCGAGCCCGGTGCCGTCGATGATGTAGGCTGCGGGGATCTCCAAGGCCCCGCCGGCGGTGCGCACCCGGGTGACGACGGCTCCCCCATCGCCCGGCATGATCTGCTCGACCTCACCGGCATAGGTGTGGTACCAGCCTTCGCGCCGGCCCTGCGCCATCTGGTTCTGCCACAACTTGCGCTTGGGCGTGTTGGTGCCACCCATGACCTTGTAGAGGGCCGCCCGCTCGGCGCCCTCCAGCTTGCGCATGCGCGCCTTGAGCTGGCCGCCCCACACCGACTTCGGATAGTTGAAGCCCTGATAGGCCCATCCGTCGCCGCCGCGGCGCCGCATGAACATGCTCGGCCCGTGCGAGCCGGTGATGAAGGTACGGAAGATGTGCACGATCTGGGTCTGTGCGCCCTTGTTGAACCGGTCCTCCATTAGCCGCTGCAACACCCGGGACGCGACGATCCCGCCCCCGCGGACGACCACCGTGCCGGGCTGGCGCAGCAGTTGCTCGTAGACGTGCTCGTGCGGCTCGTAGGCGTTGACCACCCGGCTGTGGTCGCCGTGCCGCTCGCGATATCCCTGTAGGTCGGGCAGGAACTTCAAGCCCGGATAACCGACGGCCACATGCACGTACTGGCTGCGGTAGGCGATCCGCTTGGTCTGCGTGCTGCCCTCCGGCGGCGTCAGGACACTGAAGTAGCCGCCGCCGGCGCGGCGCCGCACGATGCGCACCTGACCCTTGACGACCATCTCCGGATAGCGAATACGCTCGGACTCCCTCTGCATGGCCTGAAAGACGTGTCCCGCCCTCGGCGTGTAGTAGTCGGTGAAGATGGGCTCGACGAGAACCTGGAGCAGCGGGGCGATGAAGCCCTGCAGCGACTTGGCCGTGAGCGCCTCCTCGACCGCGTACGACGGGAATCCCCAGATGTTGTCCGGCCGCGACGCGGAGTCTGACCGCAACCGCTCGTTGGCCGGAATCTGCGACACCCGGGTCAGGAACTGGTAGGTCTGCCACGGGAAGTCCAGCGTCGTCAGGACGCGAATCGCTGTTGTCGGCACGCCGCAGATGCGCAGATAGTCGGTGGTGACGAACGACCCGATGCCGCCGCCAATCATGACTATCGGACTGTCCACGATCGGGATGCCTGCCCCGGCGACCATCTCATCGGTCCAGACATCGGTGTCGATGAGCGCCGGAGTGAGATCGCCATCACCCCGGCTCGCCTGCTGCCGTGCTCCATGCGGCGTCAACACATTGGTGCGCTCGTGAGCGGGATCGATGATCCGCCTCCTCAGGCGTTACGCGGCACCTCGCCGATCTCTGTGGACGTCACGGATGAACTTACCCGCCCGGCATGACCGTCAGGTCGGTGTAGCGTCGATCGCCGTGGACGCTACGACCGTCGAGGAGACTCGCCGCGCTCTGCACGCTGTCGGCGAGCAGGTGCTGGCCAGGCCGCAGTACCGGACCAGCGGGACGATCCGTCTCCAGGTCTCACCTGGGGGGTTCAGCACCGTCGCGGACCCCAGGTTGCGGGTCGATGGTGTGGAGCTGGTCTCAGGCGATCAGCGACTTGCCATCTCGGGCACGACGACTGAGGCGCTCGGCCAGGCGGTCGGGGTCACTGCCGGTGTTCCGGAGGGGCTCTATCACGACCATTCCGACGTACGAACTGACAAGGTGCTCACTGCCGACCCCGCCGCCGCCTGGATCGCCGGCTGCTTCGCGACCGGGGAGCAGGCGATGCGGCGGTTGGCGCCGGACCAGCAGCCAGTGTTGTGGCCGGAGCACTTCGATCTCGCGATCACTGCGGACGGGGTGGGTTACGGCGTCTCGCCGGGCGACTCCTACCATGCCGAGCCGTACGCCTATGTCAGCCCGGCCACCCCACGGTCCGACGATTTCTGGACCGCGCCCTTCGGTGCCCTGCGGCCGATGCGCGACCTGCCCGACCCTGAGACGCTGCTGACCTTCTTCGCCGAGGCCCGCGACCGCACCTAAAGCGCGACATCTCGGGGTGCAGGCTGCCTCGATCGAGCCGACTCGCCGATAGCCCGGGTCAGGGCTGGCGTCCTGCCCACCAGTCGAAGAGGTCCTCGCGTTGGTGCGCGAGTGGCCGCGCAGTGGGTTTGCGTTGCCGTACCAGCTCGAGCGCCCCCACCGGATCGACGCCCTCGCGCAACGCCACGATCGCCGCGGCCACCGTCGCCGACCGCTGCCAACCGGCGCGGCAATGGATGTAGACGCGCTCACCTTCGCCGAGCCAGCGCAGCGCCACCCGCACGGCGTCCTCGATCTGCGGCGGCGGTAGCCGGCCGTAGTCGATCAGCTCGATGCGACGTTCCTCGATGCCAGCAGCGGCGAGCGCATCGACGCAGGAGTCGCGCGCACCGAGATCGTACTCAGAGTCCTGGACCAGGTTGAAGACCCGCGTGACGCCGGCGTCGCGCAATGCGGCGACGTCAGCGCTGTCCTGCGGATAGGCACCCACGAGCAGGTCGCCACCGACGTCAGCGAAGCCGAAGCGCTCGAACCAGTCGGACATGCGCCCTCCAATCGCGCGGATCGGCTCCGCTGCGAGCCTCAGCCGCCCTTGACCGATCCCGTGCGCTTCTTGGTCGGATCCTGAATCGCGCAGGTGATCTCACGGTCTCCGAGTCGCCATGATGCCTCGGACGGCTGCAGGAAGAGGATCTCAAGGGACTCATCGTCCTTCGCCGACTGGGAGTATCCGGCCAACCGGCTCTGGCAGCCTGTTTCGGCCTTATCGGTCACCGCGGACTCGCCCGGAAACGAGGATCCGCTGATGCTGAACACAGCGAAGACCTCGCCCTCGTGCGGCTGGGCGCATGGCACTGCGTTGATGCTGCCGACCTCGCCGACTTCGATGCCGTTGACGCAGTCTCCCGTCTTGAGGTCCGACGCCGTCACCGAGCCACCCTTGGAGATCTGCCCGGAGGAGTCCCGGCTCGCGCTGGTGCTGACCGCGTACACCACAAATGCCGCGATCGTTACCACCCACACCGCCGACAGGACCAGACCCGTGACGGCCATCCCCTTGCCCTGTTGCCCGCGGGTGCGAATCTGCGAGAGGGCGACAAAGCCGAAGATGACGCTGAGCAGGATTCCGCCGAGCAGGCCGAAGATCAGCGAGGCGATCGCGAAGCCGTTCGTCCCAGCACGCCGCGGAGGTCCACCTGCCGGTGGGTACGCCGGCGGTGGATACCCCGGTGGTGGGTGCGCAGGTGGTGGGTAGGCAGGTGATTGCTGGCCATACGGGGGTTGCGTCATGAATTCTCCCTAAAGTCAGGCTGCACAATAGCCGCCACAGGGATGCGGCCGGCGGCCTGGTGGCTTAACACCTGCGCCGGGTCGCTTCGGCAACCTCGCGAAGGTAAGCGCACAACGTCATCACCTGCGGCACCCTGGCCAGCTGCCCAGGCTGGACAGTCATGGGCGCGCAGCAAGCACGCATCGGCTCGCGGCGGTGACGAGGTGCTCGACCGAGGGCGGCGGGGGCAGACCCTTGAGCAGAAACCGCCTGACCGCCGCAGCCGGCACGTCGACCAGTGCAAAGACGACCCGTTGCTGCTCGGCGGCTCCGGCGCGCCCGTAACGCCAGCGGGCGTAGTCCTTGAGGGCGGACTCGACCGACTTGTTCAGCTCGGCCAGCTGCCCGCCCAACCCTTCCGGCCAGCGCGCAGCGAGGGCCTCCCGGCGGTGCAGCACCAGAAGCTGGGCCTGAGGCAGGTGCTCACGTGACCAGCGCACGACGTGCAAGGCGGCATCGTCGGCCGCCGTGTCGAGATCGTCATCGGTCAGGGCGGCAAGGAACCCGTGCTGAAATTCACGGACGGTGCGGGTCCAGAGATGGGCCAGCAGTAGTTCGCGGGAGGCGAACCGGTGGTAGATCGAGCCGATCGGGGCGCCAAGCCCCGCTGCAATCGCCGCCACGGTGGTCGTGCCCGGGTCGCCGCCTGCTGCCATCGCGGCTAGGGCGGAATCGAGGATCTGGTCCTCGGTGTACTTGGCCGGCCGCCCCATCCGCGTCCCCCTCCTTGAAGTCACCCTCATCGTATGTATTAGAACAACAGCTCGAATACTTTCCCCGTGATCAGTTGAAATAGCCAGTCAGGAGCCCCCCACACGCCATTTTCACCAGTCCGGGGTGGGCCGCAAGGCCCATGTTCGTTCATCGCGTTTGCCCTGGACATAGCGGGCAGAACACCCGCGTACGGAAGGCAAACGTCATGGTCGCGCCCCGTCGGCGGATCTTTGTGCGACAGGCTCGATCAATGAAAGTTTGCCGGCCGACACGCCGAGCACGCCCACCAAAGTTTCATGATCACGAACGTTGGATTGACCATGGGATGCCTTGGGGGCGGACTAGGGTCGGTTGGTGTCCGTTCACCCGCGCGCGGGGCAGTTGCCGCAGGCGGCGGACCTGATCGACGTGGCTCGCCTGGTGACCGCCTACTACATCGAGCATCCCGACCCCGCCCTGCCAGAGCAACGGCTGGCGTTCGGCACGTCGGGTCACCGCGGGTCCAGCCTGTTGCGCAGCTTCAACGCCGACCACATCATCGCGGTCAGCCAGGCCGTGGCCGAGTACCGGTCTCTCCAGGGCATCAGCGGACCGTTGTTCCTGGTCCGGGACACCCACGCGTTGTCCGAGCCTGCGCTGATCAGCGCGCTAGAGGTGTTCGCCGGCAACGGTGTCCGGGTGCTCGTGGACAGCCGCGACGGGTACACGCCAACCCCGGTGCTCTCGCATGCGGTCATCGCCCACAACCGGGGTCGCTCCACCGGACTCGCCGACGGGGTCGTTGTCACGCCTTCGCACAATCCACCCACCGATGGTGGCTACAAGTACAACCCGCCGCATGGCGGGCCGGCCGACACCGATGCCACCGGCTGGATCCAGGACCGGGCCAACAGCATCCTTGCGGCCGGCCTGGCCAGCGTCCGCCGTATCCCGTTCGCCCGCGCCCGCGCCGCTGACACCACGGGGACCTACGACTTCCTCGACGTCTACGTCAAAGACCTGCCCGCTGTCGTCGACATCGAGGCGATCCGGGCAGCCGGAGTACGGATGGGCGCCGACCCCCTCGGTGGGGCGAGCGTGGCGTACTGGGCCGAGATCGCCTCTCGGCACAATCTCGATCTCACCGTGCTGAACCCGCTGGTCGACCCGACCTGGCGGTTCATGTCGCTGGACTGGGACGGCAAGATCCGGATGGACCCGTCGTCGCCGTACGCCATGACCACTGTCACCGCCCAGCGCGGCGAGCACGACATCAGCACCGGCAATGACGCGGACGCCGACCGGCACGGCATCGTCACGGCCAAGGGCCTGATGAACCCCAACCACTACCTGACCGCCGCCATCAGCTACCTGTTCACCAACCGTCCGGGCTGGTCGGCCGATGCCGCGGTCGGCAAGACCCTGGTGTCCTCGTCGATGATCGACCTCGTAGCGGCGGACCTGGGCCGGCATCTGGTCGAGGTGCCAGTGGGGTTCAAGTGGTTCGTGCCCGGGCTGATCAGCGGCAAGGTCGGCTTCGCCGGTGAGGAGAGCGCGGGCGCCGCCTTCCTCCGCCGCGACGGCACCACCTGGACGACTGACAAGGACGGCATCATCCTGGCGCTGCTCGCGGCCGAGATGACCGCGGTCACCGGGCGCTCGCCGAGCGATCTCTACGACGCGCTGACGACCCGCTTCGGCGATCCGGCGTACGCCCGCGTTGACGCGCCGGCCACCCTGGCGGAGAAGGCCGCACTAGGCCACCTCGCCTCCGAGCAGATCACTGCCACCAGCCTCGCCGGCGACCCCATCACGGCGAAGCTCACATCCGCGCCCGGCAACGGCGCTCCGATCGGCGGGCTCAAGGTCTGCACCGAAGCCGGGTGGTTCGCAGCGCGACCGTCCGGGACCGAGAACGTCTACAAGATCTATGCCGAGTCCTTCCGCGGCGCGGACCACCTGGCCCGCATCCAGGCGGAGGCGCGAGCGGTCGTGTCCAGCGCCTTGAAAGGCCGCTAGTTCACGCCGCGTTCATGAGTCGGGATGTGTCCGGACAGTCACAGTTAGCGACTCCGGTCGAACATCGGTCGATCTGATGAGACACTCGGCATTCGCCGCTGCGGCCACAAGTTGCAGGGTGACTTGATGGCCCGACCAACCTTGGGGGCGAGACGATTGGGTGGGAAGCACAGCTTGCCGTGGCGCACCCTCGTGCGCCGCAGGATCGCAACTGTGCGCAAGCGGATGGCCATCACAGTCCCTGCCCTCATGATCGTCTTCGTGGCCTCGGCAACCTCGGCCATGCAGTCACTCGCCGACAGCGACCCGAGCCCGCAAGTTGGGGCCGACGGTCGCAGCGTCGGTGCGCACCCCGACGACGCCCCCGACCTGACCCGGCTCTTGGCCGAGGAAGCCGCCAAGGACGCGCGTACGCCGCAGCCGGTCGACTCGGCAGGGTCAATCGACTCGGCCAATCACACCAGGTCGATCGGCATCAACGTCGTGGTGCTGCGGGCGCACCGTCAGACCGAGGCCAAGCTGGCCCGTACCACCCCAGGTTGTCACCTGTCCTGGACCCTGCTCGCCGCCATCGGCGAGGTCGAGTCACACAACGCAAGATCCCGCAATGTCAGCGCCAACGGCGACGTGAGCCCAGGCATCTACGGACCAGTCCTCAACGGCGGGCCGTTCGCCGCGATCTCCGACAGCGACGACGGGAGATGGGACGGCGACACCCGCTGGGACCGTGCGGTCGGCCCGATGCAGTTCATCCCGGGTACGTGGGCCCGGCACGGCAAGGACGGCAACGGTGACGGCGTCGCCAACCCCAACAATGTGTTCGACGCCTCGCTGTCCGCTGGCGGCTACCTCTGCTACGGCGGCCGCGACCTGGCCACCGTGAGCGGGCTGAGCGCCGCGATCTACAGCTACAACCACTCCTACAGCTACGTGCGTACGGTCCTCGGGTGGATGCGTGGCTTCGCGACCGGGACGGCCCGGCCAGTCACGAGCCTGCCGGTGGGACACAACGGGCAGTCGCCGGCACCGTCGCCCACGGCACGGCCGTCACCCACGCCGCGACCAACGCCGACGCCGACGCCGACCAAGCCACCGCCGTCGGCATCGCCGTCCGCATCAGCCTCACCCAGCCCCAGCGCGGTGCCCACGCCAACACCGTCGCCCACGTGTTCCCCCTCAGCATCTCCGTCGCCGACCCCTGCCCCTTCAGCCTCATCCACCCCCAGCCCGTCACCGAGCCCGAGCGGATCGCCGTCACCGAGCCCGAGTGGGTCACCGTCACCGAGCCCGAGCCCCACCCCGCCCTGCGGACCCTGACCGCGCAGGGCTGTCAGCGACTGCTCGACTCTGCCCACAGGTTGATGCCGCTATCGGTGGCATGCTTGTCGATCTCGGCCAGCTCGTCGTCGTCGAAGTCGAGCTTCTGCAGGGCGTCAACGTTGCTCTCCAGCTGGTTGACGCTGCTCGCGCCGATCAGGGCGGAGGAGATGCGCGGGTCGCGCAGGGTCCAGGCCAGCGCCAGCTGAGCGAGGGTCTGGCCACGCCGCCCAGCAATCGTGTTGAGCGCGCGAACCTTGGCCAGGTTGGCCTCACTGAGCTGATCTGCTCAATGAGCCGCCTGTGCTGGCCCTCGATCCGGCGGGGATGCCGCCCAGGTAGCGATCAGTCAACAGCCCCTGAGCCAGCGGCGAGAACACGATGCAGCCGACTCCCTCGTCATCGAGGACGTCGAGCAGGCCACGCTCGATCCAGCGGTTCAGCATCGAGTACGACGGCTGGTGGATCAGCAGCGGTGTTCCGAGCTCCTGCAGGATCCCCGCCGCCTCCTTGGTCCGGCCTGCTGAGTGCGACGAGACGCCGGCGTACAGCTCCTTGCCCTGCCGTACCGCGCTGTCGAGCGCGCCAAGGGTCTCCTCCATCGGAGTATCCGGGTCGAAGCGGTGGGAGTAGAAGATGTCGACATAGTCCAGGCCCATCCGGGACAGGCTCTGGTCGAGGCTGGCCAGCAGATACTTGCGGGATCCCCCTTCGCCGTACGGACCGGGCCACATGTCGTAACCGGCCTTGGTCGAGATCACGACCTCGTCGCGGTAGCCGCGCAGGTCGGTCGCCAGGATCCGGCCGAAGTTGACCTCGGCGGACCCGTACGGCAGGCCGTAGTTGTTAGCGAGGTCGAAGTGGGTGATTCCCAGATCGAACGCGCGGCAGATGATCCCGCTCATCGTCGCCTGTGAGCGGTCGCCACCGAAGTTCTGCCACAAGCCCAGCGAGACGGCGGGCAAACTGCAGGCCGCTGTTGCCGCTCCTCCGGTAGCGCATCGAGTCATAGCGATCGGCAACGGGTCGGTAGGTGATGATTGACTCCCTAGACGCGACCGCTTGATGCCGCGCGCCGGCGGGACAGTGCGTCCACGCTCGCCGCGACCAGCAGCACGATCCCAGTAACGATGAAGACAACACTCGACGGCTGGTTCAGCAATCCCATCCCGTTGATGATCACCGCGATGACCAGGCCGCCGAGGATGGCGTCGATCACCCTGCCCTTGCCACCGAAGAGGCTGGTGCCGCCGATAACAGCAGCACCCACCGCGTACAACAGGGTGCTCGCGCCGCCGGTGGTCGGCGAGATGGAATTGTCCCGGCTGGCCAGCATGATCCCACCTACGGCTGCCAGCGACGACGAGATGACGAAGCAGATCAGCTTCACCTTCCACACGTTGATCCCGGCCCGCCGCGCGGCCTCGGTGTTCCCCCCGACCGCGTAGACATGCCGGCCGAAGGGCGTGCGGCTGAGCAGGAACGTGAGGACGACCAGGAGCACCAGCAGGAGCAGCACAACCATCGGCAGGCCCTTAATCGAGGCTGCCTCGGGATTGCGGCTGCGCTCACGGCTCAGGAAGAGCGTCGCAAGCCCGAGGAGCAGGGCCACAGAGCCGATCTTGACGAGTACGACCGGCATGCCCTGCGTCGGCAGGCCACTGGCGCGGCGGCCGGCGTACCTCCGGAGCAAGACCGCCGCAAAGAGGCCAACGGTGACCGCATAGAGCGCCCAGCCCAGCCACACGGGCAGATCTTCGTTGTTGATGGCGAGCAGGACGTCATCGCGAATCGGGATCGTCCCGCCCTCTCCGATGAGCTTGAGTAGGACTCCTTGCAGCCCGAGGAAGGCCGCGAGTGTGACGACGAATGACGGGATGCCCAGTCGCGCGACCAGCAGGCCGATACAGGTGCCGACCACCGCGCCGGTGGCCAGACAGGCAAGCACAGCGGCCCACCAGGGCCAGTCATTGCGGGTGGCGGCGATGCCCATGATCGCAGCGGCCGTGCCGGCGGTGAACCCAGCGGAGAGATCGATCTCGCCGAGCAACAGGACGAAGACCAGCCCCATCGCGATGACGATGACGGCGGCGGCCTGGTGGATCAGGTTGGCGAAGTTGAACGCGTTGGTGAAACTGACTGGGCGCAGGATCGCGAAGACAGTGATCAGCACGGCCAAGCCGAGAACAGCCGGCAGCGCTCCCACGTCACCACCCCGGACGCGATCAACGTACTCGCGGGCAGCCCCGCCGATCCCGACCTTTTCGGGTGGTGGGTCGTTAGGCTGCACAGCCGTTGCGGCCGACGCGGTCATCGGATGTCCTTCGGGGAGCCTGATCGGCCCGCCGTGATGAGCTCGACGACCTGTGAGTGGTTGACGTCCTTGGCCTTGACCTGGGCGGCCATCGCACCCAGGTAGAGCACCGCGATGTTGTCGGCCACCTCGAAGACGTCGTTGAGGTTGTGGCTGATCAAGACCACGGCCAGGCCCTTGTCGGCGAGCCGCCGGACCAGCTTGAGGACCTGCTCGGTCTGGGCAACACCCAGCGCGGCGGTCGGCTCGTCAAGGACGACGAGCCGGGAGTTCCACAGCACCGATCTGGCGATGGCAACGGTTTGGCGCTGACCACCGGACAAGCTGGCCACCTGCTGCCGGATTGACTTCACCGTTCGAACAGACAAGCCGGCCAGGGTCTCACCTGCCCGGCGTTCCATCGTGTGCTCGTCAAGCACGCCGGCCTTGCTGAGCTCCCGACCCAGGAAGAGGTTGTCCACGATGTCGAGGTTGTCGCAGAGCGCCAGGTCTTGGTACACGACCTCGATGCCCAGCGCGCTTGCCTGCTTGGGGCCGGTCACGGTGACCGCGCGCCCCTCGAAGTCGTACGAGCCGGAGTCGAAGGGATAGATGCCGGCGATGCCCTTGATCAACGTGCTCTTGCCCGCGCCGTTGTCGCCGACGAGGGCGGTCACTTGACCCGAAAAGGCGTCGAAATCGACATCGTGCAGGACATGAACCGCACCGAAGCTCTTGTTGACCGCGCGCAGTGACAGCAACGGCGACGGCGACGGATCGTTGGTGGGGGGTGGCTGTGCGGCGGTGCTCGGCATGCTCATGAATCGACCTCTTCGCTGAGGTGGGGGCCCGGCCGGTGTCGACCGAGCCCCCAACGCCTACTGGATGCCGGCTGCGGTGCACGCCTGCGCGAACGCTGCGGTGCAGATGTCTTCCTTCTTCCAGAAACCGTCGGCGATGACGTCCTTCACGTTGTCCTTGAATATCGCCTGTGGGGTCTCCAGAGCAGAGGGCACGTCCTTCTTGAGGACGGTGTCCGTGACCTTGCCATTTGCGACGTCGCTAGCGTCTTTGCCGTCGATCAGGGCGATTGCCAGCTTCGACGCCACATCAGCTTCCTTCTTGATCGCCTTGTAGACGGTCATGCACTGATCGCCGGTGAGGATCGCCTGCAGACCCTCCTTGCTCGCGTCCTGCCCGGTCACCGGCACCTTGCCGTTGAGCCGGTTGGCCTTCAGGCGAGCAATGATGCCGCCGGCCATCGTGTCGTTGGCCGAAACGACGCCGTCGATCTTGCCGTTGTTCTGCGTGTAGAGCTGCTCGAAGGCTGTGCCGGCGATGGTCGCGTCCCACTTGCCGGTCTGATCGCCAACCAACTTGTACTTGCCCGAGTCGAAGTTGGGCTTGAGCGCCTCGGCGTAACCCTGCTTGAACAGCGCGGCGTTGTTGTCAGTCGGGTCGCCATTGATGAACACGACATTGGCGTTGGTCTTGCCCTTTTCGTCGAGGCACTTTGTCACGCCTTGACCCATGAGCTTGCCGACCTCGACGTTGTCGAAGGAGACGTAATAGGAGGCACCGCCACCGAGGGTCAGCCGGTCATAGTCGATGGTCTTGACGCCGGCCGCTTGCGCCTTCTTCAGACATGCGGTGCCGGAGTCGGAGTCGAGGTTGACGATGAGCAGGACCTTGACGCCGGCATTGATCATGCCGTCACAGATCGTGCCGAACTTCGACTTGTCGCCGTCGGCGTTCTGGATGTCAGAGGAGATGCCCGCGTCGTCAAACGCCTTCTTCAGCAGCGGCCGGTCGTTGGCTTCCCACCGGGGGGAGGTGCTCGCGTCCGGCAGGATGACTCCTACCTTTCCCTTGTCGCCCCCGCCGCCCGTGGTGCCCTCTTCACTGCAGCCAACGAGCGCCAGCGTCGCCACGGACAGTCCGCTGACCGCGACAAGCAGGCGTTTGCTTCGGGATTTCCGCATGTGCTGGGTCCTCTCTGCGTTGGAGATCGTAGTCCTGATGGGAAGTATCAGTTCGTCTCTTCCGTCGGACCTCCTCTGTGCGTCATGGCAGCGGGGCCAATCGCAACTGGGCGTGCGAAACGATCGTCGGATCGGTCAATACGGCTTCAACAGCGAGACCCGCACCACCGCGGACGGCGGCCCCGAAGGCCAGGGTGGAGGCCACGACCTTGCAGCCGGAGGCAAGCCCGGCCATCGCCAGCCGGTCGAGTTCGCATTGCGCGATCGGGAGCATGCGCTCGGCCACTCGCGCCAAGTACCCGCCCACCACGAGGACCCGCGGGTTGAACAGATTGACCAGGATGGAGGCGCCTAAGCCAAGCCAGCGACCCACCTCCTCGAACGCGGCGACTGCCGCCGGATCGCCGTCGTCCGCGCGGCGCAGGATCTCCGACAGCCGCTCGTCAACGTCGCGGACCGGGCCGCTGCCATAGGCGAGGTCGGGCGCGGCCTGGCTGACCAGGACCGCCAGACCGACCTTGGTTTCCCAGCAGCCGAACCGCCCACAGGCACACTGGTTCCCAGCCGGGTCGACGGGCATATGACCGACCTCGCCGCTGAACCCGTCGGCCCCCCGGAGCAGGACGCCATCAACGATGACGCCGCACCCGACACCCACCTCACCACTGATGAAGACCAGGTGCGGGGTGCCAGCGGCCGGGCCCGACCAGAATTCGGCGAGCGCCGACAGGTTCGCATCGTTGTCGGCGCGCACTGGCACCTGCGGGGTCACCGCCTTCGAGAGCAGCTCCGCAATCGGCACATTGCGCCAGCCCAGGTTGGGCGCGAAAAGCACCTCACCCCGGCTCACGTCGACGAGACCCGGCACAGCAACGGTGATGCCGGCGACCGTGGCGCCGGCCTGCCCCATGTCGTTCAGCGCCTCTCTCGCGGCCTGCGCCAGCCTGGCAATGGCCTGGTCTGGCGTCGCACTCATGGCATCGAAGGAATCCCGGCGATCCACCAGCACGCGGCCGGCCAGGTCCGTGCCGTAGGCGGCGACGTAGTCGGCGTTCACTTCCACGCCAAGCGCACCGACCTCTCGCCCGTCCAGTTCGAGGATGCGGCCCGGCCGGCCGACTCCGCGCTGGTGCTGGCGACCGGTTTCACGTACCAGGCCGCGGTGAGTCAAATCGGCCACCAGGCTCGAGACGGTCGCCTTGTTCAAGCGCGTTTCGAGGGCAATGTCGGCCCGGGAGCGAGGCCCCTGGTCGCGGAGATGGCGCAAGACGAGCGCGAGGTTGCTGCGGCGTACCGAGGCCTGGTCAGCCGGTCCGGACGCACGTGTGGAGGCCCTCAACTGGCTTCCCGGCTGAGTCATTCGGCCTCCGGCTTTGTTTGTTGCTCCGACAAACTATTTCACCTAAGCTGCACCGTCAAGCCATCGAAGGAACAACTCGAGTTACGGCCGGTGAGAGGCAGTTCCATGAGCGACTACACGCCGACCCGCAAGGACAAGTTCTCCTTCGGCCTGTGGACCGTGGGATGGCAGGGCGTCGATGTCTTCGGGTCGGCTGTCCGTCCCCCGCTCGATCCCGCCGCAGCGGTCCACAGGCTTGCCGAGTTGGGTGCGTACGGGATCACGTTCCATGACAACGACGTCTTCCCGTTCGGCGCAACCGCGGCCGAGCGGGACCGCCATCTCAAAGCGCTGCGTCAGGCGCTGGACGAGACCGGATTGGTCGTGCCCATGGTGACGACGAACCTGTTCTCCCATCCGGTGTTTCGCGACGGCGGATTCACCAACAACGACCGGGACGTACGGCGGTTTGCCCTCCGCAAGGCGGTCGACAACATCGACCTCGCGGCGGAGTTCGGTGCCGAGACGTTCGTGGCCTGGGGCGGCCGGGAGGGCGCCGAATCGGGTGGCGCGAAGGACGTCCATGCGGCGCTGGAGCGATACAAAGAGGCGATCGACTTCATGGCCGCCTACATCATCGAGCGCGGCTATCGGATGCGGATTGCCATCGAGCCCAAGCCCAACGAGCCGCGCGGCGACATCCTGCTGCCCACCATCGGGCACGCACTGGCCTTCATCAACGAGCTAGCGCATTCCGAGCTGGTCGGGGTCAATCCCGAGGTCGGGCACGAGGAGATGGCCAGCCTCAACTATGCCCACGGCCTGGCACAAGCCCTCTGGCATCGCAAGTTGTTCCACATCGACCTCAACGGCCAGCACGGTCCGCGCTACGACCAGGATCTGCGCTTCGGCGCCGGCAATGCCCGCGGGGCATTCTGGACGGTGGACATTGTGGAGTCGGGTGGCTACGAGGGTCCGCGGCACTTCGATTTCAAGCCGCCACGCACCGAGGACATCGACGGGGTGTGGGCCTCGGCGGCCAGCTGCATGCGCAATTACCTCATCCTGCGTGACAAGGCGCAGGCGTTTCGCGCCGACCCAGAGGTTCAGCAGGCGCTGCGCGACGCTCGCGTCGATCAGCTCGCGCAGCCGACGATTGCCGAGGGCGAGACCATCGAGACTCTGCGCACGGAGTCCTTCGAACCGGACGAGGTCGGCCGGCGCGGGATGGCCTTTGAGCGACTCGACCAGCTCGCCCTCGAGCACCTCTACGGCGTCCGCTGATCCTGCCGATGGCACCCGTTCTGGTCGCTGGTGTCGACTGCTCGACGCAGGCGACGAAGATCGTCGTACGCGACTCTTCGTCGGGTGAGCTGGTGCGCACCGGACAGGCGGCGCACCCGACGGGAACCGAAGTATCGCCCGCGGCATGGTGGTCGGCGTTCGAGGCGGCCACGGCAGGAGGGTTACTCGACGGTGTGACGGCAATCGCAGTGGCTGGCCAGCAGCACGGGATGGTCTGCCTCGACCAGGCGGGCGAGGTAGTCCGGCCGGCGCTGCTGTGGAACGACACCCGATCCGCTGCTGCCGCCGCCGAGCTGGTGGCCGAGCTCGGGGGGCCGGCGGCATGGGCGCAGGCGATCGGCTCGGTCCCGGTTGCCTCCTTCACGGTGACCAAGCTGCGCTGGCTGGCCGAGCACGAGCCGTCGGCTGCGGCCCGAGTCGCCCGGGTCGTGCTGCCGCACGACTGGCTGACCTGGCAGCTCGCCGGCCGTGCGGGCGAGCCGGTGACCGACCGGGGGGACGCGTCTGGCACCGGCTATTGGTCGCCGGGCACGGGCGGGTACCGGCTGGACCTGCTCGAGCTGGCCCTGGGCCGGGTGGTCGACCTGCCTCGCGTCCTCGGGCCGGCCGAACCGGCCGGGCATACCCCGGCCGGTGCGGTGCTCGGCCCGGGCACGGGGGACAACATGGCCGCGGCACTCGGCGTCGGTGCCGGGCTCGGTGACGTCGTCGTGTCGCTCGGCACCAGCGGCACCGCGTCCGCCGTGCGCGACGCGCCGACCGCGGACCCGACCGGGACGGTGGCGGGCTTCGCCGACGCGACCGGCCGCTTCCTGCCGCTGGTCTGCACCTTGAACGCTGCCCGGGTCTTGGCCGCCGCGGCGTCCCTGCTGGGCACCGACGTCGACGGCCTGTCCGATCTTGCGCTGGCCGCCTCCCCAGGAGCGGGCGGCCTGGTGCTCTTGCCGTACCTGCAGGGCGAACGAACGCCCAATCGGCCGGACGCGACCGGCGTGCTGGCCGGCCTGCGGCTGGGCAACGTGACCCGCGAGAATCTGGCCCGAGCCGCCGTGGAAGGCATGCTGTGCGGCCTCGCCGACGCGCTGGATGCACTGCGGTCCACCGGCATCGACGTTCGGCGCATCCTGCTCGTCGGCGGCGCGGCGCGCTCCCGCGCCGTTCAGCAGATCGCATCGGCGGTCTTCGGGGCGCCCGTGGTGGTTCCGGCACGTGGTGAGTACGTGGCCGATGGCGCCGCCCGACAGGCCGCCTGGGTTCTTGCCGGCGGTCCCGAGCCCTCGGTGTGGGCGCCGGCATCCACCGTGACCGTCGAGGCCGAACCCACCCCTGACGTGCGAACGGCCTACACCGCCGTGCGCGACGCCACCGGCTGAGCAGTTGCCCGCGGCGGTCCCATGAATGCCATGACAGCCTCGCATCGACTCTGGGGAGCTAGTGCGGCGGGACGGCCGCCGATTTCCGGATCGTTCGACTACTTTTGCCGGACCCAGCAGCCGGGATCGGGCGCATCTACCGACAAGGGGCTGCCGATCGGGTTGACGTAGGTGACGTACAGCTCGACGGGCTCGGTGCCCAGGTTGCGGCCGATGTGGACGTGGCGGGAGCCGCTTGGCTCCACCAGCGACTGGCCCGCGGTATCGGCAACGGAGCGGCAGTCGGCAGCATCGGTCCGGGTGAGGGTGCCGCGCTGCACGATGGCCAGCAGTGTCCCTGGGTGGTAGTGCCAGCCGGTGCTGCCGCCCGGCTCGACGATGATCTGCCGGACCACGAACTCGCTCGCGTCGTGCCTCTTGAGCTTGAAGCCGTCGTCAGTAGTTCCCTGTGCGAGCACCGCGGCGGTGACCCCCGAGCCCGGCGTCGCCTGAGCGGCGACCGGGAACAGGCCCACGCCGGCGCCGCACAGGGCGATCGCGGCTATCCATCCAGCCTTTCTCGTGACACATTCCTTCCGTCAGTGCAGCCGTCCGCGTCCGCGCACGGAACAGCTGGTGATGAGTGGGTCTTCGCGAGGACACGGTTTCGCCGTTGTTCAGGTGGATGGTGTCCTTCCAACCGGATTCCGCGAAGCCGGTGGTCCTCGTCGGCACCGAGCATCGCCGGTCGAGCGGCAAGGCGGCATCGGTATCTCCTGCCCATCTCGGGGAGGCGGCTACCGACGTTTCACTCGATTCGGCGGTGCAGGCATAGTTTCTGTTGATCCCAGCTCGCCTCTTCGGGGCCTACGCACCGCTGGATTCCAGCTCACCTTCTTCTGCGTCGAAGAGCAGGTCATACCAGGGATCCTCGTCGGGTACCACAATCACCAGACCCAGCGGCTCCGGCAACAGACCGGTCTCGTCGATCAGTCGGTGAGCGGTGCCGACATCCGCGTCCTCGATCCTCTTCACTACGCGCACGAGGTCGAGGGCCGTCGCTCCGTCGGCGAGCAACGTCTCGAGAATGCCACGCAACGGCACGCCCCGGCTCCTCAGCTCCACGGCTGCCTCGATGTACCGCTCGGGTGTGGCCCTCATGAACCCAGCGGCCATACCACTTGACCGGCGCGGTCGAAAAAGGCGGTCAGGGCCACCTCATGTCCCCGCAATCGTGAGCTATTGCCACCCGCACTCCGGTGAAGGCTACCTCCCGGACTCCCGAGGGTGCGGCATCGCACCAAGAGTTCAGCGCCCATCGACCGAATAGTCGCGGGGCCCACGGCGGCTCATGCTGGGACACACTGGCGAGGTGCTGCGTGTGGCGCTGGGCCTGTCCGCTGTTGTGGTGCTGCTGCTGGCTGCCGTCTGGGGTTTCCAACGGCGGCTGATCTACTTTCCGTCTGACGCACCGGTGCCCCCAGCCCCGGAGGTCATCGCGGGCGGGCGGGACGTCGTGCTTTCGACCGGCGACGGCCTCGAGCTCGGCGCATGGTACGTACCAGCCGGCAAGCCCGACCGGCACATGGCCGTCCTGGTGGCGCCCGGCAATGCAGGCGACCGCGCCGGCCGGGCACCGCTGGCCGAGGCCTTGGCGAACCAGGGGCTATCGGTACTGCTTCTCGACTACCGCGGCTATGGGGGGAACCCGGGACGTCCCAGCGAGGAGGGCCTGGCGAGCGACGTGCGGGCGGCGCGGAGTTTCCTGATCGATGACATCGGCATCCGGCCGGACCGTCTGCTCTATTACGGTGAGAGCCTCGGCGCGGCGGTGGTCACCGAGTTGGCCACACAACATCCGCCAGCCGGGATGCTGTTGCGGTCGCCGTTCACCAGTCTCGCCGCGGCCGGGCAGGTTCACTATCCGTACCTTCCGGTGCGGGCGCTGCTGTGGGACAGCTATCCTGTGGCCCGGCAGATCGAGGAAGTCACGGCTCCGGTCTCTGTGGTCTACGGAACCACCGACTCGGTGATCCCCCCGTCGCAAAGCCGGGCCGTAGCCGCAGCGGCGCCCGTCCTCAGACAGGTGGTCCCGATCAGGGGAGCCGACCACAACGATCTCGTCCTGTTCGCGGGCAAGGCGTTGGTGGACGCTGTGGTCGATCTCGCCGACCACGCCGCCCCCAGGTCCGTGGCGGAGCCTAAGCCGTCGGGGGAGCCCAGCTGACCTGACGGCGGGACCTCTGCACCAACGACTGCCTGTCCGCGACAGCCACCTCCCGACGGCCGTCAGTGCCGCTGCGAGAGCTACCTCTTGGCGGCCTCGTACGCCAGTTCGCGGACGAAGGCCACATCCACCGATGACATCCGCCCATGGGTCCCCAACGGACCGCACCTTCGGACAAGGGGCCGACGTTTCGGCCCGCCGCTTACATGGGCCGGGCGAGCTCGACGCTGCTCGGCTGGTCCGGGGCGTGGCGGGGAGCAGGATGCTCCACCAGCGCCAGGACCCTGTTGGCCATGAACTGCGCCGTACGTACCGGCGTGCCGCCCCGGGTGACCTCGGTGACGGTGACCATGCCGCGACCGGTAGAGACTTCAACCCGCCGACCGGCTCGCGTGGCCATCACCTCGTAGGTGCGGACATCACCGCCGGCGTCGATCACGATCTCAACTCTGTCGCCCTTCATGGCTGACATAACGCTCGCTGCGGCCAGGTAGTCCCAGGTCGCGGCACCAGCCCCAGCGCGAATCTCACCGAACCCTCCCCCACGGCCCTTGGCGAGTACCGCGCCGAGCCGATCAACCGCCGCACTCCCGTCACAACGGCGTCAGGAAATAGCGGCGACGGCGTAAGGAACCCGTAGGTATCGCGCCGCAGATCACCCCGGTCGCCTTAGATCAGGGCGCGGCGGGCTCCAGCCCGATGGCGCCCCGTCACCCGGAGGCATACGTGCTCGACATCGGCTACCTGGCCGTAAGCATCGGCTTCTTCGTGCTCATGGCACTGCTGGTGAAAGGGGCCGAGCGAGTATGACTGCCGATAACGTCGTCGGCGCGGTGATCGCCGTGCTGCTCGTCGGCTACATGCGCACGACGCTGCTCTTCCCGGAGCGGTTCTGATGGGCCCGAACACCGCCTTCGCCCTCGCCGTCGGCCTCGTCGTCATCACGCTGGCAGCCGTCTACGTCCCGTTGGGCGACTACATGGCCCGTACGTATACCTCGCGCGGGCACCTCCGCGTTGAGAAGGCGTTCTATCGTGCCAGCGGGGTCGACGCGGACGCCGACCGGACCTGGTCGGCCTACCTGCGCAGCCTGCTCGCCTTCTCCCTCGTATCTGTGCTCGGGCTCTACATCCTGCTGCGCGTGCAGGATCGGCTGCCGCTCGACATCGGGATGAGCGCGGTGTCACCGAGCCAGTCCTTCGAGACCGCCGCGTCGTTCGTGACGAACACCAACTGGCAGTCCTACGCCGGCGAGTCGACCATGAGCCACCTGAGCCAGATGCTGGGCCTCGCGGTGCAGAACTTCGTCTCCGCTGCTGTCGGCATGGCGGTCGCGGTGGCGCTGGTCAGGGGTTTCACCCGCTCGCGGACCGACCGGATCGGCAACTCCTGGGTCGACCTCACCCGCGGGACGGTACGCATCCTGCTGCCGCTGTCGATCGTCGGCGCGCTGCTGCTGGTCGCCGGGGGTGTCGTGCAGAACTTCGCCGGCCCCGAGGACGTCGAAACCGTCGCGGGTGCCACGCAGACGATCATCGGCGGCCCGATCGCCAGCCAGGAGGCCATCAAGGA
>Ga0136617_10000771_pt1 | contig 27682 bp, 19 predicted proteins | sample AntDrymUQ3222106_2_FD_129672 | JGI IMG/M metagenome (GOLD analysis project Ga0136617, IMG submission 129672) | Polar desert sand microbial communities from Dry Valleys, Antarctica - metaG UQ322 (21.06) | ecosystem: Environmental > Terrestrial > Soil > Desert | place: Antarctica: Dry Valley...
CCAAACACCAGTGCGGTAACGGCCTTCGCGACTTATAAGCCTGATTATCTTACCAATGTGCACCTTGAGTTTCATCTCGTTATCTGCTTGTCGCAGACGAGCAAGGCTACTCGGTTCTGTAGTCAGCGCTGCCCTCACTTACCTTTCTCGCGCTCTTCCTCGAGCTGCTTCTGATAAGCCCGCTCCGTAGCGTTGATGAAGCGTCGGTAGCTCTGAGGATCGATAAACGGGTTCGTCTTTGTGCCTTTCTCCAACATCTGCCTTTTCTCGTCCAGAGCAAAAAATGAGCCGTGCGGCGCGAGGAAGACATCGCATCGCAGCGTCTTCAACAGGGCAAAAGTATAAGCATAGTCCTCAACGATTTTTGGATAAGCAGAATTCTTGAGCAGCTTGTACCCGGGAATAGTGGTGCTGCCGACAAATACGACGTCCAAGTCTTGGCCCGCTTCGCGAACTTTCATGGTCCAAGTAGTGCATCCTTTGGTATGACCTGGAGTGATGCGAGCTATCATCGTCACGCCACCGAGTTCGACCTTGTCCTGATCGCGCAAGAGACGATCAATCACAGCCGGCTCGAAATGGAAAGAGGCTTTGTCCCGCCATTGAAAGTCACTGCGTCCACCATCCCCGATGAGTTCAGCGTCTGCTTCGCTGATCATCAGCCGGGCGCCCGTTAGCTTCTTCAACTGCGCCAGACCGCCCGCATGATCGAAGTGAGCGTGACTATTGATTAATACTTTCACGTCCTTCAGCTTAAAGCCGAGTTGATTCAGGCTGTCTTGAATGCGTGGTACTGTCTCGGCAAAGCCGCTGTCCATAAGGATGTGGCCCTGGCGTGTGGTAATGAGGTACGAGGCCACGTTTTCAGCTCCCACATAGTAAATATTTTCCACCACCCGGAAGGGTTTAACAGGACGATTCCAGGCTCGGCGCTCGGCGTCATCCACCTGCGCAACTGAAACGCCTGCACTCGATAACACGAGTGCTATTGAGAATAGGATTATGGTTCTGATAGTTAACCTCCGATAGCAGGATCTGAATGAAAGACCATGATCTTCTGCCAGATCTTGCGCGAGAGTCCCGTAGTCAAGATCTTCGACCTCATTCACTGCGGCGAGGGCCACGGGGTCGTCGAACTTCTGCACATACAATGCTGCCAGCTTTCCAATCAGGGAGAGCATTTCACTGCAATAGTCCAGGTACCTCACTATTTGGGTTGCCGTTAAATTCTGTGTCGGAGAAGAAGTTGTCTCGGCCTCTCGAATCAGGAAGCTTTCCTTGGTCAGCTGGTGCATGTCGATTACGTGGGCCAGGGCCCGCAGCTCATGAATGGCTTTCAGGGCCCGGCTGCGCTTCATTCGAACCTCGGACGTGATCAGAAAGAGGATTGCGGCACCGAGAAGGATAAAGACGTTGATGCCGGCTTCCGAAACCTGCAGCAGGACGACGAAATCGAATCTGTTCAAGGGCACGGTAGAATTCGCCAAGACCAGAACCAGGACAATAACAATAAGAGCAATTAGAACTCCTACTATTACTCGCAGAGACTTTTGCGGTTTCGCGATCCAGGCAGAACGTTGTTGTGATTCGCCGGCAATTGTCAGCAGCTCCTTACATACGCGGCCGAGCCCCGAGCTGGGAAAGCGCTCATCGATTCTGGTACAGAGTCGTCCGATGGTCCCAATAATTTTCTCGGAGTCCAGGCTTCGGTACATGGCTATGGTGCTCACGTAGTGAACCGCAATCTGATTATCGTCCGCAGAGAAATGGCTCGACCCCAGGAGATTTCATTTTGTGTTGGCGGCAATCAGCCCCTCGGTGCTTCGGGCCAAATTGCGTCCGGACTAACTGGGTCAGCCTGATCGGGCCCCAGTCGGTCCGGGTCAATCTCTGCAAAAACGAAATTCTCCGGGGCCACCGGGGTTCCTGCGAGACGCCTCAGCATTGCCAACTGGCCCGTATGTGTCATGGCATCCGCGAATGGCCCCTGTATTAACTGTTCCGGCGTCATGTCTTGCAGCAAAGGAGTGCCAACCTCGAGATGTCTGGCGAGATCCTGAAGCATATCGTGGAAACGTAAGATCTCGTCCTGTAGTGTCGGCAGAGGTTCCGGCCGGTATCGACCTCCAACGAAAAAAGTGCGGGCATAGCCAAGCACGCTCGTCATATGACCCACGAGTTCCGCGGGAGTGCGTACGCCCTCGGCAGTTCTAAAGGAACCGAAGTCGCTCGGGGCACCCCGCAAGGCTTTCTGTGTGCGATAAGCAAGCGCGGCCAGGAAGTGTCGCAGCAAGTCTTGTTTCTCGTTCATAGACGACAAACTTTGGGCTTGAGGTCAATTTAATATCGTTTTCAAATCCTGAAGGGATTTAAGTCAATAGCCGTGGGCGAGCTTTGCGACGCCCACGGAAGAGAGGAGAATAAGTTCCTGACCCGGAACGGGTCAAACAGATCCAAGAATGTGATCCTTTCAAGGTCTGGGGTCGGAGCTGAAACCTTTACCTGCCGAGGGCATTGCCCCCGCCTATTAACTTCATGCTTTTCAGGTATTTCGTTGCTTCGGCGACTGATTGTATCATTCTCTTTTGGGTGAATAGTCTAACGACTAGAAGAGAACCCAAAGATTTCTTTATAGATACGTTGAGTTGACCGGGTTTTCTAACGAGGCTCCGGCCCGGCAGAGTGGACACTCGGCAGGCGACCAAAGGTTGAAATCTTGACGAGCGAGAGCTACCAACGGTATTGCGCGAGCCGAGAAGTAATCCACAGCCTGGTTTCCGAGGACCAGGAGAGTTCCGACAACAACCGTCAGAGCCCCAGCCTCCTTGAGCTCTTGCGCAGTCGCGCGCACGGATGAACCAGCACTGACCACGTCGTCTACGACCGCGAAGCGTTCTTTGCCAACTTGCCGGCGCAATTCTGGGGGGAGTCGGTACTCTGCGTCGAAGAGAGGGCCTATAGTTTTGGCGGGAACCGGTTGAGTGAAGTAGAAACGAAGGCCCATGTTGGACGCTACCGCGTGGGCGAGAAATGCGCCGCCGAGAAGCGGACCGCAGACCGCAGAGATCGAGTAAGGCCGAAGCAGCTCTGACAGAGTGGCTATTTGAGGCGCGAGATCGGGAGGGGCTACAAACAGAGCATCAAGATTGAACCAGAGATCCGTGTGGTAGCCAGACTCGAGCAGGAAATGGCCGCGTCGGGCGGGCAAGCTCTTGAGGAAGTCATCCGTCATTCGTTCTGGCAATCTCTAGCGGGCATCAGAAGAACGGCTCAAGGCTCACCAAATCATCGGAGGCCTCTTTTGGATTTTCACAAAGCCGCTACCTATACTACGCTGGCGGCTTCGCGGCCCCGGATCTCAAGGTGCTTCGGCGGCGATTCCGTCGAACTCGTACGAATGCTTTCCGTCGGCGATCACGATCGACATTCGACCGGAGAGACCCTTTAACCCGCCTGTGCCGGAGTGGGAGACGACTGCTTCAAACGCAAACTGTGGATAATAGACATGCTGATTTCGGTATTCAAGCCTTACTCGGCCGCACGTAGGCAGATACTTCTCACTTCTACTTTATAGATGCAAGCAGTTTTGACATCGGAACGATAGCAAGAAGCCAGACAGAAATCATTTGCCGTTTGCGGCGAGACAACAGGGGACATGATTGCAGCGACACTCAAAACATAGGCTTAGGGCGATCGAGATGGAAGTGCATCAACATCAGCAGGAAAATAGTAAACTCGTAAAATTTTGCCGTTACGAAACTCGTAGACGGACAAACTTGCCTGTGATTTCAATCCGATTTTACCAGACCAACTGGCACGCTCCATTGCCGTCACCCGACTCCCAGACTTCTGCAGCCACTCCAACGACGATTTGCACGAAGGACAACTGCGAAAGTATCGCTCCATGCTCTCACCGAGCGCATTCTTTCCTTCGGTCTCGATTGTGACTTTCGCCTCGTTAACGCTCAACCATTGAACATTCTCATCTACGGCTCCGAGCATCGCGTCAATATTACGGCTGTTGAAAGCGGCCACGAATTCCCGCACTCGTGTCTCATGCTCAGCTTGCGCCTGTGTTTTGGCGGTTTCCAGCGAGACTGTGACAACAGCCACCAGGGCGGCCGCAAGAATTGCGAGCCATAAGTTTGAATCTTTCTTTGATTGATTATGATGATTATTCATACAAACTGTCTCCGTTCCCGCCGACAAAACAGGTAAAGTGAAAGCGGTGCTGGAGGACGGGTAGGGTTCAGTCCGGTTTAGATGGGCCCGACGATGTAGGCCCACCGACCTACCTCGCCCCACCAGCAAGATGTGGCATTAATTTCGCTCATGATGCACAACTTAACTTACTGTTTTGAATTAGAGCCGCCGGGCTTCTGGCTGCCCATCCCCTCCTCATCGCTCGGCTTCTCGCTGCCCAGACCTTCCGTGCCGGACTTCCCCGCACCCATGTTGCCGCCGCTACTGCCGTAGCCGCTAATTTGTTCGTTGTCCTTATCGCCTGCACTAGTTTCTGCCTGCTTCTTTTTCTCTTGCGCCTTGTCTTTCTGATCTGCCATTGTGCCCGTCTCCTTTTAACTAACGTAAGGCATCTACCGCCTGTTGAGCGCGCAGTTAAAAAACGCTCTATATCATATAGAATTCCCACGCGATACGATCCGGGTCTTTGAAGGCGACATACCGTTTGCCTAGTGTCTCGTCGAGCTTGACTCCTGTATTCTCCACACCCGCCTTTGTAAGCGCAGCCGCCACCCTCTCTAGCTCACTCTCGTCTTCGCAGCCTAGCGCTATGTGATCCAACCCGACCCGGTGCGGGTTAAACTTATCCTCGCTAACCGTATCAGTTGCAGGACCACGCACACCGAAGGCGGTGTTACCTGCACTGAAGAGGAACAATTCAGGGGTTTCCTTGATGATCGAGAAGCCGAGCGTCTCAGTGTAGAAGCGCTTTGAGCGTTCTAAGTTAGTGGTGCGCAGCGCAACGTGGTGCGCTCCCGATGTCTTGATGTTGATGCTCATACCCAGCTCACTTTCTGTTGTATATAGGTGTACTTGTTGGAAGACGATACAGCAGGCAAGTAACTTCACCAACCGGATTACGATTATTGAGGCCGTAAAGCCGGTAACGGTCAAAGCGATAAAGCCGAGAATGTCCATAGTTCGTCCTTCAACCGTTTTGCACTTTCGCTCCAATTGCCTTCGTCAACGCGGTTATCGCCTTGAGCGGGCGCATCATCACGCTAAACTCGATGGGATGTCCGTTCTCATTTGTTCGCACGTAGGCAACGCCTTCGAGTGTGCCACGAGTAGGGCACCATGGCCTCCGTGATCATCCGCGGGGAAGCCATTTGGCCTGGTCAAATTACGGGGGAAATCCCATGCGCCGCATCAAGTCCTGGAAGCGTGGGTCTGCGCGTAGGCTGTCCCACCTTGGTTCAATCCTGATCCATTGCATTTGGAAAGCGCGCTCTTCATACCCCTTGTCCAGCCAGGCAAAAGCCTGGTCCTTCTCGCCCAAGCCCGCGTAGACTAGGGCAATGCCGGGCGCGGAGACATATCCTTGTTCGGAGAGTTGCTTGAGCTCTTCGAGCACCCTTTGCGCCTCATTTTTCTTACCTGATATCGCTAAGACGTGGCCGAGACCACCCTTTGAAAGTGACCATTCACCGCCTCCACTAGCGGGAATCTTGTTAAATTCAGCAATGGCTTCACCGTACATCCCTTTTTGTTCGTAGGCGGCAGGAAGCAACCCGCGAGCCGGAGGGAAGTTCTGGTCCAACTCCAGGGTCTTTTGGATTTGTTCGATTGCCCGGTCGTAGTCGCGAGCGTAGTAAAAAGCCGATCCCAATTCAAAGTTAATGGTGAGGGAAAGTGGATCCAGTTCCACGGCCAGTTTTCTTTCTGCAATCGCTTCACTACTGCGCCCCATTACCGCTAAACACCCGCCATACCACTGATGCGCTACCGCATAGCGCGGGTTTAGCACGATGGCACGCTTGAATTCCTTCTCGGCACGTGGCCAGTCCCAATCGTATGCTGCCAGGGCGCGGCCTAGTGAGGCATGAGCTTCGGCGAGCGTCTCGTCCAGTTCCAGTGCCCGCATTGCTGCCGCCTTTGCTTTAGGCATTGCGTCTCGCGGTCGTAACCGGTTGGCCGGCACAACATAGGAGTCAGCCAATCCGGCGTAAGCCAACGCGAAGCCGGGGTCTTTTTCAATCGCCTGATTGAAATACTCGATTGATTTCCTGAGCGCGTCTGGCGTCCGCTTGTTCCAGTAGAAGCGGCCTTTCAAATAAAGTTGATAGGCCTCGTTGTTCTCGGTGTAGTGTTTGGAAGTAAGCTCTTTCTCTTCGCCCGAAACCTTGAGCTTCAGTTTCTCGACAATCTCGGCCGCAATCTCGCGCTGGATCGCGAGCAAGTCTGACATCTTGCGGTCATACTGCTCGCCCCACATCTGCGTCTTATCGCTCACATTCACAAGTTCGACGCTGATCGACAGGTTCTCACCGCGCTGTATGACCCTTCCGGTCAGGATCGCTTCGACGCCTAATGCTTTCGCAACTTCCTCCAAGTCATTTTCTTTGCCCTTGTACGTGAAGGCCGAACTGCGCGCGATTACTTTAACGTCGGGGAGTTGCGAGAGACTGTTGATGAGGCTCTCTGAGATGCCATCAGAGAGATATTCCATGTCCGCGTCGTTAGTCACGTTAGTAAAAGGCAAGACCGCGATGGAGTGAATGGCGACCTTAGAGCTTTCCGAGCGAGAGTAGTACCAACTCGCCGCCGCGATTCCTGCCACCAAAATCAGGGCAACCAACGCCTCGCTTTTGTGACGGCTGATTCCACGCACGACGTATTCGGCACTTGATGTCGGGCGCCCGTTCCCGGTTTCCGCCGTGCGGGTTGCGGACGGATGAGCGTCCTCTATTTTTGCCAGCGCGTCGCGGTTTGCCGGCCTGCCCCCTGGCGCCGGTTGGACGGCTTGCTCAAATTCGGGATTGCCCCGTAACTCCTGCCGGAGTTCTTCCAATTCAATACCTAAATCTTTGATTGACTGGTATCGCTTCTCAGGCTCTTTTGCCAGACACCTGCGGACGATCCTTTGCAACCCATCCGGCGCCGCTGGATTGGCGTCCTGAATCTGCGGCGTCGGCGCGTACACGATCTTGTGAAGCGAATCCAGCACATCCTTCCCCTCGAAGGCTTTCATCCCGGTCGCGGCTTCGTAGAGGATGCAACCGAAGGAGAAGATGTCGGAGCGATGGTCTACCTCCCGCACCTGCCCCTGCGCCTGCTCTGGCGACATGTACCCTACCGTGCCCATTACTATTCCGGGTGTTGAGTGTTGCGATAACCTGATCGTGGCAACCTCACTCGGACTCCGTCAATACCAGATGTCTGCGTGGGGGGTAAGATTACCTTTGCCAGTCCGAAGTCGAGAACCTTCGCATCGCCGTCGCGCGTGATCATAATGTTGTCCGGCTTGAGGTCGCGATGCACAATCCCACGCTCGTGTGCCTTTGCCAGCCCTCCGGCGACTTGGACGAGGTACTTCAAGAGCTCAGGGAACGCGCTCTTCTCCCGGTGAATCTTGTGGCGCAGTGTATCGCCCTCGATGTACTCCATCGAGATGAAGTGCTTGCCTTCCGCTTCCCCGATCTCATAGATGTGAGCGATGTGTGCGTGATTAAGGGCGGCCGCGGACTTGGCCTCATGTTCGAAACGGCGCATCCGACTTTGGTCGGCGGCGAATTCGGCAGGCAGGATTTTCAGCGCGACGGCGCGGTCGAGTTTGGTGTCTTGCGCCAGGTAGACTTCTCCCATCCCTCCAGCCCCCAGGAGCGAGCGCACCTGGTAATGGCCGAGCCGTTTCCCCACCGGCGAGATGTCTTCTCCTCTGCGAGCGCTTTGGCCGCGTCATCAATCGCTCCTGCAGCCAGGAAATCTCCGGCCTCCTGTTCGGCCGCGAGCAACGACTCCACCTCCCGGCACAATGATTCGTCCTCACCGCAGGCTTGCCTCAGGAAGGACGTACGTTCTCCGGGTTGCAGTTCCAGTGCTGCTTGATAGAGCTGACCGACTTGCTCCCAACGTTCAGGAGTCATCATTTACTCCACTACTCAACTAACGGTTACAACCAAAGCAAGGTATACCAATGCTGGCGATGGCGTCGACGTTGGGCTTAATGCCGTGAGCGCCTGCGAGCGCTTCTTACCGAAGACACTTCACCTGCTCTTCCTGAACGAGGCACGCCTCCATCCGCTGTTTTCGTGACGAACTGCTGCGCGAGATAAGGGATCAGTAGTCGCTGGATGCCTGCATGAGGGAATCGCGCGGTTAAGAAACCTCTCACCGGAGGTCCTTAATCAAGACAACATCGCTGGTAACGGCTCCGCGCGAGACGCCGAGTTGACGGCCATCTCGCGACCAATCAAACCAGAAGATTTGATCCGATTTGAAATCGGTTGCCTGTTTAGATGGACTTCCATCAAGCGGTTGAATCCATATATTAGAGATGCCATCACGACTCGTGATGTAAGCGAGAGCAAGACCATCGGGTGTCCACCGCACCAGGGAGGTAAAGAGGACGTTTTGGGGAACTTCAAAGGTCTTGACAGGAGGTCCTCCATCAAACGGAATAATCGCCAACTTCCACGGCGCTTTCGTCTCGGGTCGGTAATAACAAGAAATCCACCTGCCATCAGGCGATACCACAGGGCCAACTGAAGAATAGTCGGTCAGTTGCTGGGAATCCCCCCCATTAATCGATACTCTGCGCAAGGTTCGCTTGCCTTGAACCAAACTATGGTAGATCACCCATTGACCATCGGGTGAACACCATGGCCAGGTATCGTCAACACCATTGGTCAATTGCTTCTCATTGTTGCCATCGGCGTCCATTCTCCACACGTTCGTGAACCCAGTGCGATCTGAAAGAAAAACGACGTAGCGCGCATCGGAGGTCACAGAGGGAAAGTTATTGCTGCTCGAATCGGGGGTCAGTTGTTTGTTCCCGGTTCCTTGGGCAGTCATCACCCAGATGCTCGGAGTGAATTGGATTAGTGACGTGTATATGATCTGGCCGTTGGGCGTCCAAGAGAAACGACTATAGAAACCGTAACCGTAACCGTCGTACTTGTTTGATAAAATCTGTTTAGCGCGATTTGCGTCATCATTCGGTGCGGTCCAAATGCCGGAAATTGTCTGTGTCTGATTACTAACGAGAGCTGTAGAATCGCTTGTCAGACTTACGCCGTCATAGTCTTGCAAGTCCTTGGTGATCCTTCGCGCTTCACCATTTGGGTAAGAGAGATACCAGAGTTGAGAAGCGGATCTTAGCCCAAGATCTCTTGCAGTCAATACTAGCCCCTTGCCATCTTGTAGCCACGCCAGGCGTCCGATATCTTTCCATTTCTGCGTGGTAATAGGTTTCACTGAGCCATCGGCCACATCCACGGCAACAACACTCATGTAGGGACCAGTTTCCTCAGTTTTTCCTGCGCCACAGGCTATGCTCTTTCCATCAGGTGACCACGCTGGCCCTCCAAATGAGAAAGCATCAATTCCGGTCCGCGATGCGAGTTTGCGCTCTTTACTACCATCTGCGTTGGCGAGCATTAAGGCTCTCTCTCCACCGCTTGAACCTCGGACAAAAGCGAGTTGTTTGCCGTCGGGAGAAAGCGAGATAGAACCATCTACATCTACGATCAACTTGACCGAGACGCCGCCCAGGACCGGCACTCTATGGAGCACACCGATAGAGTTGTTACGTTCCTTCACGATGTAGTAAAGGTAATTGCTATCATGCGAGAACGTTGATCCGTAAAACTGCTTCTCGGCGGGTGGGACGATTTCTACGTTGTTCGAAGTGGTAACCTGCTTGAGCCAAATGCTTTTCCTCCCACCATCTTCCGCCACGTAGGCCACATACTTCCCATCAAGCGAAATAACAGCGTCTTCCACTTTTCCGGTGTTGGTGAGCCTGTTGAACTCGATCGTTTGAAAAGGAGCGGGAGGATTGCTCGTCGGCGTTGGGTCCCGGCGAAGGACTGTGTACAACCCTAAAGTCACCCCCACGATAAGAAGAACAAAGGCGAAGAATAGCGCCGGGGCTTGCTCATGGTTTTTGATCTTACTCGTTTCATACTCGGCGCTGGATGTGGAATGGGAAACGTCAACGGGGAGAGTGCGAGCTTCGGAGGGCGGAACAACCGCAGTTACAGCCTGTCCTCCGCTCAGAGTCGCTGTTTCTCTACCCTTTGAGTCCGGCTGAAAGGACCGCTTAATAAAACGAGCCTCAACCGCCAATTCTTGCCTCAGACTCTTCAGATCATGCGCCAGATCGCTGGCCGTCTGATACCGCTCCTCTTTGTTTTTGCGCAGCACCTTCCTCACGATCCGCTCCAGTTCCTCCGGCACTTCCGAGTAACGGGTCAGAGGAAGTGGTTCCTTTTCCAAAATGGAAACGATCACATGACTGGGGGTCTCTCCCTGGAACGGCGCGCGGCCCGTTACCATTTCATAGAGCACGACACCCAAAGACCAGATGTCCGTGCGCGCATCAACATCAAGTCCCCGGGCCTGCTCCGGCGACATATACTGAACGGTGCCCATCACCACGCCTGGATTCGTCGTGACCATGGAGTCGGAGGGCGGTCCCGCGTCTGTCGTCGCCGCCTGTAGCAATGCAAGTTTGGCGAGTCCGAAGTCGAGAATCTTGGCGTCGCCGTCGCGCGTGATCATGACGTTGTCCGGCTTGAGGTCGCGGTGCACAATCCCACGCTCGTGCGCCTTGGCCAGCCCCCCGGCCACTTGGGCGAGGTACTTCAGGAGCTTAGGCAGCGAGGTCTTTTCGTGGTGAATCTTCTGGCGCAGCGTCTCGCCCTCGATGTATTCCATCGCGATGAAGTGCTTGCCTTCCGCCTCCCCGATCTCATAGACGTGGGCGATGTGTGAGTGATTAAGGGCGGCCGCCGACCTGGCCTCTTGTTCGAAACGGCGCATCCGACTTTTGTCGGCGGCGAATTCGGCAGGCAGGATTTTCAGCGCCACGGCGCGGTCGAGTTTGGTGTCTTGGGCCAGGTAGACTTCTCCCATCCCTCCCGCCCCCAGGAGCGAGCGCACCTGGTAATGGCCGAGCCGTTTCCCCACCGGGGAGAATGACTGCTCCTCTGCCAGCGCTTTGGCCGCGTTATCAATCGCTCCGGCAGCCAGGAAATCTCCGGCTTCCTCTTCGGCCTCCAGCAATGTCTCAACCTCCCGGAACAATGATGCGTCCTCACCGCAGGCTTGCCTCAGGAAGGACGTACGTTCCCGCGGGTGCAGTTTCAGTGCGGCTTGATACAGCTGACCGACTTGCTCCCAACGTTCAGGCGTCATCATTTACTCCCCTGCTCAACTCACGGTACAACCAGACCTTAGCCAGTCTCCAGTCAGACCGCACTGTCCGGGGTGAGATTTTGATCACCTGGCCCACTTCATCGTCAGTCAGTCCGCCAAAATATCGCAACTCCACCTGACTCTGCCGCGGGTTCAGTGCCGCCAGTCTTTCCAACGCCTCATCCAGAGCGAGCATGTCCGGGCAGCGTTCCGGCGATATAACCAAAACTCCATCGAGTGAGACCTGCTGTGCCCCACCGCCGCACTTGAGATTGTGTCTGGCCCTCGCCAGATCAACCAGGATACGCCTCATCGTTTGGGCCGCGACCGCAAAAAAATGAGCGCGGTTCTGCCAACGCACACTCTTCGCATCGACCAGGCGTAAATAAGCCTCGTGGGCCAAGGCTGTGGTTTGCAAAGTGTTGCCGGGGCGTTCGCGACTGAGGTAGCGATGAGCCAGCCGGTGCAGCTCTTCATAGACCAGCGGGACCAACTTGTCGAGCGCTGCCTGGTCGCCGTCGCTCCAAGCTAAGAGCAGTAGTGTGACTTCTTCCGGTGAGTCTGTGGTCATCAACCTCCTACCCTGGGACATGTTCTGTCGGGGCACTCAATTTACTATACCTGCCGGTGGTTCACTACGTGGGCAGGGCGACAATTTCCTCCCGCCGTTGCCGCTTTCCCCGCCGGATTCCGCTTACAGGAGTGAGAGGGGCAATCAAGGTTCTATGAAATAGCCCGGAAGGAATAAATACCATGTACAAGTTCAACAGCTCGGCCGTCGTCTTCTTTGGATTTGTCCTCATCGGAGGGATTGTGGCAGTCGTGCCGCAGATAGGCTCCGGACAAGGCTCAGAAGTAAAAGGCGCGAGGCAGCATGATTGCGTCCCGAGACCATGCGAGGCCGCGGTGGCACGAGGCCGGGCGGCCTTCAATGACGGAAATCTGAAGCAACTCGGCGGGAACGGACGCTCGTGCGCCGATTGTCACATCCCATCGGAGAGCTTCCAGCTCTCTCCCGCGTCCGCAAGAGCGCGGTTCGATGCTCTTCAGGAGAAACGTGAGCACAACAAGAATGCGGACGATCCGCTCTTCCGGCCGGTAGACGCCGACGACTTCCGTATAAACGGAGCCGATGCGATCGACTTCTCCAACCTGGTGGAAAACGGGCTCATTCGCGTGACGATGCCCTTGCCCATGAACGTCAAGCTCATCGATCCAGCCACCGGACAGCCCAGCGAAGAGACTTCGGTCGATCTCTGGCGCGCAGTCATGCCCGTACTCAACGTCGCGATCACCGGACCGGACGGCGTCTTGCCGATCTGGCCGCCGGGCGCTCCACGTCCCCCAATAATGGGCCAGGACCCCAATGGCCCCAACCGGCAGGGTGGCTACCAGCACGATGCGCGCTTTGGAACGCTTCAGGAACAAGCCCGCGGCGCACTCTTCGCGCACGCAGAGGTGTCTGTGGAACCGCCGACAGGCAGGCTCGACGACCTCGCGGCATTCCAGCAGACGCTGTTTTCTTCGCCCGGGGTTGAACTGTTGGCGAACGCGATCCTCTCCGGCTCGACGTCTTTCCCCGACCCGGATCCAGAACTGGATGAGCTCGAGCAGGAGGGCAAGGTAGTCTTCAACCGCGCCTGCGCGCAATGTCATGGCGCCACGTTGCATCCGAGTGGGTCCACGTCCGACGCGACCCTCGCCGGCATTCGCCCCCTCGCGCGCTATCACCCCATCCAGACTGCCTGCCCGCGCCCGGCCACGGACGGCTTCGCGCCGTGTCCGGAGCGGCTCGCGCGAGACGCCCGCACGTACCGCATCACGCGTGCCGACGGCACCTTCCAATTCGTCACCACTTCGGACCCGGGCCGCCTGCTCCTGACGGGGCATTCTGACGACCTCGGGGTCATGGACGTCACCCAACTGCGCGGCATCAGCAAGACCGCGCCCTATTTCCACAACACCTCCGCGGCGACGCTCGAGGAGATGCTCGACCATTACGACGCTTTCTTCCGGTTCGTGGCGCGGCGGAATCCGCCGCCCAACTTGCCGCCAAACATTTCGTCGAACGGCCTTGTCGTCGATCGCGGGTTCGTGGCGACGGGCGAGCGGGCCGCGTTGCTGGCCTACCTCCGAAAGCTGTAGGTTTGGACTAAACAAAACTCGAGCGAATCAAGGCGGAAGGTGATCTTGTTTGGGTGAGCGGAAAGTGGTAACACGATCAAAGCGCCTCGGTGGGCACGTTACCGTCTTTCATATCATTGGGTTGATGTGATGGATCGCAGCCAAGCCTGAGGGCCACCTTCTACGGAGGGTGGGTGGATGAAAATACCGTCGTCGTAAAGCGGGTTGATTTGGAAGCTGATCCTACCCTTCTTCTGCTTGCTGGGCATTTGAATGCCGCTGACTGTCACATATTTAGAGAGGTCAACCGCAAACGTGGCGCGGTCGCCGCTACCATAGAAGACCGCCACACGCACGGGCAAATGCGTCTTCCGGTCCAGAACGTAGTCAACCCTCCTGTTGTCAACCCGGGTGTGGAGCACATCGACTTTCTTCAAGCCGATTCTGCCTTCCGTCACGCGGAGAGGAACAGGCTTCACCCATCTTGTTTCCATCAGGTACAGGTACTGCACCTGGATAATGCCCTCGTCGGGGGGATTGGCTTGCTTAGCCGGACCACATACTGGTGCGGAAGCGCGCCCGTAGACATGACAGCGTAGGTTACGTTCGAGATTTATTGAGCGGACTATCAGGCGGAACGGCGGCGGAAGTCCGTCGTCCCATTCCCATGACTTACCGGGGAAAACATACAGTCGCTCCACGATCCCGCGATGCATCGTCAGGCCCAGAAAATTCCGCACGGTCTCTTGGTACGACATCACCAGACTACTTATCCGGTACAGTTGTTCACGCCCGCCTTTGGCAGCGATGGCCTGCTCCCAGAGCGCCTCTGCCTGACCCGCGTTTTGAGATTCTTGAGCTTTACTGGCGACTGCCGACGCCGGCAGTAAGAAAATGAAGAACAACCAGAGGGCATGCTTAATAAAACCTCGTGAGGGTACATTCATAAGTGAAGCTCCGACCCGTTAAAGATGTTGCCGTCTAACGGCGAGTCCCGGCAAAGGATCAATGCTCATGCCATCCACTCGGCTCATTGGAGAAGGCCGATAATTGAGGAAAGGTAATAAGGGATGAGGGAAGCCCACGGCTAGGTGCAGTGATAACACTACATGTGTTGGATTCCGCTACCCATCCATACCAGAACCGCAATTATCAGAAATACTACCCATGACAGATGACGTCCGCGCGAACCTATCAAGCAACAACCGAACTTGCAAAAAAGGTTGCGGCAATGGACCTGGATAGTATACGAGCAGAAGAATCGAGCGGAATTGAGGAAAATATCGAGAGCAAGGCTGCTGCACCGAGCCACGCGACCGTCGTAAGATGCCACGCAAAGCGCAATGTGTTTTGTGAAATCATCACTTCCAAATAAATGCGGTATGTTCTGTCGGCGAAAAAGGCGAATAAGAATATAACGCTCACCCAACCATGAATGAGCCAGACCGATTGCGAGTGCCAGAACTGCTGCGGTTACGAAATAAAAATTCATTCTTAATACTCCTCATATCTCCCCTCTGCGCGTCGTGGGTCGCTAGCAATAAAAGCAGAAGAGTGAATCCACCCGCCACCTGCGGGTAGAAAGCGGCAGAGTGATTCTAGGGGCATCCTATAACCTTGTTCAAATAAACTCTTGGTCCGCTCAACCCGGTTTCCTGAGACATAAATCCTATGTAGTTGTCCGGTCTCAACAGCACATTGAAAGGTTTTGTCGCACCGAACATTTCTGCCACGTCTGGGTAAAGCGGAACTACCTGATAATCAACCAGATGAGCGAATTCGCTTTCAATCTCGCCTCTCATCTTTTGGTAATCACCCTTGCCGTCCGTAAAAGTCAGGAGATGGAATTTAGGTTCACGCAACGCGTCGTAGATGCTCTTGCCGTCCACCAAGGAGTAAGGCATTCGGTCTCCGGCTTTGACATCAAATTCTCCGTCGCCACCGTGATCGCTCAGAGAGCCATCGCGGTAGTTGATGCCTATTTGTGAAATCAAACGGAAAAACCTTTCCTTGACGAGATCAAAACTGAGAATGAATTTCGCCATCGGCGGCAACACGGTCGTCCGAATTAGATTCAGCAACCAATCCGAACCAGCCGCGATATCAAACATCCTGTCGGTCGTCTCCGTTAGCCTCTTAGCGTTCGGGAGACGCTCTTCATTGTAAGTATCCAGAATCCGTTCGCCGGCGAAGCCTTTGAGCACGTAAGCCATTTTCCAGGCTAGATTGTAGGCGTCCTGAATCCCTGTGTTCATGCCTTGCCCGCCCGCTGGGGTGTGGATGTGCGCCGAATCACCAGCGAGAAAACACCTGCCCTCGGAGAATTTATTAACATGGCGCGTATGAACCTTGTAAGTCGAAAACCAGTTGACGTGTGTGATGTCGAGCGCGATTTCCGCCTCCTCTCTAATACGCCGTTCGATCTCTTCAAACAAAACCTCGCCCTCGTCTTTGTCGAAGCCTTCGGGAAAAGCACCGACGATGCGGTAAGAATTCTTGCCCTTCATCGGGAAGAAGGCGACGACTGAATTTCTCGCCAGACAACCGTGCAGAGCGTCGTGGCTGAACTTCCAATTAATCTGCACATCGGCGACGTAGAAGAGACGCTCGAACGTGCTGCCCTCAAACGAAAGTCCGAGCGCGTGCCTGACCGGACTCTTAGGTCCGTCGCAGCCGACTAAGTATTTGGCTTCGATGATTTGCGATGCGCCGGAAGCGTTTTTAACCTGCGCCGTAACATTCGTTTCCGTCTGTGAGAAACCTTCGAGTTCGGTTTTCCAAAGAACTTCCTGGCCATGACTTTGTAAGTATTCATAGAGCAGTCGTTCGTTCTTGCTTTGTTCCAGCAAGAGCATGTAGGGGTACGCACTTAGGCCCTCACCGATGTTCGATAAATTGACTTCGCCGAGAACCTCGCCGCCTTCCAGCATTCGAACTTTCCCGGTAATCGCGCCCTCGGTTGTCGCTCTCTCCGCCAAACCGAGTTGTTCGTAAATCTCAAGAGTGCGAGCCTGAACACCGATGGCTTTCGAGTAAGGCGTGACGCCTTCATTCTTCTCGACAATGACGAAATCAACTCCGTAGCGGATGAACTGACAGGCTAGAGAGAGTCCCGTCGGGCCGGCCCCGACGATCACTACGTCCGTTTTGATTTTCTCCATAAATTCACTCCTGGAAGGCTGCAAAAAGCAAAACACGATCCACGAGACTACACGTAACCGCACGAATGAGACCTTAATTCGAGTTACTTCGTGTGATTTAGTGGATCGCTTGATGCTGCTATTGCTCACCGTCCCATATTCTGCGACGCGCCCGGGCCATTGCTGATAGAGGCACCTTATGTGGCGCAATGGTCCTGGCCTACGAATCTTCTGCGATAGGATACCAACGTCAGCGTCAAACTGAAGAAGAGGTGAATTGCCGAGAGTATGTCACAACAGCGGGAGCGTTCGCGACTTTTGATAGCACCGACGGTAAACCAGCATCATGTGGGGGTTAACTACTTCGCCGAAGCGTGACGCTCAGGTTTGAGCGTCGGTGCTTAGCTAACACCTTGGTTTGTTTTCCTCGCGTGAGGTTGTCTCGGGCATGAACTGACAAACGCCTTTGGCGTAATTGCAGAAGCGCTGACAGAGCCTCGCCTCTATAGCGGCGCCCGGTCAACGCTTCTGGCTCTCGTTTGACCTAATGCCTTCCTCGATCGTGCGGAACTAGAATGGTCGCAGACACGGTTGCGGCATTACCCGCCATATCTGTGATAGTTGCGAGCACAATGTAGAGTCGGCCGTCAGCATCAGTTCCGTTTCGATGCGCTTCAACTCCAAGCGATTCGCTCCATTGGCTGGAATTTCCTGAAAGGACCCTGACCGGAATGCTGAGCGGCAACCCGTATTCATCCGTAACAACGTAACTCACACTTGCCAGCCCTGAAACTGAGTCAGCCCCAGTTCCATTGATGGCAACGTTTACGGTTCGACCGTTCGGGGGCCAAATCCGAGACGGCGTAGCAGTCAACGTGGTGACCGGTGCGGTTGTATCAACCATGAAGGTAATGCTTTTGGCAGCTTCCGCGTTATGGGCATGGTCCGTCGAACGATAGAGAATTGTAGTTGTCCCTTCGTTTTGGACCACAAAACTTCCGCTATAGGGCTGCCACGTTGCACCGCCGTCAGTCGAGTATTCTGTCGTGGCAACACCAGAACAGTTGTCCGTGGCACTCAAACTGACAGTGGGCTTTGTTCTGTACCAACCGTTTTGCCCATCCGGCGGGACCGGTGCGAGCGCTGCCGTTGTTTCAGGAGAGAGGTTATCCAACGTCGCATTGGCCACAAGGGCTGGCGTCACGGTGAAGCAGTAGTAGAACGACTCGACTTGGGATCGATATGAGCCCGGCGCCAGATCGATAGCGCCAAAAAAGCCGCCGCCGTCCGTCTTCGTGGTAGTCGTCGCGTGAGTATCGAGGTTTTCGATCGCCACCGTGGCTGTGTCGAGCGGTGTGCTATCAGTAAGCCGAGCTTCGCCTTTCACATGTCCGACCGTTGGCGCAATTTTCCAGGAGAAACTGGGAATCAACGCTGGGTCACCGAAGATAGGCGCCATTCCTGCCGACTCATAAAGTGTCACGCCGTTAACCGACTTACCAGTGGTCAACCCTGCCGAAAACTCCTCGAACGGTCGAGCCGGCGTAGCACCTGGCGGAAGAGCGAAGGGATTGCTGGCGACCGCGATATTGCTTGTCGCCATCGAGAAGAAAATGATCCCGCTCAGGTTCGTGCCTCCGGCGGGCGTAAGAGTTCTTCGGGTTTGCCGGAGCGTTCCTTCGATCGCATTGCTCAGGGCGCCTTGCCCCATCACGCCGGCGCGGTTGTAAAGATGTCCTCGCAGCCATAGGTCCCATTGGTCATACTGCGGTCGAATGGTCTCGGTGTGTTCTGCTTTGTAGACCATCGGCATGGCGATATCGATGATGCCTTCCTCGGTCCACGAGCGCCAATCCTGGTACACGCGCCAGTATGCCTCGGCAGAGTTCCAAGCTGCTTCGGTGGATCCGATGCCGCCGAACGCAATGAGCGCGGCCGAGACTTTTAAGTTGGGTTTAATTGCCAGAGCGTTCAGATAGACTCGGCGCACCACGTTGGACACTTGGTCGCGTCTCCACTGGCTCCACTGCGGATTGTTCTGAGCGGGCGGCGGCGAACCGAGCGGGACATCAAAGTGCCGCTGAAAGCGTTCAATGCTCGTAGTGTTATAGCCGATGTTAGTGCCGGTCGAAGGAGTTTGACCGGTTACGCCAATTTCGGGATAACGAATTCGATCCAAGTGCAAACCATCGATATCGTAGTTTTGTACCAGGTGATTAAGTACGTCAACCGTGTACTTTGCGGCATCAGGATGACCAAAGTCGACCCAGAAGTCGTTGACGAAGCGATGGCCCTGGTAGGTGATGCCCGCGACGCCATCGGGCAATAGCGTACGGGTCAACCAATTATTAGGTCCGGGAACAATCGTGTTGGTCGCCGCATTAAAGCCACCGTGAAGGTTGAAAGCGTGGTGAGGATTCTCGGGAGGAAAAAGGTTGGGAGCGCGTCCCCAAATGGCGCCCATGATGACAAAAGCGTGGACCTCAATGCCCTCCGCATGAGCTACGTTAATAATGTCCCGAAGCGGGTCGAAATCTGGTTGAATTGGCACTCTATCTGCTCGTGGTTCCAGAGAGTTGAGATACCACGAGTCGCCCCGACGACGTACCTGCACGAAGACAGCATTAGCTTTTGCAGCCTTGGCATTGTTGACCATCGCAAGGACGTCATTGTGGTTATTCAGACTAGTATTAAAGGTATCTGCCCAAAACGCGCGATACTCGGTTCTTACCTGAGCAGTTGCGACATTCAAGGCGGATATCGTGATAAACACGAGCAGGAAGAACGCTATTCTCCGATAACGGTCCCATCGAGTTTCTTTCGTTGTCATGGTTTAAAGGCCCGAGTTAGTTTTCAGTTTTTGAGAAAGCGCAGCAAATCTACTAGGCTGTAATTAGTTGTCAAGGGTATTAATTTCGTTGATGGGTCACCAAGCTTCATGCGTCAGAGCTTTCATCAATATGCGGGCGTGTCAGGCGGCGAACCCAGGCAGACTTTCTGCACTTATAGGCGAAGAGACGTTGCGGTGAAGAACCACATATGACGCGAATCAGGAAGGCACGCTTATCAAAAAGGGGCAGAAACAATCTCTCCGGATATCTGAAGTTTGCCATCAACCCTGGGGACTTGTTTTTCTTGGGTCTATTCTCTTCACCGACGCAGGTGGCTTTTTATGGTCTGGCCAAACAACTCACCGCTCCCCTGGCGCTCTTGCAAACCAACTTGCAAACTGCCATTACCCCGGAGATAACTTCACTATTAACCAGGGCGAAAATTAGAGCAACTCAAGCGGTTGATTAGTCGCTACGTTGTGTCGGCATTTGTGGTAAGTAGCTTGTTATCGATAAGCGTCCTTTTCCTGGGACGCCTATTGTTCTTGCGGTTTTTCCAACCTGAGTACCTAGGCGGCTTCACCGGTTTTTGCGTACTGGTAGCGGTTGCCTGGCTGTTATTGATTTTCCTCGTTTTCTGACCCCTGGCGTTTAGCTTGGATTTGCTGAAATGGCACAACCTGGCTCTGCTTGTGGGCGCCACTATCGTATTTTGTTTCGTCATCGCCCGTGGAATAAGTGCCATGATCATGGCTTACGCCCAATTAGGCGAGGCGCTGATACTGCGTTCCCTATTTAACGTGCTGGTATGGATGCGACTAGGCGGGCTCGCCGCAGACCCAGCCAGGAAAGGTTCCGTCGCCTACAAAAGTTATAAAGGGTAATGGGGAAAGGGAAACCGAAAGAATTGGTACATAACCGGGAGTGGTTTTGAACAAAGGATCGGTCCCAGCGTGGCGTGAAATGTAAACAGAGCGGGTGCATGCGCGACGTCTGCCGTCACAGGAAAAGACTGCCTGTTTAGTTAAGGGGAAATGATCCCGCGAGGTTCCAGGTCCGGGAAGTGAACACCATCCCACGAGCAATCAGATTTTCCGGCCGGCAACGCCGGCGACTGATCTTACCAGCGCCTCGGGTTCGATGGGTTTGGCGACGTGCACCTGGAAGCCGGCGTCGAGTGCGCGGTCGCGATCCTCAACAGTGGCGTACGCCGTCAGGGCCACGGCAGGCATCTCCCTGGCCCACTTCGATCTCATCTTCCTTAGCTTCTGGATCAGACTGTAGCCGTCCTCCGTGGGCATTCCGATGTCGCTGACAAGTAGATCAGGTTTCCAATTGCGGAAGGCTTCGATGGCCTCGGCTGCCGATTCGGAGCATTTCACTTCACTTCCGCAGTGGGTCAGAATAGCGGTGATCAGCTCACGCGAATCTAATTCATCATCAACAACCAGAATACGCAGGCCATTGAGTAATTCCGAGAATCCAGCAGGCAGTCCATTGCCTTCGCGCTCTAAAACAGTCACGTTGTCCAAAACTCCCATAGACTCGGCAATCGCGATGGGCAGACTCACCGTAAAAGTCGAACCCTGATCGGTTCCTTTGCTTTCTACTTCGACGGTGCCCTGATGGAGTTCCACAAGGTGTTTCACGATGGCGAGACCCAGTCCCAATCCTCCGTGCACCCTGGTGGTCGAGCCGTCCGCCTGCCGAAAGCGATCGAAGATGTAAGGCAAAAAATCAGGCTTGATGCCAATGCCCGAATCGCTCACCGAAATCCGAGCCCGCGAGTCCGAACGCTCAAGCCCCACGCGAACCCGGCCACCCTGCGGCGTGAACTTGACGGCATTGCTGAACAGATTCCAGAAGATCTGTTGCAAGCGATTGGCATCGCCGGTAACCAGGCAAGTCTTCGATTCCATCACCATTTCCAAATGGATGTCATTAGCTGCAAAGGCCGGCCGCACTGCGTCAATTGCGGCTTCAATCACAGAAGAGAGGTTCACCGAGCGCAGTTCTATTTGCAGCTTGCCAGTGATGATCCTGGAAACGTCGAGTAGATCATCAATCAGCTGAGACTGCGAGCGCGCGTTGCGTTCGATCGTCTCTAAGGCGCGCGTCATTTGAGGCTCGTCGAGTTTTCCCGTGCGCACTAGATGGCTCCAGCCCAAAATTGCCGAGAGGGGTGTGCGCAACTCGTGCGAAAGCGTGGCCAGGAATTCATCCTTCGTGCGATTCGCTTGCTCTGCTTCAGCCCGCGCTGCCTGCTCTCGGACTAATAGCTGGGCGCGCTCTTCTTCTGCCTGTTTGCGCTCAGCGATTTCCGTTTGTAACTCGGTCGCGTGTCGCTGAGCATCGGTATAAAGCCTCGCATTTTCGTAAGCGATGGCCACCTGCGTTACCAGCGTAGCAACGAGTCGCTCGTCGGCTTCGGTGAAATCTTCGGCATTGAGCTTATTCAGTAAATAAATCCAACCGCGAACGCCACTGGGCGTCAGGATTGGAGCTCCCAGGAAAGACTGTACTGAGTGCGATGTTATCTCGTCGCTGTGAAGTAGATCATCGGTTTCGTTCAGCCGCAGCGGCCGACGTGTGGTGATCAAGGTGTCCAGGGCCCGCTGGGCCACCGTCAGAACTCCGTTGGAGGAAGGATTCTCTTCGCCAGTCGCGCAACGGAAGAAGTAGCGCAGTGTCCCGTCGGCATTGAGTATGCCGATAGCTGATTCCAGAGCTCCCACAATCTCTTTGGCCGAGGTACAGAAGTTCTGTAATACCCGTGACGGATCATGTTCGGCGGCCAACTCCTGTCCGAGCTCGATCAGCATGTTGAGTCGGGCCAGGTTCGCATTCTCAAGCTCCAGGTTCTTCTCATGAAGCAACTCAGCCTGACGCTGGATCACCCGAGTCTTTTTGAACACCTCGACAAAGACCGCGACCTTCGAACGCAGGATGTTCGGCTCGATCGGTTTCACAATGTAGTCTACCGCGCCCAGGGAATAGCCCCGGCTCAGATGACTGCCGCCCGTGCTGTCGGCGGTGAGAAAAATAATTGGTATATCGCGCGATTTGTCTCGAGCGCGAATCAGTTCGGCAGTATCGAGTCCGTCAATTCCCGGCATGAAAACATCAAGCAGAATCACGGCCACATCGTTATTCAACAGATATCGCAGAGCATCATCCCCGGAAGAAGCGCTGACAAGATTTCTATCCGGAGCCTGCAGGATCGACTCCAGCGCCAACAGGTTGGTCGCGCTGTCGTCCACCATCAGAATGTTAATCCGTTCGTCAGCTTTCATAGCGCTTGGTACTGTTAGTTAGTTTGTGAAGGCCGGCTGCCATCTCAGACAACGGTAGAATCCAATCAACTTTGGTCAGATTAATGGCGGCGTCTGGCATTTCCCGACACGTGGCGGTGGCGGGATCTTCTACCACCGTTAGTCCGCCCTGTGCTTTTATGGCCGCCAGACCGCGAGCCCCATCGTGGTTCGCGCCGGTTAAGATCACACCGATGGCCCGATCCTGATACTCGTTCGCGGCCGACTCGAAGAGCACGTCTATCGAGGGCCGCGCGAACCCCACCGGCGACTCGGTTGACAGGGCAAAGCTTCCGCTCTGAATCATTAAATGATAGTCCCTCGGTGCCAGGTAAGCGTGGCCGGGCAGCAAGGTCTCTTTGTCTTCCGGCTCCCTAACCGGCAGACGGCCGCTGCGAGCCAGGAATTCACACAACCCGGTTTCCATGTCTTTTCCCCGGTGCTGCACGATAACCAGAGGCAAAGAGAATTTCGCCGACAATTCGGAGAGCAATATTTGTAATGCCTTCAACCCTCCAGTGGAGGCGCCCACGACAATTATCTCAAAGGACACTTACATCACCTTTCGAAAGAGCTTGTCCTTATCATTAAGATGCTCATAGAACGCTGCCCGAGGCGTAAACTTCAACGACTCTTTATTACCCAGACCAAAGACGCCAAACATACTCAAACTGTCGTAAAGCAGATTGTGAACGCGCGCCTGCAGATCTTTGTTGAAATAGATCATGACGTTGCGGCAGAGGATCACCTGAAACTCGTTAAATGAACCGTCGGTAGCAAGATTGTGCTCGGAAAAAACGACATTGCTCTTAAGTGCAGTACTGAAAATCACACTGTCATACTGAGCGGTATAATAGTCGGAAAATTCGTTTGCTCCGCCCGCCTGGTGATAGTTGTTGGTGTACTCTCGCATGGCGGCCAGCGGAAAAATCCCATCCCGGGCCTTGCGCAAAACTGCCCGGCTGATGTCGGTGGCATAGATGCGGCACCTTTTGTAAAGACGTTCTTCCTGCAGCAGGATGGCCAGGGAATAAACCTCTTCACCGGTGGAGCAGCCGGCCACCCAGATTTGTACAGTGGGATAAGTCTTGAGCAGCGGCACGACTTTCCTGCGAAAAGTTAGATAGAAACTGGGATCGCGAAACATTGCCGTGGCGTGCACCGAGAGACCCAACAGGAAACGATCTAGGCAGGCCGCATCGTGCAGCACCCGCTCCTGAAGAGCCGACACCGTCTCCAGTTTCTCTGCCCGCATCATTTCCAGGATTCGCCGTTTTATCGAAGCGCGCGAATACTCCCGGAAATCGAAACCATAGGCGCGGTAAAGACCTTCGAGCAGTAGACCGATCTCGATGTCTTCAAGATCATTTGCTTCTGTCGCGACTCTGCTCACGTAGTTTCATCTTGCCGGTAAAGCCATACTCGCAGCAGCGAGAGCAGCTGGTCTATGTCGAGGGGCTTCGAAATATAGTCTGACGCGCCAACTTCCAGACAGTGATCCCGATCGGCTTTCATAGCTTTGGCCGTCAGCGCGATGATTGGAAGCTGCTTGAACTTCTCCAACTGACGAATCGCGGCGATTGCTTGGTAGCCATCCATCTCGGGCATCATGATGTCCATCAAGACGGCTTCGATACCGGGTGTGGACTTCAGCAGATCAATGCCTTCCTGCCCGTTCTCGGCGTGAACCACGTCCATGTGATGCGTCTCCAGCGCACTCGTCAGGGCAAAGATGTTTCGCACATCATCATCGACCACCAGCACTTTGCGTCCGGCCAACACCGGATCGCTGCGATGAAACTTCTCCAGCATGCGACGCTTCGGCTCGGGTAGATCGGCTTCGACGCGATGGAGGAACAGGGCCGTTTCGGCCAGCAGCCGTTCAGGAGAACTGGCCTCTTTGACGATGATCGCGTCTGCCACTTTCTTGAGATGCAGTTCTTCTTTTCGAGTCAATTCTTTTCCGGTGTATATGATGATGGGCAAATCGTAGCGGCCTAGATCGGTTTGTAGTTTTTCGATTAGTTCGAATCCGCTCATGTCAGGAAGTTTCAGATCCAGCACCATGCAATCGAATCTCTCGTCTTTGAGAATGTTCAAAGCCTCCTGACCGGTGGCTACGGCTGTGGTTTTGACATCTCCGTTGCCAATCAATTCCACCACGCTCATACGCTGCACGTCGTCGTCCTCCACGACCAGGAGTTTTCGAATACGACGCTCAGTGAAGTCCCGCATATCGTCGAAGGTCTTACCCAGGTCCTCATGTGAGACAGGTTTTTGCACGTGATTGAACGCGCCTTGCTGCAAGGCCCGCTGGCGCTCTTCCTCAACCGTAATGATGTGGACGGGGATATGTCTCGTCTCCCGGTCATGCTTCAATCGATCCAGCACCGTCCAGCCGTCGCGATCAGGCAGGCGGATATCAAGAGTGATAGCCGTGGGCTTGTATTTTCTCGCCAGTGCCAGGGCCATGGTGGCGCTGGTGGCAACTAAACCTTTGAATCCCTTGTCGCGCGCCAAATCCAAAAGAATGCTGGCGAAGCTTATATCGTCCTCGACGATCAGGACGGCGAGGTCGCCCGCCTGAATCTCATTTCTATCGTCGAGAATTACTGCCGACTCGCCGGACAACATGGCGATGGCTTCGCTGTCGAAGGCCTCAACCGGAGTCCAGGCTGCTTCGATTTCCTTAACGCTTACGCTATCTCTTTTCTGGCCGGACTCCGCTTTTGACGACCCGGCCGGCGTGTAGTTGCGAGGTAGATAGAAGCTAAAAGTGCTGCCTTCGCCCGGCGTGCTGAGCACGCGAATCTCCCCTCCAAGCAAACGGGCGATCTCGCGACTAATTGAGAGCCCCAGACCAGTGCCGCCGTATTTGCGACTGGTGGTGCCGTCTGCCTGCTGGAAGGCCTCGAAAATGATCCGTTGTTTCTCGGTGGGAATTCCGATGCCCGTGTCGCTTACTGAAAACGCCACCACGTCGGCGGCCCGGCTCAGCGAATCGAGATGATAGGTCACATCCTTTGGCGCCGGAGCGATTGTGAGAACGACCTGACCCTCATCGGTGAACTTGAACGCGTTCGAGAGCAGGTTCATGAGTATCTGTTGCAGTCGTTTATCGTCAGTGCGAATGGTTGAGGGCAGTTGTTCGTCTCGCACAATTATGAAATCGAGGTTCTTGTCCTGAGCCAGTTGGTGGAAGCTGCGCTCCAGCTGTTCGGCCATCTCGGCTACAGCAACATCGGTAACCTCTATACCCATCATCCCGGATTCAATCTTCGACAAGTCGAGAATGTCATTGATGAGGGAAAGCAGGTCCGATCCAGACGAGTGAATGGTCTCCGCAAACTGCACCTGCTTTGATGACAGATTCTCGTCATGATTCTCGGCCAACTGCCGCGATAGGATCAGCATGCTATTGAGCGGAGTACGCAGCTCGTGAGACATATTGGCCAGAAACTCCGATTTGTATTTTGAAGTAAGCGCCAGTTGCTCGGCCTTTTCCTCCATCTCCCAACGGGCCTCTTCCACTTCGCGGTTCTTGGCTTCCACTTCCGCTTTTTGACGCGCGAGGAGCGCCGCTTTCTCCTGCAGTTCTTCGTTGGTTTGTTGCAGTTCTTCCTGCTGGCTTTTCAGGAGCTCTTCCGATTCGCGCAGTGATTCGGCCTGCTGTTCGAGTTGTTCGTTGGTTTTCTTGAGTTCGTCCTGTTGGCTCTGCAGCTCGCCTGCGAGTGACTGCGACTGTAGCAGTAGGTCTTCCGTACGGGTGTTGGCGGCAATCGTGTTCAGTACGATGCCGATACTTTCGGTCAACTGATCAAGGAAAGTGAGATGCGTCTCACTAAAAGTTTTGAAGGTGGAAAGCTCGATCACCGCTTTTACTTCACCTTCAAACAGCACGGGTAGTACGACGATGTTGTTGGGCGGTGCTTCACCCAGACCCGATGCCACGTACACATAATTTGAGGGAACGTTGGTGACCAGGATTCTTTCACGCTCCAGCGTGCACTGGCCCACCAGGCCTTCGCCCGCGTGAAATTCGTTGGCCAAGTTCTTGCGCTTCTTATAAGCGTAACCTCCCAATAGCTTCATAAGCGGTTGGCCGTTGGAACTGGTATTTACGTAAAACACCCCCTGCTGCGCGTCTACGAGAGGAGCAAGTTCCGAAAGGACCATCTGGGCAACGGTTGTCATGTCGCGCTGGCCCTGCAGCATCCGCGTGAAACGAGCGAGGTTGGTCTTTAGCCAATCCTGCTCCATATTTTTCTGGGTAGTATCTTTGAGATTAAGAATCATCTCATTGATATTGTCTTTCAACTTTGCGACTTCGCCCTGAGCTTCCACCTTAATCGATCGGGTCAGATCGCCCTTCGTTACCGCCGTGGAGACCTCCGCGATGGCGCGGACCTGGGTGGTCAAATTCGCTGCGAGGCCATTAACGTTATCAGTAAGATCGCGCCAGGTGCCGGCCGCACCAGGAACGTTTGCCTGCCCGCCCAACCTGCCCTCCACACCTACCTCGCGGGCGACGGAGGTAACCTGGTCGGCAAAGGTGGCGAGGGTGTCAGTCATGTTGTTGATGGTGTCAGCGAGTTCGGCGATTTCACCCTTGGCTTCCACCGTCAGCTTGCGTTCCAGATCGCCGTTGGCAACCGCGGTAACGACCCGGGCAATACCTCGCACCTGATCCGTCAGGTTGATGGCCATGGAATTCACGTTGTCGGTGAGGTCCTTCCAGGTGCCGGCGACCCCAGGTACGTCCGCTTCACCACCCAGCTTGCCTTCCGTGCCCACTTCGCGGGCCACCCGCGTCACTTCCGAAGCGAAGGAGTTCAGCTGGTCCACCATGGTATTTATGGTGTTTTTGAGTTCCAGGATTTCGCCCTTGACGTCG
>Ga0136617_10000772_pt1 | contig 27663 bp, 28 predicted proteins | sample AntDrymUQ3222106_2_FD_129672 | JGI IMG/M metagenome (GOLD analysis project Ga0136617, IMG submission 129672) | Polar desert sand microbial communities from Dry Valleys, Antarctica - metaG UQ322 (21.06) | ecosystem: Environmental > Terrestrial > Soil > Desert | place: Antarctica: Dry Valley...
CGGCCTGCCCTGCGGACGCGATTCACTCAGCGTCTGGGAGAACGCCCGCAATGACACCCACGATCAGCACGAAGCCACCTGTCCGTACTGCCAGGGGGTCTACGAGCAGTACCGCATCCTCGCCATCGCCAGCGACCCGTATCTGGCTCAGGCCATCACCGCACCCCCCAGCCTCATCGCGACGGCGATGCGCACCGTGCTCGCCGAACTGCGCCCCGGCCGGCCGTTGCCGATCCCTAGCGACGCCGGTCCAGCATTCATCACCGACACCGCCCTGGCCGCCGCTCTGCGCGCGGCGCTCGATGCCGACCCCGCGGTTATCACACACCGCTGCCGCATCGACACCGTTGACCTGCCCGAGACTGTGAGGTCCGCACCGAACACCTCAACCCAGCAGCCCACGCCGCCGCCGCTAGCGGTCCAGCTGAGCGTCGCCGTCTCCTACGAGCACTACACCCGCCATGGCGAGAGCGTCGTACGCACCCGGGTTATTGACACAGGCCGCAATCTGTTCGCCCAGCAGATCGACACCGTCGACATCGAGATCATCGACGTGTTCAGCACTGAGGTCACCCAATGACCGGACTCGAACAACCCGTGGTGACCGTTCACTACACCGACCGCGCCCTGGCCACCCTGGCCACCCATCTGGCTCGGACCACGGTCGGCGTGGCCCGGCTCCAGCCTCAGCTCGCGCGCCGCGCCGCTGCGGTCGCCCGCAACACCCTCGGACGGCCATATCACTCTGACGCGTCCGCGGTCGGCATCAGCCGTGACGAAGTCACAATTACCGTCAGCATCCGCCTCGCAATCAAACTTGACCCGCCACCGCTCAGGACACTGGACGCCGTCGCGACCCGGATCACCGATGCCATCACCGCCGTGACCGGCCGCCCGACAATTACCTCCCTCACGGTCATCGACATCGAGCCCTCAACGTCGAATGTGACTGGTGCCACACCGATCACGGAATGACGAACATGCCTCCCGTGTCGTCCAACCACAAAGTCATATGTGCGCCCTGCCGCGGCACCGAACCCAACGCCTACGACATCAACCGCTGCGCTCGTGGGCCCGCTTCTCGTGGTTCAGACGTTGAAGCCGAGCGTCCGCAGCTGTTCCCGGCCGTCGTCGGTGATCTTGTCCGGGCCCCACGGCGGGATGAACACCCAGTTGATCTTGAAGTCCTTCACGACCCCGCCGGCTGGACCACCGGTCAGCGCATCGCGGGTCTGATCCTCGATGACATCAGTGAGCGGGCAGGCGGCCGAGGTCAGCGTCATGTCAATCGTGGCGACATTGTCATCGTCGACATGCAGGCCATAGATCAGGCCGAGGTCGACGACGTTGATGCCAAGCTCAGGGTCGACGACGTCGCGCATCGCCTCCTCGACATCATCGAGGTTGGCTTTGGCTGTCGCTGTGCCAGCCGTTGAATCGATCGGGGTCTCTGTCATGAGCTCTTCCCTCCATTGACAGCTCGCGCCGTCGCGTCCTTCCACGCCATCCAGCCGAGCAGCGCGCATTTGATCCGGGCGGGGTACTTGGACACACCGGCGAACGCGACAGCGTCCTCCAGCACGTCATCGTCGGGCTCGGCCTGCCCCTTGCTCTGCATCAGGGCGAGGAACTCCTCTTGCACCCGCATCGCCTGCTCCAGCGACTTACCGATCACCAGATCGGTAAGCACCGACGTTGATGCCTGCGAGATGGAGCACCCCATGGTGTCGTAGGACACGTCGGCCACAATGCGATTGCCATCCTCCCCAGACAGCTTGACCCGCAGAGTCACCTCGTCACCGCAGGTGGGGTTCACGTGATGAACCTCGGCGTCGTACGGGTCGCGCAGGCCCTTGTGATGGGGGCGCTTGTAGTGGTCCAGGATGATGTCCTGGTACAGCGAGTCGAGCTGCATCAGGCGAAGTACCTCGCCACCAGGTCGAGCCCCCGCACCAGCGCGTCGACCTCGTCGCGCGTGGAGTACACGTAGAACGACGCACGCGTGGTCGCGGGCACGCCGAACCTCGTACACACCGGCCGGGCACAGTGATGGCCCACCCGGACGGCAATCCCCTGCTCGTCGAGCACCTGGCCGATGTCGTGCGGGTGGATGTCACCCAGCAAGAACGACACAGCACCGCCCCGGTCCACCGGCGTGCTCGGGCCGATGATCGTGAGCCCCTCGACTGCCGACAGTTGCTCGAGCGCGTACGCCGTCACGTCCCGCTCGTGGGCTGCGACATTGTCCATGCCCAGCTCGGACAGGTAGTCCACCGCCGCGCCGAGGCCGACCGCCTGGGCGATCATCGGAGTGCCGGCTTCGTACTTGTGCGGCACGGCAGCGTAGGTGGACGACTCCATCGAGACCATCTCGATCATCTCGCCACCTCCCAGGAACGGTGGCAACTCCTCGAGCAGCTCGTGGCGCCCCCACAGGACTCCGATGCCCGTCGGGCCGCACATCTTGTGGCTGGTGAACGCGACGAAGTCAGCACCCAAGGCGGCCACATCGACCGGCATCTGCGGCACCGACTGGCTGGCGTCGACCACCATGAGAGCGCCGACAGCGTGCGCCCGCCGGGCCAGCTCCTCGACCGGGTTGAGCGTGCCGAGAATGTTGGACACGTGGACGGCAGAGACGACCTTGGTCCGCTCGGTGATCAGATCGTCGATGTTGGACAGATCCAGCCGGCCCTCATCGGTGATTCCGAACCAGCGCAGCGTGGCGCCGGTGCGCTGCGCGAGCAGCTGCCATGGGATGAGGTTGGAGTGGTGCTCCATCTCGGTGATGACGATCTCGTCGCCCGGCCCGGCACCGTACGGAGACCCGGCCACGGCGAGCACGTTGGCAACGAGGTTCAGGCCCTCGGTGGAGTTCTTCGTGAAGACGATCTCGTCGCGGCTCGGTGCACCCACAAAGGCCGCCACCTTGTCGCGGGCTCCCTCGTACAGCGCCGTGGCCTCCTCTGCCAGCGTGTGTATGCCGCGATGGACGTTGGCGTTGTGCCGCTCGTAGTAATCAGTCAGCGCGTCGAGGACTTGCTGCGGCTTCTGCGAGGTGGCCGCGTTGTCGAGATACACCAACGGCCGATCACCGTGGACGAGCCGGTCCAGGATCGGGAAGTCCTTGCGCACCCGATCAACGTCAAAGGGCGGGGCAGTCATGTTGCGGCCCGGCTCACCTGCTCGTAGCCCTTCGCATCCAGCCGTTCGGCGAGTTCTGGCCCGCCTTCTTCGACGATCCGGCCGTCAATGAAGACGTGCACGAAGTCGGGAGCGATGTAGCGCAGGATCCTCGTGTAATGCGTGATCAGCAGGGTGCCCGTCTCGCCCGTGGCGCGGATCCGGTTGACGCCCGCCGCGACGACCTTGAGAGCGTCGATGTCGAGGCCGGAGTCGGTCTCGTCGAGGATGGCGATCTTGGGCTTGATCAACTCGAGTTGGAGGATCTCGTGCCGCTTCTTCTCGCCGCCGGAGAAGCCTTCGTTGACGTTGCGGGCCTTGAAGTCCTTGTCCATCTCCAGCGCCGCCATCGCCGAGTCGAGCTCCTTGACGAAGGTGCGCAGCTTGGGCGCCTCACCGCGGACGGCGGTCAGGGAGCTACGCAGGAAGTTCGAGACGGAGACACCGGGAACCTCGACCGGATACTGCATCGCCAGAAATAGACCCGCTCGAGCTCTCTCATCCACTGTCATGGCCAGCACGTCCTGGCCGTCCAGCAGAACCTCACCGCTGGTCACTGAATATTTCGGGTGCCCGGCGATGGAGTAGGCCAGGGTGGACTTGCCGGAGCCGTTGGGCCCCATGATGGCGTGGGTCTCCCCCGCCTTCACCGTCAGATTGACCCCCTTGAGGATCTCCTTGTCGATCGCGGCGTCGCTGATGGCGACGTGCAGGTCACGAATCTCCAGGGTGGCCACTTGCTCAGCTCTCCTTCAGGCAGACGAGAATCTCGTCGCCATCGATCTTGGTTGGGTAGACGGGTACGGGCTTGGTCGCCGGCAGGCCGGTCGGCCGCCCGGTGGTCAGGTCGAACCGCGAGCCGTGCAGCCAGCACTCGATGGTGGTGTCCTCGACATCGCCTTCCGACAGGGAGACGTCGGCATGCGAGCAGACGTCATTGATCGCGTAGACCTCGCCGCCGGTCTTGACCAGGCAGATCGGGATGCCGTCGATCTCGACCCGCCGGGTACCCAGCTCGGGAACATCCTCGTAGCGTGCAGCGCGGACGAAGTCACTCACGCGCCCGCCCGCCCATCCGTCAACTCGCTCCGCGCCTCGCTTCGCTCGATGCTCACTCGCCCAAGCTCGTCCTCGAGTGCGGCCAGCAACCGCTCCTCGACCTCAGGTACGCGGATCTGCGAGATCACTTGTGCGAAGAACCCCCTCACCACGAGTCGCCGAGCCTCGTCAGCCGGAATACCACGTGCCTGGAGATAGAACAGTTGCTGGTCGTCGAAGCGCCCAGTCGCCGAGGCGTGGCCCGCTCCGGCCACCTCACCGGTCTCGATCTCGAGGTTGGGCACCGAATCGGCGCGTGCCCCATCGGTCAGGACCAGGTTGCGGTTGAGCTCGTAGGTGTCGGTCTGCTCGGCAGTAGGCCGGATGAGCACGTCGCCGATCCAGACCGTGTGGGCGTCCGTGCCCTGCAGCGCACCCTTGTACGTGACCCGGCTGCGGCAATGCGGCGCCGCATGGTCGACGAACAGCCGGTGCTCGAGGTGCTGACCGGCGTCGGCGTAGTAGAGCCCGAGCAACTCGGCGTCGCCGCCAGGGCCGGAATACCGCACGGTCGGCGAGATTCGGACCAGGTCGCCGCCGAGGCTCACAACGATGTGCCGCAGCTGTGCGTCGCGGCCGACCAGCGCCGCCTGTGCTTCGACGTGTACCGCGTCGGGCTCCCAGTCCTGCAGGCTGACCACCGTCAACTTCGCTGCGTTGCCCACCCGGAACTCCGCGTTGGCAGCGAGGGTGGTCGACCCGACGTGGTCGATCACGACGACCGCCTCGGCACCCTCGGCCACATCGACCACCAAGTGGAAGTAGGCGCTGCCCGGCTCCCCGCGGACGGTGAGGAAGGTCGGCGTCGACGCCACCGTGTTGCGCGGCACCGACACCACCAGAGCCTGGTCGACATTAGCCATCGCAAGGGCGCTGACCCGGTCGGCGGGAGTGAGCACGCTGCCCACCAGCCCGTCGGAGCCGTCGATGTTGCGGATGTCGACCTCGTCGGGTGCGCGTACATCGACGATGACCTTGCCGTCCGGCGTGAACGTCTCGAGCAGTGGCCGCAGGCGGGCGAGCGGGGTGAACCGCCAGTCCTCCTCGCGACCAGTGGGCGACGGGAAGTCGTCGGGATCGCGTGACGTGCGGCGCTCGGGCCGCGCGTCACCCGGTGGCCGGGCGGGACCGCCGTGCGAGTGGGAGCCGGGAGCCGGCCCACTGGCATCGCCAGTGTCGAAGCCAGTGGTGGTGCCGAGAACGTGGCCAGCCATGCTGGCGGAAACCGGGCTGGCCGTGCTCGCGGGGCCGGCGGCGCGCGGGGCATCCGCCACCTCACCGGCTCCGGTTTGGGCCGTGGTGGGATCAGTAGCCATCGTCAGCCGACGGCCCCTTCCATCTGCAGCTCGATCAACCGGTTGAGCTCGAGCGCGTACTCCATCGGCAGCTCGCGCGCGATCGGCTCGACGAATCCGCGCACGACCATCGCTGCGGCCTCGTCCTCGGTCATGCCGCGGCTCATCAGGTAGAAGAGCTGGTCCTCGCCGATCTTGGAAACGGTGGCCTCATGACCCATCGACACGTCGTCTTCGCGTACATCGACGTAGGGATAGGTGTCGGACCGGCTGATCTGATCGACCAGCAGCGCGTCGCACTTCACCGTCGAACGGGAGCCGTGCGCGCCCTCCTGGATCTGGACCAGGCCTCGGTACGAGGTGCGGCCGCCACCACGAGCCACCGACTTGGACACGATCGTCGAGGAGGTGTTGGGCGCGCAGTGCACCATCTTGGCGCCGGCGTCCTGGTGCTGGCCGTTGCCGGCGAACGCGATCGAGAGCACCTCGCCCTTGGCGTGCTCGCCCATCAGCCACACGGCGGGGTACTTCATGGTCACCTTGGAGCCGATGTTGCCGTCGATCCACTCCATCGTCGCGCCCTCTTCGGCGATGGCGCGCTTGGTGACGAGGTTGTAGACGTTGTTCGACCAGTTCTGGATGGTCGTGTAGCGGCAGCGTGCGTTCTTCTTGACGATGATCTCGACCACCGCTGAGTGCAGCGAGTCGCTGGAGTAGATGGGCGCGGTGCAGCCCTCAACGTAGTGCACGTAGGCACCCTCGTCGACGATGATCAGCGTGCGCTCGAACTGCCCCATGTTCTCGGTGTTGATCCGGAAGTAGGCCTGCAGCGGGATCTCGACGTTGACCCCTGGCGGCACGTAGATGAACGACCCACCGGACCACACCGCGGTGTTCAGCGCGGCGAACTTGTTGTCACCGACCGGGATCACCGTGCCGAAGTACTGCTGGAACAACTCCGGCTGCTCGCGCAGCGCGGTGTCGGTGTCGAGGAAGAGGACACCCTGCTCCTCGAGGTCCTCGCGGATCTGGTGGTAGACAACTTCGCTTTCGTACTGGGCGGCCACGCCGGAGACCAGCCGCTGCTTCTCGGCCTCGGGGATCCCGAGCTTGTCGTAGGTGCTCTTGATGTCGGCAGGGAGGTCGTCCCAGGTCGCGGCCTGCTTCTCGGTGGAGCGGACGAAGTACTTGATGTTGTCGAAGTCGATCCCGGACAGGTCGGAACCCCAGGTGGGCATCGGCTTCTTGCTGAACAGCTTCAGACCCTTGAGCCGGCGCTGCAGCATCCACTCCGGCTCGTTCTTCTTGGCGGAAATGTCTCGCACGACAGCCTCGGAGAGCCCGCGCTTCGCCGCGGCGCCGGCGACGTCGGAGTCGGCCCAGCCGAACTTGTAGCTCGAGAGCGCCTCGATCTGCTCCTCCTGGCTGAGCAGCTCAGGCTTGACCGGTGGGCTGATGCTCATGAAGACGTCCTTGCGACGGTGGATGGTGTGGGGATGTGGGTCGTGCAAACGCCGTCGCCGTGCGCGATCGTGGCGAGGCGCTGAACATGAGTGCCGAGCAGGCGAGAAATCGCCTGGGTCTCAGCCTCGCACAGCTGGGGGAACTCGGTGGCCACGTGTGCCACCGGACAGTGATGCTGGCAGAGCTGGCCGCCGCTGGCGATCGCCGAGGCACTCGCGGCATAGCCCTCGCGGGTCAGTGCATCTGCCAGTGCCTCGGCGCGGGCGGCCGGCTCGTCGGGCACATCGGCCATGGCATCGCGGCAGCGGTCCTCGAGGGCCGCGACGCGCTCAGCTGCGAACCGTTCGACCGCCTCGATCCCACCGTGAGCGGCCAGGTGGCGCAGGGCCGCCGTGGCCAGGTCGTCGTAGGTGTGCGGAAAACTGTCGCGGCCCGCGTCGGTGAGTGCGAAAACCCGGGCTGGCCGGCCCCGCCCCCGCCGGCCCCGGATCGGACGGTCCCGGCTCTGAACGTCGCCATGCGCGACGAGAGCGTCAAGGTGTCGCCGGATCGCCGCAGGGCTCAGCCCCAGCTGGCGAGCCAATTCGGCAGCGGTTGTCGGCCCACTCTCGAGCAGCAGCCGCACGACGCGGTCGCGGGTGCGCATGTCCAGCGCCCCCTCGGGACGCGTCAGTGTTTTCACAACAACAGTATGTCCTATATCGGGGCGTAGGGCAACGACCCATGACCGCCGTGACCAAGCTGCAGATCCAGGTCGCCCGGTAACCTCGACCGCATGACGTTGGCTGTGCCGAAGGTATTGTCTGCGGCGCAGCTGGATCCGACCGGTCGATATCGATGTCCGCTCTGCGAGGCTCAGTCGACCGCTGAGGAAGCCGATCCCGGATGGGTATTGTGCCCACTCGCTCAGAACGCCGTCTGTTTTGGCTGCTGCGTCGACTACCAGTCGGTCGCCCGAGCGACTGACTTCTCAGTTCACCCATGGCGAGACCTGTTTGATCTGGCCGCTGAGAAAACCGGCAAGGACGTGGCTGCCCTGCGGCGCGTCTGCCTCGGCCATCAGGAAGAGATCACGCAGCGCGGACTCGAAGCCGCGAAGGACGAACGGACCAGAAGGAAGCTTGTCGACCTTCTGGCGGAGATCCAATCCTCATGACTGGGCCGCCCTACCATCGGGGGGTGTTCGACCGGCTGCGGTGCTCCCCTCGTCTGGTCACCGGGCTTGCCCTGGCAGCGGTGGTGGCCAACACGGTCATCGTGGTGACCGGCGCCCTCGTTCGGCTGACCGGCTCGGGGCTGGGCTGCCCGAGCTGGCCCCGGTGCGGCGGCTCAAGTTTCGTCACCACCCCGCAGTACGGCATCCACGGAGTCATCGAGTTCGGTAACCGGGCGCTCACCTTCGTGCTGGCCGCTGTCGTAGGGGCGTGCATCGTCGCGACGACGCTTCAGCGGCCACGACGACGGGATCTGACCCTGCTGGCGTGGGGCTTGTTCGCCGGCGTGGCTGCGCAGGGCGTGCTGGGCGGGATCACCGTGCTGACCCACCTCAATCCGTGGATCGTCGCCGGGCACTTCCTGGTGTCGATGGCGTTGATCGCCGCCGCCGTCGCACTGCATGTGCGATCCATGACACCGGAGGGTCCCACTCGCCCTGTCGGGCCACCGCAGGTGGCGTGGCTGGGCCGGGCAGTTGTCACCGTGACCGCCGCCGTCCTGGTACTGGGCACGATGGTCACGGGAAGCGGACCACATGGCGGGGATCGCCTGGTCGCCCGGACCGGATTCGACCCGGCGGCGGTCAGCCAGCTGCACGCCAACGCCGTCATGTTGCTCATCGGCCTGACCGCCGCGACCATGCTCGTGCTGCGACTCACAAGGGCTCAGCGGCGGGCTCAGACGGCGGCGGCTTTGCTCGCATCGGCCGAGCTGGCGCAGGGTGCGGTCGGCTATCTCCAGTACTTCACCGACTTGCCGGTGGGCCTGGTCGCCGTGCATGTGCTGGGATCCTGCCTGGTGTGGCTGGCAGCCGTGTATCTCTTCTTCGCGATCCGGGAGCCGGCTGGCAGCGCCGATCCCGAGCAGTCTGCGCTCAGCGCCACATCGGCGGGCGTACCGGCGCGCTGAAGGCATAGCGGGCAGCCTGGAGCCGGCGCAGCAACGCCTGCTGACGAGCGGCGAAGGTCGGCGGATCGAACTGCTGGCGCTCGGTCCGGTCGTGCAGGTGCACCAGCTCGGTTGCGGCCACCTGGTAGTCGCGCATGGCCAGGGCCGCTCGGGGCCCGGCAGTGCTCTTCACGTACGCCCGCGCTCTGCGCCTCCATTTGAGCGACTCGAGCATGGCCAGATCCTGCATGCTCAACCACCCGGTCTGCACGTACTGCGGCAAGAATCTTCGCATCAATCGCCGGAACCGCCGCCGGTCAACGGCTGCGATCACGAGAACACCGATGATCGCCGGCAGCATGACCAGGAAGTAGACAGGGATGATGTAGCCCAGGGACGCCGAGGCGTTTCACGTGGCGTGCAGCGACATGGCGACGAGCAGGCCGATGAGCGGAAACGCCCACCGCGCCGCCGACGGGCGGGCGATGGCCGCATAGCCCAGCCCGATACCAGTCGCGGCGGCGAACAGCGGGTGCAGCAACGGGGAGAGCACCCCCCGCACGATGAAGGTGCCCACCAGGCCTTCGGTGCCACTCTCCATCGCCGCAGCGGAGTAGTAGAGGACGTTCTCGGTCATGGCGAAACCCAGGCCGACCAGCCCGCCGTACACGATGCCGTCGATCGGTCCGTCGAGCTCGCGCCTGCGCATCCGGAGCAAGATCAGCAGCACGGCGCCCTTGCCGAGTTCTTCGACGAGCGGCGCGCTGACCGCGGCCGTAATGAAGTCAGCGGTGTCTTCGTTGATCGCGATCCGCAAGACGATGAGCACCATCGTGTTGACGACGAGGGCGATGAGCGTGGCCGCCGTCGCACCCCACAGAAACGTGAACAGCAGGAGCTTGATCGGCTCTGGCTCATAGCGGTCGAGGGCAAGCAGTCCGATTGCGATCAACGGCACTGGGACCAAGGCCAGCGCCAGCCCGAGTGCGAACGGCACTGCCCCCGAGGTCAGGGCAATCACTCCGAGCACCAGCAAGCCGATGACTGCCAGCCCGCTGAAGGCCACCGGAGCCAACCACCGTCGGGGGGCCGGTGGCGGCGCGATCGGCCACGCCCCCAAGGCCGGGGAAGTCACCGGCTCACCGCTTCTGTGGCGCGGTCTGCGGCCGATTCGATGGCCTCCGCAAACTGGTCGACCGCGCCTGGCGAATGCGCCAGGAACAGCGAGGGCTCGGTCAGCTCTAGTTCGATGAGTACGGGTGAGCCGTCTGGACCCGGCAGCAGGTCGACCCGCGCGTACAGCAGCTGGGCGGGTCCTCCCGGCACGGCCTGCAGGGCGAGCTCGGCCAGCGCCAGCTCGGCGGGACTCGGAGTTCGAGCCGAGATCGCCTCACGATTGTCATCATTCTCAGGCCCACTGGCCGCGAGCAGCGGCGCCTTGCGAATGCTGTGGCTGTACTCGCCACCGACATAGATCACGGATGTCTCGCCGTGAACGTCGATGTCGGTCAGGTACGGCTGGACCATGGCGGTACGCCCGGCTTGGTGTAGTCGGGCCACATGAGACTGAGCCGCCGCGGCCTCCTCGCCGCGGTAGCGAGCCGTGTCCCTGGCACCGGCGCCGACCGCTGGTTTGACGACGTACTCCCCCGACGCTGGTAGATCGACGGGATCACCAGGGGCGAGGAATGCGGTGGGGACAACCGGGATCCCGGCACGTGCCAACTCGGCGAGATAACCCTTGTGGGTGTTCCAGCGCACGATGTCAGCTGGGTTGAGCAGGCACGGCACCCCCTGCGCCCAGGCAACAAAGTCGTCACGGTGCGCGGAGTAGTCCCACGTCGAGCGGATGACCACAAGGTCATAGCCGGCCCAGTTCACCGCTCGGTCGTCCCAGACGACCGGCTCGGCCGCGACCACCCCGCGGTCGGCCAGCGCGGCGATCAGGGCCGGGCCGTCCTCGTCCTGATCGGGCAGCTGCGCGCAGGTGGCGAGTGCGACCCGAGGGGAACGGTTCACTGAGCCGAGGCTAGCCGCTGTCGCAACTCGCGTCAGCCGATGAGAGCATCGACGGCAACAGCGCAGAAGAGCAATGCGAGATAGCTGTTGGACAGGTGGAACAGCCGCATCGGACGCACCGGCCGACCCTGGCGGACCGTTGCGTACAGCCGGTGGGCCTCGATCAGGAACACCGATCCAAGGACCGCGGCAGCGAGGCCGTAGACGGCGGTCGTCCCCAGCGGCCACAGCAGCAGCGACACCAGCACCATCGCCCACGAATAGCCCAGCATCCGGCGCACAACCACGTCGGCGGAGGCGACGACCGGCAGCATGGGCACGCCAGCGGCGGCGTAGTCGTCCTTGTAGCGCAGCCCCAACGCCCAGAAATGCGGCGGTGTCCACAGGAAGACGACAAGGAAGAGGACGCCGGCGGCCCAGGACAACCGGCCGGTCACGGCGGACGTGCCGATGAGCACGGGCATACAGCCGGCGGCGCCGCCCCAGACGATGTTGGATGGGGTACGCCGTTTCAGACCCAAGGTGTAGACGAAGACATAGAAGAGGATGGCAAGCAGGGCCATGGCGGCCGAGAGAGCGTTGGTCGTGATCGCGAGCTCGGCGATTGCGATGATGCCCAGCACGACCCCGAACACCAGCGCGCCCCGAGGGCTCACGGCCTGCCTGGCGAGTGGGCGGCGGCGGGTCCGGCGCATCACCGAGTCGATGTCGCGGTCGACGTAACAGTTGAGGACGTTGGCGCTGCCGGCGGCGAGTGCACCACCCACCAGGGTGGCCACCAGGAGCCGGGTCGGCGGCATGCCGCGCGCGGCCAGCATCATCGTGGGCACCGTCGTGATGAGCAGGAGTTCGATGATGCGCGGTTTGGTCAGCGCGATGTAGGCCTGGGGCCGATCCAGCAGGCGGGGTTTGGTCGTACGGGGAGTCGCCATGCCGTCTGCTACCGGCGGCTGGGCGAGCGTCGTCACGCGCAACATGCTAGACGAGTGGGCATCGGGGGCAGCGACGAGCGGAGCGAGACGGCAACCAGGACCAGGATCGCATGGCGGGTCGGCCGGCGGAGCCAGTGAGCCGGTCGGCTATCAGGCCAAGAACTTCTCCTGATCTGAATCAATCGATGGATTCTGTTCGTCCAGGGCTGCCGGACGCGATGGCGCTGATCGCTGATCCGGCGGGTCAATGCCGCGAGACCACCAGTAGCTGAGACCGAGACGCTCGGTCAGCCACCGTCACCCTGGCGGCCGAACTCCCGGAACTGCCGTTCGATCGCCGCATTGCGCAGCCGTATCAGAGAGCCGACGGTCACCGCCCCAACCACCACGAGTACCACCAACGCCAGCCAGAAACTTGCTTCCGTACCCACAATGTCGACCGGATCGGTTTGATTGCCGAACGAGCCGAAAATGCTGGTGAGTGAGTGGCGCCGTCCGACAGCCCGTTGATCACCACGATCTCGGTGACTCCCATCAGGACACCGCCGGCAAGCGCCGTGCCGGCCGCGACGCCCGGACGCAACTCCGGTCGCGGGATCACCCCGCTCAGCACGCCGAGGGTCAGGATGATCGCGGTAATCAGCGCGAGCACCGACGCCGCTTCCCCGAGTGCGACCGTGTTCAAGATTCCGCTGTGTAGCTCGGTGTCGCGGGTGCGGGCGGCGGCCCAGGCGCATTGGGTGAGGATGTCGCGGAGCCAGATGTCGCCGTTGGTGCTACCTGAGCGCGCAGTTCTGGCGACTCGCCCGCCGCATCGGCAAGAAGAAAGCCGCCGTCGCCGTCGCCCACTCGATCCTGGTCATCTGCTGGCATCTGCTCACCGACGACGCCGACTACGACGACTACGACGACCTCGGCGGCGACTACTTCACCCGACGAACCAAACCCGACCGCCAACGCGACCGCCAACGCGACCGGGCCATCAAAGCACTCCACGGCCTCGGCTACCGAGTCACCCTCGACAAAGTCGCATGAGACCATCGCACCCCGTCCAAGGCCGATTCTCCTCATAGCATCGAGCGGAGCGAGATGACAGCTAGCGGCGGCAAGAGTTCACCTGCCGGTGCCCTGGGTAGGCTCAGCCCCATCGCCGAAATTCCTAGTCCGAACTCCTACCTCTGCGTGAGGAGACCTCGCCCGTGTCGATGAATAAGCTCGAATGGACCGACCTCGACCGCCGCGTCGTGGATACCGTGCGCACACTTGCCATGGACGCGGTCGAAGAAGCCGGCAGCGGCCACCCGGGTACGGCGATGAGCCTGGCGCCCGCGGCGTACCTGCTCTATCAGCGACTTCTGCGCCATGACCCCACCGACCCGCAGTGGCTCGGTCGCGATCGATTTGTGCTCTCCTGCGGACACTCGAGCCTCACGCAGTACATTCAGCTGTACCTTTCCGGCTACGGGCTCACCATCGGCGACTTGCGTCATCTGCGGCAGTGGGGCTCGCTCACTCCGGGGCACCCGGAGCACAGGCACACCGCTGGCGTCGAGACGACGACCGGCCCGCTGGGGCAGGGCATCGGCAATGCGGTCGGCATGGCCATGGCATCGCGCCGAGAGCGCGGGCTGTTCGACCCCGACCCCGGACCGGGCACCAGCGTGTTCGACCACACCATCTGGTGCTTCGCCAGCGACGGCGACATGGAAGAAGGCGTTCAGGCCGAGGCGGCCAGCCTGGCCGGGCACCAGCGGCTGGGCAACCTCGTCCTGCTGTACGACGACAACCACATCTCCATCGAGGGCAACACTGATGTCGCGTTCTCAGAGGACGTGCTGGCTCGTTACGCGGCGTACGGCTGGCACACTCAGCGGGTCGAGGACGCTGAGGACGTCGAGGCGTTGCACGCCGCGCTGAGCGCGGCCCGCGACGAAATCGAACGACCCTCCATCGTCGCGGTGCGCTCGATCATCGCCTGGCCCGCGCCCAACGCCCAGAACGCCGGCAAGGCGCACGGCGCGGCACTCGGGGCAGACGAGGTCGCCGCCACGAAGCAGATCCTGGGCTTCGACCCGGAGAAGACCTTCGACGTGGCCGATGACGCGCTGGCCCGGGCCCGCGAGGTGGTCGACCGGGGACGCGCACTGCACGCCGAGTGGCAGGAGCGGTTCGATGCCTGGGCTGAGGCCTATCCTGAGCAGCGCGCGCTGCTCGAGCGGCTGCGACAGCGCCGGCTGCCCGAGGGCTGGGCCGACGTGCTGCCTACCTTCCCGGCCGGCGAGGAGGTCGCCACCCGAAAGGCTTCCAACAAGATCCTCGACGCCATCGGCCCGGTCCTGCCTGAGCTGTGGGGCGGCTCTGCCGATCTGGCCGAGTCCAACAACACCACGATCGCCGGGTCGGAGTCATTCCTCCCGAAAGAGACCGGGGCGGCCAACGCCAACCCCTACGGCCGCACCCTGCATTTCGGCATCCGCGAGCACGCGATGGGCTCGACGCTCAACGGCATCACCCTGCACGGCGGCACCCGGCCCTACGGCGGCACGTTCCTCGTCTTCTCCGACTACATGCGCCCGGCCGTACGGCTCGCCGCCCTGATGCATCTGCCGGTCATCTACGTGTGGACACACGACTCGATCGGGCTCGGCGAGGACGGTCCGACACATCAGCCGATCGAGCACCTGGCGGCGTTGCGCGCCATCCCGGGCCTCGACGTCGTCCGCCCGGCCGATGCCAACGAGACGGCGATTGCGTGGCGGACCATCATCGAACACACCGATCGCCCGGCCGGCCTGTGCCTGACCCGGCAGAACGTTCCGACCTTCGACCGGTCCGAGTTCGCCTCAGCTGAGGGCGTGGTGCGGGGCGGCTACATCCTCGCCGAAGCGAGCGAGGGCCTCCCCCGGGTCATCCTGGTGGCCACCGGATCCGAGGTACAGATCGCCGTTGCCGCTCGTGAGCGGCTGGAGGCTGAGGGCACCCCGACCCGGGTCGTGTCGATGCCCTGCCTCGAGTGGTTCCGCGCCCAGGACCGGGCCTACCAGCAGGAAGTCCTGCTGCCGTCAGTGCGGGCCCGGGTCAGCATCGAAGCCGGGATCGCGCAAGGATGGCGCGACATCGTCGGCGATGCCGGCGAGTCGCTCAGCATCGAGCACTACGGGGCGAGTGCCTCGTACAAAGTCCTGTACGAGCAGTTCGGCCTGACCGCGGAACGCGCGGTCGCCTCAGCCCACGCCAGTTTGTCGACCGTGGGAGCGGAAACAGGCTCCACCACAGGCACTTAGAAGGATGGCGACATGGGCAGCGACGACGCACTAGTTTCCACGGAGGAGTCATGAGCAGCGACGACGCACTAGTTTCCACGGAGGAGTCATGAGCAATGCCCTTGCCGAGCTGTCCGCGGCGGGAGTGGCGGTCTGGCTCGATGACATGAGCAGGGAACGCCTTGTCACCGGCAACCTGCAGGCGCTGATCGACACCAAACACGTCGTCGGCGTGACCACTAACCCCACGATCTTCGCGAAGGCGCTGGAGAAGGGGTCGTCCTACGACGAGCAGGCGCGCGACCTCGCGCTGCGTGGCGTCGATGTCGGCGAGGCGCTGCGGTCGATCATGACCTACGACGTGCGCTGGGCCTGCGACGTTCTGCGGCCGGTCTACGACCACACCGACGGCCGCGATGGCCGGGTGTCCATCGAGGTCGATCCGCGGATCGCCCACGATTGTGAGCGTACGGTTGCCGAAGCCAAGGCGCTGTGGTGGCTCGTCGACCGCCCCAACCTGTTCATCAAGATCCCGGGAACCAAGGAGGGGCTGCCGGCCATTACGCAGACCCTGGGCGCCGGCATCAGCGTCAACGTCACCTTGATCTTCGGGTTGCAGCGCTACGACGAGGTGATGGAGGCGTTCTTTGCGGGGCTGGAGCACGCCCAGGCCAACGATCACGACCTGACCCGGCTCGCTTCGGTGGCTTCGTTTTTCGTCTCGCGGGTCGACACCGAGGTCGACAAGCGCCTCGACAAAATCGGGACGCCAGAGGCAAGGGCGCTGCGCGGTGAGGCCGCGATCGCCAACGCCCGCCTGGCTTACCAGCATTACGAGAAGGCGTTCAGCGGCGACCGCTGGCAGGCTCTGGCCGATGCCGGAGCTCAGCCGCAACGTCCACTGTGGGCATCGACCGGGGTCAAGGATCCGGCCTACGACGACACCCGCTATGTCGTCGAGTTGGTCGCACCCGGCGTGGTCAACACGATGCCGGAAGCCACCCTGGAGGCTGTGGCCGACCACGGCAAGATCCGCGGTGACACCCTTACCGGCAACTACGAGCACGGGCGGTCTGTCCTCGACCGCCTGGCCGCCATCGGGATCGACTACGACGACGTCGTACAAACACTCGAGGACGAAGGCGTGAAGAAGTTCGAGGATTCCTTCACCGAGCTCGTCGAGACGGTCAGAGAGCAGATGAAGCGCGCCGGTTCCGACAACGAGGCCGCACCAGCAGCAGGCGGCCACGCGGACCCGGCTCGATGAGCCCTGCCGCTGGCTTCGCCGTGACAGTCACGGGCGAGCAATTGACCGCCGCGCGCGACACCGTCTTGGCCACAGCAGAATCAGATCACGTCGTCGCCGCCTTGGCGGCCAAGGATCCGGGCCTGTGGGGCCCCGCGGCCCGCGACGAGGCCAGCATCCGGCTCGGCTGGCTGGATTCGCCCACCTCGTCGCGCGAGCTACTCCCCCGGCTGGCGGCGCTACGGGATGAGCTGCTGGCCGATGGCCTCGATCATGTCGTCCTGGCCGGCATGGGCGGTTCGTCGCTGGCCCCCGAGGTGATCTGCGCCAGCGCAGGAGCCGAGCTCACCGTCGTCGATACGACCGACCCGGGGCAGATCAAGGCCGCACTGACCGATCGCCTGGCTCGTACCGTGGTCGTGGTCTCCTCGAAGTCCGGGGGGACCATCGAGACGGACAGCCATCGGCGGGCCTACTCCCAGGCGTTCCGCGATGCCGGCATCGACACGGGGCCCCACTTCATCGCCGTGACCGATCCTGGCTCGTCACTCGAGCAGACAGCGCGCGACGAGGGCTTCCGTGCGATCTTTCTCGCCGATCCCAACGTGGGTGGTCGCTACAGCGCCCTGACGGCGTTCGGCCTGGTGCCCAGTGCACTCGCCGGAGTCGATGTCGCGGCACTGCTCGATGATGCCGCCGCGCTGCGGGCTGTGCTGGGCGAGCATTCCGGCAACGACGCGCTGGAGCTCGGCGCGGTGCTCGGCGGCGCTGGCCGAGACGGCCGCGACAAAGTGGTGCTGGCCGATGCCGGGTCGGGAATCGTCGGCTTCGGCGACTGGGCCGAGCAGCTGATCGCCGAGTCGACGGGCAAGGATGGCACTGGTTTGCTGCCCGTGGTGGTCCGCAGCCCGGACTCCCCCGGGGCCTCGGGCGGGCTGGACATCCACCCCGTTCGCCTCGGTCACGACGCGGGCGCCGAACCGCACACCACTGTCACCGGCTCCCTGGGTGCGCAATTTCTCGGCTGGGAGTACGCGACAGCAGTGGCAGGTTGGACACTCCGGATCAATCCATTCGATCAGCCCAACGTCACCGAATCGAAGGAGAACACCGCTCGGTTCCTGAGGTCGGGGTTGCCACGAGAATCTCCCGGTCTCGTTGACGGTGCCGTCGAGACCTACACCGATCCTGGCTTGCTCGGCAGCGCTGACCACCTGGCCGATGTCCTCGCGGCGCTGATGGACAGCATCCCCGAACGCGGCTATCTCGCCGTGATGGCCTTCCTCGACCGGCACGCCGACAGTGCGGTTGCTGAGGTGCGTGACGCGCTGGCGGCTCGGACTGATCGCCCGGTGACGTTCGGTTGGGCACCGCGCTTCCTGCATTCGACCGGCCAGTTTCACAAGGGCGGCCCACAGGTCGGTGCGTTCCTGCAGATCACCGGAGTGGTTGTCGAAGACCTGGTGATCGCGGGGCGGGACTACACCTTCGGCACGTTGCAGGCTGCGCAGGCCGCTGGTGATCGCGCGGCATTGACCAAACGCGGGCGCCCCCTCGTGCGGTTACACCTGACTGATCGGCCTAAGGGTGTCCGGCAATTGCTCGAGGCGGCCCGGTGAGCAAGCGCAGCGCGGTCGTCGAGCCGGGCCAGAATCCGCTTCGCGACCCTGCCGATCGCCGGCTGCCGAGGGTCCCCGATCCGTGCGCGCTCGTGGTGTTCGGCGTGACCGGCGACCTGTCCCGCAAGAAGTTGCTGCCCGCTGTGTACGACCTGGCCAATCGCGGGCTGCTACCACCCGGCTTCGTCCTGCTGGGCTTCGCGCGACGCGAGTGGGGTGACGACGACTTCGCCGAGCTCGCCAAGAAGTCAGCCCAGGAGTACGCGCGCACTCCATGGCGCGAAGAGGTGTGGCAGCGCATCGGCGAGAGCGCGCGATTCGTCCCCGGATCCTTCGACGACGACGACGCATTCGACAACCTCGCCTCGACGCTGAGATCGCTGCAGGACAGCCACGGAATCGCGGGTAACGCGGCCTTCTACTTGTCGATCCCACCTGCCGCCTTTCCGGTGGTGCTCAAGCAGCTGGAGCGGACCAGCATCGCCGACAACGAGGCCTGCGGCGGCTGGCGGCGGGTTGTCGTGGAGAAGCCTTTCGGCCACGACCTGGCAAGCAGCCGCGAGCTCAACGGTCTCGTCGACCACGTCTTCACCCCTCAAGACGTCTTCCGCATCGACCACTACCTCGGCAAGGAGACCGTCCAGAACCTGCTGGCGCTCAGGTTCGCCAACACACTCTTCGAGCCGGTGTGGAACGGCCACTATGTCGACTCGGTGCAGATCACGATGGCCGAGGACGGCGGCATCGGCGGCAGAGCCGCGTTCTACGATGCCGCTGGCGCGGGCCGCGACGTGCTGCAGAACCACCTCCTGCAACTCCTCGCCCTCACGGCGATGGAGGAGCCGGTGGCCTTCTCCGCCGAGGCCTTGCGAACCGAGAAGCTCAAGGCCCTTCGTGCGATCAGCCTGCCCGACGACCTCGAGCGATTCGCCGTGCGCGGGCAGTACACAGAAGGCTGGCTGGCCGGCCAGCGGGTGAAGGGCTATCGGCAGGAGGATAGCGTTCCCGACCGCTCGACCACCGAGACCTACGTCGCGATACGACTCGGTGTCGAGACCCGGCGCTGGGCCGGCGTGCCGTTCTATCTCCGTACCGGCAAGCGACTCCCCCGCCGGGTCACCGAGATCGCCGTGTGTTTCAAAAAGGCACCGCACCTGCCGTTCGCCAAGACCGACACCGAAGAGCTGGGGCAGAACCAGTTGGTGATCCGCGTGCAACCCGACGAGGGAGTGACGCTGCGCTTCGGTTCCAAGGTCCCCGGAACGTACATGGAGGTCCGCGACGTCCTGATGGACTTCCTCTACGGCGAGGCCTTCACCGAGAGCTCACCGGAGGCCTACGAACGGCTGCTGCTCGATGTACTGCTCGGTGACAAGACCTTGTTTCCGAACAACGAGGGAGTCGAAGCAGGCTGGATGGTCGTCGATCCGCTTGAGGAGTACTGGGCCGGTCGCAAGCCGCACTCGTACCGAGCCGGCGAATGGGGTCCGGCCGCCGCCGACCAAATGTTGGCCATCGAAGGCCGCGTCTGGAGGCGACCATGACATTTCGCCGGAGGCGAGCATGACAACCCTCTGGGACACCACCGGTTCTGAGGTGGTGAAGGCCCTCGCGGCCGAACGCCGCGCAGCTGGCGCAGTGACCTCAGGCCTGGCGCTGACCTTGGTGGCCGTCGTCGAGGAGCAGAACGTCGAGGACGCCGAAGAGGCTGCCGCGGTCGCAGCCGCCATGCATCCATGCCGGCTGCTGCTTGTCGTGCGGCGGCAGCTGAGGGCCCCGTCGCGGCTCGACGCCGAGGTGCAGGTTGGCGGACGGCTGGGGCCGGGCGAGGCAGTGGTCATGAGGATGTTCGGCCGGCTGTCGCTGCACGCAGAATCCGTCGTGCTGCCCTTGCTCGCTCCTGACGCGCCAGTGATCACCTGGTGGCACAGCCATCCCCCGTACCGAATTTCTCATGACCCGCTCGGGGTGCTGGCCGGCCGGCGGGTGAGCGACTGCTCTCGGGCCGATGACCCTGTTGCCGCTTTGGCCAACCGCGCCGACGACTATGCACCGGGTGACACCGACCTGGCGTGGACCCGGATCACCGGCTGGCGGGGACTGCTGGCTGCAGCCTTCGATTCGGCCAGCGGCCGGGTCCGTCGCGGCAGGGTCGCCGCAGAGCCGGGCAGTGCGAGCGCGGAACTCTTGGCAGGCTGGTTGAGCCAGCGCCTCGGCATCTCAGTGCCCGTGTCGGAGTCCAAAGGCCCAGGCATCACAGATGTACGGGTCGATCTCGAGGGCGGGTCCTACATCTGGCTCGAACGCGGTGACGGCCACAACGCCACGGTGCATCGCGACGGGATGCCCGATCGCAGCCTTCCGCTGTCTCGTCGCGAGCTTGGTGAATTGTTGGCGGAGGAGTTGCACCGCCTCGACGCCGACGAGATCTACGGCGAAGCACTGGCCAAGGCGACCGGTAAGCGGGCACTGAACCGGCGCGAGCCGGATCGCACACACAAGTGGCTTGACCCGGAGGACGCCAAGACCGCGGCCAAGGAGCCGGCGCTCTTCGCTAGCGAACCAGCGAACAAGCCGCGCAGGAAGGCAGCCAGCCGAGCGCGGCAGCAGTCATGAGCGCCCCATCGGTCGTGGTGCACCACGATCCGGCGCTGCTCGCTCGGGCGGTGGCGGCGCGGCTGGTGACCCGGCTGGTTGACGTCCAGTCGGCGTGCGGTTCGGCTTCGCTGGTCCTGACTGGCGGGGGCATCGGCACCGCAGTCCTCGAGGAACTCCGCGAGAACCCCGCGCGCGACGCGGTCGATTGGCGACGGCTGGACGTGTGGTGGGGCGACGAGCGCTTCCTGCCCACCGATCACCCGGAGCGTAACGAGACCCAGGCCCGGGCGGCGTTGCTCGATGTCGTGCCGACGTCGCCCGAGCGGATTCATCCCATGCCTGCTTCGGATGGCCCGGATGGCAACAACCCGGAGGCCGCAGCCGAGCGCCATGCGGCCGAACTCACAGCGGCCACCCGTCCTGAGGACCACGGGGAAGTGCCGACCTTCGACATCTTGCTGTTAGGCGTCGGACCCGACGGTCATGTCGCATCGATATTCCCCGAGGCACCGGCGGCCTATGACGAGCGGCCGGTCGTTGCCGTTCGGCGGGCACCGAAGCCGCCACGAACGCGCATCAGCCTCAGCTTCAACTCCATCAACAGTGCAGCTGAGGTGTGGGTTCTGGCCGCAGGGGCGGAGAAGGCGCCCATCGTCGGGCTGGCGCTAGGCGGCGCGGGTCGCGTGCAGGTGCCAGCGGCCGGAGTTCAGGGCCGGCGCCGGACGTTGTGGTTGCTCGACCGTGCGGCGGCCGCGCAACTGCCGGCACCCTTGCGCACACCCTGGTGACCCTCGGGCGCGAGACGACCCTGGTGCGGAGCTGCCCTCAGCCTCGCCTGTGTCGTAACTTGCTCAAGGCTTCGTCGAGGATGGCGTTGCCGTCTGAGTCGCTGCGCCGCTCGCGTACGTAAGCAAGGTGCGTCTTGTACGGCTCGATGCGAGGCGGCTCCGGCGGGTTTTGCCGGTCGCGGCCGGCCGGAAGGCCGCACCGCGGACACTCCCAGTAGTCGGGCTCGGCAGCGTCAGTCGCGAAGGCTGGACGGGTCTCATGCCCGTTGGCACAAAAGAAGGCGATCCGGCGGCGCGGAGCTGACTCACCACGCTCGGCTTCGCCCATGGGTCCGGCACCAACACGGGTGCCACGAATGGCATTGCCACCGGCCACGGGGCGATACTCCTGTCCTCGGCTGCGTACGACTGCGGTCTTATGGCTACACGACTGAGCGAGTCTAGCCCCGCGCCTCGCTCCGCGCCTCGCTGCGCTCGATGCTCACTCGACCAGTCATCATCTCGCTCCGCGCCTCGCTGCGCTCGATGCTCACTCGACTAAGACTCGATCTTGAGTAGCAACCCGACGCCGATGATGCAGATCACCCAGATCAGCCCGCAGATGATGGTCATGCGGTCGAGGTTCTTCTCGGCAACCGACGAGCCCGACAGGTTGGAGCTGACACCGCCGCCGAACATCGACGACAGGCCGCCCCCCTTACCGCGGTGCAGCAGGATGAGCACCATCAGCAGCAGGCTCGTGATGACGAGGATGACAGATAGCGCAATAACCATCGTGGTACGGCACTTTCCTCTCTCGGAGACGGGCAGCAACACCCACCACAGGAGAATACGCACCCCTCGGCCGAGATGGGCGGCCCCGTGGCCAACACGCTCACATCCCGCTTCGGCGTATGACACAAAAGCCGCATAACTGCGAACTGTTGTAATCGAATCGCAACTCAACCGCGCCGGGCAGGCGTTGTGGGGCTGATAGAAACATTGGGAGCGTGCGTGACCCTTCGCTGTGACGAGAGGGCGCCCCGCAAACCGGCCAATCGGGCCGGGCAGTTGACCCGTTGCCCGAGGGCAGCACCCGTACACAGGAGGCAATGCATGCGAGTACATCGTCGTACATCCGGGCTTGTGGCAGGAGCGGCGACCTTATCGCTGATCCTCGCTGCCTGCGGCAGCGACGAGGGTGGTGGCAGTGGCGGCGGTGGGGCCGCGACCGGTGCCGTGACGATCAACGGATCGGAGCCGCAGAACCCGTTGATCCCGCTCAATACCAACGAGTCCGGTGGCCACGACATCACCGACGCCCTCACAACCGGCTTGGTGAACTACAACCCCAAGGATGCCGCGCCGGTGAACGCGATGGCCGAGTCCATCGAGTCAGCGGACAACACGAACTTCACGATCAAGATCAAGAAGGGCTGGAAGTTCCACGACGGCACCGAGGTCAAGGCCAAGAACTACGTCGACTCCTGGAACTGGGGAGCGCACGGCCTGAACGCCGCGAACCTCTCCTTCTTCTACGAGCCCATCGTCGGCTTCACAGAGGTGCAGGGCGAGGACAAGAACAAGGACGACAAGGTCACCGCGGACGAGGCGCCGATCAAGGAGATGTCTGGCCTCAAGATCGTCGACGACTACACCTTCACGGTGCAGACGACCTCGCCGGTGTCGAACTTCCCGGGCCGGTTGGGCTACTCGTCCTTCGACCCGCTGCCGGACAGCTTCTTCAAGGACCCCAAGGCCTACGGCGACAAGCCAGTCGGCAACGGTCCGTTCAAGTTCGTCTCCTGGACACACAACAAGGAGATCAAGCTCACGGCCTACACGGACTACACCGGCCCGGACAAGGCGTCGGTCAAGGACGTGACCTTCAAGATCTACCAGAACCAGGACTCTGCCTACAACGACCTGCTCGCCGGCAACCTGGACATCATGGACACGATCCCCACGGCGGCTCTGGCCGGTGAAAAGTACCAGAGCGACCTCGGCAAGAACTGGGTCAAGCAGGCGCAGGGCGCCATCCAGACGATGTCCTTCGCGTCGCCGAAGACCGACCCAAGGTTCAACAACAAGGACCTGCGCCACGCGATTTCCATGGCGGTCGACCGCGACACGATCACCAAGACCATCTTCGCCGGCACCCGCACCCCGGCGGACGGCTTCGTGTCACCCGTGGTCGACGGCGCCAAGAAGGGTGCTTGCGGTGAGTTCTGCACGTTCGACCCGGCCAAGGCCAAGGCCCTCTATGCCAAGGCCGGTGGGGTCACAGGCACGATTCCGCTGACCTACAACGCAGATGGTGATCACAAGGGCTGGACCACGGCCGTCTGCAACAGCATCAACAAGACCCTGGGCACGAAGTGCGTGGCCACCCCGATGACGACCTTCGATCTCTTCCTCGAGGCGCGCGATGCTCGGACGCTGAAGGGTCTGTTCCGCACCGGCTGGGTGATGGATTACCCGCATATCGAGAACTTCCTGGGGCCGATCTACGGCACCGGTGCCGGCTCGAACGACAACGACTACTCCAACCCGGCCTTTGACGCCAAGCTCAAGGAGGCTGCGGCCGCCAAGGGCGAGGACGCCAACAAGCTCTACCAGGAGGCAGAGTCGATCCTGGTCGAGGACATGACGGTCATCCCGTTGTGGTACTACGCCACGAACGCCGGCTGGAGCAAGAACATCTCCTCGGTCCAGTTCAGCGCGTTCGGCGACGTTGCCATTTCGACGATCAAGAAGAAGTAACTAAGGGAGCGCCACGTGTCATCCGACCCGTCCCCACCCAGGGGGCGGGCCGGATGATCTTTTCGATCTGTCGTCTGAACGGCGGGGAGCGTAGGGTCAACCCGCCGCCAACTAGTTAGCCGAATCTGGTCGCCAGTGGGAGGGCACATGGGCAGGTACGTCGTCCGTCGACTGCTCCAGATGGTTCTGGTACTGATCGGCACCACATTCTTGATCTTCTCGTCTGTGTATGCGCTGCCGGGAGACCCGTTCGCCGGCAAGTGTGGCGACCGCGGCTGCCCCCCCGAATACGTCGCCGCCCAGCGGGCGAGGTTCGGGCTCGACGACCCGCTCATCGTTCAGTACTTCAACTACGTGAAGAATCTGCTACAGGGGAACTTCGGCGAGTCGTTCAGCGGCGTCACCGTATCCGAGCAACTCCAGCAGGCCATTCCCATCACGCTGAAGCTGACCGCGCTGGCAATCACCTTCGAGATCGTCATCGGGATCGGCGCCGGCGTGCTGTCCGGCATCCGCCGCAACGGCTACTTCGACAACGTGGTGCTGCTGTCCACCCTCGTGGTGATCTCCATCCCCATCTTCGTCATCGGCTACGTGCTGCAGTTCACCTTGGGCGTGAAGCTGGGCATCTTCCCGGTCACCGCCAGCGACGGCAGTTGGGGTCAGCTGATCCTGCCGGGGCTGGTCCTGGGATCCCTGTCCCTGGCCTTCGTGTCCCGCCTGACCCGCACCAGCCTCGCCGAGAACCTGCGCGCCGACTACGTGCGCACTGCGGTGGCCAAGGGGCTGTCACGCTCGAGGGTGATCGGGGTGCACACGCTGCGGAACTCCTTGATCCCGGTGGTCACCTTCATCGGCATCGACGTCGGGTCCCTGCTCGGGGGCGCCATTGTCACAGAGGGAATCTTCAACATCACCGGTATCGGCGGGCTGACCTTCCGGGCGATCCGGCTCAAGGAGGGTGCGCTGGTCGTAGGCGTCGTCACTCTACTCGTCCTGGTCTTCCTCCTCGTCAACCTGCTTATCGACCTCCTCTACGCCGTACTCGACCCGAGGATCCGCTATGAGTGACGTCAGCGCCTCCGCCGCCGCGAGCGTCCCGGCGGCCAAAGGGATGAGCCAGCACGACGATGCCGCGGTCAGCACCCCTTCACCGGGCCAACCGGACGAGGGGCAAGGCAAGCCGCGGTCGCTCGGTAAGGACGCCTGGTTGGACCTGCGCACCAACCCGATCTTCCTGGTCTCAGCCACTCTCATCGTCATCCTGGTGGTCATGGCCGCCTTCCCCGGGCTGTTCACCAGCCAGACGCCGGAGGCCGCGGACCTCTCAAAGAGCCGCGTGGGGCCGTCGTCGAAGGCGTGGTTCGGATACGACCTCCAGGGCGGCGACGTCTACACGCTCACCATCTACGGCGCCCGGGCATCGATCATCGTCGGCGTCCTCGCCACCACGTTCACCCTGCTGGTTGGCACTCTGGCCGGTATCGTCGCCGGCTACACAGGCGGGTGGGTCGACTCGGTGGTCTCGCGGATCACCGACGTGTTCTTCGCGATCCCGCTGCTGCTCGGCGCCATCCTCATTGTGTTCTCGTTCCCCACTCAGCCAGGGACCCCCTCAATCGTCATCATCCTGCGGGTGGTCGCGGCGGTGGCCGTATTGGGCTGGACCTTTGTGGCGCGGATCATGCGATCCTCGGTCATCCAGGTGAAGCAGGCCGACTACGTGCAGGCGGCGCGCGCTCTCGGCGCGGGTCCCATCCGGATCGTGCTTAAGCATATCCTGCCCAACGCGATGGCCCCCGTCATCGTCTACTCGACGATCGCCCTGGGCGGCTACATCGCCGTAGAGGCGACGCTGTCCTTCCTGGGGCTGGGGTTGACCCCACCCGTGGTGTCCTGGGGGGTGGCCATCAGCGAGGCGGCCACCTACCTGCGCGTGTCGCCACACATGCTCCTGTTTCCCAGCCTGTTCCTGTCGATAACGGTCCTGGCCTTCATCATGCTCGGTGACGCCGTGCGCGACGCCCTCGATCCCAAGCTGAGATAGGGGCGTTCGCGCATTGACTCTCATCGACAAACTCCCGGCGGGCGGGCCTATCCCCGGCTCCGCCCCCCTGCTCGAGGTCGAGGACCTGCACGTCGAGTTCCGCACTCGCGAGGGTGTCGCCCACGCCGTAAACGGTGTGACCTACTCCTTGCATGAGGGGGAAACCCTCGCGGTGCTCGGCGAGTCAGGTTCGGGCAAGTCCGTGACCGCACAGGCGATCATGGGGATTCTCGATACCCCGCCGGGCTATGTCACCAAGGGCGAGGTGCGCTTCCGCGGCGAGGACCTGCTCCAGATGCCCGAGGACAAGCGTCGTACCTTCCGGGGCCGACGGCTCGCGATGATCTTCCAGGACGCGCTGTCCTCACTGAACCCGGTCTTCTCGGTGGGTTGGCAGATCGCCGAGATGTTCCGCGTCCACGAAGGCATGAACAAGAAGCAGGCTCTTGCCAAGGCAGTCGAGCTGATGGATCGGGTGCGGATCCCCGCAGCCAAACAGCGAGTGGGCGACTACCCGCATCAGTTCTCCGGCGGCATGCGCCAGCGCATCATGATCGCGATGGCCATCGCGCTCGATCCCGATGTGCTGATCGCCGACGAGCCGACAACCGCACTCGACGTCACGGTCCAGGCGCAGGTGATGTTGCTGCTCAAAGAGCTTCAGCAAGAAAGCAACATGGGGCTGATCCTGATCACCCACGATCTTGGAGTGGTGGCCGACGTCGCCGACGAGATCGCTGTCATGTACGCCGGTCGCATTGTCGAGCGGGCCGGCGTCATGAGTGCCTACGGCAATCCCGCCCATCCCTACACCGAGGGCTTGATCGCGTCGATCCCGCGGGTCGACATGAAGGGCCAGGAGCTGTACGCGATCAAGGGGATTCCACCGAACCTGATGCACATCCCGGCCGGTTGCCCATTTAACCCGCGGTGCCGCTATGCCCAGGACGTCTGCCGGGTGGACGACCCGCCCTTGTACGACGTCGACAGCGGTCATGCGAGTGCCTGCCACTTCTGGAAGGAGGTGCGCGATGGCGCCATCGGCTGACGCGGTGCTCGAGGTGCGCGACCTCGTCAAGCATTTTCCGCTGACCAGAGGCATCGTCTTCCGGCGCAAGGTCGGCGCGGTGAAGGCGGTCGACGGGGTGTCGTTCGACTTGCGCAAGGGCGAAACGCTCGGCATCGTTGGCGAGTCCGGCTGCGGCAAGTCAACCCTGGCCAAGCTGCTGATGGCACTTGAGCGGCCCACCGCCGGCGAGGCGAGGC
>Ga0136617_10000773_pt1 | contig 27651 bp, 12 predicted proteins | sample AntDrymUQ3222106_2_FD_129672 | JGI IMG/M metagenome (GOLD analysis project Ga0136617, IMG submission 129672) | Polar desert sand microbial communities from Dry Valleys, Antarctica - metaG UQ322 (21.06) | ecosystem: Environmental > Terrestrial > Soil > Desert | place: Antarctica: Dry Valley...
CCTCGATCAGGTGCGCCAGCGCGGCCGCCGGCCGATCGCGGCGCCCGTCGCGCTGGAGGACATCGATCCGGTCGACACGCGCGAGGACCTGCGTCCCGAACACGCCGTCGAGACACGCGAGCTGTTCGCCGTCATCGCCGCGCTGCCCGCGGACTTTCGCGACGTGCTCGTCGCCGTCGACGTCGCGGGGCTGAGCTATAAGGAGGCGGCGGTGGCACTGCGCATACGCAGCGGAACGGTCATGAGCCGCCTGTACCGCGCCCGCGAGCGCGTCGCAGACACGCTTAGGCTGTCGGGAATGGAACCGGCCGAGCGGACGTCCTAGATCGAGATGGAGACCCACACGCAACCCGAGCTCTCAGAAAGCGACCGCCGCGACCTGGCGGCGCTCGCCGACGGGCTGCTCACCGGCAGGCGCGCGGCGGCGCTCGAGGCGCGGATCGCACGCGAGCCGGCGCTGGCCGCGGCGCTGGCGCGTCAGCGGGCCGCCGTCGCGACGACGCACGATGCCGCCGGAACCATCAGTGCCCCTTCGTCGCTACGCGAACGGGTCGGCGCCGCGCCGGCACCGCGCGCTGCTTCCCGCCGCCGCAGGGGACTGGTGCCGGCGGTCGCCGTGCTGGCGGCGGTCGCGCTCGTGGCTGTGCTCGTGCTGCCCAGCGGCACCCCGGGCGCGCCGAGTGTCGTCGAGGCGGCGGCGGTCGCCCAGCGCCCCGCGGTCGAGCCCGCTCCGGGCCCGGCGACGGCGAAGCTGCTCGACCGCCGCGCAGCCGGGCTTCCGTTTCCCGACTGGTCGCAGAAGTTCGGCTGGCGCGCGACGGGCGCGCGCACCGACACCCTCGCCGGACGGCGCCTGACCACCGTCTTCTACGAAAAGGGCGCGCGCCGGATCGCCTACACGATCGTCGGCGGAACCGCGCTCGATGCGCCCGCGGGCAGCGACAGCGTCGTGGAGGGCACGCGCGTGCGGCTCGTTCGAACGGACCGGGCGACATTGGTGACGTGGGAGCGCCGCGGCCACACGTGCGTGCTGTCGGGAACAGCGGACCCCGAGACCCTGCGCAAGCTCGCCGGCTGGAAGGGCATGGGCGCGGTCGAGTTCTGACCGCGGGTGAGATGTCCCTACGCGCGCGGCGCTCAGCAGCCTCGTCTTCCTCGTACTCGCGCCGGGCGTTGTCGCCGGAAGGAGAGTGAGAAATGACGGCCGTTGAACCCGCGGGTCGTTCCCTCGTGAGCGGACTGGGCTCGCGCGACCTGCAACTCGTCGGAGTGCCGTTCAGCTCGACGGGACGGCCGGACGGCATCGCCGCCGGAATCCGTGCCCTGCGCGACGTCGGCCTGGTCGAACAGCTCGCCGCAGCAACGCGACTGCACGACAACGGCGATCTGAGCCTTGAGGAGCAGATTTCCGACCGGGGACCCTCCGGGCTGATCAACGAGCCCGGCTTGGCCAGCCTCTTCGAGCACACCCGCACCGCTGCGTCTCGCGCGCGCCGCCAAGGCCACCGGCTGCTGCTGGTCGGGGGCGACTGTCCCGTGATGCTGGGCGCCCTGGCGGCTCTGCGTGACCTGTACGGTCGCGCCGCGCTGTTGATGATCGACGGCCACGAGGACGCCTGGCCGCCGCTCGCGTCGCCCACCGGCGAAGCGTCGGACAGCGAGCTGGGCATCGCGCTGGGTCGCGTCGGGGGACTTCCCGACAATTTGCGCGCCGTCAGTGGCGTGCTCGCACCCGACGCTGTCGCATTGCTCGGGCCCCGTGACGCCCGCGAGTTGCACGAGCACCACGTACCCTCGCTCGCCGGCTCGCTGCGCCTCTTCGCCGACGCGGACACCATCAGGGCGTGCGGCCCCCTCGCGCTCGCTGAGCTTGCCGTCCGGCAGCTCGCCGAGACCCCAGCCTGGTGGCTGCACATCGACCTCGACGTGCTCTGCCGCGAGCACTTCCCGGCCGCCGACTACCAGCAGCCCGGCGGACTGACGTGGGCGCAGCTCACCGAGCTGACCGCCCGCGCCTGGCATACGCCCACGTGCGCCGGTGCCAGCATCGTCATCTACAACGCCCAACTCGACCCGGACCGAGAGGTCGCCCGCCGCACCGTTGCGTTCATCGCCGACGTGCTCCGCGGCGCTCGGCGGTGACGGGCTGGCTCGCCCCGCTGGCCCGCGTCACGCTCGAGCTCGCCGGGACGGCGCTGCCACGTGTGCGCGGACTGCCCGCCGCCGTCAGCCCCTGACCGTGATCCTACGGTCGGCGCTTGCCGTTGGAGCCGACCAGCCACCACAGGCCGCCGTTGAGGTCGACGTTGTGGCAGCGCACCTCGCCCGGCCCCTCGTGGGCGTAGTAGTACCGCTACGAACCGAGATCGCGCGGCGCGATCAGGGCGCGGCCCTGTGTGTCGGTCGGCGGGCGCGTGCCGAGCAGGGCGGCGATCGTCGGCGCGACGTCGACGAGGCCAGGTCGGCGGAGGCGGGGTGCCTGGCTGGATTCCGGCGCCGGCGAGGTAGAGCGGCACGTTCGTCTCGGCCATGCTGCCGTGCGCTTCGCGCTGCTCGCCGGCCGCAGGCGTGTCGTCGGTGAAGCCGTACGGTGGGCGGGCCTCGGCCACGAGATCGCCGAGCTTGTCGCTGCGGGTACGCCCCGCTGCTCATCGACGCCCGGGCGGGGTTGGAGATCGTGTGAAACGTGCTGTGCGCGAGCGCGAACGCGCCGCGGCCTGCCAAGGCGTCGAGGTTGGGGGTCGCCACCCGCCCGAGATAGCCGGGGGCCGGCGGGCGAGCACAGGCAGAGCAGCCGTGCTGGCCGGTCGTTGACGTTGCGGAAGCCGTGCGGTGCGTTGGCTGGCACGTTGACGGTCTCGCCGGCGCGCAGGATCGATTCTGCGCCGCGGAAGGTGAGTTGTATCTCCCCTCGAGGACGGTGAACATCTCTTCGAAGTCGTGGCGGTGCGGAGGGGGGCCGCCGGTGGGTGGGACGTGCATGTCGATCAGGGTGTAGCGCCCGGCGGTGTCCCGGCCGGTCAGGAGGATGGTGTAGGTGTCGCCCACCAGGCCGAGGTGCGGCAGCGCCGAGTCATCGTCCGGGCGCGCAAGCGCGAGACCCCGTGACAGATCATCGGGCGGGATAGGTCGTGGGGTAGGTGTGGGGTCGCTGGAGCTGTCGTGCATCGCGCTTTCTCCTGTGGCCGAGGTCTCCGCCAGCAGGGTGGCGGCGCGGTCGTTGACCGCTCTGAAGGTCGCGCACGAATATGACCTGTCTTGCGGTTCCGGACGACGCCGTCGCGCGCGACCCCCGCGCTCTCGCTTCGGTGGCCAGAGTTCAGCGTCCCGAGAGCTCCGTCGCGTGCGCCTGAATCGGCAGGCGTTCAGCCGAGCTCCTGCCGATCCGCAACGCGAAGGGCAGGAGCGGCATCGTCATCGCCGTGGTAAGAATCGCCACCAGCACCAGGACGGTGAAGAGGCGGTCGTCGATGACGCCGGCCGAGTGGCCGATGTCGAGGACGATCAGCTCGGTGAGCCCGCGGGTGTTGAGAAGCAGCCCAAGGCCGAGCGAGCGGCCGCGATCGAGGCCCGAGCGCAGGCCCGCCCAGGTCACTCCGACGACCTTCGACGCAGATGCCAGGACGAGCAGGCCGCAGACCTCCAGCACACCTTCGAGCCCGAGGCCCGTGACGTCGACCTTCAGTCCGGTGACGATGAAGTAGAGCGGGACGAGCACGAGGCCCGCAGCCGAGAGTGTCCGAGCCGCGGATGCCGCGCGCTCTGACGGATCCGGCAGCGGCTCGCCGGCGGGAGCGCCGGCGGTGTGAGCAACAGCCCTCAGGACGCAGCGCCGCGGACAGGCGACGCCGAGTGCGAAGGCGCCGAACACCGGGTGCAGGCCAAGCTGCGTCGTGGCCGCCGCGCACAGCGCAAGCGCGACGAGCAGCAGCAGGCTCGCACCCGCGGGACCGTGACGCTCGCACCAGGGCGCCGCGAGGCCCCAACGCAGCAGCGGCCGGATGACGAGGAGCAGCAGCGCGAAGAACCCGGCGATCGCGACGATCAGCCCGCCGATCGGCATGCCGCCCGCGTGCCCGCCGAAGGTGGCGGCGAGCGCCGCGAGCGCGACCCACGCGACGAGGTCGGTCATCGCCGCGACGATCAGCGACAGTGAACCGAGCTGAGTGTGGGACAGGCGCGCGTCCGCGAGCACGCGAGCGAGCACCGGAAGCGCCGTGACGCTCAGGACGATCGCCATGAACGCCGCGAACTGGACCACGGTGACCCCCTCGACCAGCGGGGGATGCGCTGCCCACAGCGCGGGCGCAACGGCAACTCCGGCCGCCATCGGGAGGAGCACGGAGGCTGACGCCACACGTACCGCGTCGCGCCCTGAGCGCCGCACCCGCTCGATGTCGACCTCGAAGCCGATCCCGAACATGAACAGGACGAGGGCGACGTTCGCGAGCACCTGCAGGTACGGGCGCACGTCGTCGGGGAACAGGAGCGCGTCGAGGTTTCCCGGCAGCAGCCCGAGCAGGCTCGGACCGAGAAGGAGCCCGGCGCCGATCTCCCCGACCACCACCGCTTGTCCGACACGCCGCGCGAGCGCGCCGAACGCGAGCGCGCAGCCGGCGATGATCGCGAGGTCGAGCAGCAGTGTGGCGAACAGAGCGTCCTGGGCGCTGGCGGCGAGCATGGTGTCTGGTTGCTGGTCCGTGATCCGGGATGGATGTTCAGCGCCGCGGCCGCACGGCCGAGACGTTCTCCTGCGTGAGCAGGCCGCGGAAGTCGGCGGGCGCGCGCAGCTTCACCCAGGCCAGCATCCGCAGCCGCCTCGAGGCGGTGAACCGGTACACGCGCGCGTCGGGATCGCCGAAGTCAAACAGCGGTGGCGTGATGCGCGAGCGCCGCAGCCGCTTGAAGATGCGGCGCTCCGCCACCGACGGCGGGAGCTCGCGCCGCGCGCTCGCCTCCGCGTCGGCGAGCGATGCCTCGACGAGTCCGCGTAGCCCACGCGGGACGCGAAACCAGAAGGCGCCCACGCCCCGATCGAGGGCGGTGTAGTCAGCGGCCGCGGCAGCGTCGAGCCGCGCTCGCTTGAGCGCGAGCGCGCGCACGATGCTCTCCAGCAGCCAGACGCGCAGCAGCGCGTTGACGAGACCGAAGTCGTGGGCTGACGCCATCAGCGCTGCCGCGTGGCGATCCTCGTGCGCGGTGAGCGCGGCGATCCGGGCGCGGGCCGCGGCGAGCGCGGCGCCCTCGGCGCCTGCCTGCGCCTCGAGCAGGGCGGGCGCGGTTGCCAGTACGGCCTCGAATCCGAGTGTCAGCTCGCGCCCGAGCAGTGGCTCGCGTCCGCCGCCGCCGGCGAACGCGAGGACGCGCTCACCCGTCGCGGCCGGCCCGTGCGCCGGCGCTGCCCACGAGTCCTCCCAGTCGGCGACCGGCTGCGCGTACGCCAGCTGCGCGCGCATGTCGGGGAGCCCGCCGAGCACCGCCGCGACCTGTGCGGGGCCACTGAGCTCGGGGTCCGCGCGGTCCGGGCTGAGAACGAGCGTGACGCCCGCCGGCCGCTGCTCGCCGTGATGGCAGATCTGGAGGTACCCGCCGGCGAAGGTGTGCGTCAGGGTGCCACCCGACCAGGGCCGCACATTGCCGTGGCGGCGCCCGCCGAGCACCCGTTCGAACGGCTGGACGCCCGCGAGGTCGGCGCTGAGGACCCGTGCGCGACCGCGCCCTTCGTCCACCGTGCCGGCCGTCGCGTCGACGAGGATCCGCACCGAGATCGTGAGGCCATCCGCGCTGCTCACGAGGCGAACGCCGGTTGCATCTGCTTCGATCTCACGCGCGTCGCCGCCGAGGACCGTTGCACCGTGGGCGGCGGCCACGCCGGCCGCATAGGTGTCGAGCGATGCCCGGTCGGGCTGCCACTCGGCATGTTCGCCTGGCACCTGGAACTGCAGGGAGTCGCCCGGCTCGTGGCTGCGGCCCTCGCGGTGGTGGCAGAAGCCGAGGTTCGTCTTCTCGCCGCTCACGCGGGCCAGCGCGGGCGAAACGTCCTCGAGGAGCGCGAGCGACGCGACCTCCGGCAGGCCGAACCGACCTGCGATCAGGAGCGCGAGCTCGGCGGCGTACGGGATCGTGGACGCATCCGACGTGCGTCGCATGCCGCGCGGATCGCGAAGCAGCACGACGCGCTGCCCGCCCTGGGCGAGCGCGGCGGCCAGCAGCGCCGACGGGGCGCCTGCACCGCGGACGAGGACATCGGCCTGGAGCACGGGTGTGTCGGGGAGCGTCTCGCTGCTGTGGGCGGTCGTGATGGCCATCAGAAGATCCGATCTCCTCGTAGTGCGTGCTTGACGGCCTCGCGGCCATTGCCGACCATCAGCCGCCGCACGACCGGGTCGGCGTCCCGCGCCGCCCACATGACGGTCTTGATGAGCGTCTTCGGCGTCGGGTTGATGAACCGGCGGTGACGATCGGCGAAGCCGAAGGGCTGCGGGACGAAGTCGGCGCCGACGAGCTGGTCAAACAGCGCGTCCGCCGCCTCGCGGGTCGTCAGCTCGCCCGCCTGCACGGCGTCCATGCGCCGGACCATCTCCGCGAAGAGCCCGGCGTAGCCATCGTGGTCGGGCCACGTGAGCCCGAGGTGCGGCGGGTGCTCGAGGCCGAGGAAGTGGCGGTCGTCACCATCGCGCTGGAACTTCGTCAGCGCCTCTCGCAGCCGGTAGGTCGCCGCATTCGAGCCCCAGGCCCAGATGCGGAAGACCGCGCTCCACAGATCGTGGTCGACCCACGAGCTGAAGGCGGCGTTGACGAGCTCGTCGTTGGCTTCGAGGATCCCCTGCTGCAGGTCATCGACGTAGGAGAAGCGCTGCGCCGAGAAGTCGTCGTCCTTGACCGCCGCGAGCAGGCGCCAGGCAAGCGCGTTGATCCCGTCGCAGGTGTTCGCCAGTCCAAACGAGAACAGCGGGTCGATGAAGCCCGCCGCATGCCCCAGCAGGCACCAGCGGTCGCCGATCGTCTGCTTCGACGACCACTGAAGCCGGTCGGTCGACGTCCACTCGCGCACAGGGACGACGCCGCGGTACTGGCGCTCGATGTCCGGGAAGCGCGCCGCGTGGCGGGCGAAGTCCTGCGCCGGGTCGAGGTCCGGGTCCTTGGGGTACGTGCGCTCGTCCAGCGTCAGCCCGATCGAGCACAGCCCCGAGCGCGACAGCGGCGTGTTGTCGAAGCCGATGACCCAGAACCAGCCGCGCTCGAACGTGTGGTGGACGGTCCCCGTGTACCACTTCTTCGGGGGCGTGTCCGACGGCGCCAGGTCGAACAGGTCGTCGGTCGGCGTCATGTGCTTGACGTGGGTCCAGAGCGACCGCGAGTGGTGCTTGAAGCGGCACGGCGTCTCGCGCAGGCCGAGCTTGTCGGCCAGCGGCGAACGCACGCCGCTCGCGTCGACGAGGTAGCGGGCGTGAACGACCGAGTCGTCCTGAGCGACGAGGGTCACCCCGTCCTCCCGGACGTCGATGTCGGCGACCCGCATCCCCTGCCGCGGGACGGCGCCGTGCTTGATCGCGGCGTGGAACAGGTAGGCGTCGGAGTCCTGACGGAAGAGGTGATGGGCCTCGTGCAGGAGCTTCGGCGTGTTGAACTGGTTGACCTGGCGCGGGTCCTGTGAGCGACCCTCCTGGTGGTTGAGGAAGCCGAAGTGCGCCTTGACGCCGAACGTCGGCGCGATCATCTTCGCGCAGTTCTCGAGCGTCGTGATCGCGTTGATCTCGGGCACGTCGTAGCGCGCCGCGAGCGTGCGCAGGGCGACGAGCGTGTACGGGATCGTCGACTCGCCGATCGCAAAGCGCGGGTGCGTGCCGGCGTCGACGAGCAGCGTGCGCGCGCCGTGACGCGCAAGGATCGCCGCGAGCATCGAGCCCGCGATGCCCGATCCGAGGATCGCGACGTCGTAGGTCTCCTCGCGGACGGGCGCCGCGGGCGGTACGGACGAGGTGGTCATGAGGGGCTCTCCTTTCGGGAGGGAGGTCATCAGCGGGCGACGGCCGGGGCGCGCAGGCGGCGTCCGACGACGGGCCACTCGGCGGCGATGTGCTTGAGCTCCTCGGCGAGATCGAACTCGTCGCGCGAGAGGCGCTTCTTGATGAAGAGCGTCAGGCCCTCGTGGACGATGTCGCCGATCGGCTCCGGCGCGTCGCGACGCGCCCACAGCAGCGTCTTGAGGATCTTCGGCGGGGTGGCGTCGAACCAGCGGTTGTCCGGCTCGTGCAGGCCGAAGGCCGGCGGCACGAAGTCCGCGTTGGCGAGGTCCTGCATGATCCCGGCAGCGGCGCGTCCCGCGTCGGCGTCGCCGGCCTGGACGGCCTGCACCCGCTCCGAGACCCGCGCCATCAGCTCGCGCGCCGGTGTGTGGTCAGGGATCGAGCCGGCGGGCGCGATCGCGGCGAGGTGCTCGAGCTGCGCCGCGTCGTGCGTGACGAGGTACTTCGCGTACGCGCGGTTGATCTCGAACGTGGCGAGGATCTGGCCCAGCGACCAGACCCGAAACCAGGCGTCCCACAGGTTGAAGTCGCCGAACGAGGTGTAGGCGTTCGCGACAAGGTCGTCGTTGAAGTCGATGAGCGACTGCTCGAGGTGCTGAACCGGCGCGAAGCGCTGCTCGGAGAAGTCGTCCTCGCGCAGCGCCGCCAGCACCCGCCAGCCGAGCGCGTTGACGATCTCGAACGAGTTGCTCAGACCGCGCGAGAAGAGCGCGTCGACGAAGCCGGCTGCGTGCGACGTCAGACACCAGCGGTAGCCCATCGTCTGCCGCGACGAGTACTGCAGGCGGCCCGTGCGGACCCACGGCCGGACCGCGGTCGCGCCTGCGAACTGCTTGGCGACGTCCGGGAAGCGGCGCAGGAAGTCGTCGAACTCCTCCTGCGGCGTGCCGTCGAAGGCGGGGTGGATGCGCGGGTCGAGGTTCAGCCCGACGGAGACGAGCGGGTTGGTCGCGCGGGCGTGGTTGTTGAACGGGATGACCCACATCCACCCGCCCTCGAAGAGGTGATGCAGCGTGCCCTGGCTCCACTTCGTCGGGTTGCCGTGAGCGCCCTTCGGGACGGTGTCCTCGTAGCCCTCGACCCCGATCATGTGGGTGAAGAGCGCGCGCGACTGGTGGCGCAGCCGCGTCGGCTGCTCGCGCAGGTCGAGCTTCGTGACGATCGGCGAGCGAAACCCGCTGGCGTCGACGACGTAGCGGCCCCGAAAGCACTCGCCGTCGGCCGTCCTGACGGTGACGCCGTCCTGGTCGATATCGACGTCCGAGACCAGCGCGCGCTGCTTGACGCGCGCCCCGTGGCCGACGGCGACGTTGAGCATCCAGGCATCGACGTCCTGGCGGAAGAAGTGGTTCTCGATGTGCGTGATGCGCGGGATCGGGAACTCGTGGCATTCCTCGAAGCGCTGCGACTGCCCCTCGCGGTGGTAGACGAAGCCGAAGTTCTTCTTGATGCCGCAGCGGGGGGAGATGCCGGCCTGGACGTTCTCGAACGTGGTGAGCTTCTTGATCTCCGGCACGCCGTAGCGCTCGGAGACGAGGCGCATGAGCATCGACGTGTATGGGATCGTCGACTCGCCGATCGCGAAGCGGGGATGCGTCCCCGCGTCGAGGATCTGCGTACGCGCGCCTCCACGGGCGAGAACGGCGGCCAGCGACGAGCCGGCAAGGCCGGAGCCGATGACGATGACGTCACAATCGGGCTGTCGAACGGACACGGTGCAACCTCCAGGGGTCGTGGGTGGCTCAGGGGGCCGGAAGAAACCCTTCCGCGAGCAGGCGCGCGAGGTAGGTCTCGAGCAGGCGCGCGTCCAGCGGCGGGCAGACGATCCCGCTGCCGGCGAGCGCCGCGCGAGCGCTCGCGTCGTCGTAGGCGATCGCGCGCTCGCCGCCGACGACGAGCTCGCGGGCGGTCTCCATGACGGTGTGCAGCGCGTTCTCCTCGCCGGCGGCGAGGCTCGCCTCCAAGCGGCCGTACCACGCGCCGGGCGCGAGCGTCTCGAGCTGCCAGCCGCGCGCCCGGAGGTGGTCGACGAGAGTCGAGAAGGCCATGTGGCGGCCGTTGACGAGATGAAACGTGGAGCCGTCCGCCGGATGGCTCGCCGCAAGCTCGACGAGCGCGGCCGAGACGTAGTCGACCGGGGTCATCTCGACGTCGAGATCGAGCGCCGGGGCGGCGCCGAGCTGCAGGCATCCCTTCATCACCGCGAGCGTGAAGTGCGAGGTCAGCGCGGCACCCGTCGTGGCGTCGCCGAGCACCCTGCCAAGCCGGTGGCAGGTGACCGCGACGCCGCGAGCGGCCGCGTCGAGCACGAGCCGCTCGGCCGCCCACTTGCTCTGCACGTAGCCGGTGACGAGGCGGCCCGCGGCGGCGATGTCGTCGTTCTCGCCGATCGTGTCGCGACCGTCGACCGGCATGCCCCAGATGCCGTACGTCGAGACGTGATGCAGCGCCACCCCGGCGCGCGCGCAGCCGCGCAGCAGGGTCTCGGTGCCGGCGACGTTCGCGGCGCGCAGGCGCTCATACGGGTGTGCGAAGTTGACCTGCGCTCCCGCGTGGATGACACCGTCGGTGCCCTCGAGCAGCGCGGCGAGCGCCTCGGCGTCGCCGAGACCGAGGTACGCCGCCCCGAGGTCGCCGCACACGACGTCGACCCGCTCGGCGGCGCCGCCGGGCAGCTCGAGGTAGCGGCCGGCGTTGACGGCGATGCGCTCCCATCCCTCCTGCGGCGTCGCGGCGCGGACGAGGCAGCGCACGCGGCGCGCGTCCTTGCGCAGCAGGTCGCGGAGCACGAACGCCCCGACGAATCCCGTCGCGCCGGTGAGGACGACGTCCTCCAGACGGCCTGTCGGAGCTGGAGCGGGTGGCCCGGCGACGATGTCCGCGGCGAGCACGGCGTCAGCGGCCACTGCGGAGGCCGATTCCCAGCGGGCGCTCGCATCGCGCTCGGCGGACGGGGGCTCGCCCGCCACGCGCCCGGCGAGCAGTTCGGCCCAGGCGCGGATGCTCGACCGCTCGAAGAGCTCGCTCGGTCGCAGCTCGACGGCGAGCGCCCGGCGCAGGCGGGCGACGAGCTCCATGACCATGAGCGAGTCGAGCCCGAGCGAGAAGACCTCACCGTCGGGATCGACAGCGCCCGGATCGAGCTCGAGCACATCGCCGACGGTACGCGCGACGGCGTCGAGCAGGAGCGCCGCGCGCCCGACTGCATCCGCGCCGGCGAGCGCCCGCAGCAGCTCGTCGTCGCCTACGCCCTGCGCATCCTCCTCGACGTGGATGGCCGACAGGCGCGGCCGCGGGCGGCGGGCCTCCATGACCGGCCTGTAGGTCGCCCAGTCCGCGGCGCAGACGATTGCGTCCGTCGCGTCCGAGGCCTGCAGACGCACGAGCAGCTCGAGGCACTGCTCGGGGACGAGCTGCCGCAGGCCGATCGACTCCATGAACGCGAGCACGTCGGCGCCGAAGAGCGCCGAGTGCAGCGCCCAGGTGCCCCATGCGACGGTCAGCGCGGGCAGGCCCTCGGCGCGGCGGGCGTGGGCCAGCGCGTCGAGGAAGGCATTGCCGGCCGAATAGCTTGCGAGATGCTGCGAACCCCAACTGGCAGCGACGGAAGAGAAGCACACGAAGAGGTCGAGGTCGGCCTCCCGCGTCGCGGCGTGCAGCGCCCACGCCCCCTCGACCTTCGGTGACCACACACCGGCGTACGTCTGCAGGTCGACATCACGGGCGAACTGCGGCCCGGACACGCCGGCGGCGTGGACGACGCCGCGCAGGGGCAGCTCGTCATCGGCCGCCAGCCGGGCGACGAGGGCGACGACGGCGTTCTCGTCGGTCACGTCGACCGCGTGCACCTCGACCTCGGCGCCGAGCGCGCGCAGGCCCCGGACCGCCTCCACCCGAGCTCGCCGCGGGTCGTCGGACGCGAGCGCGGCCCAGTCAGCCTCCGGCGGCAGCGGCGACCGGGCGAGCAGGACCAGGCGCTCCGTCCCATCGCGGGCCAGGCGCCGGCAGAGCGCCACCCCGATCGCGCCCAGGCCGCCCGTGACGAGCACGGTGCCGGGGCGATGCAGGCGCGCCGGGGCGGTGGGCAGCGGCCGGTCGCCGCGCGCGGTAACACGCGCGACGAGCCGCCGGGCTCCGCGGACCGCCTGCTCGTCGTCGGCCCTCAGCGCCAAGAGCGCGCCGGCGACCGTGGCCGCGTCGTCCTCGTTGTCAGGGTCCAGGTCGACGATCCCGCCCCAGGTCGCTGGATGCTCGAGCGCGAGCACCCTGCCGAGGCCGTGCAACGTCGCGCCAAGCGGCGCGTGGACCTCCTGGCCGGGCGTGGCAGCGGCGCCACGAGTCAGCACGGCCACACGAGCGCCCGCGTCGCGCTCGTCCAGCGCCGCGACGAGCGCGCAGAGCGCGAGCTCGTGGTCGAGCCCGTGACCACGCAGGTCGCTGCTCGCGAGATCGCCGGCATTGGGCGCGGCGGCCGGCGCGAGCAGTACGAGCAGCTCCCCGGCGGCGACGTCCTGCGCCTCCGGGACCGCCTCGGCGCGGCTCGCCGCGATGCCGCGTTCGGAGAGCGCTGCCTCGATCGTGGCCGCGAGATCGTCGGCGCCGCCGAGAAGACGAATTGCGGTCGGCGCGCGCTCGTCGGCGGCGATCGGCGCCTCCTGCCAGCCCAGCTCCAGAAGGACGTCGGACGCGGGATACCACGGCGTCTGGGGCGCGCTGGTATCGGTCCATGTCGCCCCCGTCGCGTGGCCGACCATGCTCCCGTGGGCGTCGAGCAGGACGATGTCGGCGACCGTGGTCTCGCCGCTTTTGTCGCGCAGTTCCACGGCGTGGTCCGCGATCGCGTGCGGGTCCGAGCAGGCGACGGCGTCCAGCGCGGCGAGACGGCCCGTGACCCCGAGCTTCGCCGCGAGCGCGGCCTCGACGCCGGCGATCAGCGCGCCCCAGGCGGCGGCCTCGCCGCCGCTTCCGACACCCTGCAGGGCGACCGTGCCGTGAGACGTCCAGGGCGCTCCGGCGGCACGTTGCGCGACGGCGGCGCCAGACAGCTCGACCCGGGCGCCACGCTCCTCGCGACGCACCGCGGCATGGACGGTCCAGGGCACGTCTGTACCGGGGCCGACGGGTTGCGCGGCGACCGCGGGTCCCAGTTCGCCCCAGGGGATGCCGGTCGTCCGGGCGGCGCGCACGGCGCGCTCGACGACCCAGGCCAGGCTCGTGTCGGGCGCCGCGCCGAGCTCCTCGGCGAACGCATCGCCAGCGCCCGGCATCCGGTACCCGAGACCGGCGACGGCGTGTCCCGACGGCCGCTGGCCCGTGCGCTCGCGAAACCAGAAGCGCTCGCGCTCCCAGGGATAGGTGGGCAGCTCGACCCGGCGTACCCGGCGCCCGGCGTGCAGCGTGCGCCAGTCGACCCGGCCGCCCTCGAGGTCGAGCCGCCCGATCGCCTCCTGCAGCGCCGCCAGGTCGTCCTGGCCGCGGCGCAGCGCGCCGATCCACGTTGTCTCGTCGTCCTCGATCACCCTGCGCGCCATCGGGATCAGCACCGGATGCGGGCCGAGCTCGACGAAGGTGCGCAGGCCCTCCTCGTGCAGCAGCGCGATCCCGTCGCCGAAGCGGACAGCGCCGGCGGCGTGGCGGACCCAGTAGTCCGCGGCGAGGCTCGTCTCGTCCCACCACGTGCCCGTGACGTTGGACACGATCGGGATCGACGGGTTGTGCAGGGTGACGGACGCGGCGACCTCCGCGAGGCCGTCGAGCGCGGGCTGGAGCAGTGGCGAGTGAAAGGCGTGCGACACGCGCAGCGGCTGGGCGCGGACGCCGTCGGCCTGCAGGCGGGCGGTCACGCGCTCGACGTCGGCGGACGTCCCCGAGGCGACGACGTCGCGCGGCCCGTTGACGGCGGCGACCGCGACGACCTCGCCGGGCGCGATCGCGGCGCGCAGCGTCTCCTCCGGGCACGACAGTGCGACCATCACCCCGCCGGCGGGCAGCGCCGACATGAGCCGGCCGCGCGCCGAGACGAGCCGTGCCGCGGAGGGCAGATCGAGCGCTCCGCCGAGGCAGGCGGCGGCGAGCTCTCCGACGCTGTGGCCGAGCAGCGCCGCCGGCCGCCGCACGCCCAGATCGAGCAGCATGCTCCCCAGCGCGTAGGACACGGCGAAGAGCGCCGGCTGCGCGACGGCCGTGTCGTCGACCGCGCGCGGATCGCCGCCGCCCCAGACGAGATCGGCGAGCGGCGTGCCGCCGACGGGATCCAGGTGCGACAGGGCGTCCTCGAGCGGCCGCGCGAAGGCGGGGACGGCGCGCAGGCCGCCTGCCATCCCGAGGGTCTGCGCGCCCTGCCCGGGCAGCAGCCAGGCGGCGCGCTGCCTGCGGCTTCCGCGCCGCTTGAGCGGGCGCGGCGCATCCGCCGCGCCCGCGGCGAGAGCGTCGAGGCGCGCGATCGCCTCGTCGCGATCGGTGGCGACGACGACGGCGCCCTCACCGAGACGCGCGCGGCCGACCTGGGTCGTGAAGGCCATGTCGGCGAGCGTGTCGGCGGTGGTGCACAGATGGCGGGCGTAGCGCCCGGCGAGCGCGGCCCGCGCACTCGGCGTGCGCGCGCTGACGAGGATCGCCTCCGGCCGCGGGGGCGTGGGAAGCGATCCGCCATCGGCGTCCTCGACCGGCCCGCCGAGGATCACGTGGGCGTTCGTCCCGCTCGCACCGAAGGAGCTGACCGCGGCGCGGCGCGGGCGGTCACGCGGCGGCCACGGCCGGGGACGCGTCGGGACGTCGAGGTGCATCGCCGCCCATGGAACCCGTGTCGTCGCCTGCTCCAGGTGCAGGTGCGGCGGCACGATGCCGTGCTCGAGCGCGAGCAGCGCCTTGGCGACGCTGGCGATGCCGGCCGCCGGCTCGAGGTGGCCGATGTTCGTCTTGACCGAGCCGACGAGCAGCGGATCGCCGGCCGGCCGGCCGGCCCCGTACACGGCCTCGAGCGCGCGCAGCTCGATCGGGTCGCCCAGCGATGTTCCCGTGCCGTGGGCCTCGACGAGGTCGACGTCGGCGGGCTTCAGCCCGCTGTCTGCGAGCGCCGCGCGCAATACCCGCTGCTGCGCGGCGCCGTTGGGCACGGTCAGGCCAGAGCTGGCGCCGTCGTGGTTGACCGCCGACCCGAGCACGAGGCCACGGATGCGGTCGCCCGCGGCGACGGCGTCGCTCAGCCGCTTCAGCACGACGAGGCCCGCGCCCTCGCCGCGCACGTAGCCGTCGGCGGCCTCGTCAAACGTCTTGCAGCGCCCGTCCGGGGCGAGCGCGCGGAACTTGCTCATGAGGAGGAAGCCGTAGGGCGAGAGCATGAGGTTGACGCCGCCCGCCAGCGCCATGTCGCAGCGCCGGTCGCGCAGCGCGAGGGCGGCGGCGTCGAGCGCCACGAGCGAGGAGGAGCACGTCGTGTCGACAACCTGGCTTGGGCCCTGCAGGCCGAGCACGTGGGAGATCCGTCCCGCGACGAAGCTCGGCTCGCCGAAGAGCTGATAGTGGTCGACGTCGTCCGGGTCGCCGAGCTGCTGGCGCATGCGCACGTAGTCGGTCGTCGAAACGCCGACGAACACGCCCGTCGCCGAATCCACGAGCCCGTCGGGGGCGTAGCCCGCCCGCTCGAGTCCCTCCCATGCGAGCTCGAGCGCGAGTCGCTGCTGGGGGTCCATTCCGACGGCGTCGCGCGGCGAGATGCCGAAGACGCCGGGGTCGAAGCCGTCGACGCGGTCCAGGAACGCGCCGCGGGTCACGTACGCGGTCCCGGGGTGTTCGGGGTCCGGGTCGGTGAGCGCCGCCGCGTCCGCGCGATCGGCGGGAAACGGGCCGGTGGCATCGATGCCGTCGTGGAGGAGACGCCAGAAGGCATCGGGCGTGTCCGCACCGCCCGGCATGCGCAGCGCCATCCCGACGACGGCGAGCGGCTCGACGACGCGCCGGCGCTCCCGGTCGAGCTCGTCGTTCAGGCGCTCGATGGTGCGCGCGGCGTCGAGTAGGCGCGCGAGGTGGACGGGTCGATCGGCGGGGGTGGTCATCGTCGGGCTCCCTCTCCGAGCAGGTCGTTCGCCGACGCCAGGGCTGTCTCGAGAGCAGCGAGCGCGTCGTCGTCGGTCGTCGGATCGCCGTCGCCGAGCGCCCCAGCGACGGTCCTCGCGGGTTGCGGCGCGGCTGGCGCTGCGGGCCCGCGCCCGCCCGGATCGAGCAGCGTCGCGAGGTGAGCACCCAGCGCGGCGGGCGTCGGCAGCTCGACGGTAAGGGTCGCCGGCAGCTCGAGCGGGGCCAGATCGCGCTCCAGGCGGGTCTTGAGGCTCAGCGCCATGATCGAATCGAGCCCGAGGTCGAAGAGACCCGAGCGCGCGCCGACCTCCGCCTCGTCCAGACCGAGCGCGTCGGCCGCGCAGGCGCCGACGTGGTCGGTGAGGCGAACCTCGCGCTGCTCGCGATCGAGGGTCTCGACCTCCCGGCGCAGCGCCGTGGGTTCGGCGACGGCGCCCGCCGGGCTCTCGAGCTCGCAGAGCAGCGTCCGCGGCGCCAGTTGCTGGCTCAGCGCCACGTAGCGGCGCAGGTCGATCCGGCCGCTCGTCCGCTGCACCTCGTCGCCGGCGATCAGCCGGTCGAGCGCGGCGTGCAGATCCGGATCGGAGAGCTCCTCGACGCCCGAGTCGGCGAGCAGGCCCGCCTGGCGTTCGTCGACCTCGGCGACAGCGGTCCGCAGGAGCGCGCCGAGCAGCCGTGCGGGTGCGTGCGGCGCCCGGGCCCCGATCACCGCGGCCGACGGCCCGCCGGCCAGCGCGGCGCCGGCCGCGCCGAGGGCTCCCCACGTGCTTGCTCCCTGGCCGAGCACGACGAGCATCGGCGCAGGCTCCGTGCGTGTCGCCTCGTCGAGGGCGCGGAGCAGGCTCGTCTCGGCGACCGCTCGCTGGTCCTCGGGATTCGTCGCGCCGAGCGGCGTAGACCGCACCGGCGTCGGACAATGGACGATCGTGGCGACCGCGCCCTCCGCCGTCAGCCGGCCCACGAGGGCGGGCAGCTCGCGCTCGGCGACGGCGTGCTCGGCGGCCTCCTCTGCGCGCAGCTGGGGGAGGCGGGTATCGCTCGCATCGGACGGTTCGTGCCGGAGTCCAAGCAGCAGGCGGCGCGCGCCACGCTCCCGCAGCCACGTCACGACGCTGAGGCCGGCCGGCGTGTCGGCCCCCGTGACGGCGTGCCAAGCCCGCGGGTCGAGCGCGATCGGAGCGGTCGCGGCGACGGGCAATGGCCGCAGCCGGGCGCCCTGCCATGCCCCGTCCACGAGCCGGAGCTGGTCGTCCACTGGATCGCTGGTCAGGGCGGCGGCAGCCGCAGCCCAGTGCGCGCCAGGCGCGTCGATTGCGGTCCGCCAGGCGCTCCCCGTCTCCACCGCCAGCACCCGGCCGACCTCCCAGGCGGCGGTCTGATCCTCGTCGCCGGCGAAGGCGCCGTCGGTGAGCAGCGAGAGGGACGCGCGGGCACCCGTCTGGCCCAGCGCGGCGCGGCCGGCGGCCAGCAGCTGCGCGGCGGCGCAGCCGCGCGCGTCGATGGCGACGAGCGCCACGACCGGTACGTTCTCCTGTGCGGCGGCGTCGAGCACCGAACGCCACGCCACGGGGTGCGGGGTGTCGGGGAGTGGCCAGACGCGCGCATCGGTCCCCCCCGCGCGGAGCGTCGCCGCGAGGGCTTGGGCATGGCCGTCGGGATCGCCGACGAGGCCGAGGCGAGCGCCGGCCGCCGCCGCCGGGGCGCCGACGTCGACCCAGGACACGACCGCATCGCGCACCGTTGGCCGCTCCTCTGTGATCGCGGGCGCGGCGGGCTGCGGTGTGGCTGCCGGCACTGCGCGGAGCCGGGGCGCGGGCTCGTCGGCACTCCCCCACCAGCGCACGCGGCGCTGCCAGCGGTAGGCCGGGAGCGCGACGACCTCGCCGGACGCGGGACAGGCGGCGCCCCAGTCGGCATCCTCGTCGGCGATCCACCGGCGTGCCGCGCGCTCGGCGGGCGAGCCTCCTGCGCCGGGCTCGCCGTGGCGTTCGACGGACGGGTGGTCGGCGCCCGCCGCGAGCGCACGCAGCGCCGCAAGCGCGAGCGCCGGCTCGTCGGCGACGACGACGGCTCGGTCGGGCAGATCGATCCGGCGCCTGCAGAGGGTGTAGACGATGTCCGCGAGCGGGTCGCTCGATGCTTCGATGTGCTCCGCCAGCGCCCCGGCTTGAGCATGCAGCGCGACCTCGCCCGCAGCGCTCAGCGGGAGCACGAAGGGGCGCGGCAGCTCGACCGTACGGGCCGCGCGCTCGGGGGCGGCGCCGACGACGACGTGCGCGTTGGAGCCGGTGAAGCCAAACGCGCTGACTCCCGCGACGCGATCGCCTCCGCTCCAGGATTCGCCGGGAGCCGCGAGCTTCAGTCGCAGGTCCCCCCAGTCCACGCGTGTTGTCGGGGTGCCGTGGAGCAGATGGCCGGGCAGCTCGTCCGCGGCGAGCGCGGCGATGACCTTGATGAGCCCGGTGACGCCGGCCGCCGCCTCGAGGTGCCCGAGGTTCGCCTTCACCGAGCCGACGGCCGGTCCCGCGTCCTCGCGGCCGGCGAACACCTCGCCGAGCGCGCGCAGCTCGATCGGATCGCCGAGCGGGGTGCCCGTCCCGTGCGCCTCGACGTAGTCGACGTCCTGCGGCGTGCGGCCCGCCCTCCGCAGCGCGCTGCGGACCACATCCGCCTGCGCCTCGGCCGCCGGGATCGTGAGGCCGCCGCTCGCCCCGTCCTGGTTGACGGCCGAGCCGAGCAGGACGGCGTGGACACGGTCGCCCGCGGCGAGCGCGTCTCGCAGCGGGCGCAGCACGAGCGCCCCTGCGCCCTCGGCGCGGCCGTAGCCGTCGGCCTCCTCGGCGAACGTCTTGCAGCGGCCGTCCGCCGCGAGCGCGCCGGCGCGGGACATCGCGACCGAGACCGCCGGAGTGGCGAGGACGTTGGCGCCGCCGGCAACCGCCATGGTGCACTCGCCGGCGCGGAGCGCCTGGCAGGCGAGATGGACGGCTGTCAGCGACGCCGAGCACGCGGTGTCGACGGCGAGGCTCGGCCCGCGCAGGCCCAGCATGTGCGAGAGGCGACCCGCGGTCGCTGCGAAGCACGTGCCGGTGCCGAAATGCGCGGGAGCATCTCCCGCGGCGCCGGCGACGCGCTGACCGTAGTCGGCCGAGTTGAGGCCGACGTAGACGCCGACGTCGCCGCCGCGCGCGTCGGCGTCGGCGGTGCCCGCGTCGTTGAGCGCCTCCCAGGCGACCTCGATGAACAGGTGCTGCTGGGGGTCGATGCCTTCGGCCTCGCGCGGCGAGACGCCGAGGAAGGCACAGTCCACGCCTGCCACCTCGTCGAGCAGTCCGGCGCGCGTCGGTGCGTCGACGGCGTCCCACCCGTCGCGGGCGCGGCGGTCAGCCGGCAGGTCGCCGATCGTGCAGCGGCCCGCGACGAGCAGCGACCACAGCTCGGCGGGCGACGACGCCCCCGGGACGCGACAGGCCATCCCGACGACGGCGATCGGCTCGGCGGCGGCAGGCGGCGGCGCAGCCCTGGCCGGGCCCGGGTCCCGTGCCGTCATGGGCAGCGCGGCCGCGAGCTGTGCCGGCGTCGGGTGCTCGAACGCGATCGTCGGCGACAGCTCGATCCCGACCGCCGCGGACAGCCGGCCGGACAGCTCGACGGCCGAGACGGAGTCGAGGCCGAGATCGAAGAGGCTGCGCCGCCCGGGAATCGGCCGATCCTGCGGCAGATCGAGCACCGTCCGGACCGCGGCGCGGACGACATCCGCAGCGGCGTCGGCGGGGGGCACGGCGCTGAGGAGCGGCGCCGACGCGGCGGCAGACACGGCAGGCACCGCCGCCGGCGCGGCGCCGGACACGACAGGCACCGCCGCCGGCGCGGCGGCAGACACGACAGGCACCGCCGCCGGCCCGGCGCCGGACACGACAGGCACCGCCGCCGGCGCGGCGGCAGACACGACAGGCACCGCCACGGCAGGAACGCTGCGGCCGACGGCGTCTGCCGCGTCGAGCAACGCACGGCCGACCGCTCGCCCCTCGCCGTCGACGAGCGTCAGCACGGCGCCCGTCGCCGGCTGCGCCGCGAGCGGCGCAGCCGGCTCCTGCTGGCCGGGCACGACATCCTGCAGCCAGGCGCGCTCGTCGCGCCAGTCCTGCGGGGGCAGGGGCACGTTCACCGGTCGCCGGCCGCTCCATGCGAGCCAGTCCACCGCCGCTCCTGCGGCGTGGAGTCCCGCGACGAGCGCGGCGACGTCGGCCGGGCCGTCGGAGCTCCGGCGCAGCGTGGGCAGCACCCCGCGGTGCGTCGCGGGGGCCAGCGCCCCACGCAGCGCCGGGTGCGGGCCGACCTCGACCAGCAGCGGGTCGCCGGCGGCGAGCAGCGCGGCGAGCGCCGGCCACAGCCGGACGGGTTGCGCAACGTTCGCCTCCCAGTAGGCGGCGTCGGGTGCAGGCATGTCGCCGGCGGTCACCGACGACAGCAGCCGGACGGTCGGCTCGGCGGGCACCAGGCCGGCGAGCTCCGCTCGCAGCGCAGCGGCCGCGGCGGCCACGAGGGGCCCATGAAATGGATAGCCGCCCCGTAGGCGGATCGCGCTGACCCCGCGCTCACGCAGCGTCTCGCCGAGCAACTCCAACGCGCTGTCGGGGCCACTGGCCACCGCGGCGCGGGGGCCGTTGTCCGCAGCGAGCACGGCTTCGGAGCGCAGTTCGGAGAGCACCGTCTCCAGCCGTGCGGCGGGCAACGCCGCGGCGAGCATGCCGCCGGCGCCCCGCGCGGCCTCCAGCGCGCACCCGCGGCGCACGATCAGGTCCACGGCATCCTCGAGCGACAGCGCGCCGGCGGCGTGAGCCGCCGCGACCTCGCCCATGCTGTGGCCCACGATCGCCGTTGGGACGACGCCCAGCGAACGCAGCAGGCCGACGAGCCCGACCTGGAGCGCGAAGAGGAGCGGCTGCGCGACCTCCGTTCGGTCGAGCCGGCCCGGGCGGGCGCGCAGCTCGTCGATGATCGACCACCCCGTCAGCGGGCGCGCCAGTGCGTCGCAGGCCTCGACCGCCTCGCGGAAGACCGGCTCGCTGTCGAGCAGATCGATGCCCATGCCGTCCCACTGGCCGCCCTGGCCGGAGAGCACGAACACGACGCCATCCGGACACGACGCGCTTTCGGGCTCGGAGATCGCGCGCAGCCGATCGACGAGCGCGGCTGCGTCCGCGCCGTGGGTCGCGGCTCGGATCTCGGGGTGGTCGCGCCGCGCAGCGGCGGCGCCGGCGACGCGAGCCGCGTCCTGCGGCGCGTCCTCCAGCAGGTCGGCGAGACGCGCTGCACGGTCGCGAAGTCCGGCGGAGGTCCGCGCGCTCAGCGGGAGCACGAGCTGGGGCCGGGCGGGAGCGACGGTGGGCAGCGGCGCGGGCGGCGCCTCGAGCACGACCTGGGCGTTCGTGCCGCTGAGCCCGAACGCGCTGACGGCCGCGCGCAGCGGATGCTCCGGCGTCCCGGTGCGCAACCGTCCGCCTGCGGGCAGCACCTCCAGCGTCCCGTCCCACGCCACCCGCGACGTCGGCGATTCGAGGCCGGGCTGGGGAGGGACGCGGCCGGTACCGACGATCGTGACGGCCTTCAGCAGGCCCACGATTCCAGCCGCCGCGTCGAGGTGGCCCAGGTTCGCCTTGTGGGAGCCGACCGGCAGGGGCGCGGTGCGGCCGGCATGCAGTTCGGCGAGCGCCGCGAGCTCGATCGGGTCACCGAGCGGGGTCCCGGTGGCGTGCCCCTCGACGACATCGATGTCTGACGGATGAAGTGCCGCCGCCCGTAGCGCGGCACGACCCAGCCGCACCTGGGCAGCAGTGCTCGGAACCGTGAGACCAGCGCTGTGGCCGTCGTGGTTCAGCGCCGATCCGCGCACCACCGCCCGGACGTGATCGCCGTCGCGTACTGCGTCCTCGAAGCGCTTGAGGACGACGAGCGCGCAGCCCTCCCCGCGTAGCACGCCGTCGGCAGCGTCGTCGAACGGGCGGCAGCGGCCGGTCCGCGACAGCGCGCCGACGCGGTCCATGAAGGCGCTCAGCTCCGGCGCCAGCAGGAGGCTCACGCCGCCCGCGAGAGCGGCGTCGATCTCACCGGCGCGCAGCGCGGCGCACGCCAGGTGCACCGCGACGAGCGATGAGGAGCAGGCGCTGGCCAGCGCGAGGGCGGGACCCTGCAGGTCGAACAGGTGCGCCAGGCGTCCGCCGCCGAACGACAGCTCCTTGCCGGTGGCGTAGTAGGCGTCGATCGCGCCAACGCCGCGTGTCCGTGCCTGGACGAGGGTGTAGTCGGCGGCGAGCATGCCCGTGTAGACGCCAGTCGCGCTGCCGGCCCATTCGGCGCGCGTCGCGCCCGCGTCCTCGAGCGCCTCCGCTCCCACCTCGAGCAGGAGGCGCTGTTGCGGGTCCAGCTCACGTGCCTCGCGCGGCGACACGCCGAAGGACTGGGCGTCGAAGCGATCGACGTCGTCGAGGAACGCGCCGACCGGCGCGCGCGGGCCGTAGCGGGAGCTGTCCCAGCGCGACTCGGGGAGTGGTCCGAACGCGGTGGCACCGGCGGCCAGCAGCGCCTCGAAGGCGGGCAGGTCGCGGATCGCACCGGGTAGCCGTATGCCGATGCCGACGACCGCGATTGGCTCCTGGGACGTGACCGCGCGCGGCGTAGCCGTGCGGTCCGGAGCGCTGTGGAGGGAATGGGGGCTCGTGTCCATGGAGTTCTCGTCGGGCGCTGCGCCGGGGAGCGGGCGCTGCACAGAACGCTGACGCGACTGCGCGTCGGAAATGTCACCAGATGGTGAAGTCTTTGTCTGATGACTTTTTGGATGAGCTGTGCCATCCTCTTCGCGCGATGCGCGAACCCCTCATACGGCACGGTGTCCCGTGATCTGCGACGCGACTGCGGTCAACGCGTCGCCGACCGCGTCACGGCCGGGCCCGACCGCACGCATCCGGCTCATCACGCTCGACGGCAACGCGTACCGGCTGGAGCTGGCGCATCTCTTGCCGGCGTACGCACGAGGGCTCCCCGACGAGCGCGCCGGCCAGCGTGAGCGCCTCGAGGCGAACGCCGCGCTCGTCGTCGCCTGGAGCGCGATGGCCGGCGTCCCGGCCGCTGGCGATGCGTGGTCACGCCACGCCGGCGGCGCTTCTCGCCCCCCGGCCGCCGAGCCGCATCTCTCGCTCAGCCATACGCGCGGCTTCGCGGCGATCGCCTTGTGCGCCGACGCCGGCATCGGTGTCGATATCGAACGGACGGGCGACGCACGGCAGCTCGAGAGCGTGGCCGCTGAAGCCTTCGAGCCGGGGGAGCTACGCGCGTGGCGCAGCCTGCCGGCCAGCGAACGCGAGAACGCGCTCCTGATGGCGTGGACGCGCAAGGAGGCCGTTCTCAAGGCGCTCGGATCGGGCCTCGCGGGCGGGCTGCGCTCCGTCGTGCTCGATGCAGGCGGGACGCTGCGCGCGTTGTCGCCGTGGGCAGGAGATCCGGCCGGTTGGACGCTGGCAGGCTTCGCCGTCGGCGCGGATGCGTGGGGGGCCGTGGCCGTTCGCCACCCGGCGGCACGTGTGGTGCTGACAGAACCCGAGCCGGCCCGGGTCCTGCTGCGCGGGGTCGGCTGTGCCTGAGCTGCCCGTCCTGCTCTGCCTGCCGCACGCGGGGGGCGCGGCATCCGCCTTCAGGCGCTGGGAGACCGCGCTCGACGGCGTCGTCCGGGTCGTGGCGCTCGAGCCCCCGGGGCGCGGCGCACGGCGCGCGGAGCCGCTGGCGACCTCGATGGGCGAGCTCGTCTCGGCGCTGCGGGGTCCCGCGATCGCGGCGGCGCGCTTGGCACCGCGGATCTCCCTGCTCGGCCACAGCCTCGGCGCGCTCGTCGCCCGGGAGCTCGCCGACGCGCTCGCCGGCGCTGGGCTGGCGCCGGGGCTGGTGATCGCCTGCGGACGCAACGGTCCGAGTGAGCCCAATGCGACCGAGCCGATCGCCGGGCTGTCCGACGAGGCCCTGCTCGAGTCGGTCGTCGCGCTCGGCGGCGTGCCACCGGAGGTCCGCTCCGAGCCAGGGCTGCTCACGCTCTTCACCGAGCCGCTGCGCGCGGACCTCGCGATCGCCGAGTCGTGGCGCCGACCGCCGGGCATGGCGCCGCTGCGGTGCCCGATCCGGGTGCTCCAGGGCGAGGACGACCCGGTCGTCACGCCCGCGGGCTCGGCCGCCTGGGCGGCCGAGACCACTGCCGCGTGCGCCGTCTCGACGCACGCCGGCAGCCATTTCTTCCTGCACGCGTCGGGCTTCGCCGGCGCCACGCTGCGCCCGCTGATCGCAGGCTGGGCGCACGGACGCTGAGCAAGACGCCGGTCAGGCCGCGCGCGCCGCGCCTACGGGCGATCCGGCAAGCAGCCGGGCGAGGTACCTGCTCGTGCGGCCGGGCTCGTCGATCGAGCCCCGATGCCCGACGTGCCCGTCAGGCCGGATGACGAGGATGTCGCCGCAGTCCGCGCGGTACGCGGCCCGCGCCGCGCCGTCGTAGTCGACCAGCAGATCGTCGCCGACCTCCTCGGCGGCCGGGCTCCAGCCGATGACGATCTGCGCGCGGACACCGGGCTGCTCGACGAGGGCCTGTAACGCGCCGCGCGCGGCGCCAAGCATCTCTCGCCGCGGTCCGCAGAACAGGAGCGCGGTCACGTGATCGCCCTCCACAGCGTCGTGCACCCAGCACGGCCGCAGCGAGCCGTCGACGAGCAGTGCGTCCGGCGCCCGCGCCCCGACGAGCCGGTCCCGCCCGCCGTCGTGGTCAAGCGCCTCCGAGTGCTCGTAGCGATAGGCCAGGCCGGTGAGCATCTCGCGTGCAGCCTCCTGCACGTGCTCGAGCTCGGCGAGCGCGCGGCCGGCGTGGCGCGCGACGAACCGCTGCAGCACGCTGGGCTCGCTCAGGTGGCGGTAGGCCACGTCTGTGCAGCGCACGACGAGGTCGGCGATCTGCTCGCGCTCGGCGGCGTAGCTGTCCAGGAGCGGCTGCGGGGCTCGGCCGCGTACCACCCAGGCGAGCTTGAACGCGAGGTTCGCCGCATCCTGCAGTCCCGTGTTCATGCCCTGGCCGAGGATCGGCGGCACGATGCGCGCGGCATCCCCGGCGAGGAAGCAACGCCCCAGCCGGAACCGTGCCGCGCGGCGGTGCTGGAAGCGGGCGTGGCTCAGCCAGCGCGGCGCGGACAGCTCGATGTTCTGGTCATCCGTGACCCACGCCGCGTGATCGCGCATCTCCTCCAGCGTCGGCGCACGGTCGTCGCTCGGGTCGTCGTCGGGGACCAGCGCGAACAGCCGGGTCGCTCCGCCGGGCATCGGCAGGCATCCGAGGAAGCCGTCGTCGTGCAGCCAGAAGCGCACCTCGCCGGTCCTCCTGGGAAAGCTCGCCCGCATGTCGGCATCGGCCTGCAACAGCTTGTGCTTCGCGTAGGACCGGCCCTCGTAGGCGATGCCGAGCGCGTCGCGTACGGCGCTCGAGGCGCCATCGCAGCCGACGAGGTAGCGCGAGCGCACCTGCCGGCCGTCGGCCAGCGTCGCGGTGACCTCGTCCTCGGTCTGGGTGACGCCGGTCACCTCGCAGCCGCGCTCGATCGTGACGCCCGCATCGGCGAGAGCGGCGGCCAGGACCCGCTCGGTGCGCTCCTGGCCGACGAGCAGGGCGCCTGGCGCAGGCGTGTCCGCGTCGGCGGCGAGCTCCAGGCGACCGAGCTGCCGGCCATAGGCCTCGATGCGGATGGCGTTCAGCGGCTCGGCCTCGGCGGAGAGCGCGTCGAGCACCCCCGCCGCGCGCAGCAGCTCGGCGGCGCGGGGCCAGATCACGCACGCCTTCGAATGGCTGGAGGGCGCGCTCGCACGTTCGAGAACGCGCGGGTGCGCGCCGTGGCGGGCGAGCTCGAGCGCGAGGAGGAGGCCTGTCGGCCCCGCCCCCACGACGGTCACATCAAAGCGATCTTCGTGTTGGAACATGGCCACTACGCTACCGGAGCGTAGCGTCTATATCAACAGGTGATGAGATTTCATCTTGATGGGCGACGCTCCCATTGCCGGCAGCGTCGGTAGCGCGGGAAGACGTCGCCGGCGGCTCGCCGTCGCCGCGACCCACCCAGTGCCTCAGGGCGTCGTGGAGCGCCTGCGCCGATGGCGTTGCCGTGCGCTCGCAGGACCACGCGGCGTATCCGTCCGGCCGGATCAGCAGCCAGCGGCACGCCGCCAGGGTGGGTCGATTGGTGAAGCGGCCGACGACGTGCACGACTCGCCCGGCCCACGGAGCCAGGATCCCGGCGGCGCTTCCGTCGGGATCCACGAGAACGAACGAGCGGTCGCGCAGCAGCGCGAACAGCGTCGTGCGAGAGCCGTCGCCGCATTCCAGGGCGGCGTCCGGGATCCGGTTCCCGGCGAGCGCGTCGTTGCGGTCGTAGCGGGTGTTCGAGTAGGACACCGCGATGCCGGAGAGGTAGCCGGCGGCGATCTGGTGCGTGCGCCTGGTGCCCAGCGCCCTGGGGACCGCGATCCGCCGCATGACCCTCGGGCCGCGGCGCGGCGAGGTCATCATCCTCGTGGCGATGTCGGTGGCCTCGATCACGCCGTTGGAGATACGGCGCCGCTCGGCGACGTACGTGTCCAGGAGGGCGTCCCCGGCGTCTCCGCGGACGACGGCGGCGAGCTTCCACCCGAGGTTGAGGGCATCCTGGATGCCGAGGTTGAGTCCCTGGCCACCAAGCGGTGAGTGGACGTGCGCCGCATCGCCGGCGAGCAGCACCCGCCCCGAGCGATAGGTGTCGGCCTGGCGCTCCTGGATTCGAAAACGAGACGTCCACAGCGGTTCGGACGGCCCCAGGTCGTAGCCGAAGAGGGTCGTGAGCGTGGCGCGCACCTCCTCGAGCGTGACCGGCTCGTCGGACCATGGCTTCGTGCGGTCGACGACGCCCATCCGGTACCAGCCGTCGCCGAAGGCGGTGCTCACCACGAGACCGTGCCCGCCGACGTGGATCATGAGCTGGTCTGAGGGCGGCCTGCGCAACCGCACGTCAGCGACGATGATCGTGTACGGGTAGACGTCTCCGAGGAACGGGATCCCGGCCGACACGCGCACCGCGCTCGACGACCCGTCGCAGCCGACGACCCAAGGAGCGTGCTCCTCCCAGGTCGTCCTGCCGTCGGTGAGCTGAAGTGCGACGCCATCGTCCTGCTCGGTCACGCCCCGGCAGCAGACGCCGCGTTCGACGCCGACGCCGAGCGCGCTGCACTGCTCCTCGAGCAGGCGCTCGGTGGTGCTCTGGGGCAGGATGTGCAGCTGGCCGTAGCGGGTGTCGAGCTTGGTCAAGTCGACGAGCGACTGACCGAGGCTCACGCGAACGCGCCGGATCGGATTGCCCTGGGCGAGGAAGGCACCCGCCAAGCCCCGCATGTCGAACGCCTCGAGCGTGCGGGCGTGTATCCCGAGCGCGCGCGACTCCCTGGTGCGGTGCTCTCGACGCTCGAGCACCCGGCACGGCACTCCGGCCAGGGCGAG
>Ga0136617_10000774_pt1 | contig 27637 bp, 20 predicted proteins | sample AntDrymUQ3222106_2_FD_129672 | JGI IMG/M metagenome (GOLD analysis project Ga0136617, IMG submission 129672) | Polar desert sand microbial communities from Dry Valleys, Antarctica - metaG UQ322 (21.06) | ecosystem: Environmental > Terrestrial > Soil > Desert | place: Antarctica: Dry Valley...
CGCCTCGCCGCAGCAGTTGCGGGCCAGCGAGGTACGCCGGTCGAAGGCCACCCGGTCGGTGGTGGCCGTCACCAGGTTGCCGTCGGAGTCCTCCACCCGGACGAACACGTCGAAGACCACCGTGTCGTCGCTGCCGGCGGCCACGTCGCCGATGACGCGACGCGACGCGGTGAGGGTCTCGCCAGTGCGCAGCTCGAGCGCCCCGACGTCGAGGAACGTCGCGCCCTCGGCGACCGAGACCGTCTCGGAGTTCTGGTCCAGCGGTGCCTTCGCCAGCGCGGGGAGCGCGTAGAACCGCAGGAGCGGCGCGAGCACCAGCAGGGCGACCCCGAGGGCGAGTATGACGAGTCCCACCGTGCGGCGCATGCATGACTCCTGAGAGGTGGACCCGCTCCGACAAGCGGGTCAGTCGGGCGGAACGCTACCAGCGGGTAGCCGCGTTCCAGCGGCGATCGGGGAAAGCGCCTGACAGACTGCGCACGTGCCGACGAGCCAGCAGACCGCTTTGTCCGCCGTGGATGAGAACGCAGCCAGGCCAGGCACCGCCCGGGAGGACGCGAGCCACTCGATCTGGGACTGGGACCTGTCGACGGTGCGACGGATCGCGCTCGGGCTGCTGGCGCTGCAGGCCGTGTGGCGCGCCTGGATCGCATTCCAGGGTCACTTCACCGGCGACGACTTCGTCTTCACCTACCACGCCGCCACAGCCGGCTTCGACCTCGACTACCTGCTGCGGGAGCATGTGGGCCACCTGATGCCGGGCGCCTTCGCCCTGGTGTCGCTCCTCGGTGCCGTCAGCCCCCTGAACTACCCCCTCGTTTTGCTCGTCGACCTGCTTCTTCAGGCCGCGGCGGGGTGGTGGATGTTCAAGCTGCTTGTCCTCCTGTTCGGATCGCGCAAGGCGGTGCTCCTGCCGCTGGCCTTCTTCCTTTTCACTCCCCTCACCCTTGATGCCTTTCTCTGGTGGGCCGCCGCGCTGAACCATCTGCCGCTCCAGCTCGGGCTGGTGTTCGGCATCTACGCCCACGTGAAGTACCTGCAGGGCGGCGGAGGGCGCTGGCTCGCGGCCAGCCTCGGCTCGCTGGTCCTCACGCTGTCCTTCTTCGAGAAGGCGGTGCTGATCCCGCCGTACCTCCTGGTCCTGACGCTTCTGTACTTCCGCGAAGGCCCGGCGCCCCAGCGCCTCACCGGCACTCTGCGTCAGCACTGGAAGCTCTGGCTCGGTTATGGGGTGATCACCTCGGCGTACGTCGCGCTCTACGTGTCCCGGGTGAGCTTCGCGTTCGACTCCTCTCCCAACGTTCCGAGCTCGGCGCAGCTGACGGGTCGCGTCGTCGGGACGACGTTCGTCCCGGGCTTCTTCGGTGGCCCCTGGGAGTGGCTCTCGATCGGCTCAAGCGGTGGCGCCGCCGCGCCGCCCGAGTGGGCGAAGTGGCTCTCGTGGGAGCTGCTCATCGTGGCCTTCGTGGGGACCGTCCTCGTGCGCCGTGGTGCCCTGCGTGCGTGGGCTCTGCTCGGCGCCTACCTCGTCGTAGACATCGCCCTGCTCGCAGCGGGTCGGCTGGCCTGGATCGGTCCGGTGATCGGCCAGTCCTACCGCTACGTCGCGGACGCGGCGGTGCCCGCCACGATCACCATCGCCCTCGTCGCACTGCCACTGCTGGGCGAGCGGGCCCCACTCACCCGGGTGGGTGAGGCCGCCCGAGAGGCCCTCCAACGACGCAGCTGGCTGCCGGTGCTGGGCGGTGCGCTCGTCGCGAACGCGTTTCTGCTCTCGGCGACCTACACGACCCAGACCTACAGCGAGCTATGGCAGAACACTCCAGCTCGTGCCTACTTCGACAACGCGAAACGCACTCTGGCTGAGGCTCCCACCGGCACTGTGCTGCTGGACGAACCCGTGCCGCAGGACGTGCTGAACGGCCTGTTCACTCCGCACAACGGCACGTCACACATGTTCGCCCCCTTGACGGACCGACCGCGGTTCGGCCGCACCACCGACGTGCTGTGGGTGATGAACCCGGTGGGCGAGCTCGTTCCCGGCGCGGTCGCCGGAGTGGACAGCGAGCCTGGCCCGCTGGCCAACTGCGGCTACGCGGTGACCGACGCTTCGACGACCCGGATCCCGCTCGACCGCGCCGTCCATGACTGGTCCTGGACGCTGCACGTCGCCTATCTCGCCGGGGCCTCGACCCCGGCGACCGTCCAGCTGGGAGGTGCCCAGGAGACGGTCATGCTGAAGGAGGGGCTCAATGACCTCTACCTGCCCCTGATGGGCGGTGGAACGACCGTGCGGATCGGCGACCTGGCCGAGGGCGCGGGGGTCTGCATCGACAAGGTGACGGTCGGCCTGCGCGCGCCCGAGGACACGTCGCCGTAGATGACGAGCCTCACCGTCCGAGACGTCGCGGCAGAGACCGGCACCTCCGGCACGCGCAGCGGAGCAGGCGAGCCGCACCGGTTCGCCCAGCTCGACGCCGTGCGGGGGCTCGCCGCCACCGCGGTCGTTGCCACCCACGTCGCGTTCCAGACCGGGCGGTATGCCACCGGGCCGTTCGACGGCGTCCTCGCGCGCCTCGACTTCGGGGTCACGCTGTTCTTCCTGCTCTCCGGTTTCCTGCTCTTCCGGCCGTGGTTGCTGTCCCGGGCCACCGGTGTCGTCGCTCCGGCGGCCGGCGGCTACCTCTGGCGTCGGGCGCTGCGCATCCTGCCCGCCTACTGGCTGGCGGTGGTCGCCGCGCTGTTCGTCATCCCCGGCAACGACGTGTCGTCGGCCAGCGCCTGGGTCCGCCACCTGACGTTCAGCCACGTCTACGGGTCTGGGCACTTCGCGCAAGGACTGACGCAGACCTGGAGCCTCGCTACCGAGGTGGCGTTCTACCTGTGCCTGCCGCTGCTAGCACCGGTCTTGCTGGGTCGGTCGGCGACCGGTTGGCGCCCCGGCCGGATCCTGGGCCGGCTGGCCGTGCTCGAGGTGGTGACGCTGGGCTGGCTGACCCTGGTGACCTACCAACCTGAGCTGCAGGTGCGGGCGGCCAGCACGTGGCTCCCTGGTCACCTCGGGTGGTTCGCCGCAGGCATGGCCCTCGCCGTCATCGAAGTACACCTCCGGCCGGGCGCGGGTGGCGAGGACAGAAGGTGGCGTTGGGCCCGTGACGCCGGCGCCGGGTTGACCGTCAACTGGCTCATCGCCCTCGGCCTGTTCGCACTCGCCACCGGGCCGTTGGCGGGTCCTCGCACGCTGGACGCGCCCACCGGGTGGGAGGCCGTCAGCAAGCACCTGCTCTACGGCGGCGCCGCTCTCTTCGTGCTGCTGCCTCTGGTGGTGGCGCCGGACGCCGGCGGCCCGGCGCGACGGGTCCTGGCGCTGCGACCGCTGCGCTGGTTCGGCGAGATCTCCTACGGGGTGTTCCTCTTCCACCTCATCGTGCTGCACCTGGTGTTCCGCTGGACGGATCGGACCCTCTTCAGCGGCACGGGTTTCCTCCCTGTCTTCGGGCTCACCTTGGGTGGGACCGTCGTGCTGGCAGCGGTGAGCTACCGGCTCATCGAGCGACGGGCCCTGCGGGCAAAGGACCTGTTCGGTCGCTGACCGTCGATGACCCACGCAGCTGCCAGCGCGGCGACGCCGAGCGCCGCCGCAGTCTGCGCGGGCCAGGCATCCCCGGCGTAGGTCTCCGACGACGCCCACGGTTGTGCCGCCAGCAGCAGCCCCGCAGCGCCGAGCCCCCCGCCCGCGAGCGGCGGCAGGACGGCTCGGGCGCGCGACGGCCACCGCAGCGTCGCCCCCAGCAGGACACCTACGAGCGCCAGGCCGACCGGTCCGGCCACCAGGGCGACAACGGCCAGCACCAGTCCGCCGCGGCCCAGCCGCCCGATGGAGCGCCCGGACACCGTCGGCTCCCGCGGCCGGTTGCGCGCCGGCGCACCGGCAAGGCCGACGAGTGCAAGTGCCGCCACCGCCCCGATGCCGAGGCCTGACCGGTAGACGCGGTCGGGGCCGTATCGCAGCGTCACCTCGGTGGCAGCGCCGGCGGGCAGCACCCATCCCTGCTGCCAGCCGTCGACCGTCAGCGGCCGCAGGGTCCGTTCCCCGGCTCGGGCGGTCCAGCCGTCGTTCTGGTTCTCGTGCACGACGACGAGGGCGGCCTCGGCGCGGGCTGCTACCACGATCCGGCGCTCGCCGCGCTGCCAGTCGGTGACCGTCACCGCGACCGCTCGGGCAGCAGGCCGCAACCAGCCCACGGGCGTGAGGTCGATCTCGACCGGCGACCAGAGCTCGTTGGCATCGGCGATCAGCCGGTTCTCCCCGGCGACCAGGTCGATCGGTCGGTCCGGGCAGGGATGGACCTGCACCCGGGACAGCGTGCGTAGCTGGGTTGCGGTGGCGGTCACCCGCGTCGCCACCTCGGTGCCGTTGACCTGCAGAGTGGGGCCCTGGCCGCACTCCTGGGACCGGTCTCCGGTCGCCGGGGATCGGCGCAGGTCGTCGGCACCCAGCAGGCGCAGCTCCGAGACGCCGGCCGGCAGGAACGACGTCGTCCGTTGGTAGGGGTCGTAGGAGCTGATGGCAACGACGTCGAGAAACGAGATCTGGACCACGCCGGTCTCCCTCGCCGGGAAGCGCAGGGTCCCGGTGTCGTCCAGCGTCCCGGTGCGACCACCGGTGCCGGCCTCGACCCTGATCCGCCTCGGTGACGAAGCCGCCAGCGCCTGGTCGACGATGATCTGCACGCCGGTGACCTTGCGCACCTCGGGCAGCCGGAGGGTGAGCGTCGGCGCTGGGTCACCGGGCTCGGCGACCCAGCCGGTGCCGAGGTCGCGGTCCACCGCCGACTGCGGTGACCCGGCCGGGTCGGCGACGGCCGACGAGGACGCCGCCGCCACGATCCCCCCCTCGCGGCTCGCGATCGCGTCGCGCAGACCCGCGCCTGCCCTGGGCTGTGCCGTCATCGCGACGTCGTAGGCGGTATCCCGTTGCAGCGCGACGATGCGGTCCAGGCCGAGCTGCTCCTCGCCCGGGCGCGCAAGCCCGGTGGCGCACAGCGGCCGCTCCCCCACCAGCACACAGCCCGGCCGGCGCAGGTCGGAGGCGCCGAGCGCGATCCGTGGCGGCGCGTTTCCGGAGGCCCCCACCGGCGTCACCAGCGGACGCGCCAGCTCCACCCCGGGAAGCACGAGCTCACTGACACCGAACGTGAACCCGTCACTGCCATCGGCAACTCGCAGCGCGGTGACCCGCACCCGGGACGTGGCACCCGAGGGGAGCTCGATGGACTGCGGCCCGGTCTTCCCGGCGAGTTCGACGTCGGCGCTGCCCCGGTCAGTGCTCAGCCGCACCCGGGTCACCCGCGCTCCGGGCGCATCCGGGTCGACCAGCAGGCGGGCCCGATCTAGGTCTCGGGGCCGGTCGAGGCGCAGCTCGAGCCACTCCCCGACGGCACCGCCGACACCACCGGAGATCCAGCCGGTGCCCTCGTCGCCGTCGAACGCGGCGAAAGGCTGGTGCTCGGGGCGCGTCCCGCCGAACGCATCCGGGTCGGAGGCGGAGGACGACGCGACCAGCGCCGACGCCCCCTCCAGCCGGGCAACGGTCTCCGGCGTCCCCCCGGCTCCGCCCCCTGCACCAGCGGCTCGGACGACCGAGTCCGGCAGGTAGTCGCGGGCCGTGCCACCGAGCCGTCGCGGCTGGGTCGCCGTCATGACCGCCGAGGCGTTGTCCTCGATGCGACCGAATGTCACCTCGCGCCGCCGGAGGCCGTCAGTGACCACGACGGGTGAGCCGTCGAGCCAGCTCGGCCGATCGGCGGCCAGGACGGCGGGTGCTTGGTCCAGCCACCCCTGATCGGTGATCTCGAGCAGGGACTCGGGTCCCCCGTTCACGACGGCGACGTCCCGCAGCGGATGTGCCGCGACCCGGCCCGGTCGCGGGCTCACCTCGAAGATCTCGACCGCCCGGTAGGGGCGGTCCAGCTGCTGGTCGACGACCAGATCCGAGCGCCCGGTGCCGCCACCGACGAACGGGCCGAACTGTGCGACCAGACGGAAGCCGGGCGAGCCGGCGAGAGCCTGGTGCACGAGAACCGGCCGCGGCGCCCCGGCCCGCGCGTAGTCGAGGTCGTTGCGGACCACCACGTGTCCTACACCGGCGCGTGCAGCGTAGGAGGCCAGCCCGGTCGAGCCTCGCCCGGTTGCGAGCCTGCGCTCGATGGCATCGAGCATCCGGATGTTGCCTGGCGGCGCGAGAGGCACGGCATCGCGCACCGACCACGGGCTGCGGGCCAGCGGCTGCAGCGGCTCGTCGCGGGGATCGCCCCAGTAGTAGTTCCCGAACCGCGCGGCCGGCACCAGCAACGCTCGGTCGTCGGCGCCGGCCACCGCGAGGAAGTCGGCCGCCTCGCGCCAGTAGTCAGGCACCGCGACATAGCTGCCTCGCGGGACCAGCCGGGAAAGAATCAGTGGCGCGACCGATCCGGCCAGCACGGCCAGCACTGCGGCATAGACCGCGACCCTTACGACGGCCGCGGGTCGAGCGCGCGACCGCGCGGCCTGGGCGCCGAGGACCCCGAGCAGATGGGCCAGCCCGAGCACCAGCGGCAACCGCAGCACCGGGTCGAACTTGTGCACGTTGCGAAGTGGCGCGAGGGGGCCGTCGAGCAGGTCCCGCAGGTCTCCGGCAAAGAGCCCCTGCACCGACGCGACGTGACCGAAACCGACCAGCACGAGCCCGGTCAGCAACCCGAGAACTGCCCAGGTGCGCTCGGGCATGTCCCGCCTGGACAGCGCGACGAGCCCGGCGGCAGCGAGGATGACGGTGTCCAGGATGAGCACCGGCGTGGTGACGAGCAGCCAGCCGGCCCGCCAGACCGGTCCGTCGGCGTCGCCGAGGTAGGCAAGCCAGTGGCTGGTGCCGCGCATCACCTCGACGACGTTGGTCGGGATGGTGGTGGTCCGGGCGCTCTCGATGAAGTCGAGAAACGGTGGGCTGTAGCGACCGAGAAGGAGCAGCGGCACGACCCACCACAGGGTCGCCAGGGCGACGGCACCCGCCCACCACAGCATCAGCGCCCGACGTCGGGGCCCGGGCTCCCGGGTCAGCAGCCACAGAGCCGGCAAGGGCAGGACCGCAAGCGTTGCCGCGGCGTTGACACCGCCGACGCAGAGGACGGCGACGCCGGACCACGCCGCTGCCCGCCGCGGCGACCCGCCCACCGCTCCGGCCACGAGTGGCACCAGCACCCAAGGGGCCATCGCGACCGGCAGAGCCTCGACCGAGGCCGCTCCCAGCACGGTGATCATGCGTGGGGCGAGCGCATAGGCGACCCCGGCAACGATGCGCGCCCCGGGCGAGGCGATGCCGAGCAGCCGGGCCAACCGGACGGTGCCGAGGAAACCCACGCAGACCAGCAGGGAGACCCAGAGCCGCTGCACAGCCCACGGTGGCAGCGCGAGCAGGTCGCCGAGGGCGAAGAACGGCCCCATCGGGAACAGGTAGCCGTAGGCCTGGTTCTGGACCTGCCCGAAGAAGCCCAGTGGCTCCCAGAGATGCGTCGCGCGCCCGAGGAGTCGCAGCGGGTCCACCACCAGGTCGAGCTTGGTGTCGGGAGCGAGCCGCCCGGGCTCCTGCTGGAAGACCAGGGCGGTCACCAGGACGCAGAAGGCGAGCAACCGCATCCGGTGCTGCGTTCGTCGACCTGCGGACTGCACTGCTCGCGCGGACTGGAGTGCGGGTGGCATCAGCGCTTTCGCAGCACGACGAGAAGGTTCCAGACCGCGATCTCACGCAGGCCCGGCACGCTGACGAGCCACGAGGCCCAGCTCGGGTGGTAGCGCGGCAACGCATCGACGAGATCGGCGTCGTGGCGTCCCCTGGCCCAGCGCAGCATCCGACCCGCCGAGATCGCGAACAGCGTCTCCCCGTAGTGGTTCTTCGGCGCGAGGCCGGTGCTGCGCGCGTAGCGTCGTGCAGCGCGATGACCGCCGAGGTAGTGCCACGGCGAGGTCTCGTGGCCTCCCCAGGGGGAGAGCCAGGTGGTGAACGACAGGAAGACCAGACCTCCGGGCCGGGTCACCCGCACCATCTCCTCGGCCATGGTCTCGGGCCGCGCAACATGCTCGAGCACGTTGCTGGAGAAGCACACATCGACAGCCGCGGCCCGGATGGGAAGAGCCAATGCACTGCCCAGCACCGCGCCCGGACCCGGGGTGGCGCGAGCGGAGAGCTCGCCGAGGTCGGAGTCGACCGAGACATAGCTCGCGCCCCGGGCACGGAACGCCTCGGCGAAGTAGCCCGGCCCGCCCCCGACATCCAGCACTGTCCGGCCGGCCAGCTCGGCGTACCCCTCCACCTGCCGCGCCGAGTCGGCGGCGAGTAGTCCGTAGAAGCGGTCCGGGTCGGTCTGCTCCGCGCGGAACGCACGGAACAGCGCCACCGATCTGCGCAGGCTCCCCGACGGCGGCAGATCGGGCAGCGTCAGCGGTGCCACCCGCACCACATCGCCGCCGCTCACCGAGACAGGCTAGGCGCTTCTGCCCTTCGACCGAGCGCGTTTCACGTAGCGTGTCCGCGGTGCGCATCCTCTTCCTCAACTGGCGGGACACGAGCAACCCCGAGGGTGGCGGTTCCGAGCGCTATGTGGAGAGCATCGCCAGCCGGCTCGCCGAGGCAGGGCACTCCGTCACCGTGTTCTGCGCCGCGCACGCCGGAGCGGCGGCCGACGAGACATCCGCGGGGGTCCGCTATGTCCGCCGGGGGTCCAAGCTCGGCGTCTACCCGCAGGCCCTCTGGCACCTCGCCGCCCGCCGGCTGGGCCGCGTCGATGTCGTGGTCGACGTGCAGAACGGTGTTCCCTTCTTCAGCAGGTTGGTCACCCGAAAGCCAGTCGTCGTCCTGGTCCACCACGTTCACCGGGAGCAGTGGCACGTCGTCTACGGACCCGTGCGCGCCAGGATCGGCTGGTGGATCGAGTCCCACGTGGCGCCGATGCTCTACCGGCGCAGCCAGTACGTCGCCGTCTCGGAGGTCACCCGCAACGAGCTGGTGGGGCTGGGTGTCGACCACCAGCGCATCGCCGTGGTGCACAACGGCACCGAGCCCGCGCTGATGTCGACCGTGCCGCGCAGCGAGCATCCAATGCTGTGCGTGCTCGGCCGGCTCGTCCCGCACAAGCGGGTGGAGCACGCACTGGAGACCGTACGCCGGCTCAGCGCCGACCAGCCTGACCTCCGGCTGACCGTCGTCGGTCAGGGCTGGTGGGAGGACCAGCTGCACAGCGCCGCCGCCGGGCTGGGAGTCGAGCACCTGGTGCGGTTCACCGGCTTCGTCGACGACGCCACGAAACACGCTGCTCTGGCGCGGTCATGGGTCCTGCTGGTGCCGTCGCTGAAGGAGGGGTGGGGCCTTTCGGTGGTGGAGGCGGCCAGCCATGGCGTCCCGGCGGTTGCCTACCGGTCTGCAGGCGGGGTGGCGGAGTCGGTGCAGGACGGGGAGACTGGCGTCCTCGTCGACGACGACATCGATGCGTTCGTTGCTGCGACGGCGCAGCTGCTCGCTGACCAGGCGCTGCGTCGGCGGATGGGTTCGGCGGCTCGGGCCTGCGCCGTGCGGTTCACCTGGGACGCCGCGGCCGACTCGTTCCTCATGGTTCTGCGCACCGCTGCCGGCGGGGGCATGCGGGAGGACTCAGACCCCGCCACGCTGGACGCGCAACGGCCGGGCGATCTGCTGGGGACAGGTCAGCGGTTGCCGTAGACGACCAGTGGCTCGTTGACCGGGTCGGGCTTGGCGGAGGACAGCTGCACGAGGGTGACCGATGTGCCCACCGCCAGCAGCAGGCCGACAACGGCAGCAACGACCGCTGCTACCAGTGAGGTGCCCATCGCCAGCTCCCTTTGATCAACTCTGTCCCGGCGGCGGAACTCTACCAGCCGGTAACCGGCGACGAGGGGACTTCAAGCCGCCGATCCCCAGGACCGCCAGGCCCGCGCAGATCACGACGAGCAGCAGGACGAGAAGGTCGAGGACCACGACCAGGGCTGCATGCGGGGGCCACGGTCGGTCGGACGCGTCGGCCAGCTGAACCAGGCGCAGCAGCTCCCCGTCGTACCGGACCTCTCCCTCGGGTTCCCGCAGCGCCGCACCCGCCTGGTCCTTCTCCACCAGCACCCAGCCCACGCCGAGCCCGCGCAGCGCCGACACGCTGTCGGGCCGGTCGAATGCTGCCCGGACGGCGACTGCGCGCGGGTCATCGCCCGCGACGACGACCCGGCCGACCACCAGGTCCGACGATGCGACCACCGAGCCGGGCAGGAACCGGGTCGCCGGGTCCAGGACGGTGCGACCGTCGTTCCACCCGAACGCGCGGAAGGTTCCCCACGGCAGCACGGCCACGTCCCCGTGCCCGGGCTCACGCTCGACCGCGGCGCGGACCGCGTGCCAGTCCTGCGGGTAGTCGACGGCCTGCAGCCGCCCGGCCGCGCCCAAACCGAGATCGGGCAGTACGGCGAGCAGGGCGACGATGGCGCCGACGGCGGCCAGGTTGCCCAGCGCAGCATCGCGAGCCCTCGCGGCGAGCCGGGCCACCCCGAGCGCGACCGCGGGCGCGAGCAGCAGCGCATAGGGCGCGATCCACTTCTGGCCGTCCCGGAGAACCCCCGCCGCGGGGACCCGGTCCACCAGTTCGGCGAGGACGACACGGGAGCCAGGCAGCACGCCGGTGACCGCCACCGCCAGACCGAGGGCTGCAGCAACGACGAGACCGCCCACCGCACCCCGGTCCGTGCGCCGGAGGAGCTCGGAAGCACCGGCGGCGGCAAGGCCGAGCAGCAGCAGGGTGCTCGCCACCCCGAGGACGGTGCCGCGGGAGTCGGGCACGACCTGCGCGTTCCAGACGCCCCCCAGCCCGAGCAGCGCACCCACCGGGCCCAGGACGTTCTCACCCCGGGCCGAGAAGGCGTCCACACCGCCCGTAGCCGCGCCGGTGGGATCGTGCAGCAGACCTGGCAGCCACCATGGCGCGTTCACGAGCACCGCCGCGCCTGCCAGCGACGCCAGCGACCGGACCCGGCCTGCTGCGGGCGGCCACGCCACGATCGGGAGTGCGACCAGGATGCCGAGCAGGCCACCGGTCGGGGTGAGGGCAGAGATCGCGAGCAGCAGGACGGTCCGCGGGAGGGCGCCCGGCTTTGCCCCCCGCATGTCCCGGGCGGCAATAACGAGCCACGGCAGGACCGCGTAGGCGACCAGGAGTGCCCAGTGGCCGAGGACGAGCCGTTCGGCAACGTACGGGTTCCACACATAGACGGTTGCGGCGACCGCGCGTACCGGACGGGGCTGGTCGGGCAACAGCCGCGAGGCACCGAAGCCCGCCAGTGACAGCGTTGCGAGCAGCACCGCCTTCTGCAGCACGTCGCCGGGAAGGACCGACGTCAGCAGCGCCGTGACCGCATCGACGGGGACGGCGCGGGGAAGTGCGCCACCCAGCCCGAGGGTGTCCGGGGTGAGATCGAGTCGGGGCACGAAGACCATGTCGTAGGTCAGCACGTAGCCGGGCGCCAGCGCGGGGCCGAGGATCAGCCCGGCGAGCGCGATGCACCAGGTCGGCAGCAGCAGCGAGGTCCATGCGCGGCGATCCGACGTGTCGGGTCGCATCTGGCTTCCGCCCTCCCCGCGGCCGGCACGCCGCTAGAGTTGGCCGCACGCCGCGGCGCCCGCGACTGTACTGTCCCCGACGCCCCAGGACACCGTGACCCAGACCACCCTGCCGCCGTCGAGCCGTGCCCGCGGCGGCACAGTTGCGGTGGCGGTCGCCCTCGCGGCAGCCAACCTCCTCGGCTACGGCTTCAACCTGATGGCCTCGCGTCGGCTCGGCCCTGAGGGCTACGGCGCCGTCGCAGCGCTGCTGGGGCTGGTGCTGATCGGCAACGTCGTCGCGCTCGCGCTGCAGGCAGTCGTCGCGCGCCGGGCCGCCGCCGTCCGCAGCGCGGGCAGGCCCGCTCGTGTCGGCACGTCCGACCAGCAGAGACCGGAGGTGGCGGTCAACGACTGGGCATCACGGCTCGCCGCGCGGGCAGGTGCGGGCCTGCTGATCCTGGGGCTCCTCGTCGCGCCGCTGGTGACGATGTGGCTGCACCTGGCGTCTCCATGGAGCGCGGTGTGGCTGGCGCTGACCCTGCTCCCGCTCACCCTGATCGGTGCGCAGCTCGGCGTCCTGCAGGGTTGCGAGCGGTTCCACCGGCTCGCGGTCCTCTATGCGGTGGCGGCCGCGGGGAAGGTCGGTGGTGGGGTCATCGGGGTCGTCCTTCTCGATTCGGTGCCGGGGGCGATGGGCGGCACGGCGATCGGCTCGGGGCTGGCAGCCGCCGTCGGCGCCTGGTTGAGCCGCGCGCCTGCAGCAGACCCGTCAGGTCCAGTCGCGCACGCCGCACCAGGCGCGGCCCGTGAGGTCGTGCACGCCGCCTACGCTCTCGGCGCGCTGTTCGCGCTGAGCAACGTCGACATCGTCCTCGCCCGGCACTTCCTGTCCGCCCACGACGCCGGCCTCTATGCCGTGGGCGCGGTGGTGGCCAAGGGCGCATTCTGGTTGCCGAGCTTCGTGCCGGTGATCGCGTTGCCCGGCCTGTCCGACCCCGAACGGCGCCGCGCCACCGCCGCGCGTGCGCTGGCGGTTGTGGCCGGCTCCGCGGCTGTGCTCACCGTCGGCACGGCCGCCTTCGGCCCGCTGGTCGTGCGGATCGTCGGCGGGTCGGCCTACAGCGAGCTGGGTGACCGGGTGTGGCTGTTCGCTGCCGCCGGCTCGCTGCTGGCGGTGGCCCAGGTGCTGCTCTACTCCCGGCTGGCGACCGAGGACCGGCGGGCCGTCGCCCCGATGTGGGCTCTGGTCGCGCTCGAGGCGGTCGTCATCGGCCTGTGGCGACATGGTTCACCCACCGAGGTCGTGTCGGTCGTCGTGTGCGCGGCGCTCGCGCTGGCCATCGGCGGCGCGCTGGTCGAAGCCGTCGAGCACGGCGTCGGTCGCCGGTTCACTCCTCGATCTCGGCGGGCCAGTCACCGGGCATGAACGCCTGGGAGACCGAGGCTGCCTCGGCCCCGAAGGCCGTTGTGATCCCGGCAGCACCGGGATAGCGCCCGTCCCGGACCCACCCGTCGAGCAGGGCGATCACCCCGGTCCGCTGGTCGGCGGTGAAGTTGCAGTGCCCCGCGCCGGACGTGGCCCCCGGGTCAGTCGGGTAGCTCGCCGGCGGCAGCGTGTAGAGCTGAACCAGATCGTCACTGCGACTCGCCGACCCGTAGGCGCGGTCGGCGAAGACCTTCTCGTTCTGCACCAGCACGAGCGGGTCGGCGACGGTGTGCATCGTCACCGTGTGGTCCTTGATGGTGCCCGAGGGCGTGCCGCTCGCGGCGAAGGCCTCTCGCGCGCCGGCGTCGGCGCTCACCCGCGCCCCCTCGTCCAGCTGGGCCAGCAGCGCGTCGGTCGACCCCGCCGAGACCGTCTCGATCAGGTCGCGCTCCTCCGGGGACACCCGGGTCGAATAGTCCACGCCGTCGTTGCCCGACGGGTTGCCGCCGAAGCGCTGCTCGATGTCGTAGCGGCCGAACGTCGCGTAGCCGACCGCGGTCAGCAGCGCCTCCGCGCGGGCCCGGACCTGGGACTCCACCGTCGACCCGTCATAGGTCTTGGTCTTCGTCGGGGCGTCCGCCAGAGCGGCGGTCAACAGGATCTTCGGCACGCCGGTCGAGATGTCCGAGCCCGCCGCGAGCACCGCGCCGTAGGCGCCCTCCCAGTTGCGCACCGCCTCGTCCCACGACGCGAAGCCGGTGAGCTTCAGCTCGGGGTAGAGCAGTGTCTTGACGCTGTAGGCGACGTCCAACGCGAGGTCGAGATTGAGCGCCGGTCCGGCGAGGACGCCGCAGAGCGGCGCCGCGCCCGACACCCAGTCGGGGTTGCGCTCCGCGAGCACCTGGGTGACCAGGCCGCCGAGCGAGTCGCCCCACACGTAGGTGCGGTCCGGCTCCCCGACCTGGGCGACGAAGAAGTCGTGCAGCTTCTCGCCCGCCTCGATGCCCTCCGCCACGGCCCAGCCGTTGCTGGAGTAGGCCGACCCGGCCAGCGCGTAGCCCTGATCGAGGAGAGCCTGGCCGACCTCCTGCTGTCCGCTCGACCAGCCCGGCGCCGGCTCCGGCTCGGTGGACGGGGTCTCGAAGTCCGGCGGCGCGGCCTGCGCCTGCCGGTAGCCGTGCGAGTAGAGCAGCAGCGTCCCGTTCCACGTCTCTGGCAGCACGATCTCGTAGGCCGCACCGTCGATCTCGCCGGTGCACTCGACCTCACCGCAGCCGTTAAGCGCCACGTCGCGGTCACCGGAGCGCTCCTGCTCGGCGACCTTCAGGGCGGCGGAGTCCGAGCCGCATCCGCTGAGCACGAGGGCGACGGCCGCGAGGACGAGGGCAGGGATGCGCGAGTTGGCAGGCAGGGTCATGCCCGGAGTCTGCCAGCGATTGATCGTCTCGTCGGGCAACTTGGCCCAACCGTCACAGCCGATCCAGCCAGCGTCGGGTCGCGCGCGGGTGCTCGAGGTGCACGAGATCAAGATGGCCGTACGCCGGATCGCGGGCTCGCTCGAGCATGTCCACCCGGCGCGCGGCGTACTGGCTCCAGGCCCAGCGGACGGGATGACCGGGCTCGACCCAGTTGCGAAAGCCTTCCCGGTTGCCGTTCCACAGCTCCCGGTCGTAGGTGGCCCGAGCGATCGAGCGCCGCACCACCCGGGCCATCACCAGCGGCCGCGAGTAGTCGAGCCAGACGACCGTGTCCGCGCGGCTCCACACCAGGTCGCGCACCGCCGGGTATCCGTGCGAGTCGAACACCCACGTCTCTGCGGCGCTGATCCGGTCGACCTCCGCGACGAATGAGTCCAGCGGCTGCCAGCTCGGCCCGTGGTAGAGCGCGTCCATCTCGTGGAACGGCAGGTCGAGCCGGGTGGCCAGCCGGCGAGCGAGCGTCGACTTGCCGGCGCCGGTGACCCCGGCAACGAGCACTCTTCGCACCCGAGCAGGCTAGGGGCTCCGACGGCTCACGGAGTCGGTGCGGAGGTCGGACCGGCTTCCACGGCAGGTTGGTCCGGCTCGTCCACCGGCTCGGTCGCGCACGGGTCGGGCGTCGTGGTGCCCGTCGGCGTGGGGCTCGCCGTGCTCGTCGACGTGGACGTCTCCGTCGGCGTCGGTGTGGGGGTCGGCGTCGGTGTGGGCGTCACCGTCGGCTCGTCGGTGGACGTGGATGTGGGCGTTGGGCTCGGGCTGGCCGTCGGGCAGCCCGTCGGCGTCGGTGTGGAGGTCGACGTTGACGTCGGTGTGGGCGCTGCCGTCAGGGTCGGGGTGGCAACCGAGGTGGCGCTCGGCGTCGGGCCGCCCGACGAGGACGGGGTGGGGGTCGCTGTCGGAGTCGGGGTGCTCGTCGCGGCGGGCCCGGGGGTGGACGCCGGCCGGGAGGTGGGACGGCGCGTCGGCTGCGGGTCGCGGCGGGAAGCAGCGCGTACAACGGGTGCCGGCCCGGCGCCGCTGCCGGCCCCGGCTGCGGTGCTCCCCGACGTCCCGACGACCCGCCCCTCGTCGTAGGCGTCCATCCAGGCCACGACCGTGGCGACGTAGTCCCACGAGTGGTTGTAGCCGAACACCGCGCGGCGCAGCGTGCCGCGGTCACTCAGGTCGCGATCGCCGGCGCAGAGGTAGCCCGCGGAGGCCAGCGCCGCGTCGTCGATGTTGTGCGGGTCGGCGCGACCGTCGCCGTTGCCATCGCTGCTGTAGAGGTTCCACGACGTCGGGATGAACTGCATCGGCCCGACGGCCCGGTCCCAGCGACGGTCGCCGTCGAGGCGGCCGTCATCGCTGTCGCGGATCGCCGCGATGCCCGGTCCACCGGACAGCTCCGGCCCGAGGATCGGGGACAGCGTCCTGCCGGCAGCCGTGACGGCGCCGCCGCGGGCGTGACCGGACTCGATCCGGCCGATGGAGGCGAGCAGGGTCCACGGCAGGTTGCACGTCGCGTCGGTGCGGGCCGTCGTGGTGGCTGCCGCCCGGTAGGCGGTGAGGACCCGGGCAGGGATGGCAAGGCTGCCCGCGCCGACGCTCACCTGGCCGGCGGGGTCGGAGCCGGTCTTCACCGACTGGACCTGCGTGGCCGGGTCGCCCTGCCCGTCGACGGTCGCGCCGTCAAGGCCCGGCCCGTGCAGCTGGGGCAGCGTGAGGTCGTGGGCGCCGCCGCCATCGATGGGCGCCTCTGCGGGGGCGGCCGAGGAGCCGCCGCTGCCGTCGGGGGCGGGCTGGCCGGCGGTCGAGACGGTCGAGCCCACACCAGCGAGCACGCAGGCCAGCACGATCAGCGTCGGCCCGGCGCCGATGCGTGTGCGTGCAGCGATTGGTCGTGCGGCCACGGCGGAGCAGACCCCCTGGTGATCAGCCTGGAACTGAGCCTCGACCATATGTCCGATTCCTCGAGCCGAACACCCTCAGATCCGTGTCATCTCGCAGCGCTGCCAAGCCGTCACCGTCGGTGTTCGACAGGGTCGGGAAATGCTCGCCCGACTGCCGTGCCCCGGCTGGCGGAGGAGCGGTGCACTAAGGGTGTCGCTCCTCCGCCAGCCGGGGGCAAGCGGAGTTTGGGGCGGCCGCTTAGTGGCTGGCGTCGTGCCAGGTACGGCCCAGCCCGACCGACACGTCCAGGGGGACGGCTAGCTCGTAGGCGGTGCCCATCTCCCGTCGTACCAGCGTCTCCAGCGCCGCCCGCTCCCCCGTCGCGACCTCGAGCACCAGCTCGTCGTGCACCTGCAGCAGGACGCGGGACCGCAGCCCCTCGGCCGCCAGTGCCCGGTCCACGCCCAGCATCGCCAGCTTGATGATGTCGGCGGCCGATCCCTGGATGGGGGCGTTGAGCGCCATCCGCTCGGCCATGTCGCGGCGCTGGCGGTTGTCGCTGGTCAGGTCGGGCAGGTAGCGGCGCCGCCCCAGGATCGTCTCGGTGAACCCGGTCTTGCGGGCCTCGTCGACGACGTCGTGCAGGTAGTCGCGGACCCCGCCGAAGCGCAGGAAGTATTCATCCATCAGGGCCTTGGCCTCGTCGGTCGGCACGCCCAGCTGACGGGACAGCCCGAAGGCGGACAGCCCGTAGGCGAGCCCGTAGCTCATCGCCTTGATCTTGGCCCGCATGTCGCCGGTGACCCCGTCGGCATCGACCGCGAAGACCCGCGACGCGACCGTGGTGTGCAGGTCCTCGCCGGCCATGAATGCGTCGATCAGCCCGGCGTCCTCGGAGAGGGTGGCCATGATGCGCATCTCGATCTGGCTGTAGTCGGCCGTCATCAGCGACTCGTTGCCCGCACCGACCACGAACGCCTCGCGGATGCGCCGCCCCTCCTCGGTGCGGATCGGGATGTTCTGCAGGTTGGGCTCGGTCGAGGAGATGCGCCCGGTCGCCGCCATGATCTGGCTGTAGGTGGTGTGGATGCGCCCGTCGTCGGCGATCGACCTGAGCAGCCCGTCGACGGTGACCTTGAGCCGGGTCGCGTCGCGGTGCAGCAGCAGGGCGGCGAGGAACGGGTGACCGGTCTGCGCGTGCAGCGTCTGCAGCGCATCGGCGTCGGTGGTGAACCCCGTCTTGGTGCGCTTGGTCTTGGGCATGTTCAGCTCGTCGAAGAGCACCACCTGCAGCTGCTTGGGCGAACCGAGGTTGATCTCCTTGCCGATCACCGCGTAGGCCTCGTCGGCCGCGCTCTTCACCGCGCCGGCGAAGTGGGCCTCCAGCTCGCCGAGGTGGTCGGTGTCGACCGCGATGCCGGTGCGCTCCATCCGCGACAGCACGCCCACCAGCGGCAGCTCGAGGTCGCGCAACAGGGCGGTGGACTCCTTGTTCTCCAACTCGGTGTCCAGCGCGTCGGCGAGCATCAGCACGGCACTCGCGCGCACCACGTCGGCCTCCGCCTCGGCGGCCTCGTCCTGACCGTCGAAGGACAGCTGACCGGACCGGCCGCCCTCGGCGCGCAGCTCGCGGCGCAGGTAGCGCAGCGCGAGGTCGGCCAGGTCGTAGCTGCGCTGGTCGGGCATCGCGAGATAGGCGCCCAGCGCCGTGTCGCTGGTGACCCCGGCGAGCTCCCAGCCGCGCGCGGCGAACGCCAGGCCGGGACCCTTCGCGTCGTGCATCGCCTTGGCCTCGGCCGGGTCGGCGAGCCACGCCGCGAACGCCGTATCCTCCGCGGGCTGCAGGTGCGACGGGTCGAACCACGCACCCTCGCCGTCAGCCGCGGCGAGCGCCACGCCGGTGACGTCGCCCGTGCCGGCACCCCAGAAACCGGAGATGTGCACACCGGTACGGCGAGCGGCGCGGGCGTGGTCGGTCAGCCATCGATCGAGCTCACCCGCGTCGAGAACGCGGCAGTTCACCTCGAAGCCCTCATCGGCCTCGGGCTGCTCGGTCGTCAGCGTCGCGTAGAGCCGATCGCGCAGCACCCGGAACTCCAACGCATCGAAGACCTGGTGCACCTCCTCGCGCTCCCAGTTCTGCCGGGCCAGGTCGCCGGGCATAACCTCGATGGGGACGTCGCGCACCAGCTCGGTGAGCTGCCGATTAGAGATGACCTGGGCCAGGTGGGCCCGCAGCGCCTCGCCGACCTTGCCCTTCACCTCGTCGACCCGGTCGACCAGACCGTCGAGCGACCCGAACTCCGCGATCCACCTGGTGGCCGTCTTCTCGCCCACGCTCGGGATGCTCGGCAGGTTGTCGCTGGGGTCGCCGCGCAGCGCCGCGAAGTCGGGGTACTGCGCAGGGGTCAGGCCGTATTTCTCCTGCACCGACTCGGGGGTGAACCGGGTCAGGTCGGAGACCCCCTTGCGCGGGTAGAGCACCGTCACCTGGTCGGACACCAGCTGGAGCGCGTCACGGTCGCCGGTGCAGATCAGGACGTCGAAGCCCTCGCGCTCGGCCCGGGTGACCACGGTGGCGATGACGTCGTCGGCTTCGTAGCCCGCCGCCTCGAGGTGCGGGATGCGCAGCGCGGTCAGCACCTCCTTGACCAGCTCGACCTGGCCCTTGAAGTCGGTGGGGCTAGCGGTGCGGTTGGCCTTGTAGTCGGCGAACAGCTCGGAGCGGAACGTCTGTCGGGAGACGTCGAACGCGACCGCGACATGCGTGGGCGCCTCGTCGCGCAGGACGTTGATGAGCATCGAGGTGAAGCCGTAGACCGCGTTGGTCGCCTGCCCGGTCGTGGTCGAGAAGTTCTCCACCGGCAACGCGTAGAAGGCGCGGTAGGCCAGGGAGTGACCGTCCAGGAGCAGCAGCCGGTTGCGCGAACCGGTGTCGTCGGAAGCCACCCCGCAAGCCTAGTGCGACCCGCCGACACCGGCTCAGCCGATCAAGCCCTGACTAGCCGATGCCTTCCTTCAGGCGAATTTCGGCCGACTGACCGAAGTCCCCTGGAGAGGTCGTCGCTCCGAATCCCTTACCCTCGTCCGACACGGCCGCTGCGATGTCGATCTCGATGTCCTCCCAGCGCAGTTCACCCGGCGAAGACTCCCAGTCACCTTCGGGCTGGTTGGGGGTCTTCTCGGAACCGTAGACAAGATCGAAGGCGAAACCATCCTTGTCTGTCTCGCTGGCGCCGGCCTCGGCGATAGGCACATCGAAGAAGGCGCGGTACATCGGCTCCTTGCAACCGAGGCCCTCCCAAATCGTGATCGGCCCGTGGGAGCCATCCATCCTCAGGCGCCAAGGATCTAGCCAGGTGAAGCCGTTGACGTCGGCGGACTGAAAGGTGCCCTCGACGCGCCGAGCCTTGTACACCGTGTTCGGACTGTGGTCCTGGCCAATATCGCGCCAGCATTGTGCGCTCGGATCATCGTCGGCTATATCGCGGACTGCGCGAAAGTCAATGTGAACCGACGCCTCGAACCCGTCGGACGTTCGTAGCGGCATGGTCACACTCGCAACAACTGGCGCGATCTGCGGCGTGAGCAACAACGCAGGTTCGGTACTGACTACCTCCGATTCTGCAGTGGTCGTTGGCGCCTCCTCGCTGCTCGAGGCAAGCTGATCGAGGTCACTGGACGGCGCACTCGATGGGTCGGAGCCGGCTGATCCACATGCGGTAGCAAGCAGGCATGCCAGCACCAGGATGATCCCTCCCTTCGTCGCCGTCATGGCCGGAGGCTAGCCATACTCGCGCGGCCATGCAGAGATACTTGCGATTTCGCGCTGGGGCGGTTCCATGCCAAGCGCCGGTCGGGGCCTTAGGCTCACGGCCGTGGACGATGCAGCGGTCGAGGCTTTCCGTTCCCTGATGCCGCCGGCCGCGCTGTTCGCCCGGATGGGCATCGAGGTGGTCGAGGCCAGCATCGAGCGGGTGGTCGCGACGATGCCCGTCGAGGGCAACACCCAGCCCTACGGGCTCCTGCACGGCGGCGCGTCGGCAGTGCTGGCGGAGAGCGTCGGCTCCATCGGCGCGGCGCTGCACGCCGGCCAGGACCGGATCGCCGTCGGGGTCGACATCAACGCAACCCATCACCGGGCGGTCCGCTCCGGCCTGGTCACCGGCACGGCCACCCCGGTCCATCTCGGGTCGACCACCACCACGCACGAGATCGTGATCACCGACGAGCAGGACCGCAGGGTCTGCACCGCCCGGCTCACCTGCCTGCTGCGCACTCCCCTCCCGCCGGCTCCCCCGGCGGGCTAGTCGCCCATCCGCGCAACGGCCGCCCGGACGCGGCGCAGCGTGCGTCGTCGTACCAGCAGGTTGTCGGCAGCCGCGACGACGCCCTCGGCCGCGAGCCGCCGCCGTAGCAGGCTCACCGGCACCGACCGCCGCACCACCACCGGACTGAAGCCGAGCCGCGCGTAGAACCGGTTGGTGTCCCTCAGCTGCGGCAGGACGCTGGTCAGCACGTGCTCGGCGCCCACCTCCTCGGCGAAGCACGCGGCGGCGGCGAGCAGCGCCTTCCCGACGCCGCGCCGGCGGTGGCCGTCGCGCACGTGCAGGTAGTGGACGTGCACGGCGTTCTGGTCGAACAGCGGGGCGTACTGCGCGCAGGTCAGCACCGCCATCCCCACGACCTCGTCGCCGACCGTGGCGACCAGCGCCCGCGAGTCGGGGTCGCCGGTGATCGAGAGCAACCGGTCCATCGCGCCGTCGTGGCTGACGGGCGGTGTGGCGCGTTCCAGCCGGCCAGCGATGTCGCGCAACTCGCCCCACATGGCGACCATGGCCGCCAGGTCGTCGGGGCAGGCATCTCGCACGGCCACGCCGGGTCGGCTCACGGGCTCCTCCAGATCGAACGGGCCAGGGGCAGGATCACCTGCCCGGCGGTGACACCAGAGGCCGCCCCGCACGGGCTGCGCCGGAGCCTACGACGAAAACCCCGGTTCCCGCGAGATGATGCCGCAGCTTTCGTCGAAGGGAGTCAGCGGGTGTTCCGAGGAGCCGGTACGGCGCTCAACGTGCTGACCGTGCTGGTGGGGTCCGGTCTGGGTGTGCTGCTCGGGCACCGGCTGCCGCAGCGCACGCGTGACGTGGTCACCGACGGGCTCGGGCTGGTGACGCTGCTGGTAGCCGCGATCAGCGCCGCCGCGGTCCTCGATCCCGATCTGGTCGACGCGGTCGGGTCCAGCGCCCCGGTGCTGATCGTGCTGGGGGCCGTGCTGGTCGGCGGGATCCTCGGCTCGCTGCTGCGCATCGAGGAGCGCCTGGAGGGGATCGGTGAGGCGATCCGGGCGCGGCTGCCCGCCGCGGTGGGGTCCGACGGCGAGGCCCGGCGCCGCTTCGTCGAGGGCTTCGTGACGGCATCGCTGGTGTTCTGCGTGGGTCCGCTGACCATCCTCGGGGCGCTCGACGACGGGCTCGGGCGAGGCATCGACAAGCTTGCCCTGAAGGCGACGCTGGACGGGTTCGCGGCGGTGGCATTCGCCGCCAGCCTGGGCTGGGGGGTGGCGGCCTCCGCGCTGGCCATCGCCACGGTGCAGGGCTCGCTGACGCTGCTCGGCTTCGCCCTCGGCGGGCTGCTGCCGGAGCCGCATCTGCTGGCGCTGACCGCGACCGGCGGGCTGCTGCTCGTCGGGGTCTCCCTGCGGCTGTTGCGCCTCAGGGCGGTGCCGGTCGGCGATCTGCTTCCCGCGTTGCTCATCGCCCCACTGCTGGTAGAGGTGATTGTGCGGGCACGCTAGTTTTCCGGAGATCCGCGGTCAAAGGACACTATGCTCCGGCGATCAGCATCTGACCGACCTGCTCGTGCCCTCGTCCACCGGAGGTGTCCTGGTGCGCAACAAGGTGGCCATCCTGTTGGCCACGCTGTTCGCGGCGATCGTGTGTGTGCTGGGCCTCGGAACCGGGACAGCTCAGGCCGACGGGGAGACAATCTTCGGCTTCCTCTTCGAGGGCACCGGGCCCGACCGCGTGAACTACGACGGTGTCGATGTCACCGTCAGCGGGCCGTCGGGTTTCGAGGAAACGGCCACGAGCGACGCCGACGGTCGCTGGGACATCCCGGTGCCCGGCGAGGGCACCTACACGGTTGCCCTCGACCAGGAAACGCTGCCTGAGGGAGTCACCCTCCGCAACCAGGACCTGGAGTCGCTCGACGTCGTCGTCGCCTTCGGGCAGAACAAGCCGGTTCTGTTCCCGCTCGGCGAGGGCACCCGCAACGTCGCGAGCCGGTGGGACGAGGCTGCACAGCTCACCGCCGAGGGATTGCGCTTCGGCCTGATCATCGCCCTTGCGGCGGTCGGGCTGTCCTTGATCTTCGGTACGACCGGGCTCACCAACTTCGCCCACGGCGAGCTGGTCACCTTGGGTGGCCTGCTGACCTACTGGCTCAACAGCGGCAACTTGCCGCGGTTCCTGCCGGACGGTCCGCAGATCCCCTTCATCGCCGCTGCCGCCATCGCGCTCGTGCTCTGCGGGCTGCTCGGCTGGGCCAACGACGCCGGCCTGTGGGCACCGTTGCGCCGCCGCGGCACCGGTCTGATCGCCGCGATGATCGTCTCAATCGGGCTGTCCATCCTGGTCCGCTACATCTACCTCTACCTGTTCGGCGGCACGAACCAGTCCTACCGGTCCTACCAAGGTCAGGTCGGGCTGGACGTCGGCCCGATCACGTTGGCGTCCAAGGACTACATCAGCATGGGCATCGCCATTGTGGTCCTGATGGCGACCGCCTACGCGCTGTTGCGGACCAGGCTCGGCAAGGCCACCCGGGCGGTTGCTGACAACCCGGCGCTCGCAGCCGCGTCGGGCATCGACGTCGACCACGTCATCAAGGTCGTCTGGATCGCCGGCTCCGTGCTCGCCGGTCTGTCCGGAGTCCTGCTCGGGTTGGCCCAGGGCGTCAACTTCCAGATGGGCTTCCAGATCCTGCTGCTCATCTTCGCCGCCGTGACACTCGGTGGACTGGGGACCGCATTCGGCGCGCTGCTCGGCAGCCTCGTCGTCGGCATGTTCATCTCGGTGTCCACCTTGTGGATCCCGATCGAGCTGAAGAACGTGGGAGCACTCGGCATCCTGATCGTCGTCCTACTGGTGCGGCCCCAGGGCATCCTGGGCCGCGCGCAGCGGGTCGGCTGAGAACCCGGAGGACGCGTGAACTGGGAACAGATCATCGTCAACGCCCTCGAGGCGTCGGTCGGGCTGCAGGCAGTCGTCTTCGCCCTCGCTGCGATCGGGCTGAACGTGCACTTCGGCTACACCGGACTGCTGAACTTCGGCCAGTCAGCGTTCCTCGCAGTGGCTGCCTACGGGCTGGCGGTCATGGTCTCCACCTTCGGCCTGTCGTTCTGGGTCGGCATCCTGGTCGGCCTGGTCGGGGCGGTGATTCTCGCCTTGCTGCTCGGCGTCCCGACGTTGCGGCTCCGGGCCGACTACCTCGCCATCGTGACGATCGCTGCCGCGGAGATCGTGCGTCTGATCGCGCGCTCGGTCACCTTCGCCGACACGTTCGGAGGGTCCGACGGCCGCCAGGCCTTCGCCGGCGGGTTCTACGACCTCAACCCCTACCCCGAGGGCAGCTACAACATCGGATCCTTCGGGTTCGGTGAACGCGCCATGTGGATCCTCACCGTGGGCTGGACCCTGGTCGCCCTGTCCTGCCTGATCGTGTTCCTGCTGATGCGCAGCCCGTGGGGAAGGGTGTTGAAGGCGATCCGTGAGGACGAGGACGCGGTGCGCAGCCTGGGCAAGAACGTCTACTCCTACAAGATGCAGAGCCTGATCATCGGCGGTGTGCTCGGGTCGCTCGGCGGGTTCGTCTACGCGCTCGGTCAGGCGTCCATCCAGCCGGACATCTTCGGAACCGAGACCACGTTCTACGTCTACACCGTGCTGATCCTCGGTGGGGCCGCCCGGGTGGCGAGCCCGGTCGTCGGCGCGATGATCTTCTGGGTGGTTCTGTCACTGACCGACAACATCCTCAACCAGGCCATCGATGCCGGCTACATCTCGACCTCGATCATCACCAACAGCCAGGTCGGGCAGGTGCGGTTCATGCTGGTGGGGCTCGCCCTGATGCTGCTGATGATCTTCAGGCCGCAAGGGATCTTCGGTGACCGGAAGGAGATCGCCCTCGATGCCCGCTGACCAGCCCGCGACTGCGACGAAGGCCCCGACGGGGTCGCGAAGCGGCCAACGCGAGGCCGCTGCCGCCGCGTTGCGCGACGTGCCGCACGAGCCGGGTGCGCCCAAGCCGGACCCCATCCTGGTGGCCGACGAGGTCATCCGGCAGTTCGGCGGCCTGACCGCGGTCGACGTGGCTCACATCGAGATCCAGCGGGGCGCGATCACGGCCCTGATCGGTCCCAACGGTGCCGGAAAGACGACCTTCTTCAACCTGCTCACCGGCTTCGACCAGCCCGACAAGGGCACCTGGTCCTTCAACGGCCGCGCCCTGTCGGGCGTCGCCGCCCACCGGGTCGCCCGGCTCGGGATGGTGCGCACCTTCCAGCTGACCAAGGCGCTGTCCCGGCTCTCGGTCATCGAGAACATGCGACTGGGCGCGACGGGCCAGCGCGGTGAGAACGTGTTCCGGGCCCTCTTCAAGTCCATCTGGGGCACCCAGGAGCGGGAGATCACCGAGCGCGCCGACGACCTGCTCGCGCGGTTCAAGCTCGACAGCAAGCGGGGGGACTTCGCCGGCAGCCTGAGCGGCGGGCAGCGCAAGCTGCTGGAGATGGCGCGAGCGCTGATGGTCGCCCCCGAGATGGTGATGCTCGATGAGCCGATGGCCGGGGTCAACCCGGCGCTGACCCAGTCGCTGCTCGGTCACGTCAAGGACCTGCGCGAGGACGGCATGACGGTGCTCTTCGTCGAGCACGACATGGACATGGTTCGCGACATCTCCGACTGGGTGATCGTGATGGCCCAGGGCAAGGTGATCGCCGAAGGTCCGCCGGATGCGGTGATGGGCGACCAGCGCGTGATCGACGCCTATCTCGGCCAGCACCACGATGCCGCGCTGACCGAGGAAGAGGAGCAGCAGGTGCTCGCCGACGCGGAGGTCGCGCTGGAGCAGGAACGCGCGGAGACCGAGGAGCACAACCAGTGACGAGCGAGAGGCCACCCGACCAGCCGGACCAGCCGTCCGGCGACGGCGACGCGGCGGGCAGCGAACAGGACGCGGGAGTAAAGGCCACAACCGGCTCTGACGGCTCTGCCCGCTCTGCCGGCGCACCCGGCGCTGCCGACGGCCCGGATGACGCCGCTGCCGCCGCGACTGACCCGGACGAGACGCCTGCCGATCGCACCCAGACGGCCGGGGACCGGCGGGCGCACGAGGCCGGCGCCGCAGATGCCCTGCTGCGCACCGACGAGGTCGTAGCCGGCTATGTGCCGGGCGTCAACATCCTCAACGGCTGCGACCTCTACGTGAACGACGGCGAGCTGGTCGGCATCATCGGTCCCAACGGCGCCGGCAAGTCCACTCTGCTGAAGGCGATCTTCGGGCTGATCAAGGTCAGCAGCGGAGGCATCACGCTGCGCGGCGAGGACATCACCGGGCAGAAGGCCAACCAGCTGGTGTCCAAGGGAGTCGGCTTCGTCCCGCAGACCAACAACGTCTTCCCGAGCCTGACGATCGAGGAGAACCTGCAGATGGGGGTCTACCAGGCTCCCAAGAAGTTCAAGGCGAGCTTCGACTTCGTCGCCGGGCTGTTCCCCGCCCTGGCCGACCGGCGCGCGCAGCGGGCCGGCTCCCTGTCCGGCGGTGAGCGGCAGATGGTCGCGATGGGACGCGCCCTGATGATGGAACCCTCGGTGCTGTTGCTGGACGAGCCGTCCGCGGGGCTCTCGCCGGCACTGCAGGACGAGGTGTTCGTCCGCACCCGCCAGATCAATCGCGCCGGAGTGTCGGTGATCATGGTCGAGCAGAACGCCCGGCGGTGTCTACAGATCTGCGACCGGGGCTACGTCCTCGACCAGGGCCGCAACGCCTACACCGCGAGCGGCAAGGACCTGATCAACGACCCCAAGGTGGTCGAGCTCTACCTCGGCACGCTCGCCAAAGCCTGACCCCTGACGGCCGCGCCACGTACGAGGGGCCCGGCGAACGCCGGGCCCCTCGTCGTACTCAGTCGTGCTAGCTCATCTCAGCCAGGTCAGATCTTGCCGGCCTTCGCCTCGACGAACGTGTACATGTTGTCGTCGCCGTACTCATAGATGCCGATCGACGCCTCGCTCGGGTCGCCGGCATCGTTGAACTCGACCGGACCGCTCACGCCGTCGTAGTCGATGTCCTTGTCGTCCTCGAGCAGGGCGAGGCAGTCAGCGAACGTCGTGCACTTCTCGCCGCCCTTGCTCACCTCGGCCATCTTGCTGGCCATGGACTCTCCGGAGTCGTCACCGGCAGCCACCGCCGCGAGCGCGACCAGCATGGTTGCGTCGTAGGACTCCGGTGCGTAGGCAAAGTCCTCCAGCGCCGGGTCGATGGCCTTCAACTTGGCCTGGAAGTCCTCGGCCGCCGCAACTCCCGGCAGAGTGCCCTTCGCGCCGGTCATGGTGCCGGCCGGGAAGCCGTCAGCGCCGGTGCCGAACTGCTTGAGGTCACCGTCGACGAGATAGATGCGCTTGGTGTTCGGCCCGATTCCCTGCTTGACCAGCTCCGGGATGATCTTGCTGACCTCGTCGAACGCGATAACCGCGATCGCCTCAGGGTCAGCAGCCTTGACCTTGCCCACCTCGGTCGCGAAGCCCGCGGCCTTGGGGTCGTAGACGACGCTCTCGACGACCTGGCCGCCGCCGCCTTCGATCGACTTCGTGGCGCTGGCAGCAAGACCGGTTCCGTAGGAGTCCTGCAGTACGAGCATGCCCACGGTGGTGTTCCCGTCAGCAAGGATCAGGTCACCCAGGACCCGGCCCTGCAGGACGTCCGGCGGAGCGGTCCGGAAGTAGAGACCCTTGTCGTCGTAGGCGGTGAACTCGTCGGAGGTGTTGGCCGGCGAGATCTGCAGCGTGCCGTTGCCGACGATCTTGTCGATGACCGACAGGGAGACGCTGGAGGACGCGGCGCCGATGATGGCGTCGACGTTGTTGGAGATCAAGCGGTCGACGGACTGCGACGCGGTGTCGGTCGAGGTGTCACCGGAGTCGGAGTCGAACTTCTTGACCGGCTTGCCGTTGA
>Ga0136617_10000775_pt1 | contig 27632 bp, 22 predicted proteins | sample AntDrymUQ3222106_2_FD_129672 | JGI IMG/M metagenome (GOLD analysis project Ga0136617, IMG submission 129672) | Polar desert sand microbial communities from Dry Valleys, Antarctica - metaG UQ322 (21.06) | ecosystem: Environmental > Terrestrial > Soil > Desert | place: Antarctica: Dry Valley...
AATCGCCGCTCACGTCGCCGTCGTCGGCTCGAATCAACCCGCGACCACCCCGGCCATTCCGAACACGTACCGCCAGCCGACCTCAAGCCATCTCACGAACGATCTGGGCTAGTGAGCCCAAAGGCGCCGGCGGCCGATCGACGTGCATCGACCACGACCACCCGGTTCAATCTGCACGCGTGAAACGGCTGGTGCTCGTCATCGCGCTTGCGCTGGCGGCGTGCGGGACGGGTGAGGCCGCCGGACCCGGCGATTCGCGGGCGACCGTGCCGGACATCGGTGTGTTGCCCGACCTGCTGACGGGATCCACGGTCGCTGCACCCGTCACCGCGGCGCCGACCACCACGGTGACCACCGTCGCATCGACGCCTCTCGCCGCGCCGACCACCGAGTCGACGAGCAGCATCGACGAGGGACGGATCGGCCGGGCGATCGACGGCAACCGGGTGCTGGTGATCGGCGACTCGATCTTCGAGTCGATCTCCACCCGGTTCGGAGGCCAACTGTGCGCCCGGCTCGTGCCGCTGGGCTGGGCCGTGGAGGTCCAGGCCGAGAACGGCGAGGACGTCGAGTTCGGCCTTAGCGTGCTCGACCAGCGACTCGCCGCAGGCTGGGATGCGGCTGCGGTGATGCTCGGCAACAACTATCGCGACGATCCGGCCGACTTCGGCGCCAAGCTCGAACAGATCGTCGAGCGGCTCGCGCCCCGACCGACGCTGCTGTTCAACGTCACCCAGTTCGACACGTCCCGCGCCGAGGTCAACTACGTGGTGCGCTCGGTCGCCGACCGCCACGAGCACGTCACGTTCGTCGACTGGGGCGCCCGGACGAGCGACGCCGACGACCTCCTGGGCGCCGACGGTTTGCACCTGAGCGATCTCGGGCGGGTGGTGCTCGCCGACGTCGTCGCCGACCAGCTCGACGTGGTCGACGGCACCGGCACGTGCCTGCCGGCGCCACCGATCGAGGACGTCCTCTCCACCGACACCGGCTAGACCACTCCAACCCAGTTGGAAGCCGCAGGTCGCGCTGCGAGCCTTGTCCGATGCTCCAGGTGCGACGGCTCTCGGTCGAGGTCGCCGGCCGACTCGTCGTCGAGTCGGCCGACTTCACCGTGATGCCTCGCGACAAGGTCGGGCTCGTGGGCCGCAACGGGGCGGGCAAGACCAGCCTGTTCCGCGTCCTCGGCGGCGAGGCCGAGGCGGCGGCGGGATCGGTCGTCCGCAAGGGTGGGTTCGGCTACCTGCCGCAGGACCCTCGCATCGCCGGCGTCCTCGACGGGCGTACGGCCGTCGCCCACATCCTGTCGGGTCGCGGCATCGACGCCGAGCTCGAGCGGATCGAGAAGCTGCGCATCGCCATGGAGGAGCGGCCCGACGACCGCAACGTCGCTCGGTACGCGCGGGCAGAGGAGGTGTTCCGAACCAACGGCGGGTACGCGACCGACAGCGAGGCGCGCGCCCTGGCAGCCGGGCTCGGCATCGGGCCGGAGCGCATCGACGCCCCGATCGGGATCCTGTCGGGTGGCGAGCGGCGGCGGGTCGAGCTGGCCAGGATCCTGTTCGCCGGCAGCGACGTCCTCTGCCTCGACGAGCCGACCAACCACCTCGACGTCGACGCCAAGGAGTGGTTGCTCGGCTTCCTGCGCGGCTATCGGGGCGCGCTGCTCGTCATCAGCCACGACCTGGACCTGCTCGACGAGGCGATCACCAGGGTCCTCCACCTCGACCGCCCGACCGAGGACGCCACCGGGCACCTCGTCGAGTACCGAGGCACGTTCTCCCAGTACGTCGCGGCGAGGGCGGCCGACGAGGAGCGCCGGGCGAAGGTGGCGGCGCGCCAGGAGAAGGAGATCGCCAGGATGCAGCGGTTCGTCGACCGCTTCGGCGCCAAGGCGACGAAGGCATCGCTCGCCCACAGCATGGAGAAGCGCATCGCCCGGATCGAGTCGGACAAGGTCACCGTGCGCAAGGGCGACCGGGTCCTGAGAGTCAAGTTCCCGCAGCCCCCGACACCGGGACGCACGGTGATCGACGCCGCCGATCTGGCCAAGTCATACGCCGGTCCGCCCGTGTTCACCGACGTCGACTTCGACCTCGGTCGTGGTGAGCGGCTGCTCGTGCTCGGCCTCAACGGCGCCGGCAAGACGAGCCTGCTGCGCATCCTCGCCGGCGAGTCGGACGCCGACCGGGGGACCGTTCGCTTCGGCCACAACGTCACCGTCGGCTACTACGCCCAGGAGCACGACAACCTGCGCGTCGGCGAGTCACTGCTCGACAACATGCGCGCCGAGGTGCCGCCGGGCGTCGTGCTCACCGAGACCGAGCTGCGGGCGCTCCTCGGGATGGTGGGGCTGTCGGGTGGGAAGGTGTTCCAGGAGGCCGGGTCGTTGTCGGGCGGCGAGAAGACCAAGCTCGCCCTGGCGATGCTGATGGTCGGGCGCAACAACCTGCTGTTGCTCGACGAGCCGACGAACAACCTCGATCCGTCGAGTCGTCGGTCGGTGACCGACGCGCTCGTCGACTGGCCCGGCGCGGTCATCTTCGTCAGCCACGACACCGACTTCGTCGAGGACCTGGCGCCGACGAAGGTGCTGATGATGCCCGACGGCGCGCTCGACTTCTTCGACGCCGGCTGGCTCGACCTCGTCGCCCTCGCCTGACCCCATCCGAGTGTTTCCGGCTGTCCGAGTGTTCGAGGCGGCGAAGCCCCGCCGCAAACACTCGGAACCGGGGTCAGGTGGCGATGAGGGTGCGCATCGCCAACCGGGTGGCGGCCTGTTCGTCGGGCGTGGCGCCGAACTCGGCGGCGAAGAAGTCGGTGACGCCGATGTCGGCGAGCGCGCCGATCCGGTCGACCACCTCCTGCACGGAGCCGACGATCGCCAGGTCGGCGGGACCCTCGACGCCCTCACGGTCGAGCATCGCCCGGTAGCTCGGCAGTTGGCCGTAGACGGCGAAGATCTTCGCCGCCCGTTCTCGCGCGCCGGCGATGTCATCCGTGACGCACACGGGGAACCCCGAGATGATGCGCGGTGAGGGCCGCCCAGCTGCGTCCGCTGCGGCGGTGATCGTCGGGATCGTGTGGGTGCGCAGCGTCTCGGGCCCGGTGCACCACGTCGTCGTGCCGTCGGCGAGCTCGGCGGTCACCTTGAGCATCTGCGGGCCGAGCGCGGCGACGACGATCGGGAACGGGACGGCGCCACCCACCGATACCGCGGCATGGACGTGGTACGCCTCGCCGTCGAAGGCGACGGGTTCGCCACGCGACAGAGGACCGAGCACCGACAGGTACTCGCGCAGGTGGCGCACCGGCTTGTCGAAGCTCAAGCCCATCATCGACTCGATCACGACCTGATGGCTGAGCCCGACCCCGAGGCACAGCCGGCCACCGCTCACCGAGCTGACCGTGAGGGCCTGCTGGGCGAGCATCATCGGGTGGCGCGGGAACGTCGGCACGACGTTCGTGCCGAGCTCGATGCGGGGCACCTGCGAGGCGACGACCGCCAGCACCGTCAGTGAGTCGTGGGCGAAGATCTGCGGCACCCAGTAGGTGTCGAAGCCGTCACGCTCGGCCTCTGCCGCCTCGGCGACGACGTCGTCGACGGCGCCCTCTCGGATGCGGTCGCCGAACAGTCCAATGCGCATCGTCGCACGGTAGCCCTTGCTCGATGGTTACTGGGTATGTATACTGAGTAACTGTGGCGGTTCGCGAAGGGCTCCTTGCGTTGCTCGAGGTCGGGCCGCGCCACGGGTACCAGCTGAAGACGGCGTTCGAGACGGCGACCGGCGGCGTGTGGCCGCTGAACGTCGGCCAGGTGTACACGACCCTCGATCGCCTCGAGCGCGACGGCCTCGTCGAATTCGCCGAGCACGACGGACAGAAGACCTACCGCCTGACGGTCGACGGGGTCACCGAGCTCGGCGCGTGGTGGCAGGCGGTGCCCGCAGAGGACCCGCCGCCTCGGGACGAGCTGATGCTCAAGGTGCTGATGGCGATCGAGCACGGCGCCGACCACGCGCTCGCCGTCATCACCCGTCAACGCAGCGCGCTGCTGGCGCTGCTCCAGGAGCGTCGCCGTGATCGATCCAGTGCGCCGAGCCCGGCAGCCGGCGACGGGGAGGCGATCGCCGCGGCCCTCGTGACCGACGCACTCGTGGTGCGGGCCGAGGCCGACCTGCGCTGGCTCGACCTGTGTGAAGCCCGACTGTCCAGGAGGAAGACACGATGACCGTCATTGCGTTCCCCGGCCACGCCACTTGCTGCCCGCGCAGTCGGTGGCCGCTCGCTTGCTGGCGCTCGCTCGCTCGCATCAGCCCAGGAGGCAGACATGACCGGTGACCCGATCCTCGAGCTGCGCAACGTCGTGAAGCGCTACGGCACCGGTGTCGCCGAGGTCAGCGCGCTCGACGGGGTGTCCGTCCGCATCGAGCCGGCCGAGATGGTGGCCGTCATGGGCCCGAGCGGCTGCGGCAAGAGCACGCTGCTGCACCTCGCCGGCGGTCTCGAGGACCCGTCGGCGGGTGCTGTCCTCGTCGACGGCCAGGACGTCGCATCGATGGGACCCGACGAACGGGCCACGTTGCGTCGACGAGATGTCGGCTACGTCTTCCAGCGCCTCAACCTGATCCCGTCGTTGAGCGCGATGGAGAACGTGATGCTGCCGCTCGAGCTCGACGGGGCGCGGGTCGCCGACGCCCGGGCGAGGGCGCTCGAGGCGCTGCACCTCGTCGGCCTCGACGAGCAGCTCGGCCGGTACCCCGACGACTTCTCGGGCGGCCAGCAGCAGCGGATCGCGATCGCCCGGTGCCTCGTCGCCGACCGCCGGCTGCTGCTCGCCGACGAACCGACCGGATCGCTCGACACGATGAACAGCGAGGAGATCATCGAGCTGCTCGCCGGGCTGCCGTCGAGGTGCGGCACGGCGGTCGTGCTTGTCACCCACGAGCCGCGATTCGCGTCGTGGGCTGATCGGGTGATCTTCCTCCGTGACGGCCGAGTGGTCGACGAGTCGCGGCCGGCCGCGATGGCGGCGCCCTCATGACACTCGTCGTCGATCGCCCGGTCGGAGAGCCGGCGCCGCCCCGATATGTTGGCCGGCGCGGCCGTGGATCGCTGCTCGGTGGGTGGCGCTTTGCTGCCCGGCTGGCTCGACGGGAGGTGCGCCGACGTCCGGGCCGCAGCGCGCTCGTCGCTGCGCTCGTCGCCGTCCCGGTGATGGGCATGGCGGTCGCCAGCGTGTTGGCCACGTCGGCGAACGACCCGTGGGCAGAGCAGTTCGCGCGGCGTGCCGGGCCGAGCGACCTGCTCGTCGCGCAGTTGACAGCGGGCGCCGTCAGCGACGGTGAGCTCTCGGCGCTGCTTCCGGCAGGCTCCACGTGGCTGCGCACAACGCATGCGTTCGTGCCGCTGCGGACGAGCGGCGATGATCCTGTGGCGGAGCAGGTCGAGTTGACCGATTTGGACCTCGCTGCACCACAGGCCGACGGCGTCGTCGAGGTGCTCGAGGGTCGCAGCCCATCGGCTGGGGAGGTGCTGCTGAGCCCAGGCATCGCCGACGCCTTCGACGTCGAGGTCGGCGACCGCCTGGTGCTCTCTATACCGCAGGCGACATGGACCGTGAGCGGGATCGGGCGACTCCGTGACAGCCACGGCCAACCGCTGGCGATCGTCCCCGACTTCGACTTCACCCGGGTCTTCGAGGACTACCGCAGCGAGACCATCCGGGTCGACGTCCCCACGCCAGCCGAGGCGAGGATCCCTGAGCTCGCTTCGACGATCGGGACCTCCAACCTGGTCGAGGTCACGAATCGGATCGTCCCGCAGTTCTTCGACGAGCGCGGTGTGGACGCCAAGACGTTGGCGTGGGGATGGGTTGCCGGCACGATCGCGTTGGCCGCAGTCGGCATCATCATCACGGCGGCGTTCGCCACCAGCGCCCGCCGCCAGCTGGCGACGATCGGACAGCTGTCGGCGAACGGTGCGCCCGACACGCTCGTCCGGCGGACACTTGCCATGCAGGGATCCTGGAGCGGGTTGATGGGCGCCGTCCTCGGCGTCCTCGCTGCCGGCGTGGCGTTGCTGGTCGGTCGTCCGATCATCGACCGGGCGGTCGACCGCGACATCGGCAGCTACGACTTCGCGACATCCCAGATCGTCGTTATCGTGGCGACTGCCGTGGTCGTCGCCACGATCGCAGCGCTGCTGCCCGCCCGCAGCGCTGCTCGGGTGCCGGTGTTGGCCGCCCTCGCCGGACGCCGGCCGCTCGGCGCGGTGCCGCGGAGGCTGGTGCCCATCGGGGTGGGGCTGTTCGGGATCGGGCTGCTCGCCCTGATCGGTGCTGCTGGGTCATCGACCGACTCCGCCAGCAACGGTGACCTTGAGATGGTCACCGCCGTGGGCGGCGGTCTGGCCGTGCTCGCCGGGATGTGCTGCCTCAGCCCGATCGCCGTCGATGCACTTCACCGGGTCCCAGCGCCAGGCGCCAGCCGGTTGGCGACGCGCGGGTTGGTCCGCCATCGAACCCGGTCGGCAGCGGTGGTCACGGCGATCGCTGCCGTCGGCGCGCTCGCCACCGCCGGTGCGACGTTCGCCGGGCAGCTGCCCGCGGGCGACGCGATCGACGAGGTCCCGGATCTGCCCCTCGACGCCGCCGTCGTGGCGCCGTACTTCGACGGCGCCACGACACCTCACCCCTATTCACCCCCGCCGGTTCCCGACGATCTGCGCCAGCGCCTGTCCGACATCGTGCCGGGGGCTCGTTTCGAGCCTCGTCGTACCGTCTGGTTCGAGCCTCCAGTCAACGAGGGTTACACCAGCGTCGCTCCGCAAGATGTCGTCATCGCTGACGAGCCGATGCTCGATCTGGTCGGCCTCTCCAACGGCGACCTCGACGCGCTCCGCCGAACCGGCACCTTGCTGATGCACGATTGGGGTCTTCCGGTGGACGACGGCGCGTCCGAGCTCCCCGTCCCCACCACCAGCCGGAACGTCCGTCTCGAGGTTGCCATCCGACAGGACCCTCCTCAGAGCTGGGCCGGACACTCGATGCTGATGACCGAGGAACGGGTTGAGGAGCTCGGATGGTCCATCATCGACGGCGGGCTGATCATGCGCAGTTCCGCAGCGCTGACCGCGCCGCAACGGACAGCGCTCGGCGAGCTTTCAGACACCCAATCGGCGTACGCCCCGTGGTTCGACGAGGGCGATGTCGGGTCCCCGTCCGCAGCCGGCTCGTGGGACTGGTACACGCAGGTTCCGTATCGCGTGCCCGAACCGAACAGGGCCCTCGTCGAGGGAATCATCATCGCCGTCGCCGTGGTGTTGACTCTGATCGTCGTGGCGATCGGGCTGTCCCTGGCGGCGAGCGAGGGGCGCGACGAGCGTGATGTGCTGGTCGCCGTCGGCGCCCGACCGGCGCTGATGCGGCGCCTGGCATCGTGGCGGGCGATCGCCTTGGTCGGCGTCGCCGGACTGCTCGCTGTGCCCACCGGCTACTTGCCGGTCGTCGTCGTCCTACGCACCGCCGACGAGGGCACGCCGCAGTTCCCGTGGATCACCGTGGCGGCACTGCTCGTCGCCATCCCGCTGCTGGCCGCTGGGGTGGCGTGGCTCGGGAGCTCGGTGGCCCAACGTGTCCGCCCGGTGCGGATGTCGACACTCCAGCAGGACTGACCCCAACCCGGATCCGAGTGTTTGCGGCTGCGTTTCGCAGCCGCAAACACTCGGACAGCTGCAAACACTCGGATGGGTGGCGGGTCCGTAGGATCGGCGGGTGCTGTCGAGCCTGGCGGAGTGGGTCACCGACGTCATCGACGCCATCGGGTACGTCGGCGTCGCGCTGCTCGTGGCGCTGGAGAACGTGTTCCCGCCGATCCCGTCGGAGATCGTGCTCCCGTTCGCCGGGTTCGTCGCACGCGACGGCAGCGGCATCCCGGCACTCATCTTCATGGTCATCGCCGCGACGATCGGCTCGCTCGTCGGCGCATGGGCGCTGTACGGGATCGCCGCGTGGATCGGGCCGGAGCGCGTCCACCGGTTCGTCTCCGGCCCCGGCAAGTGGCTGCGGATCAGCGAGGACGACCTCGACCGGGCCGAGCGATGGTTCGATCGGCGTGCGGTCGTCGCCGTGCTCGTCGGTCGCTGCGTGCCGCTGATCCGCTCACTCGTGTCGATCCCCGCCGGATTCCGGCACATGGGCTTCGCACGCTTTACGCTGTACACGCTGATCGGCAGCGTGGTGTGGAACAGCGCGCTGATCGGTGCCGGATACCTGCTGCGCGACAGCTGGAACGATGTCGAGCCGTACCTCGACGTGTTCCAGTACGTGGTGCTGGCGGTGATCGTCGGGCTGATCGGATGGTTCGTGTGGAGCCGGTTCCTCCACCGGCGCGACGACGACGCCGGGCCGCGTGCCGAGCACGCCGAACCCGTGGCCGACGGTCCGTGCTAGCTGTGGGGCTGCGCCCCCGGGGCCCCCATCGCCGCCCGGCTCCCCGGCGGTCGCTCGGTCGGTCTGCTTGGCCCCGGAAGTTGTCACGACGTCAAGAGGTCCCGGGGCCAAGCAGAGCTAACGATCCCGCATCCGGCGCGGCGGTGCCGTGGCCGGATCGGTCGGCCAGTGGTGCTTGGGGTAGCGGCCGGCCAGCTCGCGCCGGACGTCCGACCACGATCCGGCCCAGAACCCCGGCAGGTCGGCGGTGACTTGGATCGGTCGGTCGGCGGGCGACAGCAGGGCCAACGTCAGCGGGAGCCGGCCGCCCACGATCGCCGGGTGCGCACCGACGCCGTAGACGTCCTGCACCCGCACCGCCACCGTCGGGCGATCGGCGAGGTAGTCGATCGGTGCGTGGCGACCCGACGGGATGCGCCACGCCATTGGCGCCAGCTCGTCCAGCTCGGCGCCGGCCGGCCACGGAAGCTGTGCCCGCAGCAGCACGGACAGGTCGAGACGCTCGAGGTCGGTGCGCCCGCACATGCCGACGAGCATCGGCGCCAGCCAGTCGTCGAGCGTGGCCAGCAGCGCACGATCGGACCAGTCGGGCCATGGCTCGCCGAGCTCCCTGCGCAGCAGCGCGACCCGGGCGCGCAGCTGGGTGGCTGCGTCGGACCACGGCAGCGCGGCGAGCCGAGTCGAGCGCACGCGAGCAATGAGCGCGTCGGTCGTCGCCGCGCCGGGAAGCGGCCGGCTCGTCCGCTCGTCGAGTCGGAGCGCGCCGAGGCGCCGCTCGACGCGCTCCACCAGATCGTCGCGATCGGCATCCCAACTGAGGTGCCGGTCCTCGACCACGTCGGCGGCCAGTGTCGATGCGATGTCATCGGCGTCGAGCGCCGCACCGAGTCGGATTCGGGCGCCGGATCGCCGGCCGTCGACGTCTGCGGCGACGACGAACGCCTCGGCGGCGAGTGAGTCGTCCGGCGCGACCCACGCGCCGGCGCCGGTGCGCAGTTGGAACTGCCCGGGTCGGCGGCGTCCTGCCAGTCGATCGGGGTAGGCGAGCAGCAATGCGGCGCCGGCGTCGTCGGGGCGGACGGCGTCGAGGTCGAAGCGGATGCCCGCCCTGGACGCGATGTCGGCGGCGCGTTCGCGGACCCGGTGTAGCGCACCTCGGTCGGCGCGTTCGTCGCTCGTCGCCCCGGTGACCAGACCCACGCGCAGGGCGAGGTCGGCGGGCAAGTCATCCGGGCGACCGCGCATCGGGTCGCGATCGTCGAGCAGCGCGGCGACGATGCAGGCGAGCGCCGACCCATGCTCGACGATCATGCGCGCCAGTCGGGGGTGGACCGGCAGGTCGGTCATCCGGCGACCCAGCGCGGTCATCCGGCCAGGATCGTCGTCGGCGGGCGGCTCGAACGCGCCGAGGTCGACGAGCAACTGGCGCGCTTGTCGCAACGCCCGATCGCCCGGCGGATCGATCAGCGCCAGCTCGTCGACGGGCGTGCCCCAGGCAGCGATCTCGAGCGCCATGCCGGCGAGGTCGACCTGGGTGATCTCGGCCTGGCGATGGCGTTGGCGGGTGCCGTGCTCGACCTTGCTCCACAGCCGGTAGGCCACGCCGGGCTCGGTCCGGCCGGCACGGCCCGCACGTTGCTCGGCCGAGTCGCGGCTGATGGCGACAGTGGTGAGGCGCGTCATGCCGGTCCCGATGTCGAAGCGTGGCTGCCGCGCCAGGCCCGAGTCGACGACGATCCGAACGCCCTCGACGGTGAGCGACGTCTCGGCGATGTCGGTCGACAGCACGATCCGCCGGCGTCCCGGTGGCGATGGGCTGAGCGCCTCGTCCTGCTCTGCGGTCGACAGCGCACCGGCGAGCGGCCGGACGTCGACACCGGCGGCGACCTCGTCGACGAGCTGGCGCTGCACCTGGCGGATCTCGCCGATGCCGGGGAGGAAGACGAGCACGTCTCCGGGCCCGTCGGCGATCGCCCGATGCACGGCGCGAGCGACTGCGACATCGAGCCGCTCGCGCTGCGCGCGGGGCATCCAGCGGGTCTCGACGGGGTGCATCCGCCCGGCCGCCCGCAGGACGGGCGCGGCCTCGTGGGCTCGACCGAGCAGGGCAGCGAACACTTCGGCATCGGCCGTCGCCGACATCGCGACGATGCGCAGGTCAGGACGCAGGGTCGACGCCGCGTCGAGGGCGAAGGCCAGACCGAGGTCGGTCGGCAGGTTGCGCTCGTGCACCTCGTCGAAGATCACCACCGCAACCCCAGGAAGCTCGGGATCGCGCTGGAGGCGTCGCGTCAGCACCCCTTCGGTGAGCACCTCGATGCGTGTGCGGCGGCCGATGCGGCGCTCGTCGCGCGTCTGGTAGCCGACGAGCCCGCCGACCTCATCACCGGCGAGCACGGACATCCGCCTGGCCGCCGCACGGGTGGCCAGCCGGCGCGGCTCGAGCACGACGATCCGTCGCCCGTCGACCCACGGTTCGTCGAGCAGGGCGAGTGGGATCACCGTGGTCTTGCCGGCACCCGGTGGCGCGACGACCACGGCGCGGCGGCCGTCGCGCAGCGCCGCTCGCAGCGGGCCGAGCACCTCGCCGATGGGGAGGTCGGGGAGCTCGACGGCCACGGTGGGTGACGGGCGGGCGGTCAGCCGAGCGCTGGCGAACCCCGGAACGGGCCGGGATCGCCGACGCCGGGGATGGTCGGGCTCGACCAGGCCGTTGCGGCGACGATGTCGTCGGCGACGGCTCGCCACTCGACCGGATCCCAGCCCTCCGCGGCGGCGGGCACGGTGCCGTCGACGCGGACGAACACGAACGCCGGGAGCTGGGCGAGTCCGAGCGCCTTCACGACCCGCCGGTCGGGATCGATGAAGACGAGGAACTGCTGGGCGAGCGGCCCGAGGAACGCGGCGGCGTCGGCGGCGTCGGCGGTGACGAGGAAGTTGACCCTGGCGTCGGACCCGCGGAGCGCCTCCAGCAGCTTCGCCGCGGTCGGCAGGATCCACGAGCTCTCGTTGGTGTACGGATCGACGACGACCATGGCGAGGTGGAACGTCGTGAGCCACTGCTCGAGCGGCCGTGGCTCGGCCCCGAGCGGCGTCAGCAGCAGGTCTGCCGAGGGGTTCGTCGCCACGGGCTGCGACGGTAGCTCTGCTCGGTCCCGGGAAGCCGCAACGTCGTGACAGAGTCGGGACCGAGCAGAGGTCGACCGAGCGACCGCCAGGGAGCCGGGCGGCGATGGGGGCTCGGGGGGCGCAGCCCCCCAATGAGCAAGGGCGGTAGGGTCGCTCGCTGGTGCACCCGATCGAGCAGCTGCGGTACGTGGCTCGCGCGCACGGGGCCGATGCGTCGGCGATGGTGCGCGAGACGGCATCGGCGGTGCGCGGGTTGCGCCTCGACCCGGCCGGCCTCGTCGTCGCCTGTCGGCGCATCGTCGAACGCCACCCGACCAGCGGCCCGCTGTGGTGGCTGTGCGCCCGGCTGCTGGTCAGCAGCGACCCGTTCGCCGAGGCCCGGTCGCTCGCCGACGAGTTCGACGACGACTCGACACCCGACGTGCTGGCCGACACGATCCCCGACGACGCAACCGTGGCCACGATCGGCTTCCCCGAGCAGGTGTGGCGTCCGCTGGCGCGTCGGGGCGACGTCGACGTGCTGGCGATCGAGTCGGCGCATCGCACGTCGGCGTTCGTGCAGCGGCTCGAGCGCGCCGAGGTGTCGTGCGAGATCGTGCCCGCCGAGGCGGCAGCTGCGGCGATCCGCGGGGCCGACCTGGCGATCGTCGAGGCGGAGGCCGTCGGCGCGACGCGGGCCGTGGCGCCGATCGGGTCGTGCGTGCTGGCCGCGGTGGCGCGGGCCGCATCGGTGCCCGTGTGGCTCGTCGCCGGGCGCGGCCGCCGATTGCCCGAGGCGATGGTCGACTCGATGATCGATCGCCTCGCCGGGGTCCCGTGGGATCTCGACCACGAACCGCTGCCGCTCGAGCTGGTCACCCATGTCGTCGGGCCCACCGGACGGGCGGGCATGTCGCCCGACGCGATCAGGGCAGAGTGCCCGATGGTCGGCGAGCTGCTGCGCCCGAGCCCGATGTAGCGCGCGCCGGCTGCCTAGCGTCGGCTCGATGGCCAGCCGACGAGAGCAGATCACGATGACGCCCGACGAGGTCGCTGCGTTCCTCGACACCGAGCGGGTGTTGAACGTGGCGACGATCGGCCCGACCGGACACCCACACGTCGTGCCGATGTGGTTCGTCGTGATCGACGGACGGCCGTCGTTCTGGACGTTCGCCAAGAGCCAGAAGGTGGTCAACCTGCGTCGCGATCCGCGGATCACCGCGCTGGTCGAGGCCGGCGACAGCTACCCCGAGCTGCGCGGCGTCGAGGTGACCGGCACAGCGGGCGTCGTCGACGACCACGATGCCGTCATGGCGATCGGGCGCGGCGTGGCCGAGAAGTACAGCGGCGGCCTGCCCCTCCGTGACGACGCCATCGCCGCCCTCGAGGCCCAGGCCGCCAAGCGCGTCGGCATCACCATCGACGTCGACCGCACCGTCAGCTGGGACCACCGAAAACTCACCCCCAACACCTACTGACCCCACCCCCACCCGCTTTGGTGACCAAACCCCTGTTCGCCTCGCCACCCGGCGTCACGGAGCCGCCGGCGCATCGACTCCTGGACGCCGATGACGTCCCGGATCACCTGCTCGTACGTGTACCCGTGCACCTTCCTACCGGCGTCCTGCAGCTCATTACGTCGTTGTGCGTCCTTGGCGCGTTCGGCCGGTGACGAGTGGCCGTGTCGTCCCGATCGAGTAGCGGAGCGCCCCAGCGGCCCGGACCGCGTAGGTCGGTCAGTCGTCTGAGGATGACGATGGGCGAGCTCGCACCGCTGCGCACCGCTGAGTCGATGGCGGCTTCGAGACGGACCGTCGGGACGCGAGCGCGAGCGAGATCGATGATCGTGCGGGTCGCCGATGTGCAGCGAAACCCGCTGGCGACGACACGGTCCAGGAGGGGGAGTGACCGAGTCGTATGGACGCGCACACCTGCTTGGCGGCCACGACCACTGCGACACACCGAGAACTCGACGTCATTCGGGCGGCATCGATCGAACTGGTGCAGCCGAGCCGCCGCCTCGTGGCTGACGACCGCGTCGTCGCCGAGGCAGAGCAGGCCAACCGTCAACCGTCGTTCGATCGACTGCGGGCTGCCGGCGAGCACAAACACCCGCGGCGCCTCCGAGCGAAGCCAGCCGCGAGCGCGCAGGGTTCGCACTTGCGACGGCGTGACGCGCCCAGCTCGGCCAGCTGGCACGACGTGATCGCACCGTGCTGGGCGGCTGCGCGTTTGGTGATGGCGGTGACCGTTGCGAGATCCACACCTACCGTGGGTGTTCTCAACTCGGTGGAACGGAACCTGCGACACCTTGGTCAGGCGATCCGCGACATGACCGCAGATTCCCTGACCAAAGCGGGGTCTCGCGGGTGGTGACATTACGATCGGGCGATCCCACCCGCCGCTTGATGAATGGGGGACCCGATGGCCAACGTCGTCCGGGCAGCACTGCTGCAGACCGATTGGGCCGGCACCAAGGATGCGATGATCGACAAGCACGAGGGTGCCGCGCGCGACGCCGCCGCTGACGGTGCCCAGGTGATGTGTTTCCAGGAGCTGTTCTACGGCCCGTACTTCTGCCAGGTGCAGGAGACGCAGTACTACGACTACACCGAGCAGGTCCCCGACGGTCCGACGACGCAGCGCTTCCAGTCGGTCGCCAAGGAGCTCGGGATGGTGCTCGTGCTGCCGGTGTACGAGGTCGAGCAGGCCGGGCTGTACTACAACACGGCTGCCGTCATCGACGCCGACGGCAGCTACCTCGGCAAGTTCCGCAAGCAGCACATCCCGCAGGTCAAGGGGTTCTGGGAGAAGTTCTACTTCCGGCCCGGCAACGGCGGATACCCCGTGTTCGAGACCGCGGTCGGCAAGGTCGGCGTCTACATCTGCTACGACCGCCACTTCCCGGAGGGCTGGCGGGCGCTCGGGCTCAACGGCGCCGAGATCGTCTTCAACCCCTCGGCCACCCACCGCGGGCTGTCGGAGTACATCTGGCGCATCGAGCAGCCCGCCGCCGCCGTGGCGAACATGTACTACGTCGGGGCGATCAACCGCGTCGGCATCGAGGCCGACATCGGCGACAACGACTTCTACGGCCAGAGCTACTTCGTCGATCCCGAGGGCAAGTTCGTCGGTGACGTCGGTGACGCCTACAAGCCGGAGCTGATCGTCCGCGACCTCGACATGGACAAGATCAAGCTGGTCCGCGACCGCTGGGCGTTCTACCGCGATCGCCGCCCCGACGCCTACGACGACCTGGTCGAGCGCTAGGAGCGCGCCATGCCCGACGTGATCATCACCAACGGCACGATCGTGTCGGCCACCGGGCGCGTCGCCGGCGACGTCGTCATCGACGACGAGAAGATTGCCGCCGTGCTGGCCCCCGGCGTCGCCGACACCGTCGGGTTGGTCGCCGACCGCACCATCGATGCCACCGGCAAGTACGTCATCCCCGGCGGCGTCGACGTGCACACCCACATGGAACTGCCGTTCGGCGGCACCAACGCCTCGGACACGTTCGAGACGGGCACGACCGCCGCAGCGTGGGGCGGCGTCACCACCATCGTCGACTTCGCCGTGCAGCGCGCCGGCGAGAACGTCCAGGACGGTCTCGGCGAGTGGCACGCCAAGGCCGACGGCAACTGCGCCATCGACTACGGCTTCCACCAGATCATCGGCGGCGTCGACGAGGACTCGCTCAAGGCGATGACCTACCTCGTCGACAACGAGGGCATCACCAGCTTCAAGCTGTTCATGGCCTACCCCGGCGTCTTCTACTCCGACGACGGCCAGATCCTGCGTGCGCTGCAGAACGCCGGCGAGTCCGGCGCGGTGCTGATGATGCACGCCGAGAACGGCATCGCCATCGACGTCCTCATCGCCCAGGCCCTCGCACGCGGTGAGACCGACCCGAAGTTCCACGCCTTCACCCGCCCCGCCGACCTCGAGGGCGAGGCGACCAACCGGGCGATCCAGCTCGCCAAGGTCGCCGGCAACGTGCCGCTGTACGTCGTGCACATGTCGGCGTCCGAGGCGTTGGAAGAAGTCGCCGAAGCCCGCCACCGCGGTCAGAACGTGTTCGCCGAGACCTGCCCGCAGTACCTCTACCTCTCGATCGAGGACCAGCTCGCCCAGCCGGGCTTCGAGGGCGCCAAGTGGGTCTGCTCGACACCGCTGCGCTCGAAGCACGAGCACCACCAGCGCGACCTTTGGAAGGGCTTGCGGATGAACGAGCTCGCCGTGGTGTCGACTGACCACTGCCCGTTCTGCATGAAGGAGCAGAAGGAGCTCGGGCTCGGCGACTTCTCCAAGATCCCCAACGGCATCGGCGGCGTCGAACACCGCGTGGAGCTGCTCTACCAAGGCGTCGTCAACGGTGAGCTCTCGCTCGAGCGCTGGGTCGAGGTGTGCTGCACCACCCCGGCGCGGATGTTTGGTCTCGGTGCCAAGGGCTCGATCGCCCCCGGGAAGGACGCCGATGTGGTCGTGTGGGACCCCAACGGTCACACCTCGATCGGTGTCGACAAGAAGCACCACATGAACATCGACCACTCCGCCTACGAGGGGTTCGAGATCGACGGCAAGGTCGACACGGTCCTGTCTCGCGGGACGGTGGTCGTCGAGAACGACACGTTCGTGGGCCGCAAGGGTCACGGTCGGTATGTGAAGCGCGGCCTCTCGGAGTACTTGCTGTGACTGACCGCTCGCACCGGCGGCGCCTTCCGAGGCCTCGCACGGCCGCCAGGCCGGTTCGTTCGGTGATGTGCCGCTGCGAGCCGGGGCCTGGCGACCTAACGACTCGGCCTTCCGGAAGCCCCCGCCGGCACTCGCTCGTTGGCTCCGGTTGCGGAGGTTCGAGCTCGGGGCGGCGGCCTTGTTGCGGTCCGAGGCGGTTAGGTCGCCGGGCCCGGTCCGTAACAGTGGAGACACACACCACCCGCCCGGCGGCCGTGGGAGGACGCAACGAGGGCGCCGCCCTGAGCGGCTCCGGGAACGGGTGCGGGACCGAATGGGATTGCCATCAGGAGGAGACAGCACGGTGAATCGGATTTCGCATTGGATTGATGGGGGGTCTGTTGAAGGGACCTCGGGGCGGTCGGGAGTGGTGTACAACCCGGCGACAGGGGAGGAGGCATCCTCCGTCGACTTCGCCTCGATAGAGGAGGTCGACGCTGCCGTCGCCGCTGCTGCTGCCGCGTTGCCTGGGTGGCGTTCCACGGGGTTGGGGCGGCGGGCCGAGGTGATGTTCCACATGCGCGAGCTGGTCGACGCCAACCGCAAGGAGATCGCGTCGTTGCTCACGGCCGAGCACGGCAAGGTGCTCGGGGACGCACTGGGGGAGGTCGCTCGGGGGTTGGAGAACATCGAGTTCGCCTGCGGGATCCCGCACCTCCTGAAGGGCGGCTATAGCGAGCAGGCAGCGACTGGCGTCGACGTGTACTCGATCCGCCAACCGCTCGGCGTCGTCGCCGGGATCACGCCGTTCAACTTCCCGGCGATGGTGCCGATGTGGATGTTCGCCAACGCGCTGGCGTGCGGCAACACGTTCGTGCTCAAGCCGAGCGAGAAGGACCCGTCGGCCTCGCTGCTGATGGCCGAGCTGCTGGCCACGGCCGGGCTGCCGCCGGGGTGCTTCAACGTCGTGCAGGGCGACAAGGTGGCCGTCGACCGGCTGCTCGAGCACCCCGACGTGGCGGCGATCAGCTTCGTCGGTTCGACGCCGATCGCTCGCTACATCTACGAGACCGGCACCGCCAACGGCAAGCGGGTGCAGGCCCTCGGCGGGGCCAAGAACCACATGCTGGTGCTGCCGGACGCCGACCTCGACATGGCCGCCGATGCGGCCGTGTCCGCCGGGTACGGGTCCGCCGGCGAGCGGTGCATGGCGATCAGCGTCGTGCTCGCCGTCGACACCATCGCGGACGACCTCGTCGCCAAGATCGCCGACCGCCTGCCGGCGCTGAAGGTCGGGCCAGGCACCGAGCCCGACAACGAGATGGGCCCGCTGATCACAGGCGAGCACCTTGACAAGGTCCGCGGCTACGTCGATGGTGCCGCCGACGAGGGCGCCACGGTCGTCGTCGACGGTCGCGAAGGCGCGCCTGCCGAGGGGTTCTTCCTCAACCCGAGCCTGCTCGACAATGTCGCGCCGGGGATGGCCTGCTACGACGACGAGATCTTCGGCCCGGTGCTGTCGGTCGTCCGGGTGCACTCCTACGACGAGGGCCTGGAGCTGATCAACGACAATCCCTACGGCAACGGCACGGCGATCTTCACGCGCGACGGCGGCGCCGCTCGGCAGTTCCAGTTCGACGTGAACGTCGGCATGGTCGGGCTCAACGTGCCGATCCCGGTGCCGGTGAGCTACTACAGCTTCGGCGGGTGGAAGTCGAGCCTGTTCGGCGACACCCACATGTACGGCCCGGAGGGAATCAACTTCTACACCCGCGGCAAGGTCGTGACGTCCCGCTGGCCCGACCCCCACACCAGCAGGGTCGACCTCGGCTTCCCTGAGACGCGATGATCGCGCTCGATTCGCGCACGCTCGGGAAGTGTGACCTGACAGGGGGGCGTTCCCGCTTCTCAGGTCACACATCGCAGCCAACCGGAGCCGTCTAGGTGCAGCTCGGGCTCGTTCTGCAGACCACGCCGCCGTCGGCGCGGGTGGTCGATCTGGCGAAGCGGGCGGAGACGTACGGGTTCAGCCACGTGTGGACCTTCGACAGCCACATCCTGTGGCAGGAGCCGTACGTGATCTACAGCCAGATCCTCGCCGAGACGCGCAACGTCGTCGTCGGGCCGATGGTCACGAACCCGGTGACGCGCGACTGGACGGTCACCGCCAGCACGTTCGCCACGCTCAACGAGATGTACGGCAACCGCACCGTCTGCGGCATCGGCCGCGGCGACTCTGCCGTGCGCGTCACCAATGGCAAGCCGACGACGATCGACACCCTGCGCGAGGCGATCCACGTGATCCGCGAGCTGGGCAACGGTCGCGGCGTCGAGTACCGGGGCTCGACGATCGCGTTCCCGTGGGCGGGCCGCAGCGAGCTCGAGGTGTGGGTCGCCGGCTACGGGCCACGAGCGCTCGCGCTGACGGGCGAGGTCGGCGACGGCTTCATCCTCCAGCTCGCCGATCCGCAGATCACCGAGTGGACGATTCGCACCGTGCGCGAGGCAGCCGAGCGCGCCGGTCGCGATCCAGCCGACGTCACGATCTGCGTCGCCGCGCCGGCGTACGTCGGCGACGACCTGGAGCACATGCGCGACCAGTGCCGCTGGTTCGGTGGGATGGTCGGCAACCACGTCGCCGACATCGTCGGCCGCTACGGCGACTCGTCCGACGTCCCCGCTGCGCTGACGGCGTACATCAAGGGTCGGGAGGGCTACGACTACAACCAGCACGGGCAGGCTGGCAACACCCACGCCGACTTCGTGCCCGACGAGATCGTCGACCGCTTCTGCATCCTCGGGCCCGTCGACGAGCACCTCCGCAGGCTCCACGGGCTGAGCGCGCTCGGTGTCGACCAGTTCGCCATCTATCTCCAGCACGACGGCAAGGACGCCACCTTGCAGGCCTACGGGGAGCACGTCATCCCGAGCCTCGCCGACCACGCCCTCGCCAAGTCGTGACCCGCAAGGTCGCCTACTTCCTGCTCGCCCTGATACTCGTTGCCGGGGCATGGGAGCTGTACAAGGTCGTCGGCCCTCCCGAGGGTGGCGAGGTGCTCGGCTGGAAGCTGCTGCCACGGGCCAACGACGTCGCCATGCCGCACGTGTGGACCATGGCCGAGCGGTTGGCCGATCCCGAGAGCCGCACGGCCGAGCGTGACAACTGGCAGGTCGTGCTGGAGGGTGCCTGGTACTCGTTCCGTCTCGCCCTGGCCGGGTTCGCCCTCGGCGCCACGGTCGGCATCGCGTTGGCGTCGGTGATGGCCCGGTTCGGGGTCGTCCGGCGGGGCCTGCTGCCGTACCTCATCGCCTCGCAGACGGTGCCGTTGATCGCTCTCGCGCCGCTCGTCGTGAGCTGGAGCGGGCGGGTCGAGATCGCCGGATGGGAGTGGCCGAAGTGGCTGTCGGTCGCCGTGCTCGGCGCGTTCCTCGCCTTCTTCCCAGTGGCGGTCGGCACGCTGCGCGGCCTCGAATCGGCGTCGGCGACGTCACTCGAGCTGATGCGCAGCTTCGCCGCCACGGGTGGTCAGACGATGCGCAAGCTGCGCTTTCCCGCCGCCGTGCCGTTCATCATCCCGGCGCTCAAGCTCGCCGCCGCGGCGTCGGTCGTCGGCGTCGTCGTCGCCGAGATCTCCACCGCCCAGCGCGGCGGCGTCGGCCGGCTGGTGCTCGAGTACGCCCGCCAGGCCACCGGCGACCCGGCCAAGGTCTACGGCGCCCTGCTCGGCGCCGCCGGAGTCGGGCTGGCGATGGCCGGGCTCGTCACCCTCATCGATCGGATGGTGATGCGCGACCGACCGCACCTCGACGAGCTCGCCCGATGATCGGCTCGGACGGCGATCGCGCCGTCGACGATCGCGCCGTCGAAGCTGTCGCCGTCGAGGTCGAGGCGGCCGGCCGGGTGTTCAACGCCGGCACGTCACGCCAGGTCGACGCGCTCGTCGACGTCGACCTCGTCGTCGGGCCGGGCGAGTTCGTGAGCTTGATCGGTCCATCGGGGTGTGGGAAGTCGACGCTGCTGCGACTCGTCGCCAACCTCATCGAGCCGACGACGGGGACGGTGCGCGTCAACGGCAAGTCCGCCGCCGAAGCCCGCCTCGCCCAGGACTACGGCATGGCGTTCCAGCAGGCGGGACTGTTCGAGTGGCGCAGCGTCGCCAAGAACGTCGAACTGCCGCTCGAGCTCAAAGGGTGGGACAAGGCGCAGCGGCGGCAGCGGGCGATGGAGATGCTCGAGCTGGTGCGGCTCGCCGACTTCGCAGAACACCGTCCGTGGCAGCTGTCGGGAGGGATGCAGCAGCGGGTCGCGATCGCCCGGGCGCTGGCGTCGCACCCGTCGCTGCTGCTGATGGACGAGCCGTTCGGCGCGCTCGACGAGATGACGCGCGAGCACATGCAGGCTGAGCTGCTGCGGATCTGCGGCGCAGCCCGTACGAGCGTCGTCTTCGTCACCCACTCGATCCCCGAAGCGGTGTACCTGTCCGATCGCGTCGTCGTGATGTCCCCCCGGCCCGGTCGGATCACCCACGTCATCGACATCGGACTGGGCACCGAGCGCGACACGGACACTCGCGAGGACCCCGCGTTCTACACCAAGGTCACCGAGGTCCGTGAAGCGCTGCGCGGCTTCCAGGTGGACGACGTCGCCGACGCCGTCCGAGAGGTCGTGGACGGATGAACGCCGGACGGGTCGTGCGATCGGTGTGGCCGCCGATCGTGTTCGGAGTGGCGTTCCTCGGCCTGTGGGAGCTGGCCGTCGTCGTGTTCGACTGGAAGCCGTACTTCCTGCCGAAGCCGTCGAGCATCTGGTCGGCGTTCGTCGACAACGTGTCCTCGATCCACTCGGCCGCGGCGTACTCGGGTGGCAACGCACTCGTCGGTCTCGTCGTCGGGACCGTGCTCGGAGTGGCGATGAGCTTCCTGCTGATGCGCTTTCGGCTGCTCAACGACATGATCAGCCCGCTCGCCGTCGGCCTCAACGCGATCCCGATCATCGTCATGGTGGCGGTGTTCAACATCATGTTCGCCATCACGTCGGTGACCCCGCGACGTCTGATGGTGACGCTGGTCGTGTACTTCATCGTGCTGATCAACGTGGCCAAGGGCCTTCGGCAGGTCGAGCCGACGCACATGGAGCTGCTGCGCTCGTTCGCGGCCACGCCGAGCCAAGTGCTGCGCAAGGCGCGGGTCCCGAACGCCGTGCCGTACCTCTTCACCGCGCTCAAGATCGCAGCGCCGGTCGCCGTGATCACGGCGTTCGTGGCGGAGTACTTCGGTGGCGCGCAGGACGGGCTCGGTCAACGGATCACGTCGAACTTGGCGAGCTCGCGCAACGCCGTCGCCTGGGCCTATGTGCTCGGCGCGTGTGTGCTGGGCCTGGCGTTCTACCTTGTCTCCAGCGTGCTGGAAGGCATCACCAACAAGAAGCGGGGCATCGTCCCCGGGGGAGGAACCAGATGAACAAGCGGTTCAGGATGCTCGGAGCCGGTGTCGCCGTGCTGTCGTTGATCGCCGCGGCGTGCGGCGACGACGACGACGACGAGACCGCAGAGCCGAGCGACACCGGGACGGCGGTCGACACCGACGCTCCGACGAGCGAGAGCGCCGCGCCGACCGGCACCGCCGCCGCGACGACCACGCCGGGCAGCGCCGCTCCCGGCGGTGAGTGTGAAAGCATCGACGAGATCTCGCTGCAGCTGCAGTGGGTGACCCAGGCGCAGTTCGGCGGCTACTTCGCCGCCGACGACCAGGGCTTCTTCGAGGCGCGGTGCCTCGATGTCACGCTCGTCGAGAACCCGCCCGACGTGACGCCCCAACAGCAACTCGCCGACGGGCAGGTCGACTTCGCCATCGCCTGGGTGCCGAAGGCGCTGGCGACCCGCGAGCAGGGGGCAAACATCGTCAACATCGCCCAGATGTTCCAGCGGTCCGGGACGCTGCAGGTGTCGTTCAAGGACGCCGGGATCACCAGCCCGGAGGACTTCGAGGGCAAGAACGTCGGCACCTGGTGCTGCGGGAACGAGTACGAGGTGTTCGCCGCCCTCAACGAGGCGGGGCTCGACCCGACGAGCGACGTCAACCTGGTCGGCCAGGACTTCAACATGCTCGGACTGCTCTCGGGTGACATCGACGCCGCCGAGGCGATGACCTACAACGAGTACGCCCAGGTGCTCGAGGCCGTCAACCCGGACACCGGCGAGCTGTACACGCCTGAGGACTTCAACGTGGTGTCCTACGAGGAGGCCGGCGTCGGCATGCTGCAGGACGCGGTGTGGGCCGACGGCGAGCGCCTGGCGTCCGACGATGCGTACCGAGACATCGCCGTCCGGTTCATCGCCGCCTCGATCGAGGGTTGGGCGTACTGCCGGGACAACGGCGAGTCGTGTCGCGACATCGTCGTCGCCGCCGGCTCGCAGCTCGGCAGCAGCCACCAGCTGTGGCAGATGAACGAGGTCAACAAGCTCGTCTGGCCGGCCGAGAACGGCATCGGCATCATCGACGAAGAGGCGTGGAACCGCACCGTCGAGATCGCCCAGAGCACGCCGAACGGAGAAGGCGACACGGTCCTGACCGAGGCGCCGTCGCCGGACTCCTACACCAACGACATCGTCGAGGAGGCCCACGCCCTGCTCGGTGACGACGTGGACATCGTCGGAGACGGCTTCGAGGAGATCGAGGTGACGCTCGAGGAGGGCGGCGCCTAGCCGCTCCGACCCGTTCTGTCCTTCACGATCGCCCGATTCGGGCCGGTTGTGAAGGACAGGACGGGGCTCACCGCAAGAGGCGCAGTTCGGCCCACGTGGGCATGCCCGCCAACGTCTCGACGTCGACCGCGCCGTGGCGCTCGACGACGTGGGGTGGGACGTGCTGGGGGTCGGGCGACTGCAGCTCGGCCAGCACGTCGCCGTAGGCGTCGGCGAGCACGGTCGAGCTCGGGTCGAGCCCGGCGACCACCACCACGCCGGTCGGCGCCGTGTCGACCGGCAGGACCGTGAGGTCCGGCCGCAGCCGCCGGAGAAGGTCGGCGACCTTGAACACGTCGCCGGCCCACGCCCTCGTGGTCCGCTCCCTCGCTGCCTGCTCGTCGTTGCGAGGGAGCATGTCGTCGAGGAGGATCACGCTCCCCGCCGAGCACAGGCGCTCGACGTTCATGAAGTCCCGGTATGCGAACTCGGCGAGGTGCAGGCCGTCGATGAAGGCCAGATCGACGGGCGTGCCGGCGAAGTGGGCCACGGCGTCGCCGGCGGCGAAGAAGTCGTCGCTCGTGGCGCGCACCAGCTGGAGGTCGCATGCGATCGGCACCGTCACGTGGAAGTCGGGGTCGACGCCGATGCTGCGTGTCGTCGACAGCGCCAAGCTCCGGCCTCTGCTGACGCCGATCTCGAGGTAGGTGCGGGGTTCGAGGAGGCGGTGCATCTGGGACAGCACGTCCAGATGCGAGGGCGCTGTCCTCCGAGGCGACGTCACGGATGGGCGCCTGGGGGCGCGTCGCCCGCCGACGGCATTGGCTGCGGGTGTCGGCGGGGGAGCGATGCGGGCCGCGATCGCCCGGCGCCAGCGCCGTGTGGCCTGCTCGATGCGCAGCGGCACGGGTGGCGATGGTACCCACGACGAGCGTCGGCGGGAGGTGACGGGCAGGACGGGTCAGCACGCGCGTAGGTTCGGCGTGATCGGAGACCGCCCGCAGTCCTCTCACGTCGACGACCTCCGTACGGCACTGGCGCTGCTCGATCGGGAACGACCGGGCTTCGCCCCGGCGACGATCGCCGTGGTGGCCAGGCGCAAGCCAGGCGCGATCGCCGAGCTCGTCGCCGCGCGCTTTCCTTCGGCTCGAGTGCAGCTCCTCGCGGACGAGCCGCTCGACCATTGGGCGCAGCAGCGGGTCCCGTCGTCGGTCCGAGTCGACGTCGGTGACCTGCTCGAGGAGCTGCCTGTGCGGGTCCTCGAACACGGCACACCTGAGCTGCTGATCGACGCACGCGGTGGCGCAGCGAGCTCGTCGGCCAAGCGGATCGGTGTGCTGCTCTTCGCCGTCTCCGACGGTGGTGCGTACCTCGCGACGGGTGCCGGCCCGCTGCGCGGCGACCCGTCGAGCGGCTTCGACGTTGCGCATGGTGGCGATCGGTCCTTCGCGACCGCGCTGACCCGGCTCTCGTCTCGCCGAGAGGACCGCGCCGACGGGGAGCCAGAGCGACGGAACGTCGCCGGTGTCGCCAGTGAGTCGGGTGCGGTGCTGGTCACCAAGGCCGGCCGACACCACGCCAAGCTCGACGAGTCCCAGACGGCGGCGGTGCTGACCCAGCGTCACGGACCGGGGTGGGGTGCCGAGTTGCACGTCCGTCCAGCGGAGACCGTGCGATCGAAGGCCAAGGTCACGGTGAACGACGCGGCCTGCGAGCCGTGGTTCCCCGACAGGCTGCACGTCCCACCGATGTACGTGCGCGAGCACCTCGGTGCCGTCTGCGTCCCGCGACAGATCGTCGTCGCCGACCCGTTCATCGTCCCGGCCTCGTTCCACCACCCGTCGATGCCCTGGCCCCGCAACCGCTGGACACGGGACATCACCGACCAGTTCGTCGAGATCGATGCCGACCTCGAGCACGCACCGCGGCTGCCGGGCACGTACTTCCACCTCGATTCCGAGATCCAGGCCCACTTCGGGCACGTGTTCAGCGAGGACGCAGCGAAGCTGTGGGGCTGGGATCTCGCCCAATCCCGCTACCCGGACATCGGCGTCCTGCGCAGCACGTCCGAAGGCGAGCCCGAGCCGCCCTCGTTCTTCCTCGAGGCGCTGGAGGCCTACGGCATCGAGAGATCACGGATCGTGTGCATCTCCGGCCCGGTGCGGGTCGAGCGACTCGTGACCGCATCGCCGCTCTCCCACAACCGCTCCGTCGTCTACGCAAGCGAGCTGTTGATCGAGACGTGGGATCGGCTGCGCGAAGGACTTCGGTCGCGCAGCGGGCGGCGCGCCGAGAAGCTGTTCGTCACCCGGCCGGAGGGACGACGCTCGTGCGTGAACGGCGATCGCCTCGAAGCCATGTTCACCGAGCACGGCTTCGAGCTCGTCCAGCCGGAGCTGCTCCCACTCGCCGAGCAGGCGGAGTGCTTCGCCTCTGCACGCGTCATCGCCGGGTACGGCGGTTCGGCCATGCTCAACATGCTCCACGCCGAGCATCCCGGGCCGCGCATCGTCATCGCCGCCGACACCTATCCGGCTCGCAACGAGTACCTGATCGCTGCGCTCAAGGGGGACGACTTCCACTACTTCACGTGTCCGGCCCGGCCGTCGCACTCTCCGCTGGCCATGCACAGCGACTTCGAGTTCGACTTCGAGCGCGATGGCGACGCCCTGGAGCAGCTGCTCGCCCGGGTCTGACCGGCCGATCGCCGACCTAGGCGGCGCGCTCGACGCGAGCTGCGGGGTCTTGGCCGAAGTACGCGGCGAGGACGCCGTACAGCTCGGGCTTCTCGTCGCGGAGCCGGACCGGGCGGGTGAAGAACGTCTCCGTCGCCACGGCGAAGAACTCGCCCGGGTTGGTGCCCGCGTACGGGCGAAGGAGCCGGCCGGCCTCGCCGGCTTTGATCAGCTCGTACTCGGCCGTGCACACCTCGATCCAGCGATCCCGCTGGCGGTCGTCGGTCGGTGGCGTGCCGTCGACGATTCCGTCGAGCATGTCGAGCTTGTGGGCCAGCTCGTGCAGCACGACGTCGCGGCCGAGGCGCACGTTGGCCGCCTCGCGACGGAACGCGCTCCAGCTGATCATCAGCGGCCCGTCGCGGTGGTGCGCCTGGCCGTCGACCGGCGCCGGCGAACCATCCACGAGCCCTTCGACGCGACCCCAGTTGGGGATCGGTGCCCGACGTCGCATCGCACCGGCGCGCACCACGATCGTGCCGACCTCGGTGAACGGGTCACCGTCGAGGCCAAGGGCGAGCAGCGCGCCGTGGCCGGCGATCAGCACCCGTCGCTCGTCGGTCAGCTCGAATCCCCGAGCCGCCTCCCATCGCTTGTGGACAAGCAACCGCTCGGCGATCTCCCCGAGCCGCTCCCGCTCACCGTCGTCGAGCAACCCCCACTGCCCCGACCCGCCAGCGAGAACCTTCCGCCAGTGGGCAGGGAGCCCGGTGCGGTGCGCCCGTCGCATCGGGCCCATTCAACCGCCCGCACCGTCTGTGTCACCGCAAACGTCATCGACACGCACTTGCGGTGACACAGACGAAGGTGCGCCCGTCTGTGTCACCGAAGATGTCATCGACACGCACTTGCGGTGACACAGACGGGACCGGGCCGGCCGGCCCGAGCGGTCTACGCGCTGTGCGCGTCGGCGACGTCGAGCGCCTCGTCGATGATCTCCAGGCCGGCGCGCACGTCGTCGTCGCTGATCGTCAGCGGTGGCACCACGTGGAGCCGGTTGAAGTGGGTGAACGGCCACAGCCCGCGCAGCTTGCACGCCGCGGCCAGCTCGGCCATCGGCATCGCGTCGGCGCCGGCGGCGTTGTAGGGCACGAGCGGCTCCCTCGTCCGACCGTCGCGCACGAGCTCGAGCGCCCAGAACACACCCAGCCCTCGCACCTCGCCGACGCTCGGGTGGCGTTCGGCGATCTCGGCGAGCCCCGGGCCGATGATGTCGTCGCCGAGGTGCCGGGCGTGCTCGATGATGCCCTCCTCCTGGAAGATCTCGATGCTGGCGACCGCCGACGCGCACGCCAGCGGGTGGCCGGAGTAGGTGAGACCGCCGGGGTAGGGACGTGTGGCGAACGTGTCGGCGATGGCCTTGCTGATCACCACGCCGCCCAGTGGCACGTAGCCGGAGTTGACCCCCTTGGCGAAGCAGATCAGGTCCGGTGTCACGCCCCAGTGGTCGACGGCGAACCACTCGCCGCAGCGGCCGAACCCGGACATCACCTCGTCGGCGATCATCACGATCCCGTGGCGATCGCACCGCTCGCGCACGCCCCGCAGGTAGCCGTCGGGCGGCACGAGGATGCCGTTCGTGCCGACGACGGGTTCGAGCACGATCGCCGCGACGGTGTGGGACCCCTCGACCATCAGCACGTCGTCGAAGTGCGCCAGCGCACGCTCGCACTCCTCTACGTCGTCGCTGGCGTGGAACGCCGATCGGTAGGTGTACGGGCCCCAGAACTTGACGACGCCGGGCATCCCCGGCTCGCTGCCCCACCGGCGCGGGTCGCCGGTCATCGTGATCGCGCCCGCCGTCGACCCGTGGTAGCTGCGGTAGGCGGTGAGCACCTTCATCCGCCCCGTGTGGATGCGGGCCATGCGGATCGCGTTCTCGGTGGCTTCCGCACCACCGTTGGTGAAGAAGACCATGTCGAGGTCACCGGGGGCCAGTTCGGCGATCAGGCGCGCTGCCTCGCTGCGTGCGGCGTTGGC
>Ga0136617_10000776_pt1 | contig 27625 bp, 28 predicted proteins | sample AntDrymUQ3222106_2_FD_129672 | JGI IMG/M metagenome (GOLD analysis project Ga0136617, IMG submission 129672) | Polar desert sand microbial communities from Dry Valleys, Antarctica - metaG UQ322 (21.06) | ecosystem: Environmental > Terrestrial > Soil > Desert | place: Antarctica: Dry Valley...
ACCTAGCGCAGCTTGATGCGCTGGAACTGCAGCTGGTAGGTCGCGTTCAGCGCGCCCGCGGCGTCGCTGCCGATGGCGATCGCGACATAGAAGCTGCGTGCGGAGCGGCCCCGGTTCGTGAGCTTCACGCTGTCGGTCTGCTTCGTCGCGTGCTTGGAGCGAGTGATGATCTTCGAGCTGTCGGAGGTCGACCTCGCGCTGGAGCCGAAGACGTAGAGGTCCGGGTTGCCGAAGGACGGGCGCAGGCGGATCCGCGCCTTCGAGCGCTTCGGCAGGCGAATGCGGTAGACGTCGACCGGATCCTCGACGCGGTCGGCGCTGCCGTCGAGCATCCGCTTGTTGAGGCCCTTCCACACGTACGGATCGGGCTTTGCGAACACCGACCCGTTGACGAACGAGATGCCGTCGTTGGGCTCGAGCACGTCACGCGCGGGCGTCGGGGCCGCGAGCGCGGCGGCCATCTGGATGAGCCCGTAGCCGGTCGCCGGGTCATAGCCCGTCGCCGAGACGTCGCGCGCCGAGCGGCGCAGCACGTCGGCGAGCTGGCCGTTGGAGAGGTCGGCGCGCACGGTCGCCAGCCAGGCAGCGGCGCCCGAGACCATCGGCGCCGCGAAGCTCGTCCCGCTGCCGAGCGTCATGCCGTCGACGGCGCCGTCCCCGACGTCGAACGCGTTCGGGATCGCCAGCGGCACGTTCACGCCCGGCGCAGCAACGTCGACCGAGGTGTTCTCGCTGCTGAAGCCCGACGGCTGCAGCGACGGGTCGAGCGCCGCCACCGACAGCACGTGCGGGTACGCCGCGGGGTAGATGACCGGGTTGCCGGCTGCGAACTCGTTGCCTGCCGCCGCGACGACGAGGCTGCCTCTCGCGTAGGCGACCTGGACGGAGCCGAAGAGCGTCGCGCAGTCGTTGGGCGAGCCGAAGCTCAGGTTGATGATCTTCGCGCCCGCGCCCGCCGCCGCGAGGATGCCGTTGGCGGCGTCGGCGCACGTGATCGTCACCGGCAACCCGACGGACAGCACCGGCGCCGATGGGAAGATCCCGACGACGCCGGCGCCGTTGAACGCGGCCGCCGCGGCGGAGGCGACCATCGTGCCATGCGGTCCGAGCACCGGGCCCGGGTTGATCTGGCGCGTGTTCGCGGCGAGGTCGGGGTGCGTGATGTCGACGATGTCGTCGACCACGCCGATCGACACCGCTGCGGGGGCCGGCGGGGTGAGCGACGGATCGACGACGAGGCCGCGCGCGTAGCCGACCGGCGCCGCGTCGAGCGCGCTCGTGCGCAGCAGCGGCGCGTTGGGCTCGGCGTAGCGCAGTGCCGCGACCCTGCGCAGCGCAGCGGCAAACGCCGGCGCGCGCACCGTCGCGACGCGGTAGACGGCGCCCACCCGCAGCTTGCGAGCGCCGAAGCGGCGAGCGATCGCGGCTGCCTGGCGGCTGGCGGCTGGCTCGGCCGCGACGAGCCATGTCGAGGGCTGCGACGACGCCGCCGCGGCGCCCGGGCCGGTCGCCGGCAGGCGCATCGGGCGCTCGTCGTAGGCCAATGCCGGCGTGGCCGCGCCGGCTGCGATGGCCGCCAGCGCGGCACAGAGGGCAACAAGCCTCATCGATCGCAGACTGTATCCACGATCTGCCGGCGGCGATGCGGAACGGCCGATGCGCACAACATTCTGGCGCCAGGGCGCTTGGCCGGGGACACGGCGGCGGGCGGGCTACAACACGAAGCGGCCGTCCTGCATGATCGCCTCGCCGTCGGCCGTCAGCCGGCCGCCGGCGCGCAGGTCGCAGATCAGGTCCCAGTGCAGGGCGGATTCGTTCTTGCCGCCGGTCTCGGGATAGGAACGGCCGAGCGCGAGGTGAACCGTGCCGCCGATCTTCTCGTCGAACAGCGTCGCGCCGATCGCGCGATCGATGCCGAAGTTCGTCCCGATGCCGATCTCGCCGAGGCGGCGCGCGCCGTCGTCCGTCGCGAGCGCACGCTGCAGGTAGTCCTCGCCGCGCTCGGCGGCCGCCGCCACGACGAGCCCGTCGCGGAGCTCGAGCTCGACGCCGGCGACATCGACCCCGGCCGGCGAGGACGGCACGCCGAAGCTCACGCGACCGTTCGCGCTCGCCTCGTGCGGGCCGGTGAAGACCTCGCCGCTGGGCATGTTGCGCTTGCCGTCGGAGTTGACCCAGGTACGCCCCTTGACGGTCAGCGTCACGTCGGTGCCGGGAGCCTCGATGCGCAGCTCGCTGGCGGGCTTCAGGCGCGCGATGAGGCCGTCCTGGAAGGCGCGCAGCTCACCCCACGAGCGCACCGGGTCGGCCTGGTCGAGAAACAGCGCCCGCTGCACGAAGGCCTCGAAGTCGGCGAGGTTCATGCCGGCCTGCTGGGCGCCCGCCTGCGTCGGCCACAGCGTCGAGCACCAGCGCTTGCGCATCGTCTGCTCGCGCAGCGGCTTGCGCGCCCGCGCCGCCCGGGCCAGCCGACCGGGGTCGATCCCGACGAGCGCGCGCGTGTTCTCGGGCGCCTGGATGCCGAGCTGCGCGTGCGCCTTCTTGGCCTCCGAGTACGAAACCTCGGAGAAGAGGTCGAGGTGGCGCTCCTGCGCGTGGCCGTAGAAGGCCGCCGTCGCTCCGGGCAGCTCGACGCGCAACAGCGGCCACGCGTCGCGTTCGAGGATCACGCGCTGGCATTCGAGCAGCAGGGGCGCGGCGAGCGTCGTCGATCGCACGAGCACCTCCTGGCCGGGCTGCACGTCGAGGCAGTAGCCCGCGAGCAGGTCGGCGAAGCGCGCGGGGTCCAGTGGCACCTGTTAGGCCCGCCAGCCCTCGTCGAGCGCGGCGAGCGGCTCGGCGGGGTCGGCATGCAGCAGCGTGGCGAGCGCGCCGACGAGGCGCTCCTGCGGCTCGCGGCGGGCGCCGGCGCCCATGACGCCGATCCGCCACAGCTTGCCCGTCAGCGGTCCGAGGCCGCCGGAGATCTCGATCCCGTGGTCGAGCAGCAGCCCGCGCCGGACCGCCGCCTCGTCGACGCCCGCGGGCGGGCACACCGCGAGCAGCGGGTGCAGCTGCTCGCCGTCGGGCGCGAGGCGCTCGCTGCCGAAGACCGCGAGCGCGCCACGCAGCGCGTGGTGCGCGCGGCGGTGGCGCTCCCAGGTCGTCGGCAGCCACTCCTCGCCGACCGCGATCCGCAGCGCCTCGCGCAGCGCGTAGATCATGTTGATCGGCGCGGTGTGGTGGTACGTGCGCGCGCCCACCATCCCCGGGCTCCAGTAGTCGAGCACGAGCGAGAGGTCGAAGTACCACGAGCGGCCGGGGCGCTCGCGCCGGCGCAGCTTCGCGAGCGCGCGCTCGCCGGCGGTGAACGGCGCGAGGCCGGGCGGGCAGTTCAGGCACTTCTGCGTGCCCGCGAACGCCGCGTCGACGCCGATCTCGTCGAGCCGCAGTGGGTGCCCGCCGAGCGACGTGACGCAGTCGACGAGCAGCAGCGCGTCGTGCTCGCGGCACCAGTCGGCGAGCCCGTCGAGCGGCTGCGCGACGCCGGTCGACGTCTCGCCGTGCACGACGACGATCGCGTGCGTGCGGCCCCCCGCGGCGGCTGCGACGAGCGCTTCCGGCGCGATCGCGCGGCCCCAGTCGGCCGTGACCTGCACGACGTCGGCGCCGGCGCGCCGCAGCTCGTCGGCCATGCGCATGCCGAACAGGCCGTTGACGCCGCATACGACGCGATCGCCGGGATCGACGAAGTTCGCGACGAGCGCCTCCATCCCGGCGCTGCCGGTGCCGGAGATCGGCAGCGTCGCCTGGTTCGTGGTCTGAAAGGCCTCGCGCAGCAGAGCGATCGTCTCGCCCATGATCTGCCCGAAGGCCGGGTCCATGTGGCCGATCGTCGGCTGCGCGAGCGCGGCGAGCACGCGCGACGGCACGGGGCTCGGCCCGGAGCCGAGCAGCAGCCGCTCCGGGATGCCGGTGGCGGCCTCGCGCTCGGTGCTCGTCGTCACGGCGCCTCCATGTCGGGAAAGTGCTCGGCGAGGTGCGCGCGCAGGACGTCGCGGATCCAGCGCTTCTCGTCGGCCGTGGCGATCCGGTAGCGCTGCAGCAGCGCTTTCTGGCCCTCGGTCGGGACGTCGTAGATCGTCCAGCGCTCGACGAGCCGCTCGAAGAGGTACTCCACCGCGCGGTGCCAGGAGTCGTCGGTCGTCTTGCGCTGATCGTGCAGCGTCGAGGCGTACTTGTGCCGCGTGAGCGGCGACATCGAACCCCGCAGCGTCAACACGTTTCCGTCCGCGTCGCGGTAGTCCGTCGTAGGCGCCGAGATGCGTCCCGATCCCCGGTTTCGCTTGCCCATCTGCCCTCCAACCCTAGCGAGATCCTCTGCCAGTGCCCAACGATCGAGCGATGCCGCGCGGTCGTATCGTCCGCTCCATGACCTCCACGAGCAGGCGCCGCGAGCTCGGCCGCGGCGAGCGCATCATCCCCGGCGTCTGGCGCCTGCGCCTGCCGCTTCCGTGGCCCGGTGTCCCGCATTGCAACGCCTGGGCGGTCGCCGCGGGCGACGGCGTCGTGCTGTTCGACTGCGGGCTGCACGAGCCGGGCTCGCTCGCCCAGCTCGAGCGAGCGCTGGCGCAGTGCAACCTGCGCCTCGAGCACGTGCGGCTGCTTGTCTGCACGCATGCGCACTCCGACCACTACGGCCAGGCGGCGAGCATCGTCGACGCCAGCGGCTGCCAGCTGTGGATGCACCCTGACCACGCGCACATGCGCGCGGCGATCGACAACCCCGACGCGGTGCGCGCGCGGCGCTTCGAGGTCGCCCTGCAGAGCGGCGTGCCCGTCGACCCGCTGCGCGCGTGGTCCGACAGCGCGCGCTCGCGCGGCAGCGGGGTCGCGCGGCTCGTCGAGCCCGACCGCGAGCTCGTCGAGGGCGTCGCGGTCGACACCGACCTCGGACCGTGGACGGTCGTCGAGACGCCGGGGCACGCGCCCTCGCACGTCTGCCTGCACCAGCCGCAGCGGCGCCTGCTCATCTCCGGCGACCACCTGCTCGGCCGCGTCTCGCTGTACTTCGACTATGGCTGGACGCCCGATCCGGTCGGCGAGTTCCTCGCCTCGCTCGACAAGGTGCAGGCGCTCGACGCGCGCCTGTGCCTGGCGGGCCACGCGCGCACGTTCACCGACGTCGAAGCGCACATCGAGGCCAACCGCACGCTCGTCGCCGAGCGGCTGGCGACCGTGCGCCGCGCGGTCGCCGAGCACGGCTCGATCACCGCCTACGACATCGTCCCGCTGCTCTACGGCCAGGGCCTGACGCAGCTCACCGCCGGCTGGTGGCTGCCCGAGACGCTCTGCTACCTGCGCCACCTCGAGGTGAACGGCGCGATCACGCGCGCCGGCGAGGATCCCGAGCGCTGGGCGGTGGCGGACTAGGACTCGGGCAGCAGCAGCCCGATGATCCCGAGCAGGCCGCCCGTCTTCAGCCCGAGGCGCAGCGCCGTCGCCTCAAGGACGTTCAGCGAGCCCTCCTCCTGCGCGCGATCGAGGCCGGCGCCGAACGCGTCGACGAGCTGATCCTCCGAGACGCCGCCGGGACGCTTGCCCTCGAGCAGCGTCTGCAAGAGGTCCTCGCGCGACGAGCCGAGCCTGCAGGCGGTGCCGTCGAGCGTGGCGAGCGCCGCGCGCTGCGTGCGCTCGATCCCCGCCGGACGCGCGCGCGGATCGCACGGATCGGCGACCGCACGCGGACCGAATCCGCCGCCGCCGAGCGCCAGGTAGACGGCCGCCAGCAGCGCCGCCGCGGCGGCCGCGGCGGGCACCGCGACGGCGAGGCGCGCCACCGTGCTGCCGTTCGAGGACGGCGACGCGCGCGCGCTGCCGGCGCTGCGCGTCGCCATGAACGCAGCCCCCGCCGCCAGCAGCGCGATCAGCGCGGCCGCGAGGAACGAGCGGCTGAAGGCCTTCGTCGCGCCGCGATCGAGCTCGTCGTCGAGCTGCCCGCGCAGGGTGGCGATCGCGGGCCGGCTGGCCGCATCGGGCTCGAGGCCGCGAAAGGCCGCGTCGAGATCGGGCAGCTCCTGGTCGCCGGCCGCCCTGACCTGCGATTCGAGCCTGCGCGCGAGCTCGATCTTCGTCACGAGCGACAGCGGAGCGTCGAGCACGTGCGACAGTCCTGCCCGCTCGGCGGGCGGCCGGACGCCGTCGAGGTCGGCGGTGAAGACGGGGGTGAGCAGCAGCAGGCCGGCGACGATGCCCGCGTGGCGGGCGCAGACCGTCCACGCCGCCGGGCCTGCGACCGCCGCGGGCGCGGTCGCCGCGTCGTGCGCGCCGGCGTCGCCGACGCTCGCCCCGATCAGCGTGGCGAGCGCGAGGCCGAGGCCGGCGCCGATCGCAAGCTGCGGCGCGAGCGTCCAGTAGGCGTGCGCGCCCGGCATCAGGCCGAGCGCCGCAAGCCCGCCGGCGACGAGCAACGCGCCCGCGATCGCCGGCACGAGCCCGTGCCGCGCCCGCGCCCACTGGCCGGCGAGCAGGGCCGCGATCGGCATGACCGTGACCGTCAGCGCGGCCACCGCGGGCGAGTGGCGCCAGCCCTCGATCAGCAGGATGACGAGCAGGAACAGCGCCGCCGACAGCGCGGCGCTGGCGAGCGCCAGCGCGATGAGCGGCGCGAACGCCGGCCGCTCGCTCGAAAAGGCCGTGTCGGCGCCAGCCGGCGGCGCCGCAATCCCGCGCGAGCCGAGCAGGCCGAGCAGCGCGATCGGCGCCTGCAGCGCGAACATCGCCTGCCACGACAGCCCCTCGGTGAGAAAGCCGCCGAGCGCGGGGCCGACCGCGGCGCCGAGCACGCCCGCGGCGGCCCACAGCAAGACGGCGCGGTCGCGGCCCGCCGCCAGCACGAGCAGCTCGAGCGCGGCCGCGACCGCGACGGCGCCGAACAGGCCCTGCGCCGCCCGTGCGGCGATCAGGATGCCCAGCGACGGCGCCGCGGCGCATGCGACGCAGGCGCCCACGAACAGCAGGATCGAGACCGTGAACGCCCGGTGCGCGCGCCCGCGCGCGAGCCGTGCGCCGCGCAGCGCGGCGACCGCGAGCGCGAGGTTGAACGAGATCAGCACCCACGCGACCGCGTTCACGCTCGAGTCGAAGTCGCGCAGGATCGCCGGCAGGGCGAGCGTGACGACGGAGGAGTCGGCCAGCACCAGGCCGACGGCGAGCGCGAGGAGGAGCTGTTGCAGCCGACCGCCCGGCGGTCCCGTCCCTCCGGCGCCGCGCTCGGGCGCGCCCGCGGCGCCTCCGCCGGCGGGCGACTGCGCCGTCGTCATCCGGGCTCGATGTCCAGGCCTTGGACGAGCACCAGGCGCCCGTCGCGCTCGTAGCGGACGTCGACCGAGTCGTCCTGACGGTACGTGCCCACGCCCCAGGCGCCGAGGAACCAGCGCCAGAAGCCGAGCTTGCCCTCCTTCTTCAGCTCGCGCCCGAAGACGAGCGCGCCGTCGCGCAGTTCGAAGTCGACGCCGGCCTGCTGGTGCACCCCGTTGACGTACACGTCGAAGGGGGCCCGCACGCCGGGCGGGAGATTCACGATCGATTGCTCCGCCACGGCCGCCATTATCGTCGCCGGGGCTGCGCCAGGCCGCAGGGCCGGGAGGATCGGGCGCGAATCTCGACCAGGCGGCGGGAGGGCGCCGGCGGTCGCGCCTGCGCACGAGGTGCCCGCCGTCCTGTAGAAGAACACTCCGGAATATAGATCGATATGCACAACGAGCTCCCCTACCGCATCCGCCGCTCCGATCGCGCCTCGCGCGTCCGCGTCAGCGTGGACCCGACGGGCGGCGTCGAGGTCGTGCTGCCGCGCCGCAGCCCCGCGAGCGCGGCGCCCGCCGCGGTCGCCGAGCTACGGCCCTGGATCGAGCGCCGCCTGCGCGAGTGCAGCGCGGTCCGCGCCGCGATCGCCGCCCGCGGCGCGACGCTGCCCTACCTCGGGACACCGCTTGCGCTCACGCCGCAGGAGGGCCGCACGCGCGTGCACCGCCGCGGCGAGCAGCTGCTCGTGCCCGGCGACCCCGAGCGCGCGACCGCCGCGATCGAGCGCTGGTATCGCCGTGCGGCCGCCAAGGAGATCGCCCCGCGCCTCGACGCGGCGGCGCAGGCGCTCGGCACGACCTACACGACGCTGTCGATCCGCGGACAGCGCACGCGCTGGGGCTCGTGCTCGGCGCGCGGCGCGATGAGCTTCAACTGGCGCCTGCTGCTGGCCCCCGAGCCGGTGCTCGACTACGTCGTCTGGCACGAGGCCTGCCACCTGCGCGTGATGGACCACTCGCCGAGGTTCTGGGCACTCGTGCGCCGGCACTGCCCGGATTACGAGGAGCACCGGCGCTGGCTGAGGCTCCAGGGGTCTACATTGGTGCTCTAGTGCTTCCTAGGGAGGGGAGAGGGCCGGTCATCGGAGCCGCCGCGGTGCTTGCGGCGATCATCGTGCTCGTGCTCGTGCTGGTGCTGACCGGCGGCAGCGGCTACAGCGTCAAGGCCGACTTCGTGTCGGCGAGCCAGGTCGTCAAGGGCAACGCGGTGAAGGTCGCCGGCACGTCCGTCGGATCGGTCGGCGACATCGTCCTGACCGACGACGGCAAGGCGCGCATCACGCTGAACATCGACGCCGACGGCTATCACCCGCTGCGCCGCGGGACGCGGGCGATCATCCGCCAGGCCTCGCTGTCGGGCGTCGCCAACCGCTACGTCGACCTGCAGCTCGGCGGCGCCGACGGCGCCGACATTCCCGACGGCGGAAGGCTGGCGACCGAGCACACCTCGGCGGCCGTCGACCTCGACCAGATCTTCGACACGTTCGACCCCGCGGCGCGCAAGGGCGTGCGCAAGAGCGTCGCCTTTTTGCGCGACTTCCAGGCCGGCAACGAGGAGGAGGCCAACGCCGCCCTGCGCTACCTCAACCCGGCGCTCTCGTCGTCGTCCCGGCTGTTCGCGGAGCTGGACCGCAACACCCCCGATTTTCAGCGCTTCATCGTCGAGACCTCGCGCCTCGTGACGGACATCTCCGCGCGCGACGGGGTGCTCGCGGACCTCACCCGCAACCTCGCCACGACGACCTCCGCGCTGACCTCCAACGGCGAGGCGCTCGGCGAGTCCGTCGGCCTGCTGCCGGACGTCATGCGTAAGGCGAACACGACGTTCGTGAACCTGCGCTTGGCGCTCGACGATCTCGACCCGCTCGTCGACGACGCCAAGCCGGTCGTGCACGACAAGCTCATCCCGCTGCTCGGCGAGCTGCGCCCGTTCGCGCGTGACGCGCGGCCGGCGACTCGCGAGCTGTCGCAGACCGTCCGCCGTCCGGGCGCCGACGACGACCTCGTCGAGCTCCTGCGCCGCCAGCCCGCGCTGGACCGGATCGCCAACCAGACCGCCGACCACAACGGCGCCGACCGGCCCGGTGCGTTCCCGACGACGATCAAGGCCTTCGAGGGCGCGACGAAGCAGATCGCGTTCCTGCGCCCCTACGCCCCGGACCTCGTCGGCTGGTTCGACGACTTCTCGACGAGCGGCGCCTACGACGCGATGGGCAACTTCTCGCGCGTCGGGCTGCAGCTCAACGGCTTCACGCTCGGGCCGCTGCTCAACGCGCTGCCGATCCCCGCGAGCCTGCGCAACCTCGTGCTCAGCGCGGGCACGAAGCCGTTGCGCAACAACCGCTGCCCCGGCTCGATCGAGCGCCGCGCGCCCGACGGCTCGAATCCGTACAAGCCGTCGCCGGACTTCAACTGCGACGCGTCCCAGGTGCCGATCGGGCCATGAAGCGGCCCCTGCTCATCGCCGTGCTGGTACTGGCGATCGCGGGCACCGCGACGCTCGCGGTCTCCTCGGCCGGCGCGGCGGACGACGAGCGCTACACGGTCGTGCTCGACAACGCGTTCGGCCTCACCGAGGGCTCGGACCTGCGCTCCAAGGGCGTGACGATCGGCAAGATCGAGAAGCTCGACGTCCAGCGCTCGACGGCGCGCGCGCTTGCGACGATCGTCGTCACGCTGCCGAGCTTCGCCCGCTTCCACGAGGACGTCTTCTGCGAGGTCAAGCCGCAGTCGCTCATCGGCGAGTACTACCTCGACTGCGACCCCGGCAGGAAGCAGGGCCCCGCGCCGCGCACGATCCCGGTCACGCAGACCGGCGGGACGATCCCGCCCGACCTCGTGCTCGACATCCTGCGCCGCCCCGCTCGCGAGCGCTTCGGGCTCATCCTCACCGAGCTCGGGATCGGCGTCACCGCGCGCGGCGAGGACGTGCAGGCGACGCTGCGCCGCGCGGTGCCGGCGCTGCGCGAGACCGACAAGGTCCTGCGCATCCTCGACGCCAACACGCGGACCTTACGCCAGCTCACGCGCGACGCCGACACCGTCCTCGCCGGCCTGGCTCGCAACCGGCGCAACGTCGGGCGCTTCGTGCACGAGGCGGCCGACACGACGCAGGCCTCCGCGAGCCGCGCGGGCGCATTGCAGGCGACCGTCGGCAAGCTGCCGCGCTTCCTGCGCGAGCTGCGCCCGACGCTCGCCGACCTCGGCACGACCGCGCGGCTGCAGACGCCGGCGCTGGACGACCTGCGCCGCGCCGCGCCCGACCTGACCGAGTTCCTGCAGCGGTTGGGCCCGTTCGCGGACTCCGCACGGCCGGCGGTGCGCGGCCTGGGCCGCGCCTCGAAGACCGGCATCACGGCCGTCAGCGAAGCGCGCTCGACGGTCAAGCAGCTGCGCGCGCTGGGCTCCGCGAGCACGGAGCCGATGCGCAACCTGCGCTTCGTGCTCGAGGACATCAACGACCGCGGCCGCGCCGTCGAGCCCAACCGGCTCAGCCCGACCGGTGGCGGCTTCACCGGCCTCGAGGCGCTGCTGCAGTACTTCTTCGCCCAGTCGCAGGCGATCAACATCTACGACTCCAGGGGCTTCATGCTGAAGCTCAGCCTGCTGCTCAACGAGTGCTCGCAGTACACGAACGCGTCGACCGCGGTGACCGACGCCGCGCGCACCGCGCGCTGCAAGCAATGGCTTGGGCCCAACCAGCCCGGGATCAACGCCGGCGCGGTGTCGCGGACGACGCCGAGGAAGCCCAGGAGCGCGCCCGAGAAGACCCCCGACGCCCCCGCTGTCGCGCCGCCCGCCGCGCAGGCGCCGCCCGAGCCTGGCGCAACCCCCGCGCCGCCGCCGCCGCCACCACCGCCACCACCGCCGCCCCCGTCGCTGCTGCCCGATGCGAAGCAGCTGCTCGACAAGCTCCTGCCGAAGGTCAAGCTGCCGCCGCTGCTGCCGCAGCGAAGCGCGCGTCCGGCCTCGAGCGAAGACAGCGAGCGCAGCCTCCTCGACTACCTGCTCGGGCCATGACAGCGCGCCATTGCTCGACAACGGCCGGCACGAACTCGAAGGGCCGGGTCTCACGATGAGAGGCCGCCGGCGGTCGTCGGTCGCATCCAACCCCGTCTTCGTCGGGGCGGTCACGACGCTCGTCGTCGTCGTCGCAGTGCTGCTCGCCTACCAGGCAAATCAGGGGCTGCCGTTCGTGCCGACGTTCGAGCTGAAGGTCGACACCCCCGACGCGGCCCGGCTCGTCGTCGGCAACGAGGTCCGGGAGGGCGGCTTCCGCGTCGGCCAGGTGACGAAGATCGAGCCGGTGCCGCACGGACGCGGCGCGCAGCTCACGCTGAAGCTCGACAAGTCCGCCACGCCGTTTGCGCAGGACACGACCGTCCGCATCCGCCCGCGCTCGGCGCTCGGGCTGAAGTACGTCGACCTGCTGCGCGGCAAGTCCGGCAAGGCGCTGCCGGAGGGCGCGGTGATCGCGACGGGCGCGGGCGCCGTCGGCCCCGAGCTCGACGACTTCTTCTCGATCTTCGACGAGCGCACCCGCGCAAACCTCGACGCCAACCTCGACTACTTCGGCACGGCCCTGGCGGGCCGCGGCGCGGCGATCAACCGCACCCTCGGCGCCACGCCGCAGCTGCTCGGCGACCTGCCGCCGGTCATGCGCACGCTCGCCAACCCGGACACGCGCCTCGTGGCGCTGCTCAACGAGACCGGCGACTTCACGCGCGTCCTCGCGCCGCTGTCGAACACGCTCGCGCGCGGCTTCACCGGCATGGCCGGTACCTTCGAGGCGCTGTCGCGCGATCCGCAGGCGCTGCGCGACACGATCGCGCGCTCGCCGGCAACGCTCGACGAGGGGATTCGCTCGCTGCCCGACACGCGCCCGCTGCTGCACCGCCTGGCGGCCGTCTCCGACGAGGTCCGGGGCACGTCGCGCGAGCTGCGCGCCAGCCTGCCCGCCGTCAACAGCGCGCTCGCCGCCGGCACGCCGGTGCTCAAGCGCCTGCCGGCGTTCACGGACGACCTCGAGGGCTCGCTGCGCGCGCTGCGCGATCTCGCGAAGTCGCCGACGACGGACATCACGCTCGGCGGCCTGACGGACACGATGAGGACGCTGAACCCGACGCTGCGGTGGCTCGGCCCGCACGTGACGGTCTGCAACTACTTCACCTACTTCTGGACGTTCCTCGCCGACCACCTCTCCGACGAGGACGCGACCGGCACCGTCCAGCGCATCCAGGTCAAGCTGGCGCCGCTCACACAGGAGAACTCGATGATGAGGTTCGGCGCGACCGATCCGGCCAACGGCGGCCACAGCGATCCGGTGCAGAAGGCGCTCTTCGGCGACCCCGTCAACTTCCACGGCCAGGAGTACGGCGCGGCGGTCGACTCGGGCGGCGACGCCGACTGCGAGTCCGGCCAGCGCGGCTATCTCCAGCGCCTGGCGAGCGGCTACCCGAGCAACCTCGACATCGTCCTGGATCCGCGCACGCCCGGCGCCCAGGGGCCGACGTTCAAGGGCCGCGCGCGCGTGCCCGAGGGCCAGACGTTCTCCGCCGAGCCGACCGGCACCGCGCCGAGCGTGGCGGGGCCGTGATGCGCGACCGCGGACCGAGCGCGTTCGCCGTCGGCGTCGCCGTGATCGTCCTCGCGATCGTCGCGACGTACCTCGGCTTCACGAAGGACGTCCCGTTCATCAACGACCCGTACGTGATCAAGGCCGCGTTCCGCGACACGAGCGCCATCAACAACGGCTCGCCGGTGCGGATCGCGGGCGTCGACGTCGGCAAGGTGAAGAACGTCGCGCCGACGCGCCCAGGCGCGCGGTCGGCGACGGTCACGCTCGCGATCACCGGCAAGGGCCTGCCGATCTACGACGACGCCACAGCGAAGATCCGCCCGCGGATCTTCCTCGAGGGCAACTTCTTCGTCGAGGTCGCGCCCGGGACCGCGCGGGCGGGCGAGATGGACGACGGCGCGACGATCCCCGCCGAGCGGACCGCGAGCGCGGTCCAGTTCGACCAGGTCCTGGCCGCGCTGAAGAGCGACACGCGCAACAACCTGCGCGAGGTCTTCACCGAGGTCGGCAAGGCGCAGGACGCGGGCGGCGCCAAAGCCTTCAGCGCGTCGCTGCGCGACCAGCCCAACGCGTACAAGTTCGTCGCCATCGTCTCCGAGGCGCTGCTCGGCAAGCGCTCGGGCGACCTCGGCGCCCTCGTTCGCGACGGTGGCGTCACGGCGCAGGCGATCAACGACCCCGGCAGGCTGCGCTCGCTCGTCGTCGACTTCAACACGACTGCGGCCGCCTTCGCCGGCCGCGAGCGCGCGCTGACGAGCGCGGTCGGCGAGCTGCCGCGCACGCTGCGCGCAACGGCGCCGGCGCTCGACGCGCTGAACGGCGCCTTCCCCGACGTGCGCCGCTTCGCCCGCGGCGCACGGCCGGGCGTGCGCTCGCTCGGGCCGACCGTCGACGCGACGCTGCCGCTCGTCAAGCAGCTGCGCGGGCTCGTGCAGGAGCGCGAGCTCGGCACGCTCGCGCGCAACCTGCGCAGCGCGACACCGCCGCTCGCCCAGATCTCGAACAGCGCTCGCTCCGTGCTCGGAGAGCTGCGGGCACTGGCGAGCTGTACGACGAACGTGCTCGTCCCGTTCGGGGACTCCAAGATCGTCGACGAAGCGTTCCCGACGCACGGCCCCGTCTATCAGGACCTCGCGAAGTTCCTCCCCGGCCTCGTCGGCGAGAGCCGCTCCTCCGACGCCAATGCCCAGTACTTCAAGGTCCTCGGCACCGGCGGCGCCGAGACGCTGAACATCGGCAACGGGCTGTTCGGCACGGTCGTCGAGCCGCTCGTCGGCAACAACCCGCCGCCGATCCGCACGCGCCCGCCGCTGAAGCCGGACGTCCCGTGCGAGACGCAGGAGCCGCCGGACCTGCGCTCGATCCCCAAGGGCCCGCCGCCGAGCGTCGACACGAGCGGCGCCGCGTCGCGGACCCGCGAGACGAAGGCGCAGGCCGCCGCCGTCGCGGTCCTGCGCGCCGAGCTGAAGGCCAGGGGCTCGGACATCAAGGTGCTCGACCGCGCGATCACCGTCGACGAGATCCGCCGGATCGCCTCGCGCAACGGCCTCACCAAGCAGCTCGCCGGCGCACTGAGGAAGCTGGGCAGATGAGCCGCGCCATCCGCAGGAACATCGGACCGTTCAGCGCGATCATCGCGCTGATCGCGATCGCGGCGGTCGTCGGCGGCTACATCCTCAACGAGCAGCGCTTGCGCTTCCCGTTCGTCGAGGACAAGCCGATGCGGATCAACGTGGAGCTCGACACGGCGCAGGCCGTCACGCCCGGCCAGGGCCAGACCGTCCAGGTCGCGGGGGTGCAGATCGGCGACATCGGCGATGTGAAGCTCAAGGACGGGCGCGCGCTCGTCGGCCTGGACATCGAGAAGCGCTTCGAGGACCTCATCCATCCCGACGCGACCGCGTTGCTGCGCCCGCGCACGGGCCTGAAGGACATGTACATCCAGGTCTTCCCGGGCAAGCAGGGCGCACCGGTGAAGGCGGGCTTCACGATCCCCATCAAGAGCTCGCTGACCGACGTCGACCTCGACGAGATCCTGTCCGAGCTCGACGCACGCACGCGCGACTACCTCACGCTGCTGGCCAACGGCGCCGGCGAGGGCCTGCGCGGCAAGGGCACCACCCTCGCGCGCGTGCTCAAGCGCTACGGGCCGACCGTGCGCGACCTCGGCCACGTGAACCGCGAGGTCGCTAGGGAGCGCGTCGCGCTGCGGCGGCTCGTCACGTCGCTCTCGCAGGTCAACGGCGAGCTCGCCAAGCGCCCGCAGGACCTCGCCCGGCTCGTCGCGGGCGCAGCGGGCACGCTGCGCGCGTTCGCCGGCGAGGACGCGAACCTGCGCGAGACCGTCGGCGAGCTCGCGCCGACGCTGCAGCAGGCGACGACGACGCTGGCCGCGGTCGCGCCGTTCGCCAAGGAGCTCGGGCCGGCGACGCGCGCGCTGCTGCCAGCCGTTCGCGAGCTCGAGACGGTCAACGCCGCCGTCAGCCCGTTCGCGCGTGAGGCGACGCCGATCGTCCGCCGCCAGGTCCGCCCGTTCGTGCGCAAGGCCGTCCCGCTCGTGAAGGACCTCGCGCCCGCCGCGCGCGGCCTGGGCCGCACGTTCCCCGAGCTTGACCGCAACGCGAAGGTGCTCAACGACTTCGTGAACATGCTCGGCCACAACCAGGCCGGCCGCGAGGCGCCCGGCAAGGCCGGCCGCGACGAGGGCTACCTGTTCCAGCTCGGCTGGCTCAGCCACCAGACGACGAACCTGCAGAGCATCGACGACGCGAACGGACCGATGCGGCCGATCTTCGTGACGGGGACGTGCTCGACGCTGACGAGCCTCGTCAACGACCTGCCGCAGGCCGAGTTCGCGCTCGGGCTCTCCCCCCTGCTGGCGACGGTCTGCAAGAACCCGACGACGCGCTCGCTGAGCGTGAAGCGCTCGTTGCGCGCCAACGGAGGCGGCGGATGACAGCGCGACTGCGCGCCGTCGCTCGTCGGCGAGGGGATGGCACGGATCATCGCGTGTCCTCGCCACGTCATTGCGCGCCCGGCGTCACCGGCTCGGACGATCGGGGGCGCTCGCGATGAACACCGAAGGGCCGACCCTCGGCCGGCTGCTCGTCATCTCCGGCTTCGCGCTGACGTGCTTCTGCCTGCTGCTGTTCCTCTGGCTCGCGTTCGGCGGCCCGATCCCGCTCAAGCCGCAGGGCTACCGCGTGCAGGTCGCGTTCACCGACGCGGCGACCCTCGCCGACCAGGCCGACGTGCGCGCCGCGGGCGTGCGGATCGGCAAGGTCGTCGAGAAGGAGCTCGCGCCGGAGGGCAACAAGATGCTCGCGACGATCGAGCTCGAGAGCAGGTACGCGCCGATGAAGTCCGACGCGCACGCGATCCTGCGCCAGAAGACGCTGCTCGGCGAGACGTACGTCGAGGTGACGACGGGCAGCCGCGGCGCGGCGAACATCAAGGAGGGCGCGCGCCTGCCCGACGGCCAGGTCGCGCGGGCGGTCGAGTTCGACGAGCTGTTCTCGACGTTCGACAAGCCCACGCGCAAGGCCTTCCAGGAGTGGACGGCGAGCATCGCCAAGGCGGGCGCCGGCCGCGGGCGCGACCTCAGCGACGCGCTCGGCAACCTGCCGGTCTTCGCCGAGAACGCGCAAGGCGTCGTCGAGGTGCTCGACGACCGCCGCGCCGCGCTGCGCGACCTCGTCGAGAACACGGGCAAGACGTTCGCCGAGATCACGGCCGACGAGGGTGCGCTGACGCAGCTCACGCAGCGCAACACCGAGCTCTTCGACGAGCTGTCGCGGCGCCGCGACGACCTCGCCGCCTCGATCCGCATCTTCCCGACGTTCCTCGACGAGACGAAGCTCACGCTCGCGCGGCTGCGGACGTTCTCGGTCGACACCGAGCCGCTGATCTCCGACCTCGAGCCGGTGCTCGACGACCTACAGCCGACGCTCGTCTCGCTGCGGCGTCTCTCGCCGGACCTCGAGAACCTCTTCGACAACGTCGACCCGCTCATCACCGCCGGCGACAAGGGGCTGCCCGCGCTGTCGCGCATCCTGCGCGGCCTGGACCCGACGCTCGCCGCGACCGGCCCGTTCCTGCAACAGCTCAACCCGCTGCTGCGCTTCCTGGAGTACAACCAGGCGAAGGTGTCGGACTTCCTCAACATCGGACCTTCCGCGCTCGGCGGCATCCGCTCGGCGCCGGCCGGCAGCAAGAGCAACGGCCACGTCCTGCCGCAGATCATCATGCTCGGCGGCGAGTCGTTCCCCGCCCTCGTGCGCGGGACGGCCAACCGCGGCAACGCGTACCTCGCGCCGAACTCGCACCGCGAGCCGGGCACGCAAGTGCTGCCGAGCTTCGACTGCAACCGCTCGGGCGAGAAGCCGCCGACGAACACGCCCGGCTGCAAGGTGCAGGGGCCGGTCCCGTTCGAGGGCTCCAGCCAGCGCTATCCGAACGTCGAGCCGGCGCAGAGCGGCGGCCGGCTGCAATCCGGCGGCGGCTGAGCGGGCGCGTGGCACGGGTCGGCGTCGTCGGCCACGTCGAGTGGGTGCAGTTCGCGGTCGTCGGGCGAGTGCCCGTGTCCGGCGAGATCGTCCATGCCGGCGAGACGTTCGCCGAGCCCGCGGGAGGCGGCGCGGTGGCGGCCGTGCAGCTGCGCAAGCTCGCGGGCTCGGCGCTCTTCCTGACGGCGCTCGGCAGCGACGATGCCGCGGCGCACGTCACACGCCGACTCGCCGAGCTCGGCGTCGAGCTGCACGCCGGCGCGCGCAGCGAGCCGCAACGGCGTACGTTCACGTACCTCGACGACGCCGGCGAGCGCACGATCACGGTGCTCGGCGAGCGGATCGTGCCGTGGCTGGCCGACCCGCTGCCGTGGGACGCCCTCGCCACGCTGGACGCGATCTACCTCACGGGCGGCGACTGCGGTGCGGTGCGCGCGGCGCGCGGCGCGCGCGTGCTCGTCGCGACGCCGCGCGCATTGCAGGCGCTCGCCGCGGCGAGCGTGCGGCTCGACGTGCTCGTGCGCAGCGCGACCGACCCGGGCGAGGCGTACAAGCCGGGCATGCTCGACCCCGCGCCGCGCTTCGTCGTGAGCACCCGCGGCGCGCAGGGCGGCTCGTGGACGGGCGAGACGTCGGGCTCCTGGAAGGCGACGCCGCTGCCCGGCCCGCCGGTCGACGCCTACGGCTGCGGCGACTCGTTTGCTGCCGCGCTCACGTTCGGGCTCGGCGCGGGGATGCAGATGCCAGAGGCGATCGACCTCGCCGCCCGCTGCGGGGCCGCCTGCCTGTGCGGACGCGGGCCGTACGCGGGCCAGCTCGAGCTCGGCTGAGGCGGTCCGCTCAGATGCCGAGCTGGTGATGGACGCGCGGCGGCTTGGCCTCGTCCCAGCGCTCGAACCAGCACGCGCCCTCGCGGATCGAGAGGAACACGTCGGGCTCGAGGTCGAGCGCCGCGACGAAGTCGGCCCGAGCCTGCGCCGGATCCTCGCTCTGCGACGCCTCGAGCGCGACACCGCGGCCGGGGTTCTCGACCGACGCGATGAGCATGTAGCGCGAGCGCCCGTCGTAGGCGAGGCCGACGTACGACATGGTTCCCAGCCCCTCCTCCTGGCCCGTGGTCCACGTCCAGGCGAACTGCGCCGTCAGATCCTCGGCACTGCGATCGATGACCGCGACGTAGTCCATGACCATCGGCGTCCACTCGTCCGCCGTCTGCTGAATCAGGCGCGCCGAGCTCATGCTCATGCCCCCAGCGCCCGCCGCAGCGCGTCGAACGCGCTCTCGCCACGCTCACGCTCGATGAGCTGGCGGCGCAGCTTGCCGCGGTAGACCGCGATCGAGCCGTCACCGTGGACGTCGGCGCCCGCGCGGACGCGCGGGTTGATTCGCGACGGACCCGAGAACTCGCCCCGCGCGGCGACCTGGTCGGCCGGCTCGTACTCGCGTGCCAGCGCGCGCCGGCTCTCGCGGCGACCGGCGGGGCCAAGCGTCGTGAGCTCGCGCTCGAGCGCATCGATCGCCTCGGCGAGCGAGCGGTGCCGCGCACGCGTGATCTTCGGGCCGACGCGGATCGTGACGGTGTACGCCATCGGCGGGCGATGGTAGCTGCGCGTCGGCGATCGCGGCGCTACGCCGCCGGTCCGCCGGCGGCTGTCCCCGCTGTCACACGGGCCAGGTCTCGCGCCGCCAGCCCATGTCCCAGAACATCCATTCATAGCGCGCCGTGATCGTGAAGCGGGCGGCGCACGCCGCGCGGTCGTCCGGCGAGAGCCGCTCGCCGATCGCGTCGGTCAGATCGAGCACCGCCTGCACGACGGCGCCGAACTCGTCGCCGCCGTACGTGTCGATCCAGCGCGCGTACAGCGGATCGGGCGAGCCGCGCCCGAGCAGCTCACGGCCGACTTCGCGATAGATCCAGTAGCACGGCAGCACCGCGCCGAGCGCCTCGGCGAACGAGCCGCCGTACGCGCTCGACAGCAGGTAGCTGCAGTAGGCGAGGTTCGTCGGCGCCATCGGCGTCGCCGCGACGGCGGCCTCGCTCAGGCCCATGTCGGCGAAGAACGACTCGTGCAGCTCGCGCTCGACCGCGATCGCGCCCGCCGCGTGCTCGGCGAACATCTGGATCGTCGTCTCATCGGGCGCGCGCGCCGAGCAGACACTCAGCGCGCGGGCGTAGTCGCGCAGGTAGTGCGCATCCTGGACGACGTAGAAGGCAAACGACTCGCGCGCGAGCTCACCCGTGCAGAGCCCGTCGACGAACGGGTGCTCGAGGATCCGGGCGTACACGCCCTCGATCCCCGACCAGAGCTGTTGGCTGAACGCCGGCCCGCTCAGCGCTGATCGATCGGGACGTAGTCGCGCGAGCGCTCGCCAGTGTAGATCTGGCGCGGGCGCGAGATCTTCTGCTCGGAGTCCTCGACCATCTCGCGCCACTGCGCGATCCAGCCGCTCGTGCGCCCGATCGCGAACATCACCGGGAACATCGCCACCGGCAGTCCGAGCGCCTCGTAGATGAGCCCCGAGTAGAAGTCGACGTTCGGATAGAGCTTGCGCTCGATGAAGTAGTCGTCCTCGAGCGCGATCTGCTCGAGCTCGAGCGCGATGTCGAGCAGCGGGTTGCGGCCCGTGACCGCGAAGACGTCCTCGGCAGCCTTCTTGATGATCCGCGCGCGCGGGTCGTAGTTCTTGTAGACACGGTGGCCAAAGCCCATCAGGCGCTGCTTGCCGTCCTTCACGCCCTTCACGAAGTCGGGGATGTTGTCGCGGTGCTTGATGCGCCGCAGCATCCGCAGCACGGACTCGTTGGCACCGCCGTGCAGCGGCCCGTAGAGCGCCGCGATGCCGGCCGCGACGGCCGAGTACGGGTCCGGCTTGGCCGAGCCGACGGAGCGCACCGCGCTCGTCGAGCAGTTCTGCTCGTGGTCGGCGTGCAGGATGAACAGGACGTCGAGCGCGCGTTCGAGCCGCGGATCGGGCTCGTACTTCAGCTCGGTCATCTTGTACATCATGTTCAGGAAGTTGCCTGAGTAGCCGAGGTCGTTGTCGGGATAGACGTAGGGCTGGCCCTGCGCGTGGCGGTAGGCGAACGCCGCCAGCGTCGGCATCTTCGAGATCAGCCGGATCGTCTGGATGTGGCGGTTCTCCGGGTCGTCGATGTCGGTCGCCTCCGGGTAGAAGGTCGACAGTGCGCCCGTGGCGCTGAGCAGCATCCCCATCGGGTGCGCGTCATGGCGGAAGCCGCCCAGGAACTCCTTGATGTTCTCGTGGACGAACGTGTGGATCGTGATCTGGTGCTGCCACTCCGCCAGCTGAGCGGTCGTGGGCAGCTCGCCGTGGACGAGCAGGTAGGCGACCTCGAGATAGGTCGACTTCTCGGCCAGCTGCTCGATCGGGTAGCCGCGGTACTCCAGGACGCCGTTCGTGCCGTCGAGGTACGTGACGGAGGACCGGCAGGCGGCCGTGTTCATGAATGCCGGGTCGTACGTCATGAGGCCGAAGTCGTCCTCGTTGACGCGGATCGCGCGGAAGTCCAGGGCGCGGACCGTCCCGTCGACGATCGGAATCTCGTACGTCCGACCGGTGCGATTGTCGGTGATGCTCAGCGTGTCCTCGCCGCCCGCTCCGTCCGCCCCGTTGGTCTCGGGACGGCTGGCGGTGCTGATCGGTGTGTCGTGCTTTTTGCTCACAAATCTCAATTATGCACCCCGGGAGGGCAATCTAAGCCTGACCGGAATGTGAAAATCCTGCTACGTGAGATTCATTCGCGTTTCCAGCCACCGCCGAGGAAGCGGCTGATCCGCCCGCCCCGCACGTTGGCGCGGAACGTCTTGGCCCCCGCGGAGTCGCGTTCGGGCAGCGCGGCGGCGTGTTCTGCGTCGAGCGTCAGCGTCACACGGCGCTCGGCGATGCGCGCCACCTCGGGCGCGTCGACGAAGCGCTGGCCGGCCGGCGTGTCGAGCACGAGGCCGTCGAAGATGTGCTCGGCCTGGTTCTCGAGGACCTCGCGGACGGTCCCGACCTCGCCACCGTCGCGGTCGACCACGGGCGTGCCGCGCTCGAGCACCTTGTAGGAGATCGCGTAGCCGTCGTCGTCCGCGTCAGTTGGAGACATAGATGACGCTGATCATGGTTGCTACGACGAGCGTGGCGCTGAGCGCCATGACGCCGCGGGCGGCGCCTGCGTTAGCGGGAAAGTCCGGACGCTTGAAGCCGACGATGCTGATGACGATCGCAAACAAGGCCAGACCACCGCCGACCAGGAAGAACGGCAGCTCGGACCTGTGGTGCTCCGCGCCGGCCTCCGCGCTGTGCTCGGCGGCGGCGGCGAGGATCGTGCTCATCAGGCTCATGGCGGCGCGACCTTATCATCCAGCCGCGCCCGCCCCGCGCGCTGCCGAGGCTGCCGGGCCGCCTTCGTAGCGGCTCTCCGTCGCCTCGACCTGACCGTGGTAGTGGCTGCCGAGGTCGGGGTGGCCGTACGGGCGCAGCGCGGGGGCGTCGAGCGTCATGAACGACAGCTGCGCGATCGGCTTGCCGGCCCACAGCTTGATCGGCACGCGCGTGAGGTTCGTGATCTCGAGCGTGAGCGTCCCCTTCCAGCCGGGATCGACGAAGCCCGCGGTCGCGTGGACGATGAGCCCGAGGCGGCCAAGCGAGCTCTTTCCCTCGATCCGCGCCACGACGTCGTCGGGCAACTCGACCCATTCCAGCGTGCGCCCGAGGCAGAACTCGCCGGGGTGGATGACGAACGGCTCGTCGTCGCTGATCGTGATCTGCTCGGTGAGGTTCTGCGGCGGAGCGGCGAGGTCGATCGCCGCGGTGCGATGGTTGTGAAAGACGCGGAACGTGTTGCCGAGGCGCAGGTCGACGCTCGCCGGCTGCACCATCGCGGCATCCCACGGCCGGACCGTGATCCGCCCTTCCTCGACGAGGCGCAGGATCGTGCCGTCGGAGAGGACGGAGGTCGGCGCGCTCATGGCGCCCTGAGACTAGTGCTTCGTGCTCGACGCTCGTGCTCAGTGCTCGACGCGGCGCGCGCGCGCGACGACGGTCCGCACGCGCGGCGGCGGCGGCACCCGTGGAGCGCCGTGCGGCCCGCGGCGCGGGTTTCGCGGCAGTGCCGGGCGCGGGTGCGGATGGCGCGGACGTGGGTTCAGCGGCCGCTTCGAGCCGCCGTCCTCGTCGGTCGCCGGCTCCGTCTCGGGCGGCGAATGGACCGCCCACCAGACGATGTAGAAGAGGGCGAAGATCGGGATCTTCAAGACGACCATGAGAAAGATGAAGGTCGCGCTCACCCGCTGACCTTACCCCGCAGAGGGCCGCCACGCATCCCGAATTGGGTGCCAACGCGCCATCCGGGCCGTGCCGCGCGCACGTCATGTGATCCGTTCGGCGGGGCGTGTCGCAGTCCACGGCGATGTCTCACACGACAAAGCCCCGCGTGAGCAAGCGCGGCCTCTACCCGATGCTCGCGCTCACGCTCGCAGCCACCGTCGTTCCCGCGGCCGGCGTGGCCGGGGCAGCCGGCGCGAAGACGGTGACCCTGAAGGACATCGCGTTCTCGCCGTCGCGGCTGACCGTCTCCAAGAACACGACGGTGACGTTTTCCTGGAAGGATGACGGAACGCTCCACAACGTCACGAGCGTCGGCAGGAAGCGCTTCAAGACCATCAGCGACAGGACGTCGGGCAAGAGGCCGGTGCGCTTCGGCAAGACCGGCACCTACCAGTACGAGTGCACGCTTCACCCCGGCATGTCCGGGCGCATCACCGTCCGCTGATCACAGACCATCCCAGGAGGATTCTCCCTTGTCACATCTGCTCAACCTCGAAGCTGTCGACGCCGACGGCGCCATCCGCGATGCGGCCGAATCGGCCGGACTGGACCGCGGCGACTTCCTCAAGAAGGGCGCCCTCGCCGGCGGCGGCCTGATCGCCGGCAGCGCGATGTTCGGCACGTTCCTCTCCAGCGCCGAGGCCGCGATCTCCACGACGAAGCGCTCGAAGGCCAACGACGTGAAGATCCTCAACTACGCGCTGACGCTCGAGTTCCTCGAGGCCGAGTTCTACAGGCTGGCCGTCGCCAACCAGGCGTTCGGCACGAGCCCCGCGCTCAAGACGTTCGCCGAGACGGTCGGCAAGCACGAGGCCAAGCACGTCTCGTTCCTCAAGGGCGCGCTGGGGTCGAAGGCGATCAAGTCGCCGAAGTTCGACTTCGCCGACACCGTCACCGACCCGGCGAAGTTCGCCGCCACCTCGCAGGTCCTCGAGGAGACGGGCGTCAGCGCCTACCTCGGCCAGGTCAAGAACGTGTTCGCCCCGGGCACGCTGTCGGCGGCGGGCACGATCGCCACCGTCGAGGCGCGCCACGTCGCCTGGATCCGCTTCATCAACGGCGTCATCCCCGCGCCCGCGAGCTTCGACCGGCCGAAGTCCGAGAAGGCGATCCTCAAGGCCGTCGGCGCCACGGGCTTCATCAAGTAGCCGCGGCGCCTGCGCAGCAACGCTGTGTGGCGGGGCCCTCCGGGGCCCCGCTGTCGTTCTCAGGCCTTCAGGGCGACGGCGGGCGTCTCGAACGACGTGATCCGGCGCAGCTCGTCGACGCGCTCCACGATCTCCGGGCCGGCCAGGCGCGCCACGCGCTCGGTGCCGAACTCCTCGACGTTGTAGGACGCGATCGCAGTGCCGTAGGCCATCGCCAGCTTGAGCACGTCGGTCGTGGTGTCGCCGCCGTGGGCGGCGACGCAGCCGACGAAGCCGCCGGCGAACGAGTCGCCCGCACCGGTCGGATCGGCGACGAAATCGACCGGATAGGCCGGGACCCAGAACGAGTCCTCGGGCGTCACGAGGGCGGCGCCGTACTTGCCGAGCTTGACGACCATCGCCTGCGGGCCGTGCTCCATGATCTTGCGCGCGCCGGTGACGACCTCGCGCTCGCCCGTGAAGAGCTCGACCTCGGAGTCGTTGAGGATCACGCAATCGACCTCGGAGATCGCGGCGACGAGCGCGTCCCTGGCGATGTTGATCCACAGGTCCATTGAGTCCAGCGCGACGAAGGCCGCCCGCTCGCACTGGCGGCGAACGTTGAGCTGCAGCTCGGGCAGGATGTTCGCGAGGAACAGGACGTCTGCGTCCTTGGACTCCTGCGACAGCTTCGGGTCGAAGGTCTCGAAGACGTTCAGGTCGGTCTCGAGCGTGTCCCGCGCGTTCATGTTCTCGTGGTAAAGGCCGCTCCAGAAGAACGTCTTGCCGCCCTCGACGTGCTCGATGTCGTCGGTGTTGACCCCGCGGCCGTGCAGGACGGCATACTCGTCAGCGCCGAAGTCGTCGCCGACCGGGCCCACGACGCGGACGTCGTCGAAGAAGGATGCCGCCAGCGAGAAATGGACGGCGGCGCCCCCGAGCATGCGCTCGCGTCCGCCGTGCGGCGTCTGCACCGCGTCGAACGCGATCGATCCAACGACCGTGACACTCATAGATCCGACCCTATCCATTCGCGCGGCAGATGCGCGCTCAGGCTGCTGCTCGGTCTCGCTGAACCGGAAACTGAGCGCGCGAAGTATCGTGGCCCGGGGAGATGCGCGCGATCCAGATGTCCGAGTACGGCGGGCCCGAGGTGCTTGAGCTGGTCGAGCTGCCGGTGCCCGAGCCGGGCGACGGCGAGATCCTCGTGCGCGTCACGCGCGCCGGCCTGAACTTCGCCGACACCCACCGCCGCACGAACACCTACCTCGCCAAGGACGAGCTGCCGCTCGTGCCCGGCTCCGAGGTCGCGGGCGTGCGCGAGGACACGGGCGAGCGCGTGGTCGCGCTGTGCGGCTCGGGCGGCTACGCGGAGTACGCCGCCGCGCCCGGAGCGCTGACGTTCCCGATCCCCGACGGGGTCGACGACGACACGGCGCTCGCACTCGCGCTGCAGGGGCTGACCGCCTGGCACCTGTATCGGACGTGCGGGCGCGTCGCACCCGGCGAGAGCGTCGTCGTGCACGCCGCCGCGGGCGGAGTCGGCTCGCTCGCGGTGCAGCTCGGCAGGCCGCTCGGCGCGGGCCGCGTCATCGCGACGGCGTCGACGCCGGACAAGCGCGCGCTCGCGCTCGCGCTCGGGGCGGACGCTGCCGTCGACGGGACGGCCGAGGGCCTGAAGGAGCGCCTCCTCGAGGCCAACCTCGGCGCGCCCGTCGACGTCGTCTTCGAGATGGCGGGCGGCGCGGTCTTCGAGCAGTCGCTCGACGCGCTCGCGCCGTTCGGGCGGCTCGTGACCTACGGGATCGCCTCGGGCGAGAACAACACGGTGCGTAGCGGCGACCTCATGCGGCGCTCGCGCGCGGTCGTCGGCTTCTGGTATGCGCACTGCATCGGGCGCCCGGCGATGATCGACGAGGCACTGGCCGACCTCTTCGAGCGCGTGCAGCGTGGCGAGCTGCGCGTCGTGACCGGCCCGGCCTATCCGCTCGCGCAGGCCGCGCAGGCCCAGACGGACATCGCCGAGCGTCGCACGACGGGCAAGGTCACGCTCGATCCGACGGCCTGAACGGACGGATCTTCACGCCGAGTCCAGAAGGCGTCCAGAGCATCGACACGATCATGGGGGCCGGAATCTATGCAGTTCGGGCCCAAACCTATCCATCGCCGCTGTCGGCACGCGGAAATCCTCCCGCGGGCTCGTGTCGCCGTCCATTCGGATCGATAAAGGAGCATGTCGTCACTCCCTCGCAGCAATCGCACCGCCGCCCGTCCGGTTCAAGCCAAGCCCGCCTCGGACGCGCCGCGACGCTGGATGGAATCCGACGACGCGATGGAGCTCTGGTACGAGTACCAGCGCAGCGGCGACCAGCGGCTGCGCGACCGCCTCGTCCTGACCTACGCGCCGCTCGTGAAGTTCATCGTCTACCGCAAGATCGGCGAGCTGCCCGCCAGCTGCGAGGTCGACGACCTCGTCTCCGCCGGCCTCGAGGCGCTCATCAAGTCGCTTGACCGCTACGACCCGGAGAAAGGCGCGACGCTCGAGCAGTTCGCCTGGACACGGATCCACGGCGCCGTCATCGACGAGCTGCGCCGCGGCGACTGGGCCCCGCGCTCGCTACGCCGCTGGGAGCGCGACATGCGCCGCGTGCAGAGCGAGTTTCGCTCGATCCACGGCCGCGCGCCGTCGGACGGCGAGCTCGCCGACGCGATGAGCATGCCGCCCGACGAGCTGCGCGCCCGCCAGCGCGATCTCATCGCCTCCGACGTCACCTCCTTGAACACGCTCGTGCTCGCCCACGACGGCGCGAGCGTCGAGCGGATCGACGTGCTCGCCAGCGACGACGAGTCGACCGATCCGATGCACGAGGCCGCGAAGACCGAGGCCAAGGAGCATTTCCGCCGCGCGTTCGCCGCGCTCGGGCGCCGCGAGCGCGAGGTCGCCGTCCTGCTCTACGTCAAGAACCTCACGCTGCGCGAGATCGGCGACGTGCTCGGCGTCTCCGAGAGCCGCGTGTGCCAGATCCATGGTGAGCTGAAGAAGACGCTCAAGCGGGCGCTGGCGAACGACGCCGAGCTGCTGCGCGAAGTCGCCTAGCGCTCGAAGCATCGCTCGATCGAGGAGCGCAAGCGGCGCTAGTCCGGCTGATTGCAAGACCATGCAGATGGTGGCGCGGCCCGCGGCCCGCGGCGAATGTGGCCGTGGCGGTGGCGGTGGCGCCGATTGCCGGCGTACAGCAGCGATGAAGGCGATGGGTACCGGGGCGTCTGGATGGGCTGCGAGCGTGGCGCGGAAGCGTGCGCATCGAGCACTTCTGCGTCAGCCTCCGTTGGCGAGTGGCTGGCCCGGAGGCCGGGGCGATCTGTTCACGTTGGACCCGTCTCGCGTCGCGCGTCTCGCCAGCGCTGTGACGCCTGTTCGTCGGGGTGCTAGCGGGTGCTAGCAGGGGGCTAGCATTCGCTAGCACCTCCAGCAAAGAGCGTGTATGCGGATGCCCGGCGCGGATCTGGCGTCTTGATCCCAGCCTTCTCGCGCCGCACGCCCGTCACGCGCTCGGAACCATCTCCGTCATCGCCGCTGTTCGCCGGCGCCCGCGCGCCGCCCGCTCACCCCGGGTCGTCGGGGTGCTCGGCCTGCTCGTCGAGCTTCTCGCGCAGGTAGGCGGCCTTGTCGGCGCGCCGTTCGGCGGCGTGCTCCTCGTCTGCCGTGGCAGCCTGCTCGGCGCGCTCACGCTCGGC
>Ga0136617_10000777_pt1 | contig 27612 bp, 26 predicted proteins | sample AntDrymUQ3222106_2_FD_129672 | JGI IMG/M metagenome (GOLD analysis project Ga0136617, IMG submission 129672) | Polar desert sand microbial communities from Dry Valleys, Antarctica - metaG UQ322 (21.06) | ecosystem: Environmental > Terrestrial > Soil > Desert | place: Antarctica: Dry Valley...
ATGACCGTGACGCCAGCCTCTCGGGCGTGCTCGTCGATCGATGCCGCCGCGACGGCGTCCACATCCCAGGGATAGGCCATCTCCTCGGCGGTGCACATCACATCGAGTCCCGCACTGATGCCGTCGTGGATCTCGGCCGCGACATCGCGCAGGAAGGAGGTCGTGGCGATGAGCAGCACATCGGCCTCGGTCGACAGGGCAGCCTTCCTGTCGCCGACCGCCGTCCCGGTGGCCGGGGCCGCGCTGAGCTCACCCAGGTCCCGACCGTGGAGCGATGGGTCACGGGAGTAGGCGGCCACGACCCGGAGGTTCGGGCGCTCGCTACTCAGGCGGACGATGTTGCGGCCCACGCCGCCCATCCCGCACAGGACGACCCGGAGCATCAGCGCCGCACGCGCTCCCAGGTGAGCCTTTGCACCCGGACTTGTCCGCCGAGCAAGAGGGGCGGCGACGTGAGCACCAGGAGATCGCCGGATCCGTCCAGCTCCCATTCGCGGCGTTGGGACGTGCCGATCCAGTTGGGGAACAGGCTGCGTTCGACCGTGTGCACCACGCTGGTGCCATCGATCACGTACCCGCCGCCGTATGCCACGAAGGTCGTGAACGCCCGGGCGCGCTCCTCGTTCGTACCGCCGGTCACGTCGTCCGAGGCGAAACGCGGGCGGTCCGCCGGCCCCATGATGCCGGCCATCGTGCCGTCGCCGGAGTAGACCAGCAGCCCCTCCGGCGCCTCGCCCATGGGCAGCGACTCGGAGCCTTCGTCGTCAAGGGCCACCCAGCGCCGAAGGCGCCAGGACCCGACGAGCGGATGGTCCACGGCCGTCACACCGAGACCCCGGGCATCGCCACCGGAGCCGTGGGTACCGGTGCGTCCTCACGCAGCAGCCGCTCCTGCTTGAGCTCCGCCCATAGATCAGCCGGGATAGCGGTCCGAAAGGCTTCCACGTTGCGTGCCTGCTGCGCTGGGCTTGACGCGCCCGGTATGACCGACGCAACGGCCGGGTGTCCCAGTGGGAACTGGAGCGCGGCCGCGGCAAGCGGCACCTCGTAACGCTCACAGACAACCGCGATGCGGCGAGTCTTCTCTACGACCTCGGCCGGGGCGTCGGCATAGGCATACTTCGCGCCCGGCACGGGCCCCTTGGCCAGGATGCCCGAGGCGAAGACGGCGCCGATGACGAAGCCCACGCCGCGCTCCACGCAGGCCGGGAACTCGACCTCCAACACCTCCTGGTCGAGCAGCGTGTAGGGCATCGCCACGAGGAAGGCGTCCATGTCGCCGATGTCGAGGAAGCGCGGCATGAGCCCGAGGTCGTTGATGCCCGCCCCGATCGCGCCGATCTGGCCGCTAGCACGCAACTCCTCGAGCGCCCGCCAGCCTGACCCGGCCAGCTCCCGAAAGTGCGCATCCATCGTTTGTTGGTCGAAATACAGGCGGTCGAGGTCGTGGATCCAGGCGACATCGAAGCGGGTGATCCCCAGCCGCAGCCGGCTTGCCTCGATCGAGCGCATGATCCCGTCGTAGGTGTAGTCGAACACGACCTCGTTGGGCAGCCCGCCGAGCCAGGGCGCTCGGTCGAAACCCTCGGCCGTCGACGGCCGAAGCCAGCGACCGACCTTGGTGGACAGGGCGTACGCCGAGCGAGGATGGTCGCGCAGCCCGGCCCCGGTACGCAACTCGGAGAGGCCGCGGCCGTACCACGGCGCCGTGTCGAAGTAGCGCACACCGGCTTCCCAGGCAGCCGCCATGGTCGCCGCCGCATCGACTTCCGAGACGCGCACGAACAGCTCACCGATGGACGCACCCCCGAAGCCGAGCTCCGTGACCTCCACCGCCGTGCGCCCCAGCCGGCGCCGCGCCGTCACTTCCGCCATGGCTGCGTCTCGCCTGCCTCACCCCATGACGCGATGGGCGCCTGGAGTGGATCGTCGACCCAGCAGAACTGCCCGTGGACCTCGGCACCCTCGTCGCTGGTGAGCCGCAGCACGAGATCGACCGCCTTCTGCGGAGGGTCACCGCCTGTCTCCTCCACCCACCTTGCCCACTGCCGGTACCCCTCGGCCTCCGGGCCCATCGACGCCACGCGATCGCGGATGTCCCGCCACATGTCCGTCTTCACGTCGCCCGGGTGGATCACGTTGGCGGTCACGCCGGTGCCCTCGATCTCTGCCGCCAGGTGTCGGGTGAGCTGGTTGAGGGCGACTTTGGAAGTGCCGTAGGCGCTGTTGAGCGGTCCCGGCGGATGGAGCGAGGCGGCCGATGTGATGTTGACGATGCGCCCCCAGCCGGCGTCGATCATGCCACCCACGAAGGCGTGGATGGTGAGATACGGTGCGATGGCGTCGACCATCACGGTCTGGACCCAGGCTGCGGGGTCCGAGTCGCGGATCATGGCGATCGGCCCGAAGGTTCCCGCCGCATTGACCAGGATCGACGGTGGGCCTAGCTGGTCATGCACGAACGCAGCCAGAGTCACCACGGCGCTCGGATCGCTGACGTCCGCCGAGCGACTGACCATCCGGCCCCCTGACGCACGGATGATGTCGGCCGTCTCAGCCAGCTGGGCGGCGTTGCGTGCCACGCCCACGACCGAGTGACCGCGCCGCGCTAGAGCCACGGCCACCCCGCGACCCAACCCTCGCCCCGCCCCCGTGACGACCGCCACGCGATGACGCGCCGCGTCATCCATCTCGTCCTCCTGTCTGCACGATGTTCAGCGGGCCTGGGTGTGCAGGTCGAACACCTCGCGAAGTTCGCTCGAGTCGACGATGCCCTCGTCGTTGAACTCCATCAAGGGATCCATGATCTCGCCCCACTTGGCGTGGATCTCCGAGTGCCACAGCCGGTCCCAGGCCTTCTCGTCGCGTATCTCCGAGTAGAGGAACAGCACCGGGTCCGCCTCGAAGATGGTGATCTGGGCGATGCCCTGGCGCTGGATCTCGTCCACCAGTTCCTGCCAGATGTTGGCGTGGTGCTCTCGGTACTGCTCGAGACCGCCCGGCTTGAGACGCATGGTAAATGCGCGGCGGATCACAGGGTCACCTCCTCAGGGCGTGGCTGGGCTGGCCGGCTCGGACCCCGGTGGTCGGCCGGTATTGATGGCATGGAGCAGACCGTGATCGTCCATCTCGCCTCCGTTGGCTTCCACGGCCAGCCGGCCGCGGTAAAGCACCAGGATGCGGTCGGCCAGGCCGACCACCTCGGGCAGCTCCGTGGAGCGGAAGAGGACGGTCCGGCCGCTGTCCGCGAGGGCGCGGATGAGCCGGTAGATCTCGCGCTTCGCGCCGACATCGACGCCCCGGGTCGGGTCGTCGAGCAGGAAGACCGTGGGCGAGACCTCGAGCCACTTGCCCACCACGACCTTCTGCTGGTTGCCGCCCGACAGCCGCCCCACGATCGTGCCGGAACCGTCGGCACGGATGCGCAGGCCGTCGATCTGACGCCGGGCAGCGGCACGCATGGCCTGCCGGTCAAGCCACGGGCGGCGCGACGGCAGGGTGCCTACGGCGACGTGGGCGATGTTCAGCTCGATGCTCGACTCGAGCATCAGGCCCTGTTGACGGCGATCGGCCGGGACCAGGCTGATACCGCGCCGCGCGGCCACTGTCGGCGAAGCGGGCGCTCCCCGGCCGTCGGCGAAGACGATCTCGCCGGCACTCGCGCGGCGTGTGCCGTACAAGATGCCGAGTAGCGTCGCGACGCCGGATCCCTCCAGTCCGGCCAGGCCGATGATCTGGCCAGGGTGAGCCTCGAACGACACATCGCGCAACTCGCTGCCCGCCGTGAGGCCACGCACGGCGAGGCTGGGCGCTCCGACTGCCGCCTCCGGCCGCCGCTGACGGGATGGGAACAGCTCCGCAGGCGAAGTCCCGACCATCGCCTCGACCACCCAGCCCATGGTCGTCGCGGCACGATCGACCGTATCCACGATGGCGCCATTGCGCATGACCGTGATCCGATCGGCGATCTGGAAGACCTCCTCCAGGCGATGCGACACGTAGATGATGGTGATGCCGTCGGCGGACAGCTCGCGCAGGACGGCGAAGAGCCGCCGGGTCTCGCGCTCGTTGAGCGCTGAGTTCGGCTCGTCCAGGATGAGCACGCGCGGCCGCTCGATGAGCAGCCGGCACAGCTCCACCAACTGGCGTTCGGCGATCCCCAGCTCCCCCACCGCCGTCTCTGGGTCAGCGTCGAGGCCCAGACGCGCCAGTGCCGACGCCGCACGGCGGCGCATCTCGGGCCGATCGACCAGGCCGAACCTGGTGGGCTGTCGATCAGGGAACAGATTGGCCAGTATGGAGCGTTGCGCGAAGAGGCTCAGCTCCTGGTAGACGATGCCGACACCCCGGCGTCGAGCATCGGCCGGGGAGTCCAGACGGACTGGCTCCCCAGCCACGCGAATCTCGCCGGCGTCTGCATCGACGGCGCCGGCGAGGATCTTCATGAGGGTCGACTTGCCGGCACCGTTCTCGCCCACGACGGCGTGGACGGTGCCGGCCTCGATGGCGAGATCCACGCCGACGAGGGCCTGGATCCCGCCGTATGCCTTGCGCAGAGCGGACACGGCTATCGCCGGGGGCGAGGCTGCGCCCGATGCACTGGCCATCAACGCTCGGCCAGCCTACTGTGACTCGTTCTCGATGGGCTCGATGTTGTCGGTCCAGTTCGCGATCTGACCGTCGACCAGCGGTTGGTAGTACTCGCGGGCCGCCTCGGGTGACGCTGCCAGCTCCTCGAGCTCCTCGAACGTGAGCGGCGGCAGGTCGAAGGGCTCCTCGACGCTGTCAGCGGTGACGATCTCCGTGCCGGCATCCAGGAAGCCGCCCTCGGAAAGGTCGACGTCGACGTCGCCGCGGATGACGTCGGCCAGCATCTTGACCGGCAGGTAGCCCTGCATGAACGGGTTTTGGCCCAGGCTGACGAAGGCGTTGCCGGCCTTGATCTGGGCCAGGTTCTCCGCCGTCAGGTCATAGCCGCCGGACACGAACTCCTTGTCCGGATTGGCTTCCTGGAGCTGGCCCAGGCTGGTGACGTCCGGAGCACAGAGGCCCACCAGGGCCACGGCCTCCGGGTTGGCGGCGAGGAGGGCCTCCCACGCAGCGTAGTTCTCGTTGGCCGCCACCTTGACATCGAAGGGACCAAGGATCTCGATCCCAGGCGCTGCGGCGAGGGACTCCTGGACGCCCGCCGCTCGGTTCTCGAGAACGGGGACGCCCGGGAAGCAGTTGCCGACGATGACCTTGCCAGTGGCGCTCTCTCCACCGAGCTGCTCGAGCACCATCGCGCCTAGGGTCCGCCCACTCTCGACCGATCGCTCCCCGACATACATCGCCTGTACCGAGGACGAGAGGATGTTGAACTGGACGATCGGAACTCCCGAGTCGATGATCTCGTTGAGACCGCTGGCCATCGATTCGCCCGGGACCGAAGTTGCGATACCGTCGACGCCTGAGGCCACGAGAGACTGGACCGCGATGAGTTGAGCGTTCGCGTCGCCGCCCTCGGGGCCGGTGACCTGGAGTTCGACGTTGAGGTCGGCAGCGGCGGCCTCCGCGCCGTCGATGATCTGCTGGATGAATGGGTTGCCCAGGACATGGGTCACGAACCCGATCTTGATGGACTCCGGGGCTTCACTCTCGGCTGGAGCCGACGTGGCGGGCGCCTCGGACTCGGGGGCGTCCGTTGCCGGCGCGTCCGATGTCTGTGTCGTGGGTGGGGGCGCACCCGTCGTGGGGGCCGTGGTCGGGGCACCGGTCCCGGTGCAAGCCGCGAACAGGATCGCCAGGCTCGCCGCAAGGGCGAGCCAGCGGCGGTTCGTCGTGGTCATCCGTTCCTCCTCATCAGGTAGCCGCTCGATCGGCCTTGTCGCTTGATGGATCGTGATCGCTGCTCGCTCGGATCCGTGCCTCCTCTCAGGGCCAGACGTCGTTCGACCTCACCCGAGGTCGACCGCATCGCGCGTCCGTCGTTCACGCTGCCGACGCACGAGTTGGTCCACAGCGACCGCGATGATGATCACTGCGCCGGTGACGAAGGTGCTCCACTTGACATCGACCCCCATGAACAGGATCCCGGTGGTGATGACCTGGATGATGAGGGCGCCCACGACAGCGCCGATGATGGTCCCCCGACCGCCCGACAGCGGCGTCCCGCCGATGATGACGGCGGCCACGACCGGCAGAAGATAGTCGCCGCCGGTGACCGGATCGATGGCCTCGCGGAAGCCCAGGAACATCGCGCCGGTCAGTCCCGCCACGGCGCCCATGAGCACGAGTACGAGGATTCGCATGCGGTCGACCGGGATACCGGCCAGGCGAGCCGCGTCCGGGTTGCTGCCCATGGCCTGTACCCGGTAGCCGAATGGCGTGCGGTGGAGCAGCAGATGAAGTAGTACGGCCAGCCCGAGGAACAGGATGGCCACGATGGGGATGAGGTCGAAGACCTTGATGTCGAAGAGCGTGAAGAAGGAGCTGGTCTTGTCCGGCGGCACGACCGCACGCGACTCATTGACGACGAGGCTCAGGCCCCGGTAGGCGGAGAGGGTCCCCAGCGTGATGATGATCACGGGGATGCGCAGCGAGACCGCGAGCACCCCGTTGACGAGCCCGAGCAGACCCCCGAAGGCGATGCCGACGCCGGCCGCGAGCCAGGGGTCGATGCCGAAGACCATGGCCTTGGCCGCGATGACCGCGGAGAAGTTGAACATCCAACCGATGGACAGGTCGATGTCGCGGATGGCCACCACGAAGACCATGGCCAACGCGAGCATGCCGATGAACGCGGAACCGGAGAGCTGCTGGAACAGTGTGCCCGGCAGGAAGAAGTTCGGACGCAACGCGCCGATGATCACGACGAGGGCGACCAGCGCGACGAGGACTCCGGTCTCATCGGGAAGGGCGCGCCGCCGACGCACGGCGAGGCCGATCGGCTCCGGGCTGATCGAGGGCTCACTCGCGGGTCGTCCGACGGTCACGGCCTCCTCGTTTCGGGGACCAAACTGTGTGGTCGCAGGCGGGATGCAGCCTACTTCAGGCGAGTTGGTAACGATACCCGAAACGATACCGGTGTCAAGCGGAATCAGGTCATGATGTGATGAGGAGGGTGCGCGGTCGCGGTCCTCCCCTCATCCTCGAGTCCGTTCCAAGCCGGTTTGCATGGGTCGAGCGGGCAGCGCTCCGCCTAGTCACGAGGAGGTGCGATGCTCGCCTCGCTGTCGAGTCTGGACCGTACGGCGGCGCGAGCATCCTCGAGGGGTCCGAGCGGCGGCTGGCCCAAAAACGTGGAGCAGCTGAAGGTGTGCTCTCCTTCTCGGACCGCGCGAGCTTGGTCGCCGGACGCTGGCGGTCAAAGAGGACAGGCGCTTTGGGCCGACACGAACACTGCATGAACGCGCTCGCGACCTTAGTGGGTTACCGGCCCGGTCCCCTAGCCCATGGCCGGCTCCGAATCAGTCGAACACCCAGCCTCCGTCCACGAGAAGCGTCTGTCCGGTGATGAAGCCAGCGGCGTCAGACGCGAGGAACATCGCCGTCGCCGCAACGTCCTCCGGCCGACCGAAGCGCTTGATGCACTGGATCGACATCAGGCGGTTCTGGAAGGCCTCGACATCACCCACCACGGCCGTCGACCGGGTCGGGATGGAGCCGGGCGCCAGGGAGTTCACACAAATGCCTTCAGGCCCGAGTTCGCGGGCGAGCGCGCGTGTGTACCCGATGATCGCAGCCTTGCTCGTGACATAAGCGCCAAGATTCGGTGGGTCGGCAGAAAACGCCATCACGGAGGAGAAGTTGATGACCCGCCCCGCGCGGCTCTTGGACAGAGCAGGATAGGCGGCGCGAACGACTCGGGCGTAGCCGGCGACGTTCGTCGAGAAGACGTCCTCCATCAGCTCGGCTGGCTCGCCGACAAGTGAACCCGGCGGGTATTGGGCCGCCGCGTTGACGATCACGTCAAGGCCTCCCAGCTGGGCGATGGCCTCCGCGACGGCCTTATCTACGGACGGGGTGTCCTGCACGTCGGCGCTGAGGACCGCTCGGAACCCCTGCTCCTGTGCCACCTTCTCCAAGATGGAGACGTCGATGTCCATCGCAGCCACCAGAGCTCCCGCCCCGGCAAACGCGGCCGCTGTGCCGAGACCGAGGCCGTGCCCGGCGCCGGATACCAGTACCAGCCGGCCGGTGAGATCGAAGAGCTCCACCGTCCCTCGAGGGAGCGGATCCTCCATCGTTCGCGTCCTCCTCCACGGCTGGAACCGTTACCACCGAACCATAGCAAGCGCCACTTGGGCGTGTCAACAGGCGCCACCTCGGTCAAGGAAATGGACAAGCTGCACCGACTATCGATCACGACGCCCGGCCTCGAACTGAGATAGGACCGGGGTTTTCGGTGAATGCCTCACAAGCGCGGCGGAGCCCAACCGCAATCCCGCCGACACCCGGTCGTCCGACGCTCCACTGCCGTTGCCGCCAGGCTGATGTCGTCAGCCTGACGAGAGGATGGACCGGAAAACTCGTCCCGCCTTCAGATCCTCCAGCGCCTCGTTGGCTTCCTCCAGGGGCCGCACCGTCTCGACGAGGTGGTCCACGCTGAGCGTGCCGTCCAGGTACAGGTCGATGGCGTCGCGGATGTCGTCGGGCACGAAGCCGCGGGACCCCAGCAGGGACAGCTCGCGCCAGAAGATGTCCACCGCACGCGCCCGGAAGTGGTCCAGGCTGGACCCGATGAGCACCACCCGGCCGCCCGGGCCGCCCATCGCGATGGCCTGCTCATCGACCGCCGCGGAGCCCACGCACTGGATGACCACATCCGGCCCGTGACCGCCCGTCAGCGCTTTCACCGCGGCTACCGGATCTTCCGCTTCAGCCGCGACCACCTCGTCCGCGCCCAGCTCCCGGGCCAGCCGCAGCTTCGAATGCGAACGGGTCACGGCGATGACCCGTGCTCCGAAGGCCTTGCCCAGTTGCACCGCGTTAGATCCCAGGCCACCCACGCCCAGCACGACCAGCGTCTCGCCGGGCTGCAGTCGCGCGACGCGTTTGAGGCCGTGGAGCGGTGTGGCCACGGCGTCCGTGAGCACCGCCAGCACGGCCGGCGGCACGGGCGCCCGCGGCCGGATCAGCGCGGCGGATGGCCGCAGCACGTACTCCGCGAAGGCTCCATCTACATCCACGCCCATGCGCCGCACGGCCGGGCTGATGTTGGGGCGGCCGCGGGCCGCCCAGGGATCGCCCGGCGGGGTGGTGATGTAGTAGAGCGCGACCTGGTCCCCGAGGACGAAGTCCGCCACTCCGTCGCCCAGCGCATCGACCACGCCGGCCGCCTCGTGGCCCGGGATGACGGGCAGCGAGACCGCCTCCCCGAAGCCGCCCTTCTGGAGGAACACGTCGGAGCCACACACGCCGCAGGCCTCGATCCGGACGCGGACCTCGCCGGGACCGGGCTGCGGGATGGGTCGTTGCGTCAGGCGCAGTGGCGCTCCGATGCCCGGCAGCTCGACCGCGCGCATCGTCCCCGTGGTCACAGGTCGGCTCAATACATCAGGAAGCCGCCGGACACGTTGAGCGTGGCACCGGTGATGTAGCTGGCGTGCTCCGAGGCCAGGAACACGACCGGCCCGGCCAGCTCTTCGGGTTCGGCGACGTAGCCCAGCGGCGTCTGGTTCTTCATCGACTCGTAGACCTCCGGCGCCAGACCGGTCATGAGCATGGGTGTGTTGACCTGACCGGGGGAGACGCAGTTCACGGTGATCCGGTGCGGGCCGAACGTCCGGGCCAGACCGCGGCACATCGTCGTGACGCCACCCTTCGACGAGGCGTAGGCCACCGAGCCACCGAAGCCGCCCGTCCACCAGCCCTGTGAGCTGAAGAGGATGATCCGGCCGCCCTTTCCGGCGTCGATCATGGCGTTGCCCGCGGTCCGCGCCAGGAAGAAGGCCGACTTCACGTTGATGTCATGCTGGAAGTCCCAGTCGTCCTCCGTCACCTCGTCCAGCGAGCCCCGGCGACGCAGCACCGCGGCCAGGTTCGCCAGGACGTACACCTCACCCAGCTCGGCCCGGGCACGCGCCACGAGCGCGTCGTGCGAGGCGAGATCACGCAGGTCCGCTACGGCCGCCACGTGGCCGCTGCCCCCCAGGCCGCCCACCAGCTCGTCGAGGCGGGACTGGTCCAGATCCACGGCCATGACCTTGGCCCCCGCCGTGGCGAAGCCCCTGGCCACGGCCGCGCCGATGCCGCCCGTCGCTCCGGTCAGGATCACGCCACGACCCTCGAGCCCGGCGCCCACGCTCCAGGTCATGTCGCACCTCCTCGCCCCAGCACCTTCTCGCTGCGGTAACGGTCGACGACTTCCTGCTGGACCTCGATACCCAGCCCGGGTTTGGTGGGCGGATAGAACCAGCCGTCCCGGTGCTCGATGGGTTCGGGTACCAGGTCGTGCTGCATCGGGTTCCGGAGCGGCTTGACCTCGATGAGCTTGAAGGCCGGCGAGCTGAAGCTCATGGCCAGGCTGGCCGCAGTGACGATGGCCGACGACCAGCAATGGGCATTGGCCTGGCGGCGATGGGCTTCGATCCGCTCGACCGCGCGCTTGAAGCCGGTGATGCCCTCGGCGCGCCCGGGATCGATGCCCACCACATCTACCGTCCCGGTCGCCAGGATCCGCTCGAAGCCCTCGACGTTCCACTCCTTCTCCCCGTACGCGATGAGGCTGGTGGTCTTGGAACGCAGGTTGGAATAGCCTTCCGGATCCCAGGCGCCCAGCGGTTCCTCGATCCAGTGCAGGTCGTGCTCCTCGAACGCCTGCACGCGACGGACGGCCGTCTTGACGTCCCACTTCACGTTCCAGCCGCAGTCGAGCATGATCAGCTTGCCCGGCAGGCCCTCGCGCATGCGGCGCATGTACTCCACGTCGCGGTCGTGCTCATAGCCCAGGCGCGCGTTGCCGCGCTTGCCCAGGCCGACCTTGAGGCCGTGCATCCCCGGCGCCACCCACTCCTGGGCCTCCTCGACCATGCGGCCGATGTCTTCATAGTGCGCGTGGCTGGACGCGACCGCTGGTAGCTCCTCGTGGACGGCACCGCCCAGCAACTGCAGGACGGGTACGTCCAGTAGCTTGCCCTTGATGTCCCACAGGGCGATGTCGATGGCGGCCACCGCGTAACTGGCGATGCCGCCGTTGTAGCCGTACCACCACATCTGGTCTCGGAGGGCGTGCCAGATGGCGATGTTGTCCAGCGGGTCCTTGCCCACCACCCGCTCGGCCATGCCCTCGATGATGGCCTTGACCGCGAAGTTCGCTTCGGGGAACTGGGTGATCGATTCGCCCCAGCCCACGACGCCGTCGTCGGTGGTGATCTTGACCAGGCAGAGGTGCCGCAGGGCGTCGAAGTCGTTGGGCTCCGGGTAACTGACCGGGATGGCCTCGACGCTCCGGATCCTGTCCAAGGTCTGGCTCCTCTCGCTGTCGGGTCCGCGGCGAACGGTGGGTGATAACATTTCCAGACTCGTTTCCACCCGGCGGCCATCCTAGTCGTCGCTCTTCCGCGCCGTCAACCGGACGGGGCTCATCCGGGCACCTGTGAAAGGAGTCGCACCCATGGCCAAGCTCCGCCTGGGCGTCATCGGGGCCGGATCCTGGACGGTCAGCTCGCATCTCCCGAGCCTCGCCAAGCATCGTGCTGAGGTCGACTTCGCCATCGTCAATCGGCGAAACCCGAAGCTGCTGGGCAAGATCAAGGAGGACTTCGGGTTCGCCAAGTCGACCACTGACTGGCAGGATGTCATCGCCGAGAAGCCGGACATCGTGGTGGTGGGCAGCCCGCCCGGTCATCACTGGGAGCAGAGCAAGGCCGCGTTGGAGGCCGGCGCGCACGTCATGTGCGAGAAGCCCTTCACCATCGACCCGGCCCATGCCTGGGACCTGGACGCAACCGCCCGGCGGACCGGCCGGTCGCTGATCCTGGCGTATGGCTGGAACTACCGGCCGATGGTCATCCAGGCCCACCGGATGATGCACGAGGACGGTGGCGTGGGCCAGATCGAGCACGTCGCGCTGCACATGGATTCGGTCACGCGCGAGCTGCTCTCGGAGACCGGCGCCTACCCCGATGCGGCGCCTGAGTACATCCCCCAGCCCGACACCTGGTCCCGGCCGGAAACCTCTGGCGGTGGCTACGGACAGGCCCAGCTGACCCACCTGCTGGGTGTCTCGCTGTGGCTGACCGACCTGCGCGGCCAGGACGTGTTCGCCTTGATGTCTGCCCCGCTCGGCGCCCAGGTCGAGCTGCACGACGCGGCCACGATCCGCTACACCAACGGGGCCATCGGCACGTTGTCGGGCGCCTCGAGCCATCTTGGTGGCGCGAACAACCGGCACGCGGTCGAGGTGCGGGTCGTCGGCTCGCAGGGGATGTTCCACCTGGACCTGCGCGAGAACACGCTGTGGCGCTACCGCTCGCCCGAGGACGACGTTCGTGTGCCGCTCGAGGCAGATGCCGGCTTGTACGACTGCACCGGCCCCATCGACGCACTCGTGGCGGCCGGATCGGGACGTCCGTTCGCCAACAACTCCCCGGCCGAGCTCGGCGCCCGCACGGTGGAGATCCTTGAGGCAGCCTACCGCAGCGAAGCGAGCGGAGCGATGGAGCGGGTCAAGGGACTGTAAGCCCCGGGATGGCCTCCGGTGCAGCCAACGCGACCTTGCTCGCCGGTGGCGGCGCGCACGAAGCTCGTGGCGTGAAGGTCGTGGGCAGCTCCACGGTCTCCGGCTCGGCGGATCCGGCGATGCGCTTCAGCAGCAGCTCCGCGGCGATCCGTCCCAGCGCCACGGTGTCGCGTCCGACCGAGGCGATGGGCGGCGAGTGCAGCTCAGAGAGCGCGATCTCGTCGCAGGTCACGAAAGAGACGTCGTCGGGGATCCTCACCCCGTGGCGCGTCAGCGTCCGCACGCAGCCGGCGAGGACCTGGTTGCCGCCGGCGATGATCGCCGTGGGCCGCGGTGACATCCGGAGGAGGTCCTCGGTGGCCGCTTCGCCGTGCTCCGCAGACAGCGACCCGGTCAGCGTGGTGGTCTCGTCCGGGATGCCTCGGCCGGCGACCGCGTCCTTCATGCCCGCGATGCGCTCACGGACCGGCCACAGGTCCAGCGCACCGGTGATCAGCGCGATGCGACGATGCCCCAGGTCTATCAGGTGTTCCACCGCAGCCTGGATGCCCGGCCGGTGATCGTTGCGCACCACGCTGGCGCCCAACTGCACGGGCACCTCGCGGTCGACCACCACGATGGGTGAGTCGACCTGGGCCAGTACGTCAAGCGTGGACTGTCGTCGCTCGCTGGCGAGTGACAGGATCATGCCGTCGACCCGGCGCGTCTGGAAGAAGCGGATGTGCGCCGCGTCCAGGTCGGGATCGTTCTCGGAGTTCATCAGGAGCATCGAGTAGCCCGCCGCCCGGAGCACGGATTCGGCCCCCGACGTGATGGCCGCCATGAGCGGGTTGGAGATATCGCCGATGACCCAGCCGACGGACAACGTGGCGCCCCGCCGCAGGCTCTGGGCCAGGAAGTCCGGCTCGTACTCGAGCTGACTCACGGCATCGAGCACACGCGCGCGCATGTCCGAGCTCACGTCCGGATGACCGGACAGGACCCGCGAGACCGAGGAGATGGCGACGTTGGCCAGGTCAGCGACCTCGCGCATGCTGGCGCGCCGGCGCCTCGCGTCCGACCATCGGAGATCGTCGTTCACGCCAGCCTCCGCAGCGGCCCGCCTCGGATCGCTGCACCGTATCGCGCCGGGCTCGCGCGTCGTGCGTTCCAGTAACGGTTGCAGCGGAGGCACGGTATCACAGCCCACCGGCGGCCGGTCTGGGTTGACGGTCGTACCATCAGGATGCACGATACGCAAACGAAACTGGAAACGAAACCGCCGAGCACCCGATCGTCCGGGCGCGATGCTTACCGAGGAGCCCCCATGACCCACCCCGCCGCCGGGACCGACCGACGCCTCGATTGGTACCGAGCGATGGTCCGTATCCGTCTCTTCGAGGAAAAGGTGCAGGAGCTGTTCATGACCGGGCAGATCCAAGGCACCACGCACCTGTGCCAGGGTCAGGAGGCTGTGTCGGTGGGTGCCATCGCGGCCATGCGCAAGGGCGACGTCCAGACGAATACTTACCGTGGCCACGGCGAGGCGCTGGCCCTGGGCATGGAGCCGGAGACCGCCTTCGCCGAGCTCATGGGCCGCAGCACCGGTGGCTCGGGCGGGGTCGGTGGCTCGATGCATCTCATCGACTTCAGCAAGGGCAACATCGGCGCCAACGCCATCGTCGGCGCTGGCCTGCCCATCGCGGTGGGGGCGGCCATGGCCTTCCAGATGCAGCGCAAGCCGAACGTGGCGCTGTCCTTCTTCGGCGACGGCGCCACCAACATCGGCACGTTCCACGAGGCCCTCAACATGGCCGCCCTCTGGAAGGCGCCCGTCGTGTTCATCATCACCAACAACCTCTACGGCGAGTACAGCCCGCTGCGTGCCACCACGCCCCTCGACGACCTGGCCAGACGGGCCGATCCGTTCGGGATGCCCGGCATCATCGTGGACGGCCAGGAGATCGAGGCGGTCCACGGCGCGACCAGTGAGGCGGTGGAGCGGGCGCGCCGCGGCGACGGTCCCAGCCTGCTCGAGATGAAGACGTACCGCTACCGTGGCCACAGCCGGAGCGACCCAGCCAAGTACCGGCCGGAGGGTGAGCTTGAGCGCTGGAAGGCACGCGACCCGATAGAGCTACTCGGCCGGGCCATCATCGCGGACGGCCTCATCGAGCCCAGCGACCCGGCCGCGATCCGCAGCGAGGTACAGGCTGACATCGATGCCGCCGCGGAGCGTGCTGCGGCCGGCCCCGTCCCGACCCTCGAGGAGACGCGCCCGTATGTCTACGCAGACTGAGATCGAGGGTTCCGCGGAGGCCGCGGCAACGACGGAGCTGACCTATCGCGATGCCATCAACGTTGCCCTCGACGACGCCATGGCCGCAGATGACGCGGTCCTGCTCATGGGCGAGGATGTCACGTCCGACGGCGGGGTCTTCAAGACGAACACCGGCCTGGTCGAGAAGTACGGCACGGAGCGCGTCCGCAACACGCCCATCTGCGAGAACGGCTTCCTGGGCGTCGCGCTGGGCATGAGCTTGGTGGGTCTGCGACCGGTCGTCGAGTTCATGTTCGCCGACTTCCTGCCCAGCGCCGGCGACGTCATCGTCAACCAGTTGCCCAAGTACCGCTACATGTCGGGCGGGCAGACGGCCGTGCCGGTCACCGTGCGCTCGATCTGTGGCGCCACCGGCCGCTTCGGCACGCAGCACAGCGCCACCGGCGAGAGCTGGTTCATGCACCTGCCGGGCCTGCGCGTGGTCACGGCCTCCTCGCCGGGCAGCGCCTACAGCCTGCTGCGCGCCGCCATCGATGACCCCAACCCGACACTCTTCTATGAGCACAAAGGTCTCTACGGCCGCAAGGGCCCGGTGACCCGCGGCGAGATCGCGGCGCTGGGCCAGGCCGCCGTGTTGCGCGCCGGCAGCGACGTGACCATCGTGGCCACGCTGCTGATGGTCGAGCGTGTCCTGGCCGCCGCCGAGCAGCTGGCCGCCGAGGGCATCGAGGCTGAGGTCATCGACCTGCGCTGGCTCCGCCCGCTGGACCTGCCCGCGATCCGCGGATCGGTCGAGAAGACCGGTCGCCTGGTCGTCGTCGAGGAGCAGGTACACGCGGCCGGCTGGGGCGCCACGGTGATCAGCGAGCTGACCATCGGCGGCATCCGCTGGGCCAGCGCCCCACGACGTCTGAGCCTGCCCGACGACCTGCCCATCCCCTACACGCCGTCGCTCGAGGATCTGGTGCTGCCATCAGTGGAGGGGATCGTGGCAGCCGCCCGAGCGAGCCTCGGTCGATGACCGCCACGGCCGGACCGAGCCCGGCCCTTCGCCCCGGCGTGGGGCGCGCCGACTTGATCATCGAGCGGGTCGAGACCATCGCCTTGCGCGCTCCGCTCGGCCGGCGCTTCTCGGGCAGCGCCTACAGCATGGACAAGCGCTGCACCATCGTCATCCGCCTGATGACCTCCGATGGCGTGACCTCGGAGGTCTACGCCGGCGACACGGACGCCGAACAGGCGCTCATCGTGGGCATCATCCATGACGAGCTCGCGCCACGCATCATGGGCCGCTCGGCCAGCGACCCCGAGGGCGCCTGGATCGCCATGGAACCATCCACCAACGACATCCTGCGTGACCGCGGACTCGCTCTCCAGGCCATCGCCTGCCTGGACGCCGCGATCTGGGATGTCTTCGGGAGGGCGGTGGGACTGCCGCTTCACCGCCTGTGGGGCAGCGTCGCGGACCGCCTTCCCATCAGCATCATCGGCGGCTACTACCATCTCTCGCTCGATGAGGTCCAAGGCATCCTGGCGCGCTACGTGGAGCAGGGCTTCGCCGGCATCAAGTTCAAGGTCGGTGGCAAGACCCCTGCAGAGGATGCGGCCCGCGTCCGGGCCGCTCGGCAGGCGGCCGGTCCGGCCTTCGCCATAATGGTCGACGCCAACCAGGGCTACGACCGAGCCGGCGCGGTCGAGTTCGGACGGCTCGTGGCTGATCTGGATATCCGCTGGTTCGAGGAGCCCTGCCGCTGGACCAACGACCGTCGCTGGATGCGCGATGTCCGGTACCAGACCGGCATCCCCGTCTGCGCCGGCCAGAGCGAGACGACCCTGCGCGGCATCCGCGACCTCATCGTGGAGGGCGCCATCGACGTATCCAACTTCGACGCCTCCTGGGCCGGTGGCCCCACGGTCTGGCGCAAAGCCGCCGGCCTGGCTGCCGCCTTCGGTGTCCAGCTGGGCCATCACGAGGAGCCGCAGATCGCCGCGCACCTTCTCGCCAGCGTGCCCGATCACACCTTCGTGGAGTGCTTCGACGAGGAGCGCGACCCGTTCTTCTGGCGCCTGACGGACATGTCGTCGCGCATCGCCGGCGGTACCTACACCCTGCCCGAGCGGCCCGGCTTCGGGATCGAGCTGGACCTCGACTACGTGGCCCGCCACACCGTCGACCGGCGGACCACCGACCGCCGCTCCCTGGGCTGAAGGGCCGCATGGCAGCCGTCACGGGCTTCTTCCACGCCGGCGTCACGGTCAGCGACATGGACCGCGCGCTCACCTTCTACCGCGATGGGCTCGGTCTGGAGCAGGCCTTCGACCGGATCCTGGATGCGCCCTACCTCAAGGCCGTGCTTGGCCTTACTTTCGATCACCTCCGGGCGGTCTACCTGAACCTCCCGGGCGGCGGCTTCGTGGAGCTGCTCGAGTACTCCGGCATCGAGCGGATGCCCGCTGCGTCACGGCCCTGCGACTACGGCGCGGGACACCTCTGCCTTTACGTCGATGATGTCGAGGCGATGCACGCGCGCCTCGTAGGACTGGGCTTCGGGGCACGTTCCGACGAGGTCGTCGACATCGCGGCGGGACCGAACCAGGGAGCCCGCAGCTGCTACATGGCCGACCCGGACGGTTACGCCGTGGAACTCTTCCAGAAGCGTCCCACCACCTGACGGCGGGATGCCAGTCCGATAGCACGACACAGAAGGAGGACGGGGTGCGCAAGCCCATCGAAACGCTCGCTGCGGGGCTGGGTCATCCGGAGGGACCGGACGTGCTGCTGGACGGCCGGATCGTCATGGTCGAGACCTACACCGGGAAGATCTTGGCCTGGTCGGCGGAGCGCGGCCTCCACGACTATGCGTTGTGCGGTGGAGGGCCCAACGCCTGCATGCTGGGTTCCGACGGCGCCGTCTACATCACGCAGAACGGGGGCACAGCCGGGGCCTGGAAAGCGGAGGTCATGGGCGTCCCGTCGATCCAGAAGGCCTGGCCCGACGGTCGCGTCGAGGAGGTCACCGCGGAGGTGGCCGGTATCCCGCTCCAGGCGCCCAACGACCTGACCTTCGGCCCCGACGGGCGGCTGTACTTCACCGACCCGGCGGACTACCTCCCGGACGATCGCCAGCCCGGCCGCGTGTTCGTCCTGAACCCGGACGGGACAGGAGAACTGCTCGAGGAGGTGCCGCGAGCCTATCCCAACGGCATCGTGGTGGAGCCGGACGGCTCCATCGTGTGGGTCGAGTCGTACGAGCGCGGCGTGTACCGTCGCCGGCCCGGTGGCCGCTCCGAGCAGATCGCACAGCTGCCCGAGAGTCACGTGCCCGACGGCCTCAAGGTCGCCGCGAACGGCGACCTGTGGGTGACGGCATTCATGGGCGGCGGCGTCGATATCCTCGCCCCTGATGGCACGCACAAGGACTTCCTGCAGACGGGCGGCGTGCCGCTCAACTGCGTGTTCGACCAGGGCGCCCTGATCATCACCGACTTCGGGGACATCACCGAAGTCACGGCGGACGCGCCGATGGACGGGCGGCTGTGGCGCGTCAACGTCGGCGTCGAGGGTATGCCGCTGTTCCGGGGGTCGATCACCCCGCGCCCGTAGCCTCAGCTCGCGTTCAGCCACTCCGGCCGGTCGTGGATGCCGAGGATGGACCAGCCGCCGTCGACCACGATCGTCTGACCGGTGATGTACGCCGCATCCGATGAGGCCAGGAAGAGCACCGTGCCGGCGATCTCGTCCGGTGTCGCCATACGGCCTAGGGGTATCTCGGACAGGATCGACTCCAGTCGGAGCGAGCCATTGCGCAGGCCTTCCTCGACCAGCGCGGTCCGGGTCGATCCCGGGGCCACCGCGTTGACCCTGATACCCAGCGCGGCGACCTCCACGGCCATCACCCGAGTCAGGCTCATCATCGCAGCCTTGGTCGCCGAATAGGGGCCGCGCCCCGGCAGGGCGATGAGCCCCGCCACCGAGGCGATCTGGACGATCGACCCACCGCCGCGTTCGCGCATCGATGGGATGGCCAGCGCGCTGCAGTGGAAAGTGCCCATCAGATGGGTCTGGATGACCTGCTCCCAGACGACCGGATCGAATGTCTCGGTCAGGCCCACCCGCTGGATCCCGGCGTTGTTCACCAGGACGTCAAGGCCGCCCTCCTCAGCCCGGATCGACGCGAAGAGCGCCTCGACCGAAGGACGATGAGAGACATCGCAGTGCACGTAGCGCGTCCGCTCCAAGGGCGTCTCGGGATCGCCTGGGTCGGCCACGACGCACTGCGCTCCCTCGGCCACTGCTCGAGCCACGATGGCCGCGCCGATGCCTCGCGCTCCACCGGTCACCACGATGACCTGTCCCTCCAGCCGTCCGCTCATGCTGACCTCCAGCTGACCGTTTCCACAGGGTGCTGTGGCATATCATGCAACCGTTTCCGGTGAGGATACCGGCGGCTTCAGAGTCGGGAGTGTCCGGACGAGGTGAAGGAGTGATGGGCGGACCAGGCAGGCGAGCGGTCGTGACGGGGGCAGCCAGCGGTATCGGCCAGGCGGTCGCCCGCCGGCTGCTCCGCGAGGAAGTCCAGGTCATCGCGGCGGATATCAACGAGGGCGGGCTCGCATCCCTCGTCGAGGCTGGGGCCAGGGCGTTCGTGGGCGACCTTACCAGTGAGATCGATCGGGATCGGCTGGTGGAGACCGGAGCCGGCGTGGATTACCTGGTCAATGCGGCGGGCATCATCCGGCTCAAGCCCATCCTGGAGTTCACCGTCCAGGACCTGCGCGACATCTATGCTGTCAACGTGGAGGCCACCTGGGACCTCGTGTCGCGCATCGGCCGCTCCATCACGTCGGGCGGGGCCATCGTCAACCTCTCTTCATCGTCGGCCAAGCTGGCCACCACCACCGAGGCCGCCGTCTACGCGTCATCCAAGGCGGCCGTGCTGTCCATCACACGCTCGTTCGCTTACGCCTTCGCCCCGAACGGCGTTCGGGTCAATGCGATCTGCCCGGGCATCATCGACACGCCCATGCAGGAGCGGGTGCTGGCCGAGGTGGCTGCCAAGCGCGGCCTGACAGTCGAGGAGCTGTCCGCCGCGCGCAACAGGACGGTGCCGCTGGGCCGGTCGGCCTCCGCTGACGAGTGTGCTGGCGCCGTCTGGTTCCTGCTTTCGGACGAGGCTGGCTACATGACCGGGCAGGCCATCAACTACACCGGCGGCCTTGTGATGTGGTGAAGCCCCGATGCTAGACGGCGCCTTCTCCTGACCCGCCTGAACGGCCGGGAGCCGTCGCCCCTCATCCTGCGGCAGGAACGCCCCGCAGCTCCGTTGGCGTCCGAGAATGACGCTCGAGGCGGGTGATCTCGGCGGCCAGTGACTCGACATCCTCGTGCGCCGCTATCGAGACCGGGCCACTCAGACGTCCGTCCGATAAGACATGAACGATATCCGCAGCCTCGAACACCTCGGGCACCTCGGTGCAGTACATGACGATGGCATTGCCCTCGCTGGCGAACGCGCGCACAAGGCGGTAGATCTCGCGCTTGCTGCCGATGTCGACTCCGCGGGTGGGCTCCTCGAGCACCAGTATGCGCGGCCGGAGGATGATCGCGGCAGCGATGGCCACCTTTTGCTGGTTGCCGCCGCTCAGGGAGCGGATCGGACGGGCGATCGTGTCCGTCTTGACCCGGAACCGCCGGATGGCATCCCGGGCGATGGACGACATCCGGCCGCGGCGCAGAGCACCTAGGGGACCGGTGATGGGCCGACCCAAGCGCGCAACCAGGTTGTCGCCGATGGTCAGGTTCGTGAACAGGCTGGCTTGCCGGTCCGCCGGGACGAATGCTGTTACGTCGCTGATCTGGCGGCCTGCTCTGCCAAGGTCCGCGCGTCCGGTCGCGGGCTCGAACCCGGCCATCGAGCGGACCAGCTCGCGCGCACCGGATCCCTCGACACCCACGATGGCCACGATGGTGCCGGCCAACAGCTCCAGCTCCACGTCGCCGAATTCGCCGCGGCCGTGGTGCCAGCCCTGCAGCTGGAGCAGTCGATCACCGGCGATCCGCCGCGAATCAAGCACTGCCTCACGGGCGGACTGACCGACCACCAGTCCCCGGGCGATCCCCTCCTGGGTCAGGTCCGGACCTTCCAAGACCCGCGTGGTCCGGCCGTCTAGGACGACCGCGACTCGGTCGCAGTGGGTCACCAGCTCCGCCAGGCGATGCGAAACGAGGATCACGACGCGGCCGGCCGCGGCCAGCGCATGCATCCGCCGAAACAGGTCGTCTGACTCCTCGTCGGTCAGAGCGGAGTTGGGTTCGTCGAACAGGAAGACCCGCGCGTCCTGGGCAAGCGCCCGCGCGATCTCCGTTCGCTGCTGGACGGCCAGCGCGACGGTCTCGAGCGGCCTATGTGCCAGGCCGTCGATCCCGAGGTCTGCCAGTAGCTGCTGCTCAAAGGGGTTTACTCCGTGGCGCAGCCAACGGCTGCGCTCCCGTCCGACGATGATGTTCTCGGCGACGGTCAGGTTCGGAAACAGCTGCGGCTCTTGGTGAACGACCGCCACCCGCTGCCATCCCACGCTGGCCGACCAAGGGTGGCCATCCACAGCGATCTCGCCTTCGTCCGCCGCGAGCTCGCCGGCGAGGATCTTGACCATCGTGCTCTTGCCGGCGCCGTTCGGTCCGGCGATGCCAAAGATCTCTCCGGGGCGCGCATCGACATCGAGTCCCGCGAGCGCGACGGTGTCCCCGTAGCGCTTGTATAGGCCTCGGATCGTGACACCGCTGGCGGCACGCCGCGGATCGTCAGGCGACATATCTGACACCCGTAGATCTCCCGGCTCCGTCGGGATGGTACCGTCGGACTCGGCCGTCATCGGGCGAAGCGGCGGGTAGCCTGATCGAGGACGACGGCACCGATGGTCACCGTGCCGAGCAGCATCTGCTGAGCGAACGTGTCGGCGCGCAGGACCGCCAAGCCATTGGTAAGGATCGCCAAGAGCAGCGCACCGAGCAGTGTGCCGACGACCGTGCCCCGGCCACCCGACAAGCTGGCACCGCCGATGATGACCGCTGCGAAGACCGGGAATAGAAGAGACTGACCGCCACTGGGGCTGGCCGACCCGACGAACGCGAAATCGAGCACGGCCGCCAAGCACGCCATGAGCCCTGCGAGGATGAATGCGAAGAACTTGTAGCGACGTACAGGGAGGCGGGCCAGGACGGCCGCTTGGGGATTACCGCCGATCGCTTTGAGACGGAAGCCAAACAGCGATCTGCCCAGCAAGAATGCGAAGACGATTGCCACCCCGATCATCCAGAGGCCCTGCATCGGGACACCGAGCGGGAGACTCTGGTTGGAAAGGCCTGTGAAGAAGGCCAGCTGGTCGGGATCCAGTGGCCTGCCGGTCGCCGGGTAGGCCGGGTTGAACGTCTGGGTCTGCCCCAGGAACAACGTGAATCCGAAGATCAGCGTGCTCGCCCCCAGGGTCGCGATGAACGACGGGACTTTGACCACGGTCGTGAAGAAAGCGTTGAACGAGCCGACGCCGATAGCCACCAAGAAGGCCAGGATGATAGCTGCGTAGACCGGCAGTCCGCCCTCCATCCAGCTCACTGCGAGCACCGTGGCGCAAAGACCGTACAGCGCACCAAAGGAAAGGTCGATCTCCCCCACGACGATCACCATGGTCAGACCCACTCCGACGATGGCGATCGTGCTCATCGCTCGGAGCAGGCCGAGCAGATTCGCGATTCCGATGAAGCGTCCCTCGGACAGGACCGCGAAAGCTCCGCCTATCAGCAGGACGGCAAGGAACAGGCCGCCGATGCGTGCCAGGCTGGTGCCCGCTAGGCGTAGTCGGTCCTGAAGCGCGAGGCCGGTCGCCGGCTCGAGGGTCGTGGTGTCGCGGCTCATCGCTCCGTCAGCTACGGATTGCGCGCCGGTGGGCCTGGTCTTCTCTGGGCGTCGCAGTTGACGCCTATTGGGCGTCGAGGATCGCCTGCAGATCCTTGCGGGCCTGCTCTGAATTCTCTTTGGTGACCGGGAAGAGCTCCTGCGTGTTGGGCAGGACCTCGCCGTTCTTGAGCAGCTCGGCGCAGGCGAGCGCACCGAACCCCGCCTGTTCCGACCATTTTTGGTCGAGCGCCGCCACTTGGGTGCCCGCATCGATCGCGTCGAGCTGACCTAGGCTGACGTTCCAGCCGATGGTGAAGATCTCGCCTTCCTTGCCGGCTTCCTTGATGGCGCGGAAGGCGTGCTCGGCCCCGATGTCGACACTTACGATGAATTGCACCGTCGGGTTTCCGGCGATGAACGCTTTGTAGGCGTCCAAGGTCTTCGCTGCATCGAAGGTCGTGGCAAGTGGGTTCGTCTCATCGTTCACGAACGTCGCGTCCGGGATGGCCTCCATGATCGTTTCCTTGAAGTACTTCATTCGGCCCTGCGCCCAGAAGGCCGTGGGATCGCCGCCGGAGACGGCGAAGACCTTGAGGTCCTGGTCGGTGTCCGCCATCCACTGAAGAACGTTCTCGGCCGCCTGCTCGCCCTCCTTCTCCGGGATCTGAGTGAAGTTGGTGAACTCGTTGCCGTTCGACGTCACGCCGACCGTGAAGACCGGTACGCCCATTTGCATCGCGGTGTTCGTGATGGCCGTGAAGGCGTTGGAGTCGGGAGGCTCGATCGACAAACAATCGACCTGATCGGTGTTCAGCAGCGCCTCGATCTGTGCTATCTGAGCGGGCACGTCGATGCCGGACTCGGACACGGGGGCGATCGCCTGGCCGTTCATCGGTAGGGTGGACTGAGCCTCAACGATGGTCTCGTCGTAACCTGCCTTGTACTGGGCGGAAAACAGCGGGATGCTCGCTGACTGATAGCTGAAAACGTAGTTGACCTTCTCGCCGCTCGATAGCTTGTCGGCGATGCGAGGCGCCAGGGTGAACGTGCTGCCGTCCTTGAGTTCGGCGGTGAACGGCGATCCCTCCGCCGTGCCGCCATCACTCGGACTGGGCGCTGCCGCCGTCGACCCTGTGGAGTCGGGCGCATCCGATGCTCCTGCGCCTGTCGAGGGAGCCGTGCTCGCGCCGCTAGTGCACGACGCCAGGATACTGACGCCGGCCACCATGGCTATCAGTCGCCGATCCGCGATCTGCATCCGCTGATCCTCCTCTGCCACACCCGCAACGCCGCACGCGCGGACCCATGGCCGCCTCATTGTCCCGACCTGATAGACGGTTGTCAACGTTTCCAGAAAGGATTGTACCCGCGGCGCCCAGCCCGGCATCAACGTCCAGGGTCAGCGATCCACGCGGTACATCTCGATGAAGGCGTCGTCCAGGACCCAACCCAGACCAGGCCGTTCGGACAGCGGGAAGCATCCCTCCACGAGGACCGGTCGGTTCTCGATCATCTGCCAGAAGATCGGGTCGCGCGCTGGCGCGAAAGCTTCGACGTAGGTGCCGTGCGGCTGTGAGGCCAGCAGGTGAGCCGCCACCTGGGCCTCCTCGTGATGCCCCAGCTGGACATCGAAGGCCGAGGCCAGTGCGGCGATCCGTCGCCACTCGGTGGGGCCACCGCCCCATGAGGCGTCGTAGTTGCAGACGTCGATGGCTCCGGCGGCCATCATCTCGCGCATGCCCACCCGGCTGATCTCACTTTGGCCAGCGGCCACGTCCACATTGCCACGCAGCCGCACGTCGCGCAGTCCGCGGAAGTCGGCATGCCACCGGGTGGGCTCTTCGAACCAGCGGATGCTGATGCCTTCTGCGCGGACCGCAGCGAGGAAGGCCAGCGCCTCGGGGACGGTGTAGCCCTGGTTCGCGTCGACCACGAAGAGGAAGTCGTCGCCGGCGTGGCGGCGAGCGCGCGCCAGCCGAGCCGCATCCGCCGCCGGCGACTCCGCCCCGACCTTGAACTTCATGCCCACCATTCCCTGCTCTTGCTGGAAGAAGTCGATCTCCTGCTCGATCTCCTGACCCCTGGAGCTGTCGTCGTCGGGGATGTAGTAACCGCCGATGCCGATCATCGGTATCCGTTCGCGGTACCCGCCCCAGACTCGCCAGAGGGGCTGGCCGAGCGCCTTGCCCACGGCATCCCAGACGGCGGTGTCGATGCAGGCCATCGCCTGCATGGCGTACCAGCGTGGCCGCAGCTGGTCGAACGTCGCCGGAAGCATCGCTTCCCAAACCCGTTCCGTGGCGAACGCGTCGAGACCGATGACGCGTGGCAGGAGCTCCTCGTGAAGGATGGAGAGGATCTCGGACTGGAGTGGCTCGTCCTCGTCCGCGTTGTAGGCCTCGCCCACGATCCCCTCGGAGGTGCGCACGCGGGTGATGATCGTGCAGCGGTTGCGCATCCGGTAGTAGCTGCCCTTGTAGGTGAAAGGCAGTGGGACGCGAATGGGGATGGTCTCGATGGACTCGATCCTCAGGGACATCAAGCGACCTCGACTTGATCGCGAGGTTGACGGGTGGTCGGCCGTGCTGTCACCATGTCGCAATCGTAACTGGAAACGGTATCACCGAGTCGTTCCTCGGCCGCCCGCCGCCACTGGCCGGCGTTCGGATCGTCGCTGTGGAGCAGTACGGCGCGGGGCCCTTCGGGACGCTCTATCTCTCGGACCTCGGAGCGGAGGTCATCAAGGTCGAGGACCCGGGCGTGGGCGGCGACGTCAGCCGCTACATCCCGCCCGGCCGGATGGGTACCGACAGCCTATTCTTCGAAGCCTTCAATCGGGGCAAGCGCAGCCTCGCGTTGGATCTCAAAGCCCCCGCCGGGCGCGCCGTCTTCGAGCGTCTGGTGGCCTCCGCGGACGCCGTGTTCAGCAACCTGCGCGGTGACCAGGCCGATCGACTGGGGCTCACCTACGAGGTGCTGGGCAGGATCAAGCCGTCCATCGTGTGCGTGGCGCTGACCGGCTACGGCCGCGAGGGTCCGGGCGCCCGACTTCCGGGCTACGACGCGTTGATCCAGGCCGAATCCGGCTGGGCCTCGCTGACCGGCGCGCCGGACGGTCCACCGACGAAGAGCGGCTTGTCGCTGGCCGATTACATCGCTGGGCTGACGGCGGCGCTCGGCCTCGTGGTGGCCCTGTTCGATGCCCGCCGTACGGGACGCGGCCGCGATGTCGACACGAACCTCTACGACTCGGCCCTGGCCATGCTCAGCTACCCCGCGACCTGGTTCCTCTCCAGTGGCTTCGTGACCGAGCGGCACGAGATGTCGGCGCATCCGAGCGTGGTGCCGTTCCAGTTCTTCGCCACTGCGGATGGGCACATCGCCGTGGCCAGCCCCAAGGAGAAGTTCTTCCGGTCACTGGCGGGATCGATGGACCTGCCTGGACTCGAGGCCGACCCGCGCTTTGCTGACTTCGAGGCGCGCGGCAGGCACCGGGCGGAACTGCTCACGATCCTGGCGGACCGCTTTGCGGAACGGACCACGGCTGACTGGCTCGAGCGTCTCCGGGGGCGCGTGCCGGTCGCCCCGGTGCGGGCGCTGGAGGAGGCGCTCGACGTGGAGGAGCTACGCGGCCGATCGATGCTCGCCGAGTATGAGCACCCCACCTTCGGGACCGTACGATCCGTCGGGCTTCCGCTGACGATGGGAGGCTTCGAGCCGTCTTATGCGCCAGGCCCGTCGCTCGACGGGGACGGTCAGGCCATCCTCCACGAGCTGGGCTACGACGAGGCGACGGTCGCGAGCCTGCGCGCCGAAGGCGCGTTCGGTCCTGAGCCGGATGACTCCGACGGCATCCCGGACATCGAACCCCTCTGACCGTGCGCCCTCACGAGGGGTCGTCGCGTCGGCCCAGGATGCGGAGGATGCCGAGCATGGACCAGCTCCACCAGCGACCAGCCGACGAGCGCGACCACCACGGCCGTATCGACGCCGCCGAGGAAGCCGCCGCCAGGTATCGCGCCGGCGAGCCCGTCCCCCCAGCATCCCCTCGAAGCGTCGGAAGGGGTCGATGAGCGGATCGGGTTACCACTCCAGCTGGCAGACCGCACCTGCAAGACCTCTGCAACCCGCTCCGGTGCGGCGCCGTCGCTGCCGCCAGCGCGCGACCCTCAGGCTGATACCCGACCCGGCCGAGCGCACCCGGGCCGGCTGTTGAGCCGGTACCAGTCGGATGATCCCGAGCCCACCGCCGCCTGCGTGGCGGCCAAAGGAGTACACGATGTCCAACGTGACCGAAAGCATCGACGTCAACGTCCCCGTACGGACCGCCTACGACCAGTGGACGCAGTTCGAAGAGTTCCCCAAGTTCATGAAGAACATCAAGCAGATCCGCCAGCTCGACGACACCCACCTGGAGTGGACGGCCGAGATCGCGGGCAAGGAGAAGGTCTGGCAGGCCGAGGTCACGGAGCAGAACCCTGATGAGCGCGTGGCCTGGAAGGCGACCGAAGGTGCCTCGAACTCCGGCGTGGTGACTTTCCATCGCATCGATCAGAACGTCACTCGCGTCACGGTGCAGATGGATGTCGATCCGGAAGGCGTCGTGGAGAACGTCGGCGATAAGCTGGGCGTACCTGACCGCAGCGTCAAGGGTGACCTTGAGCGCTTCAAGGAGTTCATCGAGAGCCGCGGCGTCGAGACCGGCGCCTGGCGCGGCGAGGTCGAGCAGACCACGGTCAGCTAGGTCCGTCTCACTTCCGATCCCAGACAGGGGCACCGAAAGGTGCCTCTTG
>Ga0136617_10000778_pt1 | contig 27594 bp, 29 predicted proteins | sample AntDrymUQ3222106_2_FD_129672 | JGI IMG/M metagenome (GOLD analysis project Ga0136617, IMG submission 129672) | Polar desert sand microbial communities from Dry Valleys, Antarctica - metaG UQ322 (21.06) | ecosystem: Environmental > Terrestrial > Soil > Desert | place: Antarctica: Dry Valley...
AAGGTCAGGGCGGGGCAGAAGGTCCCGATCAACGGTGCCGCGGGCGGCATCGGGACCTTCGCGGTGCAGATCGCGAAGGCATTCGGCGCGGAAGTGACCGGGGTGTGCAGCACGAGGAACGTGGACCTGGTCCGATCGATCGGCGCCGACCACGTCATCGACTACACGAAGGAGGACTTCACGCGCACCGCGCAGCAGTACGACTTCATTCTCGACAACGTCTCGAACCGCTCGCTGTCCGACCTGCGACGCGCGCTCGCTCCGACGGGGATGCTCGTGCCAAACGGCGGACGCTTCGACCATCGCTGGTTCGCCAGCGTGGGGCGCCTCATCACCGCGGCCGTGGTGTTCCGGTTCGGGAGTCAGTCGCTCGGGACGTTCCTCGTCGCGGAGACGGCCGCGGATCTCATTGTCCTCAAGGACATGATCGAAGCCGGCACGATCACACCGGTCATCGACAGCACGTTCTCCCTCACGGACACCCATCAGGCGATGGATCTCGTGGGCCGCGGGCACGCTCGGGGAAAGGTCGCCATCAGCGTCTCCTCGATCGCGCGTCAGGCGGACCTGGCGGTCGCGTCATGACGACGCTTGCCGCGACCCGGGATGCGCCCTACGCAGCCCGCCTCACCGTTGACGTTCCACAGAAGCTCGACCGGCTGACCACGCTCGTGCGGGTCCTCTGGATCACCCCGATCGCCATCATCCTGGGCCTCGTCGGCGCAACCGGCGATGGCGCGAGCTCGAGCGGCGCGCTCTTCGGTGGCCTCTGGCTCGCGACCCTGCTCATGGTCGCGTTCCGCGGGCTCTACCCGCGCTGGTGGTTCGACTTCGCGCGCGAGCTCACGCGGTTCGGCGCGCGCGTCGGCGCGTACCTCGCCCTGCTCACCGATCGCTACCCGTCGACCGTCGAGGAGCAGTCGGTCCATCTCGAGATCGATTACCCCGACGTGCAACGGGATCTCAACCGCTGGCTGCCGCTCGTGAAGTGGCTGCTCGCCTTCCCGCACTACGTCGTCCTCGCGGCGCTTTGGATCGGCGCCGTCCTCGCCATCGTCGCGGCCTGGTTCGCCATCCTCGTGACCGGTCGCTATCCCCAGCCGCTCTTCGACTACGTCGTCGGGGTCGCGCGCTGGAGCCTGCGCGTCAGCGCGTACGCGTTCCTGCTCGTCACTGACCGCTACCCGCCGTTCAGCCTGAAGTAGGCGCGCGCCAGCCCGCTACCCTCAGCTCACGTGCCCAGCTCACTCACGACCGAGCAGGTGCTCGCCCTGCTTGCGGAAGCGCCGACGCGCATCGCGGCGCTCACCGCCGGTGTCTCACCGGCGCAGCTGCGCCACGCACCACGCGCGACGAGTGGTCCGCGAACGAGGTGCTTGCCCACCTCCGCTCGTGCGCTGATGTCTGGGGCAGCTGCATCGCCATGATCATTGCCGAGGACCGGCCGACGATCCGTGCGATCAATCCCAGGACTGGATCGAGAGCACGGACTAGCCCGACCTCCAGCCTCGGCGTCGCGCTCGACGCATCGACCAACGAGCGGTCGACGGAGGACGGGGACCTCTCAGCGCCGTCAGCATCGACCCGCGTCCTGCTCGTCCGTGCGCGCGAGGACCTCGAGGTCGCCCGCGCGACGCGGCGGATCATCGCGCCGGCGTCATCAGGTGGCGGCAGGCGCCGATCGCGCGACGACAAGTCGGCGCAGCGGCTCCAGCGCGACGGCGCCGAGCGCCCCGCCCGAAATCGCCGCGGCCCACGCGAGCGCATCGAGCGGCGCGACGTGGAACAGGCCCGCGATCGCGGGGACGGTCACCATGGCGACGACGCTGGCGGCGGTCGCGACGAGCGCCGGCAGCAGCGCCCGACCACCGCTCGCGATGCCGTCGCGCGCACGCCCCTGATCTAGCAGGGACCGCGGATGCGGCGCGATGCGCTGACGGGCGCGTGGCCGACTCTTGCCGCGCTTCATGTCGCTGCCATGACTGCATTGTCAAGGCAGGCCCAATGCCGCCGACGAAGACGACCAGGCCGAGCGGTCGCAGGCGCGTTGCGGCCCCGGTCGCCAGGACGATCGAGCCAGCGTCAGTCCTTCGAGGCCGCCTTCAGAACCTTGTCAGCCTTGCGGTTGATGCGGTCGAACTCGTCCTTCGTGAGGTTGCCATCCTTGCGCTGCTTGCGGGACAGTCGCTTCGCACTGATCGCATGACCTTCGTCCGGAATCGGGTAGTTCCCGGTCTCCTTCTTCGCGTCGGCGGATCGCGCCTTCTCCGGAAGGCCGAAGTCCTTCGCGGGCAGCTTCGCACGCTGCTTCGCATCGAGTTTGGCCATCAGCAATTCCTTTCGAGACGGCTCGTGAGTCGCAGCCCGTTCGCGGAGTCCGCGATCAGGGTGGCCAAGCCCTTCTTGCGCGTTCCCTCGCGCTTGGCACTGGTGACGTGGAGTGCGGCAATCGTGCGGTAGCGGCCTTCCCTAATCGGCGTCGTGCGTGTAGCCGATCCGGAGCTCGGAGAGCCACTCCTCGAGCAGCAGGCCGAGCGGGTCCCGAGCGGGCGGTGCGGATTTCGACACGCGCCGGTGCCGCGGCGGCTCAGGCAGCAAGCGCTTGGGAGAGAACGGCACACGCCTGTCGGGCGGTGACGGGACCATGACGGCCTCCATACGCGCGGCCTCCTCTAAGCGGCGACGGGCTCCGGCAGCGCCTCGGGCGCTGTCTCCGCGGCGGCCGGCGCCTCGCTGCGCACCGGCAGCACGATCCACGCGAGCACGAGGGCCGCGAATGACGCGAAGGCGGCGATCTCCATGTCCATCCCTCCTAATCGTGCTGGTACGCGATCTCACCGTGCTGCGAGCGGTCTAGGCCGAGGACCTCGTCGTCCTCGCGCACCCGCAGCCCGACGGTGAGCTGGATGATCTTGACGATGACCGCGGTCATCACGCCGGCGTAGAGCCACGTCGCGCCGATCGCGATGAGCTGCTTGACCAAGAGGTCGGGGTTGCCCGCGAACAGTCCATTGACGCCGGCGCCGTTCACCGCGACGCTGGCGAACAGGCCGGTGGCGGCCGCGCCCCAGGTGCCGCCGATGCCGTGCACCGCCCAGACGTCGAGCGCATCGTCGATGCGCAGCCGCGGGCGCAGCAGCGTGGCGAGGTAGCAGACCGTGCCCGCGCCGAGGCCGATGACGATGGACGCGGGGACGGTCACGAAGCCCGCTGCGGGCGTGATCGCGACGAGGCCCGCAACAGCGCCAAGCGCCGCGCCGAGCGCGCTCGGCCGGCCGCGGTGGATCCACGAGACGGTGAGCCAGGTCAGCGCGCCCATCGCCGCGGCGGTGTTCGTCACCACGAAGGCGTTGGCCGCGAGACCGTTGGCGGCGAGCGCGCTTCCGGCGTTGAATCCGAACCAGCCGAACCAGAGCAGGCCAGCGCCGAGCACGGTCATCGTCGCGTCGTGCGGCTCGGTGCGGGCGAGGCGCCGGCCGATCACGAGCGCGGCCACGAGAGCGGAGACCCCGCTCGAGATGTGCACGACGGTCCCGCCCGCGAAGTCGATGGCGCCAAAGACGCGCAGCCAGCCGCCCACGCCCCAGACCCAGTGGGCGATCGGCGCGTACACGACGGTCGACCAGAGCAAGGTGAAGAGGATGAAGGCCTTGAAGCTCACCCGTTCCGCGAAGGCGCCGGTGATGAGCGCCGGCGTGATGACGGCGAACATCATCTGGAACGCCATGTACGCGAGGTGCGGCACGCCCGGGGCGTAATCGGGGTTCGGCTCGGGCCCGACGCCGGCGAGGCCGGCCCAGTCGAGGCCGCCGATGAGCCCGCCCTGCGAGGGGCCGAAGGCAAGCGTGTAGCCCCAGAGCACGAACTGCACGCTCACGAGGCAGAGCACGAAGAACGAGTGGAGCAGTGTCGAGAGCGCGTTCCGCTTGCCGACGAGCCCCGCGTAAAAGAAGCCGAGCGCCGGCGTCATGAGCATCACCAGGGCGGCCGAGACGAGGATCCAGGCGGTGTTGCCGGTGTCGAGGTCCATGCCGGGACGCTACGCGTGCGGCTCCGGCCGGACAGTCGCCGCGGGGCTGCCGTTGGGTAGCGGATGGGTGACGGCGCGCGCGCTCATTCGGTGGAGATCGTCTGGTCCACGATGTCGGCGCCCGGGCGGACCACGCGGAACTCCTCGGCCACCCTGCCGACGAGGTCGCGCACGCGCATCGCCTCGGTGGCCTGGCCGGAGGAGGCCACGATCGCCGCGTAGGCACCGAGCAGGTCGGCGCAGCGCGCGGCCTCGTCCGCGTCCGGGACGCGCAGCGTCACCTTCGCCCCCTTCGCCAGCCTCGTGCGCAGCGCCGCATCGTCGAGCTCGCGCGAGGGGTCGACCCGCAGGAAGACCCGGCCACCGGACATCCCCGAGCAGATCCAGCGCCCCGGGTCACCGAGCACGATCGCCGTGCCGCCGGTCATGTACTCGAAGGCGAAGCCGCGGAGGTCGCCGCCGAAGACCACCTCGGCGCCGGAGAGCCGGATCGCGGCGCGCGCGTCCGCCCCGCCCTGCACGAACAGCCGCCCGCGCTGCGCGCCGTAGGCGAAGGCCTTGCCCACGGACCCGTCGACGAACCGGCCCACCGCGTTCGGGCCCTTCAGGACCGCGAGGGTGCCGCCGAGCGCCGTCTTCGCAGCACCGTCCTGCGCGCCGCCGGCGACCTCGAGCATCACGCCATCGGTCATGTACGCGGCGAGCCCGTTCCCCGCGACCGAACCGCGGCCGTAGCTCGCGATGACCCGCGCCGCGACCGGCACCGCAACGGCGATCCGCTGCCGCGCGAGCGCTCCGGCGGCCGCCGTGGCGACAAAGCGGTCGGACGGGCCGAGCGCGCGATCAGTGGAGACATGAGCTGCCGCCACGGCCAGCGGCACCCGCGGACCCTCCTCGCGCGCCTCGACGGGGATCAGGAGTGCGGAGCAGTCCACCCGCCCCGTGGCCCGCTCCTGCGTGATGAGGTCGGTGCGCCCGACGATCTCGCGGACGCTGGAGCATCCCGCGGCCGCGACGAGGCGCGCGAGGTCCTCGCGAAGAGCGCCGAAGAAGCGCCGGAGGTTCGTCACCGCGCGTTCGAGCTCTTGCGGCTCGAAGCGCTTGAGCCCCCGGGCCTGCGCCTCCCCGGCGGTCGCGATCTGCGTCGCGATCCCGACGTGACACGTATCGAGCTGGCAGCCGCGGCAGATCGTGCAGCCGATGGCGACCATCGCGAGCGTCCCGAAGCCCACGCGGTCCGCGCCAAGGCAGAGCATCTTGGCGACGTCGAGCGCGCTCCGCATCCCGCCATCACACCAGAGCTCGACCTTGGAGCGCAGCCCGTTCTCGGTGAGCGCGCGGTGCGCCTCGGTGACACCGATCTCCGCCGGGAGACCCGCGCGGCGCAGCGCGTGCAGCCGGGCCGCCCCGGTCCCGCCGTCGTACCCCGAGAGCGTCACGATGTCCGCGCCGGACTTCGCGACCCCGCAGGCGATCACGCCGACGTCCGGCGTGATCGGGATCTTCACGGCGACGCGCGCTCGGGGGTTGACCGTCTTGAGCTCGTGGACGACCTGCGCGAGGTCCTCGATCGAGTAGATGTCGTGATTGTTCGACGGCGAGATGAGGTCGACGCCGGCCACCGCATTGCGCGCAAGCGCGACCTTCTCGGAGACCTTGCGGCCGGGGAGGTGCCCGCCCTCCCCGGGCTTGGCGCCCTGCCCGATCTTGATCTCGAGATAGTTGGAAGAGTTCGCGAGCAGCGACGAGACGCCGAACCTGCCGGATGCGATCTGCTGGCCGCGATGCTCGGGGTACCTGCCGAGGAGGTCCGGCAGCTCGCCGCCCTCCCCGTTGATGCAGAGGATGCCGAGCCGGAAGGCCGCCTCCGCGTAGGCGCGGTACGCGGTCTCGCCCTGCGAGCCGAAGGACATGCTCGAGATGTAGAACGGCGCCTCGTGCTCGCCGATCCGCGTGTCGGCGGCAGTGGGCTTGGTGTCCCATGCCGCCAGCTGGACCGATGTGGTCGCGTCGCCGGTGCGGAGGTCGAGCACATGCCTGAGCGCGACGGGATGCTCGCGCTCGAGCGCTTCGAGCTTTTCGGCGTACGCCGCGTACGGCGCCTCGCCGTTCGCGACGGCCAGCGCCGCTTTCCAGATCCGCGGGTAGAGCCGGAAGGGGTTCTCGAGGCGTGCGGGCGTGCGCTCTCGCAGCAGGCGCGCCCGGTCCTCGCCGTCGCGCTCCAGCTCCGCCCAATCGAGACCGGCGCGCTCGCCGGCCGCGAAGGAGCGCACACCGAGCAGCCGCGCGACATCAGGCGCGAGCCCGATCGCCGAGAACGCGCGCCCGTAGCCGCGCAGCTCGTGGATGCCGAGGGTCGAGATCACCTTCTCGATACCCTTGCGTAGCGCCTCAACGAGATTCCCGGGCGCGTCGGGGTCGCCGGTCGCGATCGCGTGCTCGAGCAGCAGGTACGGGGCGACCGCGTCGGCGCCGATGCCGAGCGCGACCACGATGTCGTGGAGGTTCCGCAGGCTGCCGGCGGAGAGCACGACCGCGCAATCCCGACGCAGGCTGCCCGAGCGCGATGGCTGCGCCATCAGCGCGCGGTGCACGGTCGCGGCGACGAGCAGCGGGTCGATCCAGGAGCGCCCCTCCTCTGCGACACCGCGGTCTTCGATGAGCACGAGCCGGGATCCCGCGCGCGTTCCCGCGCACGCGGCCGCACCCAGCCGCGCAAGCGCGTCGCGCAGACCCTCCTCCCAGTCGCGGTCGGCCTGCAGCACGACCGCCGGTCGGCGCGCGGCCGACGCGAAGTGGGAGACGAGGTCGTCGAGCACCCACGTGCCGAGCCGCGCGGCGAGAGCGCGCGCCTCTGTGTCCGCGAGACCGGCGCGGGCATCGTGGCCACCGAGCAGGATCGGCACTCGCAGCTCGACCCAGCCGCGAACACGTCCAGCGCGACGCGGAGAGGGGCGCGGCCCGAGCACGACCCGTGTCGAGAAGTGCTCGATCTCGCGCTCGCGGTCGATCGCGGGGTTGGTGACGACGGCGACCGACTCCTGCAGGTGGTCGGCGAGGTTCGGCCGCCGCGCCGAGAGCGCGGCCAGGGGCCCGTCGTACCCGAGAGAGCCGATCGGCTCACCGGCGGCCTGCGCCATGAACGCGATGGAGCGAAGGTCTTCGGGCTCGTACCCAAGCGCAGCGAAGCGCTGCTCACGGAGCACCGCATGATCCTCGATCTCATCAGGCGGTGTGGCGATCTCGACGCGGCGTTCGGGCCGCTCGCGAGGAAGGGTGGTGCCCGACCACTGGGAGAGGGGTCCGCCAGTCTCGAGCCGGGCACGCGCGCCGTCGACGCCGACGCCATGAGTGGCACGCGCCCGCACGAAGCGATCGCGCACGGCGGCCTCATCGAGCAACCGCCACTGGCCGCGGGAGCGTTCCAGGGCAGCGTGCTCACCCGGGCCGAGGGGCCGCGGGTCGGCGACGTAGCGCTCGAGCGGGATGAAGCCGCGCTCGCTCGCGAAGACGTGCTCCTCGTCCGTCTCGACGTGCCAGAGCGGACGGAGCCCCATCGCATCGACTCCGAAGAGACACGTGTCGTCGAACCTCGCGAGGAACGCGGCGGGACCTTGAGCGAACGGGCCGAACGCCGCGCGTGCATGCGCGTACGCGTCCTGCATGCCCGCGGGCATGCGGCGGATCTCGTTCACGATCGGCGGGAAGACGAGCTCCATCGCCTCGATCGGGTCGAGCCCCTGCCCGTGGACGAGTCCGCGCAGCAGCGCATCGACATCCTGGGAGTCGCTGCCCTCCCGCGAGAGGGGCACCTCGAGGGCGCGGCACTCCTCGCGCAGGCGTCCGATCGTATCGATCTCGCCGTTGTGGGCGAAGGCCGCGAACGGCTGGACGCGACCGAAGGTACTGGACGTGTTCGTCGAGTAGCGGTTGTGACCGAACGCGACCGACGTGCCGAACCGCGGGTCGGCGAGATCAGCGTAGTAGTGCGTCAGCTGGTGCGCGGCGCCGCGAAGCTTGTACACCGCCGTCGAGCGCGAAAGGCTAACGACGATCGCGGGGGTGCGCTCATCGATGTCCACCGCGGCCGAATGCAGCGCACGGTCACCGCGGCGCCCCCGCGCGTGGACCTCGAGCGCGAGCTGCCAGAATCTGGGCTCCTCGCGCCGGCCGCGGGGCCCGAGCGCGCCCGGGTAGGTCCCGTCGCCTCGCTCGAGCAGGACGCGGATCCGGTGCGCCGTAAGGATGCTCCGCACCGAGGCGTAGACCGCATCGCCGGCGTCCGCGGGGACGAAGAGGTGGGCCACCGCGAAGCGCGGGTGAAGCGCTGACGCCGCGATCCCGTCCTCCGCCAGGCGCGCCGACCAGAGCGCACGGGGGATGTCCACAAGGACGCCGGAGCCGTCACCCTCGCCGTCGATCTGACCGGAGCGGTGGGCCATGCGTTCGAGGCCACCGAGGGCGAGGGCCAGGGGGGCCGCGCTGGCCGTGGCATCCTTCCGCGCGACCGCGACGAGCGCGCACGCGTCACGCTCGTCGTTCACGCGTCGCTCACGGTACACACCGACTCCTTTCCACGTGAGAACGAAAAAGGCCTCCTACTGCGAGGAGGCCTGTCGCGCGGTGCCCGGGATCTCCGCCGCGCGACTAGGCAATGTCCTCCGCCGCTGCGGAGGTGGTGATCGCCGACGCCGCGCTGCTCGAGGTCACGCGTACACGGTACGTGCTGATCGGGTTTCGGTACAGCGCCGGTACGGTGCGCGTTCGGTGACGAACGCGACGGGCGGAGGCGGCAGCCGGGGAGACCTCTCGCTCCGCCGCACTCCGCCTGCTGTCCAGGCCGTGGCTGGCTCGCCGTAAGTCTCGCTCGAGGTCTCCCCGTCGCCGCCCGCTCACCTCGGCCTTTAGGCGGACGTTTCCAGCACGGACCTGGTGCGTCGCAACTTCGCCACGAGGATCGCATGCACCACCGGCCGCGCGAACCGCTCGAGCGGCCGCGCCGGCGGGCGAAGCGCGAACTCCACGATGTCGGTGACCCAGGTCCGGCCCGCGAGCTCGCTGAAGCGGTGCTCGTGACGCCACAGCGCGAACGGACCGAAGGTCTGCTCGTCGATGAAGCGGAACGGCGGCTCCCACACCCGCACGACGCCGTATCCGCCGAAGGGCCCGAAGCGGAAACGGAGCACGGCATCGCGGCCGAGGCGCGACGGACCGATCGACCGCAGCGGGACGGCGGACGGAAGCACGCGCGCGAGGTTCGCGGAGTCGGCGTGGAACTCGAAGACCCGCTGCCGTGGCGCGCGCATGGCGATCGACGCGCTCGCGCGTCTCATCCGAGGCGGTAGCCGACGCCGCGGACGTTCTGCGGCAGCGGGGCGCCAGCGCCCTCGAGCTTCGTCCGCAGGCGCGCGAGGTGCGCTTTGAGCCACTCGGGATCCGGCTCGCGCTCGTCGGGCCAGGCCGCGCGGAGGAGCGCCCGCCGCGCCACGACCTCCCCAGGGCGGCCGGCGAGCACGGCCAGGAGGCTGAACTCGATGGGGGTCAGCGCGAGCACGGTGCCTCGCACCGTGGCGCGGTGCGCCGCGACGTCGACCTCGAGCGGTCCGATCCGTCCGGCAGCAGCGGATCGCCTAGGTGTTGCGGCGCGCCGGAGGAGGGCGCGAACGCGGGCCAGGAGCTCGGTGCGCCCGAACGGCTTCTCAAGATAGTCGTCCGCTCCGAGGTCGAGGAGCTTCGCGCGCTGGTCGGTGCCTCTCTCCCCGGTGAGCATGAGGATCGGAGTGTCCGAGGCTTCGCGGATACGCCTGCACACCTCGTCGCCGGAGAGGCGCGGGAGCCGGCGATCGAGGATCACCAGATCGGGCGATTCGTCCGCGTGCCGTCGCAGTGCACCCTCGCCGTCGTACGCGGTGATGAGGTCGTAGCCCTCGCCGCCGAGCAGCGCGGCGACCATCCCGACCATCGCCCGATCGTCGTCGACGATGAGGATCGCGGTCATCGTTTCGCGAGGGGGATGCTGAAGCTGAACACGCTGCCGCCGCCGGAATGCTCCTCGCACCAGATGTCGCCCCCCTGCGCCTCCGCAAGTCGCCGCGCGGCATAGAGGCCGACACCGCTGCCGGGCGTCTTGGACTGGTCCCCCAACCGTACGTAGGGCTCGAAGACGCGCGTGCGGTCCTGCGGCGCGATCCCCGGCCCACGGTCGGCGACGCTGACCACGGCACGATCGCGCAGCGCCGATATCGAGATCCTGATGTCCGTGGCCTCGGGTGCGTACTTGGACGCGTTGTGCACGAGCGCGGCGAGCACGTCCGCCGTGCGCCTCCGGTCGCCCCGGACGGTGACCGGCCTCCCGCGCCGCGGCCCGCGGACCCGGTGGCGCCGCGCGAGCGTGGAGAGCTCCCCGAGCTGCGAGACGACCAGATCCCGCAGGTCGAACCGCGCGCGTCGCATCTCGAGGTCGGGCGCATCCGCGCGCACGCCGGCGAGGATCCGGTCGACGAGCAGGTCGAGCCGCTCGACCTGGGCGATCGCCTCCGTCGTCACGCCCTTGGCGCCGTTGCCTTTGAGGAGGTCGAGGTAGCCGCGGATCACCGAGAGCGGCGTGCGGAGATCATGCGTCACGACCGCGATGAGATCGGCGCGCGCCCGCTCGAGCTCGCGCAGGCTCTCGGTGGTGGCGCGCTCGCGCGCGTAGAGCGACGCCTTGTCGATCGCAAGGGCGGCCTGGTTCGCGAGCGTGCCGACGAACGCGATCTCCTCATCGCCGAACTCGGCGCGCCCGGGCACGTGCAGCACGGCGGCACCGAGGAGGCGGTCACCGGCGAGGAGCGGGAGCGCGACGTCCTCTTCGCCGACGATCGGCCGGCGCTCCTCGATGGCGCGCCTGGACGCCTGCAGAGCTGAGCGCGCGAGCTCGCCGGAGCGCGCGCGGACGTCGTCATCGGCCTCGCCGTGCAGGACGATGGCACCGGACGAGCCGGGGTAGACGCGCACCAGCCGATCGACGACGAGCGCGAGCACCTCGTCGAGGTCGAGCGTCGACGTGAGCACGTTCGACACCTCGAAGAGGGCCGAGACCTCGCGCAGCTGTCGCTCGGCGTCGCGGTGGAGGCGCGCCTTGTCGATGATGCCGGCGAGCTGATTCGCGATCGTCTGCAGGAAGTCGATCTCGGTGCGGTCGAACTCACGCGCCTCGACGGTCTGCACGTTGAGCACTCCGATGACCTCGTCGCGCATGACGAGCGGCACGGAGAGCATCGACGTGAAGCGCTCCACGTCCACCGCGGGAACGCGCTTCCAGCGGGGGTCCCCGTGCACGTCGCGCACGGAGAGCGGGACGTGAGCATTGGCCACCCAGCCGGTGATCCCCTCGCCGATGCGGAGGGTCGCGCGACCGATCCCGCGAGGGTTCAGCCCGTTCGTCGCGGCGAGCCGGAGGAGTCCCTCGCGCCGCTCGACAAGGTACAGGGAAGCGACCTCGGCACCCATCACGCCGGTGGTGCGATCGATGACGATGCGCAGCATCTCGTCCCAATCGCGCGTCGAGGCCGCGAGCTGACCGATCTCCCGGACGAACGTGAGCTCCCGGATCTTGCGCTCCTGCTCGATCGACTCGTCGCCGCGTGGCCTCGACGACCGCCCCCGCGTGGTCTCGATAGTCGCGGCAGGGCCGCTTCCCCCCCGGTCCGTCTCCCCGGTATCCGAGCTCATCTCTCGTATGCTCGCAGAAGCTGCACGGTCCGCCGCGGAAAACCTCGCGGATCACGTGCGCGCGGGCGCCCGCCTAGGCGCGTTGAAGGGCAGCCATGCCGAGGCGGACCATCTCCCGGTAGCCGGTGCGCGTCGCGTCCTCGAACCCGAGCAGATGCAGTGCGCCGTGCGCAGCCAGGAACGCGACCTCCCGCGCGAGGGGGTGCCGCCTCCGCCGGGCCTGCCGGGCAGCCTGCGCGCCGCTGATGACGATGTCGCCCACCTCGAGCTCGCCGTCGACGTCGCGGACGAGGGCCTTTGCCGCGGTCTCGCCCTTGGCGCCGGGCGGCAGCCCCTGCCCGAACGACAGCACGTCCGTGGTGCGCGGCATGTTGCGGTGCCGGCTGTTGAGCTCCTTCATCACGAAGTCGTCAACGAACGCGAGTCCGATGCGCGCACCGGCGGGCACGCCGTATGGCCGGAGCGCCGCCTGGACCGCGCGTCGCACCGGTGCGAGGTCACACGGCGGGTGGCCGGAGACTTGGATCCTCACGCGTTGCGCGGTGCCGCCGGCTGGGAGGCCGACCGCGGCGGCGGCGCGGGACGTACCCCGCGTGGCGTCATCTCAGAACGATGCGGCTGGAGGCGGGGTGCTCGGGAGACGGGCGATGCGGTCCTCCGGGTAGGGGATCCGCTCGTGGTACACGCCGAGCAGCAGCCCGCAGAAGGCGTCACGGATCTGATGCACATCGCGGAGCGTGAGATCGCACTCGTCGAGCTGTCCATCCGCGACGCGCTCGCTGATGATCCGGTCGACCATCGCGCGGATCGTCTCGGGCGTCTTCTCTTCGAGCGATCGGACCGACGCCTCGGTCCCGTCGGCGAGCATGACGATCCCGGCCTCCTTGCTCCGGGGCTTCGGGCCGGGATGCCGGAACCGCACCTCATCCGCTTCGGCACCCTGCGCTACCGCTCTCTGGTGGAAGTACTTGATAAGGCTCGTGCCGTGATGTCCGGGGATGATCTCGCGGATCTGCGGGGGGAGGTGGTAGCGGTCGGCGAGGGCGAGCCCATCCGGGACGTGTGCCGAGACGATACTCGCCGAGACCTGGGGGTCGAGCTCGTCGTGCGGGTTGTGGCCGGTCTGGTTTTCGATGAAGGCGACGGGGTTCCTCATCTTGCCGATGTCGTGGTAGTACGCACCGACACGGGCGAGGAGCGTGTCGGCGCCCACGACCTCGGCCGCGCGCTCCGCGAGGTTCGCGACGAGCAGCGAATGGTGGTAGGTACCTGGCGTGCGGAGGAGAAGCTGGCGCAGGAGCGGGTGGTTCGGATCCGCGAGCTCGCGGAGCTCGAACACCGTCGTGATGCGGAAGAGATGACCGAGCAGGACCATGCCTCCGAAGGCGAACAGGCCGGAAGCGATGCCGCTCACGACCGCGGCTGCGAGCAGCTGGAAGAACCCGATGACGTCCGTCGCGCGACCGACCAGCAGGAAGGCGCCGATGACGCCGAGGTTCCCGCCAACGACGTAGAGCGCGCCCGCGACGAACTCGCGAGCGGTCGTCGCGCGCCGGACCGCGGCCATGCCGAGGAGCGCCGGCACGAGCACGTACGCGACCAGCTCGACCTGTCCCGACATGATCCCGACGTTGAGCGCGCCCGCGATCTGCGTCGCGAGCGCCGTGCGCCCGCCTACGAGGATCGTGAGCATCATCGCGACGGACGCGAAGGGTACGAAGTACACGGCGAGGCTGTGACCGGGAACGAGCACGCGGCCCGCGAGCGTCAGTGCCAGGAGCGACAGCCCCACGAGGAGAACGCGCCGGTCGTCGGCCCACGACTCCTGGGCGTAGCGCTCGGCGAAGAGCGCGAGCACGCCCGCGATGAGCAGACCCCAGACGAGGAGGCCGAACGCCCCTTTGAGGTCGATCCCGGCGTTCGCGAGGCCGAGCGCACGGAGCTTCTCGACGTCCTGCGACGTCACCACCTGCCCCTCACGGACGACGACCTCTCCGGCCGTCACCTGAACCTGCACGGGCGAGACGTTCGCGCGCGACGCCGCCTGCGCGACCGTGGTGGCCGCGGGGTCGAACTGCTCGTTCGCCTCCAGGTGCGAGCGAAGCATCTCTGCCGCAGCGCGCTTCTGTCGGTCGGTCCAGCCTGACGGCAGGATCTTCGGCAGATCGGCGCGGGCGGTCTCGAGCTGCTCCTCGCGGATGCCAGGCGAGTACAGCGTCGCGAGCAGGCGTTCGAGCTCCCTGGCGAGGGTCTCCCACTCCGCCGCGGGCATGTCGATGAGATCCTGCGCGACCGGGCCGCCCAGCGGTGTGTCCGCGATCCGGGTGAGCCCGACGATCTTCTGGTCGCGCGCCGCAACGGTATCGGTACGCGTTCGGGTGATCGCGGTGACGGCGGCCGCGAGCTGGCTGGTCTCGTTCGCGACGACCGCGGGGTTGCGCCCGTAGTGGCGCGGGACCGCGGCCGCGGCCTTGTCGCGCTCGACGGTGGTGAGGACCTCCGAGTTGTAGGAGACCGATCGTGGCGCACGCACCGAGCGTTCCGCGACGACCCCCGACTCGTACGTGACGACGGCCGGCGGCGACAGGAGCAGCGCGAGCGCCGAGAGCAGCCCGAAGACGACGACGAATCCGCCGAGCCGGGCGCGAGGATCGTCGCGGAGGCGCGTGCGGATGTCGAGCAACGTCCGCTGGCGGCGGAGCGTGATCACCTCCGCTCGGCCTCGTAGCGGTCGTACGCGCGCACGATGCGCGCGACGAGCTCGTGGCGGACGACGTCGCGGTCGTCGAACTGAATGAACGACAAGCCTTCGAGGCCCTCGAGGATCTGCCGCGCGAGCAGCAGGCCCGACGGCTGGTCGCTCCCGAGGTCGATCTGCGTCACGTCCCCGGTCACCACCGCCTGCGACCCGTGGCCAAGTCGCGTGAGGAACATCTTCATCTGCGCCCCGGTCGTATTCTGCGCCTCGTCGAGGATGATGAACGCTTCGTTGAGCGTGCGCCCCCGCATGTAGGCCAGCGGCGCCACTTCGATCTCCCCGCGCTCCATGGCGCGCGCGGATCGCTCCGGTGGCATGAGGTCATAGAGCGCGTCGTACAGCGGCCGGAGGTACGGATCGATCTTCTCCTGCAGGTCGCCGGGGAGGAAGCCGAGGCGCTCCCCCGCCTCGACCGCGGGCCGCGTGAGGATGAGCCGTGCGACCTTGCGATCACGCAGCGCGGCCACGCCCATCGCGACGGCGAGATAGCTCTTGCCCGTGCCGGCGGGACCGATCGCGAAGACGAGGTCATCCTTCTTGATCGCCTCGACGTACCGGCGCTGATTCTCGGACTGCGACACGATGCGCTTCCCGCGCACGGTCGTCCCGATGTGCTCGCGGAGCTCCGGAGCGGACACTGGTGACTCCTTCGCCTCGCCGATGAGCCGGTCGAGCGCGGGCTTGCGCAGGCTCTCATCGCGATCCGACAGGGTGCGCATGGCGCCGACGAGCTCGCCGACCTTCGCCACGGCCGCGGATTGTCCGGTGATCCGCAGCTCCGTTCCCCGCGCCACCATCTTCACGCCGAACTCCCGCTCGATGCGATCGATGTTCGTCTCGCCTTTGCCCGCCACGAACATCATCTCGTCAGGATCGGGGATGAGGATCGTGATGTTGTCCTGATGACGCGCACTCACTTCGGATCCCCGCCTGCGAGCAGCCTCGCGACCACACCCGCCACGAGCTTGCCGTCCGCCCTGCCGCGCAGCTCGACCATGGCCCTCTGCATGACCTTGCCCTGCGCGCCCGGGCCGGACGCGCCCGTCTCGGCGATCGCGCGCAGGATGGCCTCCCGGACGTCGGACTCGCCGAGCTGCGCCGGCAGGTACTTCTCGATGACGCCGAGCTCGGCCGTTTCCTTGGCGACGAGCTCGTCGCGGCCGCCTCTGCGGAACGCCTCGATCGACTCGCGGCGCATCCTCGCCTGACGGCCGAGGACCGCGAGCTCCGCCGGGTCATCCAACGGGCCGCGGCGGGCAACTTCTTCGTTGCGGATCGCGGACAGGCACAGACGGATGGTCTCGCGGCGGACCACGTCCTGCGATCTCATCGCGGTGCGCAGATCCCCCTCGAGACGCTGCTTCAGCGTGCCCAGCGGACGATCGTGCAGTCGGCGCTCAGCGCTTGCGGCGCTTGGCTTCCTTGCGCTTGCGCCGAGCGGCAGGGCGCTCGTAGTACTCGCGGCGGCGGGCTTCAGCAAGGACGCCAGCCTGCTGGATCTTCTTGTTGAAGCGGCGAAGGGCAGCCTCGAAGGACTCCCCGTCGCCGATGATCACTTCGGACATCCTGTTCATCACCCGCCCTTCCGTACGTTTGGACGGCCCATGATACTGGCCTCGCGGATGCCTCCTGTGTTAAAGATGTGCACATATTGAGCAAGCTGGCTCGCCGCTCCTCCAGGACCGCTCGTTCGGGCACAGGGCTCGGGTGCCGTGGGGTCGACGTGGGCGAGGGCAGGCGGGTGACGATCTGACCGCCGCCAACCGCTCCCTGGTCGGCGTCTTTGCGCACCCGGATGACGAAGCGCTCCTTGCCGGCGGCACCCTCGCGCGGTACGCCCGCGAGGGCGCGAGAGCGGCCGTCATCGCGTGCACCGGCGGTGAGGCCGGAGACACCCGGGACCCGACCGTCGACACCGCTCAGATCCCCGAGGTCCGGCGGGAGGAGCTTCGGGACGCGTGCGCCCGTCTCGGCATCAGGGCGGTGACGATCCTCGACTACCGCGATTCAGGCGTCCCGGCGCGCGGTGACCCACGCTCCCTCGTCGCGGCGCCACTCGCAGAGGTCGCCGAACGGATCGCAGCCTCGCTCGGGCCGCTCGCGCCCGACGCCGTGATCACGCACGACGCCGCCGGCGGGTACGGCCATCCTGACCACATCCGGGTACACGAGGCGACGACCATCGCAGTACGGGCCATGGTGCGATCGCCTCTCCTCTATCACGCCGTCATCCCGCACCGCGTCGTGGATGATTTCGCGCGCGCGTTCACGCAGGCGGGGCTGCGCGCGGGACGGGCGGCTGCCGCCGGCGCCGACATGGAGCGCGACGTCGGCGTGCCCGACGACTCCGTGACAACGACGATCGACGTTTCGGCGCACGTGCGCGCGAAGCGTGACGCGATTCGCGCGCATCGTACGCAGATGACCGACCACGTCCTGTTCCAGCTGCCCTGGGCAGTGCTCGCGCGGCTCTGGAGCGAGGAGCACTTCGCGCTCGCAGGCGCGGCCCCGGTGGAGGGGGTCAGCCGGGATCTGTTCGCCGCGCCGTAGGCACGGCTCCAGCGTCCTAGCGGTCCAGGGCAGCCACGAGCTCCGCGACCGCCGCGATGGCGGCCGTCTCCGCACGTAGCGGCCGCCTGCCGAGGGAGACGACGCGGGCGCCCTTGCTGCGCGCGAGATCGACCTCCTCCGCGCTGAGCCCGCCTTCCGGCCCGACGACGAGCGACACCGCGTCGGATGCTCGCGGGACGGCGTCGGCGAGCCGCAGCGCACGCTCCATCTCCCAGGCGACGAGGATGTCACCCTCCAGCTCTTCGAAGAGCGACGGCCAGCGCATGACCGGACCGATCTCAGGCAGCCTCGCACGGCGCGAGGTCTCGACCGCCTCACGCGCGATGCGCTCCCAGCGTCGCCGCTTCTCCGCGCTGAGACCCCGGGCGACGGACCGCGAGCTCGTGTACGGGACGAAGCGCGCGACGCCGAGCTGCGTCGTCGATTCCAGTGCGAGCTCGCTGTGCTCGCCGCGAAGGAGCGGGAGCGCCAGCACGAGCCGGACGCGCGCCTCGGCATCCGACGCGCGGCGCCCGAGCACCGTCCCCGCGATGGACGACGCGCTCACCCGGTCGAGCCGGTACTCGATCTCCTCGCCGTCGGACAGCAGCGTGATGGTGTCGCCTCGCCCGCATCGCAGCACCGACGCGATCTGTCGTGCCTGATCCACGGAGAGCACGAGGTCGCGTCCGACGACGAAGCGGTGCCTCATCGCAGCACCAGCGAGACCCAGTCGCCACGCTGCGCGCGCGCGACCGGCCGCTGCGCGAATGCGGCAGCCGTCTCGTGCTCCTTCCCAGCGATGATCCCGGCGAGGACGAGCGTGCCGCGTGGAGCGAGGCGTGCGCGCAGGTCGTGCGCGATGGACTGCAGCGTTGCGGCGACGATGTTCGCGACGACGACATCGAACGCGCCGGCGACGTCGGCGGCGGAGCCCATGACGACCTCCGCCTTCACGCCGTTGTGCTCACAGTTCTGGCGGGCGGCACGCACCGCGACCTCGTCGATGTCGGTCGCGACGATCGGCCCCGCGCCACACTTTCCTGCCGCGATCGCGAGGATCCCCGACCCCGTGCCGACGTCGAGCAGCGGGCGGCCGGCGAGCTCCAGATCCGAGAGCGCCTCGAGGCATTGCTGGGTGGTGGGATGGAGACCGGTGCCGAAGGCCATGCCGGGATCGAGCTCGATGACGATCGCGTCACCCGGATCGGAACGCTCCGCCCAGGTCGGCCGGATGAGGAAGCGGCCGCTACGGATCGGCGTGAAGGAGGCCTTCCAGCTCTCGAGCCAGTCCTCAGTGCGGAGGCGGCGAAGGCGAAGGGCGCCGATCGGGCCTAGGCCGAACGCCTGGAGATGGCCGAGCGCATCGCGGACCTGTCGCACTTTCGTGCGCATCTCACCCTCGTACGGGAGGTACGCCATCACGACGTGGTCGCCACCGTCCAGTGGCACCTCGACCGCGATGCCGTTGTATCCCACACGGTCGAGGATCTCGCTGACCGCCTCAACGGCCTCGGCGTGGGCGGGCACCGCGATCTCGAGCCAGCGAGCGCGCTGCGGGTCAGTCGTTCGCGAAGACCTCCTTGATCCGATCGAACACGTTGCCAGCGCCGTCCTGCTGCTCTGGCTCGCCGCCGAGCTCGCGGAGACGCTGGTAGAGCTTCCGCTCCTCCTTCGAGAGCGAGCGCGGGGTGACGACCTCGACGTACACGAGCTGATCGCCGCGGCCACCACCGCCGAGCCTGGGTACACCCTTGCCGCGGATGCGCAGGATCTGCCCGGGTTGCGCTCCCGCCGGGACCTTCACCTTGGCTTGGTCGCCTTCGATCGTCCGGACGGAGGTCTCATCGCCGAGCGCTGCCTGCGCCGGACTGATGCGAAGGACGTGGAAGAGGTCGTCGCCCTCCCGGCGGAACGCCGGGTGCTCCTGCACACGGATGAGGACGTACAGGTCTCCGTGCGGCCCGCCCCGCGTGCCCGCCTCGCCCTGCCCCTGCACGCGGAGCTGCTGGCCGTCATCGATGCCGGGCGGGATCGAGAGCGACACGCGGCGCTCGGTGCGCTCACGGCCTTCGCCGCGGCACGTCGTGCAGGGCCTGTCGATGGAACGGCCCGTTCCGCCGCAGCGAGGGCAGGCGGAGACGTTCACGAAGCGCCCGAAGACGGACTGCTGCACCTGGCGGATCTCGCCGCGGCCACTGCACGTCGCGCAGGTGGACGCGGAGGACCCCGGCTCCGCGCCGCTCCCTGCGCAGCGCTCGCAGGTCTCGAGGCGCGGGACCAGAACTTCCTGCTCTGCGCCGCGGACCGCGTCGATCAGCTCGATCTCGAGCGCGAGCCGCAGGTCGGCCCCGCGGGACGGGCCGCGGTCACGTCGGCGTGCGTCACCACCGAAGAACGTGTTGAAGAGATCGTCGATGCCGAAGCCGGCCGCGCCATCGCCATTGCCGAACATGTCGTAGCGCTGGCGGCGCTCGGGGTCCGAGAGGACCTCGTACGCTTCGGTGACCTCCTTGAACCGGTCGGGGGCACCGGCTTCCGTGCTCACGTCGGGGTGGTACTGCCGGGCGAGCTTGCGGTACGCGCTGCGGATCGCGTCGTCCGTCGCATCGCGCTGGACACCGAGGAGGGCGTAGTAGTCCTTTGGGGGCATCAGTAGATTATCCCGTGATGGACGATGTTCTCCGAATCGCGGTGCAGTGGCTGCACGTGCTCGCGGGCGTGCTGTGGATCGGCGGCGGATACTACGTGATCTTCGTGCAGCTGCCGGCACTGGCGTCGATGCCCATGCCGGCCCGCGGCCCGGCGCTCCTGGCGCTCGGTCCACGGCAGGTCCGCTACATCCTGCGGACCGCCGAGCTCACGATCGCGACCGGCGTCGGCAACCTGCTGCTCTCGGGCCGCGCGCGCCAGCTGGAGGATGTCCTCGGCTCCCGTTGGGCGCTCGTCATGGCTGCCGGCATCGTCCTCGCGCTCGTGCTGTATGGCCTGGCGCGCGGGATGACCAAGCCGCTGGTGGAGCGGCTCCTGGCGGTGGCGCCGCAGGCGGCCGCCGGTGACGCGGCCGCAGCTGCGCAAGTGCCGGTCCTGCGCGCGCGCATCCAGCGCCTCGGCATCATCCAGCTCGTGATCGGGACGGTGATCCTGCTCGCGATGGTGACGGCTCGCTTCAGCTGAGCGTCATCCGAATCGGGCGCGCCAGCGTATTGCCCCTAGCGAAGAGGAGGGCTCGATGCGGATCCTATCCGTCGTCCTGGTGCTCGCGGGTCTCTACCTGGTCCTTGACCACACGCCCCCGCTGCCCCTGAACCACGAGGCAGTCGGCCTCGGCTCGATGCACACCGCGCACACGGTGATTGGCGTCGTCCTGCTCGTTGCCGCGGCGGTCGTGTTCTGGCTCGGCCGCCGCAACGCTCGCGTCGCCGTCTGAGCGAGTCCCGAGCGAGGATCGCGGCGGCCGGGCTCGCGCTCGTCGCCGCCGCGATCCACGCGGCGCTCGCCGCGGTCGATCTCATTCCGGTCGAAGCCACGCGGGGCTGGGTCTTCGCCGCGATGGCGATCGGGTATGCAGGCTGCGCGCTCGCGATCTTCCGGCGGAACGTGGCGATCGACGCGCTCATCGCGTTCTACGCGGTGGGGCTCGTCCTCGCGTACGCGGTGACCCGCGATACGCTCCCGGTGGAGCCCATCGGCCTCGCAACGAAGGCGGCTGAGATCGGGCTCGCGGTCATCGCGAGCCTGCTGTTCGTGGGGGCCGCGCGTACCGCCAGGTGATCATCGCGAGCAGCGCGATCAGCGCGACGAGCACCGCGAGGGCCACGACACCCGCAAGCGGCTGCTCGTAGCCGCCGACGATCTCGCCCGGACGCTCGATGAACAGGTGGACCGCGGTGAGAAGCGCGAGCCCGCCCGCGGCCGCGAACAGCCAGTACCGGGCCGACCGCACAACGAAGCCGAGCAGCACGACCGGATAGATCGCGAGCGTGTAGGTGAACGCATTCACCTCGCCGTTGACCGGCCAGCCGACGTGCGTCCCGCGCAGCACGTGGTCCAGGTGATGAAGCGCCGCCAGAACGAGGGCGGCGAGATGCCAGCGGGGGCTCACCGGGGTGGTCCGCGCCGATCTCGCGGGCTCCCTCCGCCGAGGAGCCCGAGATCCGACAGCGGATCACCCCACCCCCGCCGGCTCGTCACGCCGCTGGGGATCACGACTGCTCCTTGAACTCCCCCTCGATGGTGTCGCCATCCTTGCGGTCCGAGGTGCCCGCCGTCGCGCCGGCCGGCTCGCCCTCGGGCGGCTCCGGCGCCTTCTGCTGCTCGGCCTGGTACATCGCCTCACCGATCTTGCCGGCGGCGGCGCGGAGCTCCTCGACCGCGGTCTTGATGCGCTCGACGTCGTCGCCCTGCGCGGCCTCCCGGGCGGCGGCGACCTTCGCCTCGACCTCGGTCTTCACCTCGGCCGGGATCTTGTCGCCGTTGTCGCGGAGGGCTTTCTCGGACTGGTACGCGAGGTTGTCCGCCTCGTTGCGGACCTCGATCTGCTCGCGGCGGCGACGGTCCGTCTCGGCGTTGGCCTCCGCGTCCTTGACGAGCTTGTCGACCTCGTTCTTGCTGAGGCCGCTGGACGCCGTGATCGTGACGTGCTGCTCCTTGGACGTCGCCTTGTCACGTGCCTTCACGTTGACGATCCCGTTCGCATCGATGTCGAAGCTCACCTCGATCTGCGGAACGCCGCGCGGGCTCGGGGGGATGCCGTCGAGGATGAAGCGCGCGAGGCTCTTGTTGTCCCCGGCGAGCTCGCGCTCGCCCTGGACGACGTGGATCTCTACTTGCGTCTGGCCGTCGGCCGCGGTCGTGAAGACCTGCGACTTGGAAGTCGGGATGGTCGTGTTGCGCTCGATGAGCTTCGTCGCGACGCCGCCGAGCGTCTCGATGCCGAGCGACAGCGGTGTGACGTCGAGCAGGAGGATGTCCTTGACATCTCCCTTGAGCACTCCGGCCTGGATCGCCGCGCCGATCGCCACGACTTCGTCGGGGTTCACGCCCTTGTGCGGCTCCTTGCCGAACAGGTTCTTCACCGTCTCGACAACGAGGGGCATGCGTGTCATGCCCCCGACGAGGACGACCTCGTCGATCTTGCTCGCCTCGAGGCCCGCGTCCGCGAGCGCCCGTTTGACCGGGCCGGTCGTCTGTTCGACCAGGTCACCGACGAGCTGCTCGAGCTTGCTGCGCGTGAGCGTCAGGACGAGGTGCTTCGGGCCGGACTGATCGGCCGTGACGAACGGCAGGTTGATCTCCGTCTGCTGCGTGGTCGAGAGCTCGATCTTCGCCTTCTCGGCCGCCTCCTTGAGGCGCTGGAGCGCCATGCGGTCACCGCGCAGGTCGATGCCCTGGTCCTTCTTGAACTCGTCGATGAGCCAGTCCATCACGCGCTGGTCGAAGTCGTCGCCGCCGAGGTGCGTGTCGCCGTTCGTGGCCTTCACCTCGAAGACGCCCTCGCCGAGCTGCAGGACCGAGATGTCGAAGGTGCCGCCGCCCAGATCGTAGACAGCGACAATCTCGTCCTTCTTCTTGTCGAGCCCGTAGGCGAGCGCGGCCGCCGTCGGCTCGTTGATGATGCGGAGCACCTCGAGCCCCGCGATCTTGCCCGCGTCCTTCGTCGCCTGCCGCTGGTTGTCGTCGAAGTAGGCCGGCACCGTGATGACGGCCTGCGTCACCTTCTCGCCGAGGAAAGCCTCGGCGTCGGTCTTCAGCTTCCCAAGGATCATCGCCGAGACCTCGGGCGCGGACAGCTTCTTGCCGTCCTGCAGCACGACCTCGACGCCGCCGTGCGTATCCTGGCCGACCTTGTACGGGACTGTCTTCTTACTGCGCTCCACCTCGGGGTCGCTGAACCGCCGCCCCATGAAGCGCTTGATCGAATAGACCGTGTTCTCCGGGTTCGTGATGGCCTGGCGCTTGGCGACCTGCCCCACGAGACGCTCGCCGGTCTTGGTGAATGCGACGACGGACGGGGTGATCCGCCCACCCTCGGCGTTCGCGATGATCGTCGGCTCGCCGCCCTCCATGTAGGCGACCGCCGAGTTCGTGGTGCCGAGATCGATGCCGATGACCTTTGCCATTTCCTACTCCTTCTCTAACCCCGGTCCCGTCGCTGCCTTCGGCGGCGACGGCTCCCGGGGGCCCTGCGGCTCGTCGCGGCAAAGCCGCTCCTCGCCTACACCTTCTCTAACCCTGGTCCCTTTCACGTTCGGCGCCCGGTGCGACTTCGTCGTCCGCGGTAGGCGGGCCCTTGGACACCGTCACGACCGCGGGCCGGATGATCCGGTCGTGCAGGCGATAGCCCTTTTGGTACTCCGAGATCACGCTGCCTTCCGGCGCGTCCGACTCCACGTGTGCGACAGCCTCGTGCTGGTATGGGTCGAACGGCCTGCCGACCGCCTCGAGGGTCTGCAGACCTTCGGCGTCGAGCAGCCCACGCAGCTTCCGCTCCACGAGCCACATGCCCTCGACCCAGGCCTGCCCCTTGACTGCCTCGGGCATCGTCTCGAGCGCGCGGTCGTACCCATCGAGCACCTCGAGCAGCTTACGAATGAGCTCCGCCTTGGCGTACTTCGCGAAATCGGTCCGTTCCGCCTCGTTACGCTTGCGGTAGTTCGCGAAGTCCGCCGCGAGGCGCTGCAGATCGCGCGTGAGCGCCGTGGTGTCGGCGTGTGCCTCGGCCTCGCGCTCGGGCTGTTCCTCGGCGGGGTGGCCGTTCGTCCGCTGGCTGCGCATCCGCTCCTCGAGCAGCTCCTCCGCTCGCTTCACGTTGTCGTCCATCTCTAGTCCCCCTCGGCCTCGACGGCGCGCACAAGATCGGTCATCAGCGCGCCCACGTAGCGGACGGCCCCGATGGAGCGCGCGTAATCCATGCGTGTCGGCCCCACGATGCCGATGTACCCGACGACGCCGTCACGGACCCCATACCGGCCGAAGACGAGGCTGCAGCCGCGGAGCGGCTCGTGCCGGTGCTCGCCACCGATCGCGACGCGTACCTCTCCGTGGCCGAGACCGCTCGGGAGCAGCGAGACCAGACGCGTCCGATCCTCGAGGATGCCGACCAGCTCACGGGCTCGCTCGCGCTCACCGAACTCCGGTTGGGCGAAGATGTTCTGGACGCCGTCGTAGTAGACGTCGCGTGCCCGCGCGGCGTCGTGCTCCTCGATGAGGCCAGCGAGCGAGCGCGTCAGCTCGGCCGCAAGACCCGCGGTCAGCTCCGCGTGCGCGCGGACACGCGCCCCATCCGCGCCGGCAAGCGCTTCGCTCAGCGTCGACGAGAGCGCCCGCAGCTCCTCGACGCTCGCCGGCGAGCGCAGCGTAACGAGCTGCTGCCGGACAGCACCACCGTCGAGCACCGCGACGAGCAGGACGCGGCGCTCATTGATTGGGACCGCCTCGACGTGACGCAGGGCCGAGCGCGGGGCCGCGGGCGGCGTCACGATGGATGCTTCCGCGCTGAGCCGCGCGAGCGTCGAAGCGGCGAGCCGGAGCCACTCGGCCGTGTCGCGTTGCGCCTGCTGGAACTGGTGTCTCACGGTCACCTGTTCGTCGGGCCGGATCGCCGCCTCCGGCATGAGGCTCTCGATGAAGTAGCGGTAGCCGAGGTCCGTCGGGACGCGCCCGGCCGAGGTGTGCGGGTGTGTGAGCAGGCCGAGCTCTTCGAGGGCGGCGAGCTCGTTCCGCACGGTCGCCGGGCTGACCTCGAGCCGGTACCGCCGCACAAGCGTCGCCGAAGCGACCGGCTGCGCGGAGCCGATGTACTCGCGGATGACAGCCCGCAGGATCCCGCGCTGCCGCAGCCCGAGGCCCGGCAGAGGCGCCACAGTCGTCATTAGCACTCTCCCTCCGAGAGTGCTAAAGCATATCCTGCCTCGGGGTCAAGGGTCAACGGACTCCGGGCATGCACCGGGCCGGCGACGTACTCTCGCCACGCTGCGACACGCTTCCGCGGCCGGCCCTTGCGGTCCTCCGGGGCTCGGTTGACCAGGTCCGCAGCGCAGGTCCCTCAGAGCTCGGACGAAACGTCGGAGGTCTTGCGATGCTCAGGGAGTTCAACGCGTTCCTCCTGAAGAACAACATCCTGGCCCTCGCCCTCGCGGTCGTGATCGGCACCGCGCTCGCGGCGGTCATCGGCTCGCTCGTGGTGGACATCGTCATGCCGCCGATCGGCCTGTTGCTGGGCGGTGTCGACTTCGAGAGCCTCTTCATCGATCTCTCCGGCAAGGGCCACCCGACGCTCGCGGCCGCCAAGGAGGCAGGGGCTCCCACGCTGCGCTACGGGAAATTCGTCAACACCGTCATCATCTTCATCATCGTCGCGTTCGTTGTGTTCCTCATCGCGAAATCGTTCGTGAAGGAAGCGCCGGTGGCCCCCACGCGGGAGTGCCAATTCTGCGGCGAGACGATCCTGGCCGTCGCGAGCCGCTGCCCGCGCTGCACGAGCGAGCTCGTGCAGAGCTGAGCGGGGCCGCTCCTCGCGACCTGCCTCAACCGCCGGCAGGGAGGAGCACGCGCACCCGAGACACCAGCTCGTCGAGCTCGAAGGGTTTCGTCACGTAGTCCGCGGCCCCGAGCTCGGTCGCATAGAGGCGCTCGGACAGGCCGAAGATGGCCGTCACGACGATCACCGGCAAGGCCCTGAGGCGTCCATCTGCCCGGAGCTCGCGCAGCACGCTGAATCCGTCACGGCGCGGCATCATGAGGTCGAGCACCATCACCGCGGGCGAGAGGTCGTCGACCATGCGCATCGCCTGATCCCCGTCGCAGGCGAGCTTCGCGTCGAGGCCTTCCTCCTTGAAGTACGCGATGATCGCCTCGCCGAGATCAGGATCGTCCTCGACCACGAGGACGAGGTGCGTGGGCTCCGCCACTAGACACGGACCTCCTTCGCGAGGCTGTCCGCGTCAAGGATCGCGATCCGCCGTCGCCGGATGGTGATGAGACCCCGCCGCTCGAGATCGCCGAGGACGCGGTTCACGGACACTCGGGACGCGCCGGTGAAAGCCGCAAGCTCGTCCTGCGTCAGGTTGAGCTCCTTGTCCGCCCCGCCATTGTGCTGGGCGAGGTCGAGGAGGTACTTCGCGACACGGCTCGGCACATCAAGAAAGATGAGGTCCTCAACGCGGTCCGACAGCCGGCGCACGGTACGGGCGAGCGCCTCGAGCACCGTGCGTACCGCGAGCGGGTGCGATTCCAGGAACGCGAGGAAGTCGTCCGCAGCGAGCAGGGCCGCCTGCGTGTCCTCGAGGGCGACGACGGTCGCGGAGCGCGGGCTGCGGTCGAGGAGCGCGAGCTCACCGAAGTACTCACCCGCCCGCGCGATCGCAACGAGCGCCTCCTGACCGAATTCGCCGGGGAGCGCGATCTTGACGGCGCCTTCGAGCACGACGTACAGGTGGGTCCCTCGATCGTCCTTGCGGAAGATCGTGTCCCCGCGCTTGAACTGCTTTTGCCGCATGCGCGAGCCCAGCTCGTCGAGCTCCGGGTCCGAGAGCTTCGCGAAGAGGGGGAGCCTGCGCAGGCTCTCCCGCAGACGGACATCCACGGCGGTGACCGTACCCCAGGTCGCGGCTTGACGGCGTACGCATGGTTGGCGGTCCGCAGCGGAGCCAGCGAGCCCGGGTCACCGACGATCAGGTCGTGCGGCGTTTCTTCGCGAGCCTCGAGGGCGCGCGCCGTTTGCCGGACTCTGAGGTCGCCGCGCTGGTACGCGTGGCGGAGCTGGACGCGAGCCGGCCACGGCTCTCAGGAGTGCGATCTCGGAAGGACGACCGTTCGGAGCAGGCCTCCGCGGACGCGCGTGGGGCTCGCCGCCGACGCCGACGCCGACGTGGTAGGACAATGGCTCGTGACGGAGCTCATCGCGCCACCAACGCGCACGCTCCAGCTCCGACTATTCCAGGGGGGAAGGACCGGCGATCCGGCGACGGAGGGCTTTGCCCGACCGAGCCGTCCGGGGACCCCCGCGCGGGAGCAGGCGACGTCAGCGGAGGGAGCAGGGTTTGAGCAAAGGACAGAAGAAGCAAAAGACGACCGGCAAGCTCGGCTGGCGCTCGAAGAAGGCGAATCACGGGCGCAAGCCGGGAATGGGCCGCGGCAAGCGGAATTAGGAACGCACCGGCGCGGGCGCCCTCCCTCGGCCGAGGCGCAGGGCCCCCGCTAGCCGGCCGAGACGAAGTCGAGGCCGGCTAGCGGAGAGCAAGAGGGCCGCCAGTGGGGCGGCCCTCTTGCTGCCCGCGTCGGCCCGGCCTAGCGGGCCCGGCCTCGCGAGCTACGCCCGGCGCTCTTTCGGGTCGTCGACTTCCGACCGGTCGTGCTCTTGCGCGCGCCGGTGGACTTCCGGCCACGGCGCGGACCCGTGCTCTTCCGGGCACCGGTGCTCTTGCGGCCGGTCGTGCTCTTCCGGGCAGCGGTGCTCTTGCGGCCGGTCGTGCTCTTCCGGGCAGCGGTGCTCTTGCGGCCGGTCGTGCTCTTCCGGGCAGCGGTGCTCTTGCGGCCGGTC
>Ga0136617_10000779_pt1 | contig 27594 bp, 23 predicted proteins | sample AntDrymUQ3222106_2_FD_129672 | JGI IMG/M metagenome (GOLD analysis project Ga0136617, IMG submission 129672) | Polar desert sand microbial communities from Dry Valleys, Antarctica - metaG UQ322 (21.06) | ecosystem: Environmental > Terrestrial > Soil > Desert | place: Antarctica: Dry Valley...
CCAACACCGCCACCGCAGTCAACCTGATCCGGCTGCACACCTGGTGAAACCCCCACCCACAGAACCAGACCCGCACCAACCACCTCACCCACCTCGAACCCACCCTGGCCTCATGAACACGAATTAACCACCAGGGTCGCCTATCGTTGTGGTTGCCCGCTCCAACCTTCTGCAGACAGTAGGTCTGACCAGCCACTTTGGGTGGCACAGCCGGTCGCCTCGGTGACCGGACTTCGGCGCAGCGGGTGGCGGTCTGTCGATCACTCGCTACAAACACAGCCACCGACCTCGGCGGTCCGAGGCGCAACCTCTCTGGCATTCGGCAGCGGGCTCGGTTGAACGTCGATATCCGTCATCCGACGGACGTAGGTTTTATAGTGTCGGCGTGCCTCGCCGAGGCCACCCGCATCGAGCAGGACTCTGACGAGGTTAGATGGGCTTCCTCGTCGTAGGCGTCCTGCTCGAGCAGGCGCAGCGTGTACCGCACGACTGCGTCGGTATCGCCGGCGTCGCGCAGCCGTGCACACAGCGCCCGAAGGACGGCGATGTGGGTGGCCCGGACCTCTTCGGTCAGCGCGGCGGCCCACTCTTGGTAGGGGTCCTCTTCGAGGAAATCCCCAGTATGGGCGGTAACAGCGGCCTCGAGTCGCGCGGTCGCATCCGGCTCTCTTGCCCGGTCCGCGTCAAGGGCAGCGGTGGCTCGGGTGAGGACGTCCTCGACGTCGACGCTAACCTGGGCGCGGTTCAATGACACCGCGCCGCCGGTGGTGACCAATGGACTCTCGCCTGCCGGTTGGGGCTGCAGCACATCGCGGACCATGGACAGCAGCACGGAGAGCCGGTTACCGGCCACGGCCGGCGCCGCCTCCGGCCACAACAGCTCCATCAGTTGATCACGGGGGGGTCGGCCAGCGCCGCGCAATCAGGATCTTCAACAGGTCCCGGGCTTTTTTCGACCTCCATACGGTACTGGGAATCGGGATCCCGTCGCGGATCACCTGGAACACACCGAGCGTCTGGATGGACACCGCGGGGGCGGAACGGACCAGCACGCCTAGCGGTCCGGCGGCCTGGTGCGACTCGACGTCGACGCCGTAATCCCGAAGCATCCGGTCCGCGAGGTCGGCGTCGATGCGGGGAATGGGCGCGCCGATGAGACCGGCCACGACTCTGGTCGCGGCCTCCTCGAGGCGACAGCCCGTCTCCTGCCAGATGTCGATCGCCCCCCGGAGCGGGGTGGTATCCACGGCGGGATTACTGGAGGCCAATACGCCCAGGGTGATGGCCTCGGCCAGTCCTGGGTTGTCCCGCCGTTGCCGCGCGGCCACGGCAGCACGGTCGGCATCCGTCGAGGCGCCCTGCCGGTCGCCGCCCATCAACTCGACCCAGCCCCGGGTCAGCAATGCCGAGACCTCGCGAAGGCCCTCACCCAACCCACGGCCCGATCCGCAAACTCACGAGCTCGCTTCAGATCATCAGCCGCAGTGATGCGTGCGAGACCGATCAGCGCCGAACTGAGGCCGAACACATCGTGGCACGGCTCGGTGAGGGTCAGGGTCTCCTCGTACGCCGCCCGGGCTCGAACCAGCTGGCCCCTGCTCCGATGCAGATCGCCGAGGCCGCACCGCGGCCACGCCAGAAATCGGGAGCCGAGACGTTGAAAGAGGTCAATAGCTGTGGCGAAGTTGTCCGCCGCCGCCTCCAGCATCCCGACGCGCCCGCAGGCACGGCCGCGGGTGGTCAGCGCGTGCGCGACGAGGAACGGATCCTCACATCGCTCGCTGAGGCTTAACACGATCTGGGAGTCGGCCAACGCCTGGCGGGATGCCCCCATTTCGAACTGGTGGAACGCCCGGCATGTCTGGACCCACATCAGCTGGAGCAGATCGTCGCTCGCTTCGGCACTGCATAAGGCATCGATGTAGTGGGCGTCGGCTTGCCGCCCGTCGCCCTCAGCAGCAGTAAGGATTGCGAAGACTTGGTGGACGCTGGACCACGCGCGGGGATCGCCGCACCGCCGGGCCGCAGCACGTGCTCGAACCGCCACTTTCCGTAGACTCGGCAAGTCACCGGCCATCCGGTGGGCGCTCGACGACAACGCCAGCACCCGGGTCTCGTCGAGCGTGTCCTCCCGAGCTAGTTGGGTCTGTCGGATCAGCGCTTGGACCTCGTCGAACTCGCCCTGGGTGAAAGCGATCAAGCCGATTCGCCAGGAGAGCGCAGGCTCTAGCTCTTCTCGATCGTGGCGAGCGCGCTGAAAATACTGCAGCGCCTGCACCCACTGTCCTCGTACCTGCTGCGCCTGTCCCAGAACTCGTTGGATTCGCGGGTCGTCGAGGTACTCGGCCGGCAACTCGACAGCCTCCAACACGGCGTCAAGTTGGCCGCGGCCCACCATCGCGCCACCATGATCAACCAGTAGCGAGGCGCATGCACCGTGATCGCCCGCTGCGAGGAGATGTCGCAGGGCTTCGGCCTGTGCTCCCCGCCCGATACAGTCGTGGGCCGCCGTCACGTGCAGCGCGCTCCGCTCGCTTGCGGACTGCGCCGCCTCATGCTCGAAGAAGTCAAACAACGGACGCACGAGCGACCACCCGCACCCACTGGTGCGCCGCACGGGTCCCTGGCGGCTCAGTTCGGCGAGCACTGTCGTCGGATCATCGTGCCCTCGCCCAATCTTCGTCGTGGATCTGACCTCGCCGAAGATCGCCAACCTGCGCAGCACCTGCTGAACAGCTGTCGGACCCGGGACAGCGATTCCATAGCTATCTGGCGGAGGAGGTCGTTGGTGCCGCGTCCGAGTGGGTTCCCCACCGCGGCTAGGCGCTGATCCGGCTCGACCGCCCGCAGCATTTCCACAGCACAGTGCAGGGCCGTGGCCCAGCCACCGGTGTGCTCCCACACTCGTCTTGACAAGCCAGGCGGATACGTTCCCACGGTCTTGCGCAAGAGCGTCTCGACATCGGCGACGTCGAAGGCAAAGTCCGGTGCGTGGATCTCCGTGACAAGACCGCGACCCCGCAGCCGTTGCAAGGAGAACGGGAGCTCATGTCGGGATACCAGCACCAGATGCAGCCGGTCCGGTGCCTGCTGGCACAGACCCCCAACAACGCTCGCCGCGTCGCTCTCGGGCTGCAGCCGGTGGAGGTCGTCGATGACCAGAACGACGTCTTTGCTCAGCACACTGCGCAACCAGACACAGATTCCCTTGACCGAGGACTCGCCCTGGCCTGTGTTCAGCCCCGTGGTACCCAGGCTCGGCGCGGGCACCGACACGTGGGCCTGCAATGTCCCAAGCAGGCTGGCCAGAAGGCGATCCGCAGCCACCTGGTGTCATAGCCGACCAGTCGCATCGGGTGGTTGGCGTCACACACACTTAAGTCGATCCAAAGTCATCCAAGCAATAATCCAGCAGTACACCCCTAATGGGGGCCAGTCGGTGGCTACCATCGGCTGAGATGCACCCCACGACGCCACGCTCATCTATCGGGTTATTTTAGTTCACCCTTTCGGGTCGATCGCATCTCTACAGCGCTCTATCTGTAGTTATCGGTGACACCTGAAACCAGTACCAGCCCGGGCTTCGCTCCACCCCGACGGGCATGTTCCGTGGCCGGCTTGGGTGAGCGAGCTCCGGTCGGCACGGAGACCGTGGCCGGCACGCCGGTCCGTTGTATGAACCGCTTGGAGCGGTCGGTTGGCCTACTGACCGCCCGACCGACCGGAGCCCAGCTATGACCGTAGCCCGCAGTGTCGCTGATGTCCTTGATGATCACACCGTCTTCGAGATCGAGTGCATTGACCGCATGTACCTCAACGTGTCTTGTGTCGCAGCTGCAGTACGCCGCGAGGCTGGTCGGGTCCGTGCACCGGCAGCTGGGTTGCCGATCGCGGCGACCGAGCCGCTGGGGAAGATCAGCGACAGGTTCACCGCCGACATCCGCTGCTATGCCCGCGACCACCGTGCCCATGGTCGACTTCGTTCGGGGCCAGCGCAAGGACGACGTCATGCACTCCTACCTGGCGTGGTTCACCACCGCGGAGGGGGTGCTGTTCATGGCGAGCACCGGCCGGGTGGCGCGGACGAACGGCCGCAGCACCGCGACGATCGCACCGTCGTTGATCGGGCCGTCATCGGTCGATGTCGCCATCGGCTTCCCGGTACTCGTACTCGATCACCCTGCGCAGCGCCCACAACCCCGCGCCCAGCCCGCCCCCCACGAGCAGCAGCGACTGCCAGGTCACCGGCAACAGGACATCCCCGCCGGGCCCGCCCAGGCCGACCAGGCCCACGGCCAGCACCCAGGCCACGAGTGGCGCACCGGCCAAGCCCGGGCGGGCGTCGAGTTCACCCGCCCGCATCACCAGCCACGGCAGGATCAGGATCGAGAGCAGTGCTCCCATCGGCACCGGAACGGAGCCGTGGTGCAGCGGCGTGAAGATCAGCCCGAACACCCCGAGCAGGGCGCCGTCGAGGACCAGCAGGCCGAGCACACCGATCCGGCTCACGGATCGACCCCGGCGAACAGGTCGGTCTCCGCCTGCTCGTCCGGCTCGGAGCTGCCCTCGACGAGCACGAACTCCTCGATGTCGAGCAGTGGTTGGGCCACGCCGTTGCTCATCGCGTAGGCGATCGGTGCGCCGCTGGCGTGTACCGAGATCTGCGTGCGGTGCGCCTGCATCGCGGCGATCCGGGCGCAGCGGTGGGCGCGCACGTCGATCCGGGTGGTGATCAGCGCGTCGGGAACGCTCGGCAGCTCGTCGGGCCCGGGAAGCCGAAAGGGCAACCCGGGATCGGTGGGGAGCGCGGCGAGCCCGGTGGCGAGGGCGGAGCAGCTCACCGCGGTGGCGTAGCGCTTGCGCACACCCGGCACCCGCGCGGTGGCCGCCGCGGTGATGTCGTGAGCGCGGATGTGGTCGGGGTGGCCGTAGCCGCCGTCGGCGCCGTAGCTGAGGACCACCTGCGGGCGCACCTCGTCGAGCACCGCGACCAGGGCGTCGACCTGCTCGTCGAACGCCGCCGGAGCGGCGAACGCCCGCGGGTGCAGCACGTCGGGCAGCCCGGCGCGCACTCCGTGCCCGGCCAGCACCATCCCGGAGTCGCGCCAGCGACCAGCGCCGCCGAGGAACCGGTGGTCACGCAGGCCGAGCGCAGCGCAGGCGTCGGCCAGCTCGCCGATCCGGTGACCGCCGAGCTGGTCGGCGTGGTCGGGCCCGAGCAGTGCGAGCGTGGGTGGGATCACCTCGCCCTGCTCGCCGAGGGTGCACGTCACGAGCGTGACGGCGGTGTCCGGCGCGGCGGCGTAACGCGCGATGGTGCCACCGGTGGTCAACGTCTCGTCGTCGGGATGGGCGTGCACCAGGAGCAGCCGGTGCAGGGGGACGGAGACCACGGTGGCAGCCTATGTGCGCACCCTGTCCCGAACGCGCGCAACCGCTTTGTGACCTCCCGAAGACCCCCCACTGGGTGCAGCCACTACCGTGCGATCAGAATGACCGGTACTTCGGTTGCATGCACGCCACTGACGTGTCGCCTTCAAGGAGTTGAGGAACCTATGCGATCACGACGAGTCGCAACCTGGCTGGCGGTGTCCACGACCGTTGTGGTGACGGCCGGTGCGTGCGGCGGCTCCGGGGACGGCGCGGGCGGATCCGGCAGCGACCGGTCGGACGCCACGATCAGCATCTACGTCACCGAGCCGGAGAATCCGCTGGTACCGGGCAACTCCACCGAGGCCGGTGGCGGCCGGGTGCTCGAGGCGCTGTTCACCGGGCTCGTCGAGTACGACCCGCGCACCGGGGAGCCGCGCAACGCCGTTGCCGAGTCGATCGAGACCACCGACTCGAAGATCTACACGATCACCCTGAACGACGGCTGGACGTTCCACGACGGCACTCCCGTCACGGCCAAGAGCTTCGCCGACGCGTGGAACTACACCGCCTACTCCCCCAACGGCCAGCAGTCCGCCAGCTTCTTCACCCAGATCCAGGGCTTCGACCAGGTCAACACCCAGGACCCGGACGGCTCGGACGGCCCCCAGCAGGCGCCCCAGCCGGCCGCGAAGGAGATGTCGGGGCTGAAGGTCATCGACGACCGGACCCTCGAAGTGACCCTGGCCGAGCCCTTCTCGGTGTTCCCCACCCAGCTCGGCTACTCGGCGTTCGCGCCGCTGCCCGAGGCGTTCTTCGCCGACCAGGCCGCGTTCGAGGCCAACCCGATCGGCAACGGGCCGTTCCGGTTCGTCTCCCGGCAGCCGAGTGTCAACATCCTGGTCGAGCGCTACGAGAACTATGCGGGCGCGGTGAAACCGAGCGTGCGCGCCGTCGAGATGCGGGTGTACGCCTCTTCCGAAGCCGCCTACCAGGACGTCGTCGCCGGCAACCTGGATTTCATGGAGGTCATCCCGCCGTCGGCGCTGGCCGGAAGGCTCTTCGAGACCGACCTGCCGGGGCGGTCGGCGTCAGAGACCTACCTCGGGATCCAAACCGTCTCGTTCCCGGTGTACGACCCCCGGTTCCAGAACCCGGACCTGCGCAAGGCGATCTCGATGGCGATCGACCGCGAAGCGGTCAACCAGCAGATCTTCGACGGTCTCAAACCCCCCGCCGACGGGTACGTCGCGCCCGGCGTACCGGGTCGCGTTCCGAACCAGTGCGGTGAGCTCTGCACCCACCAGCCCGAGCGGGCCAAGCAGATGTTCGACGCCACCGGGTTCCAGGGTCCGATCGAGCTGACCTCCAACGTCGACGCCGGCAACCAGGAATGGATGCAGGCCGTGTGCACGACGATCAGCAATGCGCTGGCACGCGAGTGCAACTTCGTGCCCGTACCGGCGTTCGGCGAGTTCCGCACCGCGATCAACGCCCACGAGATGACGGCGATCTACCGGTCCGGGTGGGTGGCGGACTACCCGTCCATCGAGAACTTCCTCAACCCGCAGTACCGCACCGGCGGTTCGTCCAACGACGGGCTCTACTCCAACCCGGCGGTGGACGCGACGCTCGCGCAGGCTGACGCCGCCCCATCCGTCGAACAGGGCAACGCCCTCTACCAGGAGGCCGAGCGCATGGCCTTGGCGGACATGCCGGCCATCCCGGTGTACTTCCAGTCGGTGCAATCCGGCTGGTCGGAGCGGCTGGACAACGTCATCGTCGATCCGTTCCGCCGGCTCGACCTGTTCAGCGTCACGGTGAGCTGAGCCACCCATGGGGCGCTACGTCCTTCGCCGGATGCTCCAGCTCGTGCCCGTCTTCATCGGCGCGACGTTCCTGATCTACGTGCTGGTCTGGGCACTGCCCGGCGACCCGTTCGCCGCGAAGTGCGGGGACCGGCCCTGCCCGGACGCCTACATCACCGCGATGCGGGAGAGGTTCAACCTGGACGACTCGGTGTTCGTCCAGTACGGGAAATACCTGCTGGGCCTGCTGCAGGGCGACTTCGGGGAGACGTTCTCCGGTATCCAGGTCAGCGAGCTGATCGCGAACGCCTATCCGGTGACGCTGAAACTGGCCCTGGTCGCGCTGGTGATCGAGGCCGTGATCGGCCTCACCGCGGGCGTGGTCACCGGCCTGCGCCCCGGCGGCTACCTCGACAACCTGGTGCTCGTGTCGACGCTGTTCCTCATCGCGATCCCGGTCTTCGTCACCGGGTTCGTGCTGCAGGTCACGCTCGGCCTGCGGTGGGGCATCATCGACCCCACGGTCTCCGCGCAGGCCGACTTCAGCGAGTTGATCGTCCCAGGGTTCGTGCTGGGCAGCCTGTCGATGGCCTACGTCACCCGGCTGGCACGCACCTCGATCTCGGAGAACCGGCGCTCGGACTACGTGCGTACGGCGGTCGCGAAGGGCCTGCGCCCTCGCCGGGTCGTCGGGGTGCACCTGTTGCGCAACTCCGCGATCCCGGTCATCACGTTCCTCGGCGTCGACCTGGGCGCGTTGATGGGCGGCGCCATCGTCACCGAGGGCATCTTCAACATCCGGGGCATCGGCGGGCTGGTCTACCGGTCCATCCTCACCAAGGAGGGAGCGACGGTCACCGGGGTCGTCGTGCTGCTCGTGATCGTCTATCTGTTGATGAACCTGCTGGTGGACGTGCTCTACGCCGTTCTCGACCCGAGGATTCGCTATGACTGACCCGCAGGCGCTGGGAGTGGCCGGACCGGCCGCCGAGGTGAGCCACCCGACCGAGGGCGCCCGGCGCGGCGGGCCGGACCGACCGCGCAGCCTCGCCTCCGACGCCTGGCACGACCTGCGCCGGCGCCCGCTGTTCCTGGTGTCGATGACGCTGATCGTCGTGCTGCTCGTGCTGGCCGCGTTCCCGGGTCTGTTCACCTCGGCCGACCCGAACGCGGGCCTGCTCGCCCGCAGCCGTCAACCCCCGTCCGCCCAGGCCTGGTTCGGATACGACCTGCTCGGCCGCGACGTGTACGCCCGCACCGTCTACGGCACCCGCGTGTCGATCATCGTGGGTCTGCTCGCGACGACGTTCACGGTGCTGATCGGCGCCACCATGGGTATTCTCGCCGGGTTCTACGGGGGCTGGGTGGACGGCATGCTGTCCCGCGTCGCGGACGTCTTCTTCGGGTTACCGTTCGTCCTGGGCGCGATCGTCGTGCTCTCCACCTTCCGCGAGTCGGTCGGTGGTGCCGCCGGGATCACCACCCTGGTGGTCCTGACGATGTCGGCGCTGTCCTGGCCGGTGGCGATGCGGATCATGCGATCGGCGGCGATCGCGGCCCGCCAGCAGGACTACGTGCGCGCGGCGCGGGGCCTGGGCGCGAGCCCGTTCCGGGTGATCTGGCGGCACATGCTCCCGAACTGTCTGGCCCCGGTGCTGGTGTACGCCACTATCGCGCTCGGCGCGTTCATCGGTGCCGAGGCCACCCTGTCGTTCCTGGGTATCGGGCTGCGCGATCCCGTGGTGTCCTGGGGAGTCATGATCAGCGAGGCGCGCGACTACATCAGGGTGTCGCCGTACCTGCTGGCATTCCCCGCCGCGTTTCTCGCCGTCACCGTGCTCGCGTTCGTCATGCTCGGCGACGCGGTGCGCGAGGCGTTCGACCCGAAGGGCCGCTGATGCCGGGGAATGCCGATCTGGCGAGCGAGACAGCGCCATTGCTGGAGGTCTCGGACCTATGGGTGGAATTCCGCACCCGTGACGGCGTCGCGAACGTGCTCAACGGGGTCAGCTGCTCCGTCGACGCGGGCGAGACCCTCGCCGTGCTCGGGGAGTCCGGCTCGGGCAAGAGCGTCACCGCCACCACCATCATGGGGATCCTGGACAGCCCGCCGGGGTTCGTCACCGCCGGTTCCATCCGCTACCGCGGCGAGGAGCTGCTCACGGCGACACCCGATCGACGCCGTGAGCTGCGCGGCGAGAACATCGCGATGATCTTTCAGGACGCGCTCTCGGCCCTCAACCCCGTCTACACCATCGGGTTCCAGATCGCCGAGCAGCTGCGCACACGCCGCGGCATGGACCGCCGGTCCGCGCAGCGGCGCGCGGTGGAGCTGCTCGACATGGTGGGCATCCCGGGCGCCGAGCAGCGCGTGCGCGACCACCCGCACCAGTTCTCCGGCGGCATGCGGCAACGCGCGATGATTGCGATGTCGCTCGCGCTCGACCCCGACGTCCTCATCGCCGACGAGCCGACGACCGCCCTGGACGTCACCGTGCAGGCCCAGATCATGGACCTGCTCGCGGAGATCCAGGCGGAACGGCGGATGGGCCTGATCCTGATCACTCACGACCTCGGGGTGGTCGCCGAGGTCGCCGACCGGATCGCGGTGATGTACGCGGGCCGGATCGTGGAGAACGCCGATGTGTACTCGCTGTTCGCGAAGCCGTGCCATCCGTACACGTTGTCGCTGCTGGAGTCGATCCCCCGGGTGGACACCAAGGGCACCGAACTCACCGCGATCAAGGGGCTCCCGCCGAACCTCACGGCGATTCCTCCCGGGTGCCCGTTCCATCCGCGCTGTCCGATAGCGGTGGCGCAATGCCGGGAGATCGTTCCACCGCTGGAACCGCTGCCCGCCGATCGCTCCTCGGCGTGCCTGTTCGCCGAGGAGCTGGTTTCCCGATGACTGAACCGATCCTGCAGGTCGAGGACCTGGTCAAGCATTTCCCGGTGCAGGTCGGCGTCCTGCTCCGGCGCACCGTGGGGCACGTACGGGCTGTCGACGGGGTGTCGTTCGACCTGCGACGCGGCGAGACGCTCGGGGTCGTCGGCGAGTCCGGGTGCGGCAAGTCGACGCTGGCGCAGGTGCTGATGCGGCTGGAACCACCGACCGCCGGGCGGGTGCGGTTCCGCGGCGAGGACATCTTCGCCAAGCGGGGACGGGCCCTGCGGGCGCTACGCCGGTCGGTGCAGATGGTGCTGCAGGACCCGTACACCTCGTTGAACCCCCGGATGACGGCGGGCGACATCGTCGGCGAGCCGTTCGAGATCCACCCCGAGGTCGCGCCGAAGGGCGAGCGCCGCCGCAAGGTGGCGGATCTCCTGGACGTGGTGGGCCTCAACCCCGAGCACATCAACCGGTATCCACACCAGTTCTCCGGTGGGCAGCGCCAGCGGATCGGCATTGCCCGAGCGCTCGCCCTGCGCCCCGAGGTGATCATCTGTGACGAGCCGGTGTCCGCGCTGGACGTCTCCATCCAGGCGCAGGTGATGAACCTGCTCGGCGACCTGCAACGCGGGTTCGGGCTCTCCTACATCTTCATCGCCCACGACCTCTCGGTGGTGCGGCACCTGTCCGACCGGGTGGCGGTGATGTACCTGGGCAAGATCGTGGAGATCGGGACGGAGGACGAGATCTACACCCGCCCCGCGCACCCGTACACCCAGGCACTGCTCTCGGCCGTGCCGGTGCCAGACCCGACACTCCGGTCACGTCGAGGCCGGATCCGGCTGACCGGTGACGTCCCCAGCCCGATCAACCCGCCGTCGGGCTGCCGCTTCCGCACCCGGTGCTGGAAGTCGACGGAAATCTGCGCCGAGGAGGAACCGCCGCTGGTCGCACGACCCGGCGGCCACCACCCGAGCGCCTGCCACCACGCCGAGGAGCAGTACCTCCTCCCAACCTGAATGCCCTTTCGATGTAGGGCAACGGCCCCTCCCGATCCTCGAGGACACTTCAGTCCGTCGGCCGCAGGTCAGCTCAGCTTGCCCGCCTCCGCTATCGGCTGCCAGCTGGCCCGTCCGCTACTCCGTATCAATGTCTGTCTCACCCCATTGGCTGCCAGCCGGCGGACTGGCACCCCACGAGCGCATGAAGGACCGTTCCCGATCCGAGAGGTACTCCGCCCTGATCCGAACGAAAGACTCGTCATCGTTGCGCTCGAGTGCCTCCAAGGCCGCGAGCGGGATACCATTCTTCTCGCAGAATTCTTCACGCAATCCAGGGTCGATCGACGTGATCGCGCGCTTTACTGAGATCCCAGGTTGCGTCGGCATCACAAGTCTATTGGCCGGACTTGATGCGAGGGGGCGCCCCTGTGGCACGATGTGCCTATAAGCGTGCGTCTCGACTCGTTCGAGAATCTTCACGATCTCGACTTCTCCACCGATTGTATCGATCGGCTCACGGAATGTTGTCAGTTCCCACAACAATAGTGCACGGACTCTGGCACTACGCATGTCAAATCTATCAGGAAAACGACGTGGCGCCTGTTCGGTAACTTTCGGAAAAGCGCCACAGCGAGCGAACTTCTGCATCTCCAGTAATGCATTCTTAATTTGGGTCGTGTTTGCCCCAGCGAAATACCCAGACCATGACGTCAGCCAGAACCATCGCTGAAGTTCGTGGAGCTGCTCCTCGCTGGGTTCAAGATTTTCACCAAAATAGGCAGTAATGAGCACTAGCTGGGCATTGTACGGAACGAGCCTTGCCAAGGGCACTCCGACAGCTACCGTCAAAAAGTTAACGGCCCGACCCAAAGCAATCTCGGTGCGACGGACAGCGTCCGCGAGCTTTCCCTTGACACGTCGCGCGAGCGCGTCCCAGCGTGCCCTCTGAATGTCCTCCTCTCCAGCAATGGCGAGGACCGCTTGGAAAACAGTCTTGGAGGGGATCTGTCCAAACCCAAAGCTGCTCAGCGCCTCTAGCATCTTTTCAATCTGCTCCGCGAGGCTATCCGATGAGCCTGCCTCGTAAGTCAGAGCTGAGACCATTTGGTCGGGAGTCATCGCTTGCCCGCTACTGTTCAACCGTGAGAAGACTTCGACTGCGTGTCCTAGGCTCCCTCCGACAAGACGAATCACCGCAACCTTGTATGACTTAACCTTCTGTGCTAGTTGCTCTGCCTCGGAAACTAGCGCGTCAACATCGGTTCCCGAGTCTGCGCGATTCTGCAAATCACGAGCGAACGCAAGAAAGTCCATCGTGCGCAAGACGGACCGAACCGGAAGATAGTTGAACGGCGGCTCAGTCTCTGACTTCCAGTTTCGAAAAGAGTTGACCGCTTGATCCTTATCCCCCCCCAGTGCGCGATAGATCCACCACATCCAGTCTTTCTGAGAACTTGACCGCACAGCCATTGCCGGCCGTCGAAGAGACCCGTAGAGTGACGAGATTCGCTGGTGACCATCTAGGATATACGACACCGACGAATTCGTCGGTGTCGGTGGAACCTGAAGGTTCCCCACCTCATCGAGACTAGGAATGGCCGCGCTCGTCTCCCAGATCAGGAGACTCCCAATCGGATAACCACGCTCGATGCTGTCGAAGAGATCTAACATCTGCTCGGGCCGCCAGACAAAGGGCCGCTGAAAGTGAAAGCGTGGAACACGGAGTCTGCCGCTCGCGACGTCCGACAGTAGGTCCTCGAGGAGCTCAATCTCCGGCTTGACCGAGATGTCATTCACAGGCTGACCCATAGTATTCCTCGTTGTCCGTCATATCAATGAACGCAACATGGACAGCAGTTCCACTAACTCCCCATGAACATTGACGCCAAGGGCAGCATAATCTCGCACGGTCATCGCTGAGGCCGCTCGCTCAAGACAGCAAATAGCGTTGACACCAAACCCATCGTCCAGTTCCGCCAGGATGTTCTCCGGAACACTACCATATAAGTCCTGGTGCTCTTGTGGCATGCGTGCGAACCGACCATCTCGCCGACCGAGGCCCTTCTTCATGTCGATATGTCCCCTCTGAGAATGATCCAGCCTCTTCAGCGCACGAAGTCGCCTATGTGTGTCAGCAGGTGGCCGAACTGTGGCAAATGCTCGATTTGGGATATAGTTTTCAATCTCCCGGTATGCCAGGACATGGCAGCTAAGTCCCAGACCGATAAGATGCTCGGCCGTCATATAAGCACGAGTGCGGTGTCCGGGGTAGAGGCTGTCGCTATCGATCATGGACCCGACCCGCGCTATGACCATGAATTTCTGGGCTTCATCCTCTGCGACCGCAACGACACGTCCTCCACCACCTGCGTGACGGACCTCAAGCCACCCCTCACTGAGAGCCAGCTTGATATGAAAGTCGCCGAACACGTAGACTAGTGCGTCAATGAACACTCGATCAGAGACGAGATCCTCAACGACAAGCACGCCCGGACGTCCCAGATCGATCAAGACGGCTTCGACTGTAGCCGCTGATACTTCGTAAGTAGGACGCTGCTCTGATAGTCCAGACGCTGGAGTCCAGGCGACCTTTGTGGTCCAGGCCTTTCGGGCGAGCGCACCGATAGATCCAAGCAGTGTAGGGACGTTGACGGCGAAGAACTGCTCGACGGCACCCACGGCCTCCAAATCCAACGTCCATTGATGGCGCCCGGACGTGAAGAAGCGGATCAGGCTGACAACCGCCATGACGTTACCGTCAGCCGCAAACAGATCTGCCTCAGTCTTGACCTGCGACATCTAAATCTTCCTGATCTGGGCTTCTGCAAGGGCCTTTGTCTCTTCGTAGTCCTCACTGAAGACACCGTCGGGCCAATAGTCCACATTCCCATCAGAATCTAGTCCTATTCTTCGCAGGGTCGACTCGCCAGCTTCGTGCTCAACAAAATAAATCGCGACCTGCGACGGGTTGAGTGTTCCTTCCGCGATGCGGCGCCTAATACGCAGAATGAAAGTCTCACTATGAGTTTCGATCATGAAACGCGTATTGTCGCTGGCAGCGCTAGCCGCGATGTAGAGATCGGCTAGCTGCGCATGTGCCGACGGGTGCAGGTGGAGCTCTGGTTGTTCAACAATTTCGATCCGCGACTCATCGGCACTGCCAGCATTAATTTCATCGATCGCGCGCTGCACGAATATTGGAAGGACCTGGGCCACACCAGTCCCTGTATCTACCAGGTTGATGCTTTGGGTCGGATCCCAATCTGGGGTAAGGGCCAATGAGTAGGATCCTGACCCCGCAGAGACTGACAGCTGCCACCCGGGCAAGTTCTTTTGAAGATGCCCGTTGACTATTTCCGTCAGTCTGCCGCCATACCTTGCGTGATCGAGCGCGAGGATAGAAGGAGCGTCTTGACCCAGCGTTCCTATTTCGAGCGGCAGCCTTGTTGGCATTCTGTACTGTCGCTGAGGCCTGTCGCGAAACGGGCCGAGGTAGCGAACTAAACCAAAGCCGTCCTTTGCCGCCTTAACTAGGGCGGCAACTTCGGAATTGATCGCGTCCGGGAAGTCGACTACGGAGCTACCGACCGGAAGCAGGCCAGCAAATGGGACATTTGCCTCGTAAACGCTGCCCTGATGATACACGGAGTATCTGTTTACTCCCTGCTGCGCCTGCTGGTAGTTCCACTCAAAGAGGATCTGTTGATCGCCAGCTTGCAATCGGCATCTACTCACGATCTGCATTTGAAGTTCGACGACGTTCTGGACTGTACTTTCGACTACCAGAGGGCCAGCGGCGCTGGCAGGCTCGAACTGTAGGGCGAAACGAACACTTCCATGAGGACTGTGTCCGTGCACTAAATCAGTGAACGCGCTTCCTACATCCACCCCCCGCGCATATGTATCCAGCGGTTCGGGAGAGTCCGTGTGAATACCAGTGTCCAGCAGGAGGGGTAAGCGGGCGACGGCACTCTTACCCGCGTTGTTCTTTCCGAGAAGCACCGTAATAGGTCGAACTTCGATCCTCTGAGCGCGACTAAAGCTCTTATAGTTCTCAACCTCAATTCCACTCAGTGCCATGCTGCTCCCTCTCCGGACTTCAAGGATCTATGGAGCTGGCGATCGCAGCCGATCTCCAGGCGCGAGACTAGCGGAATGACCCCGGACGGGACGTGGAGCGTCCTACAGGGGCTGGCCGGGCCAGCCTCTCGCAGACGCAGACGGTCGACGCCTTCAGGGTGCACAGTGGCACCTACCGCAGCTTCTCCGGGAAGTGACACGCCGCGAGATGCCCGTCCACACCGTCCTGCGCCACGAGCCGCGGCTCCTCGATCGCGCACACCTCCTGCGCCTTCCAACACCGTGTCCGGAACCGGCAGCCCGACGGCGGATCGACCGGGCTGGGCACGTCGCCGGTGAGCACGATCCGCCTGCGCACCCGCTCCAGCACCGGATCCGGCAACGGGGCGGCCGAGAGCAGAGCCTGGGTATAGGGATGCCGCGCACCCCCGTACACGTCGTCCCGCGATCCGGTCTCAACGATCTTGCCCAGGTACATCACCGCGATCCGGTCGCAGATGTGGCGGACCACCGAGAGGTTGTGCGCGATGAGCAGGTAGGCCAGCCCGAGCCGGTCCTGGAGCTCCGCCAGCAGGTTGAGCACCCCGGCCTGCACGGAGACGTCCAGCGCGGACACCGGCTCGTCGAGCACGATGAGCTTCGGCGCCAGCGCCAGCGCCCGGGCGATGCCGATCCGCTGGCGCTGCCCGCCGGAGAACTCGTGCGGATAGCGGTTGCGGTGTTCGGGATTCAATCCGACGGTCTCCAGCAGCTCGTCGACGCGGCGTTGCGCCCCGGCCCGCCCGCCCGCCACACCATGGATCCGCAACGGCTCGGCGACGATGTCGTTGACCGGCCAGCGCGGGTTGAGCGAGGCGTAGGGGTCCTGAAAGACGATCTGCAGGTCACGCCGCACGCCGCGCAGTTGCCGGGCTCGCAGGGTGGTCAGCTCGCGCCCCTGGAAACGGACCGATCCCGAGGTGGGGGGCTGCAGCGCCACGATCGCCCGCCCCACCGTCGATTTCCCGCAGCCGGACTCGCCGACCAGGCCCAGCGTCTGTCCACCGTCGATCTCCAGGGACACCCCGGACACGGCCTGCACCGCACCGGTGACCCGCGGGATGATCCCACCGCCGCGGACCGGGAACTCCTTGACCAGATCCCGCACGCTGAGCAGCGCCATCCGGTCCGATGAGGCGACCTGCGCGGTCATCGCCGCCCTCCCAGAAAGATCTGCCGCGGCTGCTCCAGCCCGGCCACATCCAGCCACCGCCGGCATCGAGCGGTGTGCCCCGCGAGGGGGGCGGCCAGGAGCTCGGGCTCGGCCGCTCGGCACTCGGGTTCGGCCAACGGGCAGCGCGGCCCGAACGCACATCCCGGCGGCAACTGCAGCAACGACGGTGGCGCGCCATTGATCGGGGTCAGCGGCCTGCCGAGCAGCTCCGGGTTCGGGATCGATCCGAGCAGCCCGATCGTGTACGGCATCCTGGGCTCCGCGAAAACATCCTCCACCGGGCCGGACTCGACCACCGTGCCGCCGTACATGACCTGCACCCGGCCGGCGACGCCCGCCACGACACCCAAGTCATGGGTGATCATCATGATGGCGGCGCCGGTCTCGTCCCGGATCCGCAGGAGCGTCTCCAGGATCTGCGCCTGGACGGTCACGTCGAGAGCGGTGGTCGGTTCGTCGGCGATGATCAGGTCCGGATCGTTGATGATCGCCATCGCGATCATGGCGCGTTGCCGCATCCCGCCGGAGTACTCGTGCGGGTACTGGTCGGCGCGCCGGCGCGGTTGTCCGATCCCGACGAGCTCCAACGCCTCGACGGCCTTGGCCGCCGCCTTCTTCCACCCGACGCCGTGATGGGCCCGGTATGCCTCGGCGAGCTGCCAGCCGACGGTGTAGACCGGGTTCAACGAGCTCATCGGATCCTGAAAGATCATGGCGATGTCGTTGCCGCGCAGCGCGCGGAAGTCCTTCTCCGGCAGGCCGACCAGCTCGTGGCCCCGAAACCGGATGGAACCGGTGACGGTGGCCGTCCTCGGCAGCAGGCCCATGAGCGCCGCCCCGGTCACCGACTTGCCACAGCCCGATTCGCCGACGACGCCGAGCACCTCACGGGCCCGCACATCGAAGGACACCTGCCGGACGGCCCGGACCACTCCGTCGTCGGTGGCGAAGCCGACCGAGAGGTCGGTGACGGTGAGCAGCGCGTCATCGGAGCCGTCCGCTGACCGCCGCCCGGCAGGGACCACGTCCTCGCTCATGCCCGCACCCGCTTCTGCCGCGGGTCGAACGCGTCGCGCAGACCGTCGCCGATGAAGTTGACCGACAGCGAGATCGCCACGATGAACACGAACGGGAACCAGAACAGCCACGGCAACGTGACCAGCTCGTTCTTGTTCTCGTTGATGATCAGCCCCAGGGACGCGTCCGGCCGCTTGACCCCGAGGCCGATGAAGGAGAGCGCGGACTCCAACAACACCGCCTGGGCGATCGTGATCGTGGCGTTCACGATGATCACGTCGATCGTGTTCGGCAGGATGTGCCGGAACACCACGCGCGACGTCGACGCCCCCGACGCCCGGGCCGCCTCGACGAACTCCTTCTCCCGCAGCGACAGCACCATGCCCCGGATGGTGCGGGTGATCGGCAGCCACGCCACGGTGAGCGCGAGGATCAGCGCGACGGTGAGCCAGTTGCTGCCCGACTGCTGACCGGGCAGCACCGTGAAGCTGTTGCGGGCCAGCACTGCGGTGACCACCAGCGCCGGGATGCACAGCACCAGGTCGACGAGGCGACTGACGGCCTGGTCCACCCAGCCGCGCAGGTAGCCGGCGAGCGCGCCGAGCACGACGCCCAGCGCGGTGGCCACCAGCGCCACCACGATCGCGATCTGGAGCGAGTACCGGGTGCCAGAGATCACCGAGGCCAGCATGTCGCGCCCGATCCGGTCGGTGCCGAACGGGTGCGCGACGCCGGGAGGCAGCTTGCCGTCGCCGCCCGGCTCCAGGCCCTCGGTCCATACCAGGGGCCCGAGGAACGCAAAGACCAGGAGCAGCACGAGCAGCACCAGGCCGGCGAGCGCGGCGCGGTGCCGGACGAACCGGCGGGCGACAGTCCGCCACAGCTTTCGGGCCTGGGTGTCACCGAACCCCGAGCCGTCAATCGGCGCGCCGACAGCGGAGACGTCAGTCAAAGCGGATCCTCGGGTCGAGCCGGGCGTAGAGCACATCGGCCACCAGGGTGAACGCCACGATGAACACCGCAGTCACCATCATCGCACCCTGCACCATCCAGGGCTCCTTCTTAGTGATCGCATCGACGATCAGCAGGCCCATCCCGCGCCAGCCGAACACCGTCTCGGTGGTGATCGCACCACCGAGGATCAGCCCGAAGTTCAGCGCGAACACGGTGACGATCGGGATCAGCGCATTGCGGTAGGCGTGCCGGAAGATCACCCGCGCCGAACCGAGACCCTTGGCCCGTGCGGTCCGCACATAGTCGGCATTGAGGGTCTCCAACATTGAGGCCCGTTGAAACCGGCTGTAGAGCGCGAACTGGATCGCGACCAGGCACAGCGTGGGCAGGATGTAGGCGCCGCTGTAGGCGTATATCTGCTCGAAGAACCCCCCGGTGAAACCCCCGGCCGGCGGCCCGGCGGTGATGATCCATCTGCCGAAGCCGAGGCTCTCCAGCCAGTCGTTCAGTTCGATCCCACCGAACTTGAGCAGCACGGCGATACAGAACAACGGCATGGAGAACATCACGAATGCGATGCCGGTGGCCAGGTAGTCGAACAAGGAGTACTGGCGCACCGCACCGATCACCCCGATCACCATGCCGAGCAGGACCGCGATGATCTCGGCGCCGATCACCAGACGCGCGGTCACCCAGAATGCCCGACCGATCTCCTTCCGGACGTCCACGGTGCCGTTGCCCGGCGTGACGGTCGTCTTCCAGTCACCCGTGACGAAGCCGCCCGCCCAGTCGACGTACCGTTCCACCACGGGCTTGTCGTAGCCGATCTTCTCGTATTGGGCCGCGATCTCGCCCTCGGTCCGCGGCCGCTGGAGCTTCCATTCGCCCAGCGGGTCGCCCATGGCGGTGGTGAGCGCGAAAGACAGGAACGACGCCGCGATCAACAGCGGTATCGCGATCAGCAACCGTCGGATGATGAAGCGGAACATCTAGTTCTGCTGCCACGCGAATGCGTTCCATAACGGTCCGCCAGAGAAACCGAGATAGCTCACCGGAGCGATTGCCCGATCCGCGGCCGCGAAGTCGGTCAGCTGGAACAGCGGGATGCTGTGCAGGTCGGCCGCCATCATCCTGTCGGCCTCGTTGAGCAGCTGCGTCCGCCTGGTGAAGTCCAGCTCGGCATCGCTGGCCAGCAGCAGCTCATCAACCTGGGGATTGCTGTAGTTGTTGTAGTTGTTCGTCCCGCCCTGTTCCCTGCTGAGGTAGTTCGAGGTGGTCGACGACTTGATCGGACTGCCGACCCAGGCGAACAGCGCGGCGTCGAAATCGCCCGCCGGCAGTCGCCGGTCGTTGAAGTCCTCGGCCGGGTCGTCAATGATCTCGATGCCGGCCGGCTGGCAGCTCGCCGCGGCAAGTTGCACGGTCTGGTTGCGGCGGTCCACCAGCTTGTGGCCCAGCGTGAAGCTGGCCCGCACGCCGTTCTTGGCATAAACCCCGTCCGGGCCGAGCGTCCAGCCACCACCCTCCATGATTGCCTTTGTGGCGGTCACATCACCGACGCCGAGGCCGGCGTAGTGGTCGACGTAGCCGGCCTCGTTGGGCTGGAACAGGACGTTGCCGAGCGGCTGCGCGCTCGGGTCGACGGACCTGATCAGCTTGTCGACGATGTCCTGCCGGTCGAGACAGGTCGCAACGGCCATCCGGAACTCCGGGTTGTCCCGAAACAGCGGCTTGGTCATCTGGAAGTCGATGTGCTCGAAGGTCTGGCCACCCCGGGCGAACACGGTGAACTCACCGCCCTGCGCGCGGATCTGCTCCGTGACGGCCGACTCCGCCTGCGGGGCGATCACCTGCGCCTCCTTGTTGAGCAGCTTCTGCACGTTGGCTTGGGAGTCGGTGACGGCCGTGACGGTCAGCTTCGCCGGGCCACCGGGGTTCCCCCACCACCTGTCATTGCGCACCAGAACGGTGGTGTCGTTACGCGTGGAGCTCTCGATCTTGTACGGCCCGGCCGACAGGGCGACCGCCGGGTCGAAACCGTTCCAACCCGTCGTGAAGAACTGACCGGCCTTCCGCAGCTCCGGGGTGTCGACCTTCGGGTCGACCTTGGTGATGTCGGCGATGCCGGTCCGCTGCTCCAGGATGTGCGCTGGCAACAGCTGGCTACCGGCCTGCAGAGCCGTGCTGAACAGGCCCCGGTAGTCGGCGAAGGGCGTGGAGAACGTCGCGGTGACGGTCTTGCCATCCGGTGTGCAGTCGAGCTTCGAGATCCGGTCGTAGCCGGTCGGCGGGGAGTCGAAGATCTGTGCCGCGCCGTCGCGCACGGTCGTGTTCGCCGCCAGCCACAGCAGGTACATGTCCTTGCAACCGACGGGTCGGCCGTCCGACCACACCGCGTCCTGGCGCCATGTCCATTCGATCACCTGCGGGTTCGTCGAGAGGACCGTGATGGCGTCCATGTAGTCCTTGTCGATGCGCAGATCGAGCTCCTCGTCGACGAAGTACGGGGAGGGCTGGACAAGGGGCAGGATGTAGACATTGGCCAGGCTGTTGGCCGCGCCGGTGTTGTTGTTGTAGTCCTGGAAGCCTTCGTCGAGGGTCACCGTGATGTCACCGATATCCGCCGCCATCGGCCGGTTGTACGGCTCGTCGGTCCGGCCCACGGCACCGGGGTCGAAGTTCTGGGTGCTCGGCGACGAGCCCGGCTCGTTGCCCGCACCACCGCCACCGCATGCGGCGAGCAGCAACATCGCGGTCGTGCTCACGGCGATGAGCGACGCGGCCCGTGATCTCCTCATCTGCTCCCCTGTCTGCTGGGCAGTCCGAGCCGGACGCCGGTTCGTCCTGGGCCGATGATTGCTGTCGCCATTCCCGCCAGCCGCACCGCCCCCCGACACAGGTCCGCCCGGTCCGCACCCCGTTAACCGGCCGGCTCCACCCACCCTTGGGCACCGGTCAGTGGCCCAGTGAGCAGCGGGCCGGTTCCGACGCCCGTCGCCGCGGCGGCGGCAGGCGTGCTTGCCACCACCGTGACCGGCTGGAACAGCGGCAGCGCAGGCTGCTGGCGCCACAGCTCGCCCTCGACGTTGTCCCGAACGGCCTCGCTCACCACACCGGTGAGCAGCGTGTCGAGCAGCACCTGGAGCGACGGGACACACGAACCCGCCGTGGCCGCCGACGGTGCGGGGACTCCCCCGGTGGCTTGCGCGGCTTGTGCTTCGTCGGGGCAACCGTAGTCCGAGGCCAGCTCGGTGCCGGGGTCACCGCCGACGGTGCGGGACAGCACGGTGAGATCCACCCGCACCGCCGCCGCCGAGGTATCGGCCGGGGGAGACGGCGTCGGCTGGCCGCTGGTCGGGATCGGGGTGGTGGCGGTGGGCGGTGTCGGGGGCACCAGGGGCTGCCCGAACAGCGCCGCCGCCGGCGGAGCCACGACAACCACGTCGATGCCGGCGGCATCCAGCTGCCCGGCGACGAGCTCGGCGATGAGGACATCGTCGGCCCGCTCGGCGGCGGCGCCGATCACCAGGCGCACGGGCCGGCCCTCGACCGTCCACCGGCCCGGTTCCGCGCTGGTCCAGCCCGCGGCGAGAAGGAGCTCGCCGACCTGTTCGGGACCGAGCCGGGGCGGGGCGGTGGAGGTGTACCCGGGTTCGGACGGCGCGAGCCCGAACGCGTCGGCCGGCAGTGCCTCCGGCGCGACCGCAGCCCGCACCGCCTCCCGGTCGATGAGAGCAGCCACGGCCCGACGTACCCGCGCATCGGCCAGCGGCCCCGCATCGACGCGCATCGCCAGCTGGATGACGGTGGGCTGCGGCGCCGCCTGCACGGACAGGGGCGGGAGCACCCCGGCCAGCGACTGCCGCAGCTGCGATTCGGCAGCCGTCCATGCCACGTCGACGTCGCCGGCGGCGAGCCCGGTGGTCAGCGCGGTGTCGTCGAGCCGGCGCAGCACGAGCTGGTCCAGCACCGCCGGAGTAGCCCAGTAGAGGTCGTTGCGGGTGAGCACGACCTCCCCGCGCGCCCGGTCCACCGACACGATCCGGAACGGTCCCCCCGAAGCCGGCAGCCCACCGGTGAGCGCGCCGACCCACGAACCCGGGGCGTCCTTGAGGATGGACGCCGGCAGCAGGTTGGTGAACAGATGCTGCCAGGCGGGATAGGGCTTGGCGAACACGACGTCGACAGCTTTGCCACCGGCCCGCGAGCGGACGTCGGTGATCAGTCGATAACCGGCGGCGTCCGTGACCCCCGGCTCGCTGCGCATCCGCTGCCACAGGTAGACGAAGTCCTCGGCGGCGATCGGGGTGTTCGTCGACCACGACGCCCGCAGGTCGATCTCGTAGCTCACCGTGAACGGATCGGTCGAGACCACCTCAGCACTCGTCACGACCGTGCGGTCCAGCCGCGGGATCCCGTCGGCGTCCGGGCGGAACACCGACGGCAGCACCAGCGTGGCCAGCGCCGTCGTCGTCGGGGAGAGGTGAGCGAGCAGGTGCGGGTTGAAGCCGGGCCCGAGCTCGTCGACGGCCACCACGAGCCGGGTGGGCTCGGCCGGCGCCGCCGCCGGCGCGGGGGGCGGTAAAGGGGGCACCGGCGCAGGCTCGGTCGCGCACGCGACAAGCAGCAAGGTGAGCATCACCACCAGCCCGCACCCGCCCCAGCGCCCGGAGCCGTGTGGCGACGAACGGCACTGTCGTCGAACAGGTTCCGACGACAGTGCCGTTCGTCGGGTCATCCGCGAGCTCCGGGGGGATGGGGTCGGCACTGATGCTTCGGGCATCGACCGCCTGGCCTCAGACGGCGGACTTCGCGCGTGCCCGCATGCGGTTGCGCGTATGCGAGTCGAGCTCCACCTTACGGATCCGCACCGACTCGGGCGTGACCTCGACACACTCGTCGTTGGCGCAGAACTCCAGAGCCTGCTCGAGGTTGTGCACCGTGGGCGGGGTGAGCCTGACCAGCTCGTCGCTGTTGGACTGGCGCATGTTCGTCAGCTTCTTCTCCCGGGTGATGTTCACCTCGAGGTCGTCGCCGCGGGTGTTCTCCCCGATCACCATGCCGGCATAGACCAAGGTGGCCGGGCCGATGAACAGCACACCGCGATCGGCGAGCTGGTCGACCGCGTAGCCGGTGACCGGGCCAGTGCGGTCGGAGATCAACGAACCGCGCAGCCGCGTGCGCAGCTCACCGACCCACGGGCCGTAGCCGTCGAAGACGTGGCTGGCGATGCCGGCCCCGCGAGTGATCGTGAGGAACTCCGTACGGAAGCCGATCAATCCGCGGCTGGGTACGCGGTAGTCCATGCGGACCCGAGTCTCGCCGTGCACCATCTGGCTCAGCTCGCCCTTGCGGCCCGCGAGCAGCTGCGTGACGGCACCCAGATGCTCGGTGGGCACGTCGACGGAGAGCTGCTCGAACGGCTCATGCACCTTGCCGTCGATCACCTTGGTGACCACCTCGGGCTTGCCGACGGTGAGCTCGAAGCCCTCCCGACGCATCGTCTCCACGAGCACCGCCAGCGCCAGCTCGCCGCGGCCCTGCACCTCCCAGGCGTCGGGGCGCTCGGTGGGCAGCACCCGCAAGGACACGTTGCCGACGAGCTCGGTGTCCAGGCGCGTCTTGACCTGGCGGGCGGTGAGCTTGGTGCCCGGGTGCGGGTCGCGCCCGGCCAGCGGGGAGGTGTTGGTGCCGATGGTGACGGCGATGGCCGGCTCGTCCACGTTGATCCGCGGCAGCGGCACCGGGTGCTCCGGGTCGGCCAGGGTGTCGCCGATCGTGACCTCCGGGATGCCGGCCACCGCCACCAGGTCACCTGCCGACGCCGACTCGGCCTGCACCCGGGTGAGGGCCTCGGTGCGCAGCAGCTCGGTGATCTTGACGCGGGTCACCTTGCCGTCCGCGGTGCACCAGGCGACCTGCTGGCCACGGCGGATCGTGCCCGCGCGGATCCGGCACAGCGCGATGCGGCCGAGGAAGGACGTGGCGTCGAGGTTCGTGACATGGGCCTGAAGCGGGGCGTCCGGGTCGTCGGCGGGCGGCGGGACGTAGGCGCTGATCGTGTCGAAGAGGGCCTCGAGGCCCGGATCGGCTGGCATCTCCCCGTCAGCGGGACGGGTCCTCGACGCCCGACCCGCACGACCGCTCGCGTAGACCACCGGGAGGTCGAGCAGGCGGGTGGTGGTCGCCTCGTCCAGCTCCAGCTCGTCGGCCAGCTCCAGCAGCAGCTCGAGGCTCTCGTTCACGACCTCGGCGACGCGGGCGTCCAGGCGATCGGTCTTGTTCACCACCAGCACCACGGGCAGCCCGGCGGACAGGGTCTTGCGGAGCACGAAACGGGTCTGCGGCAGCGGGCCCTCGCTCGCGTCCACCAGCAACAGCACCCCGTCGACCATGGACAGGCCGCGCTCCACCTCGCCGCCGAAGTCGGCGTGCCCGGGAGTGTCGACGACGTTGACCGTCATTCCCTGCCAGGCGATCGCGGTGTGCTTGGCGAGGATCGTGATGCCCTTCTCCCGCTCCAGGTCGCCGGAGTCCATGATCCGGTCAACGACGGCAGCGCGCTCCCCAAAGGCGCCCGAGGCGCGCAGCATGGCGTCGACCAGCGTGGTCTTGCCGTGGTCGACGTGGGCCACGATGGCGACGTTGCGCAGTTCGGCGCCCGTCGCCGAGGTGCGACCCGCCTCGCCGGGGCCGCGGGTGGCGGCGACCGGGGTAGCGATCGGGCTCGTCACGGGGACGGCCTCGAGGGTGGAACCTGCTGTGCTCACACTTCACGGTAGCCCGTCGCGGCACCGGCCCGTGCCCCGCCGGGAAACCTGGCGCCACGGACGTCGTCGCTGCTGGATGCGTCGGCTGCGGCCGTCCGGCCGTCCCACGGTGCCGATCGGCGCGCGCGAACCGGGTGCCGTCCGGATTGCCCGCGGTCAGGTGCGGCTCCGTCGCACCGGTCGGGCTGCCGTTTCGGGGGGTCGTGGAGCGGTGAATGGCCCAGGTCGGTGGCCGGACGGTCCGGAATGTGGTCGGCGGCAGGACACGCGTGTGGTCGAGCGCTCGCGCCCGCTCGCTCGACCTGCTGACGCTGCAGTAGAAGTGATCGGCAATCTGGAACGCTGTGCCGCGCATGGCGCACCCCGGCGTTCCCAGGTTTTGATTACGACCGGAGGTGTGCAGGATCACGGAACCGGCAACCGCACGACACCCGGTTCTGCATTCTCGGCTATCGATCTCAGGCCCGAACAGGCAGTGCGGCCACGATCTCGTGCCGGATCTCCGCGATTACCAGCCGCGGACGTCCGACCAGGTCGTGCCAGGTGTAGCGCAGGATCGTCCAGCCTGCGCAAACGAGCGCGTTCTGCCGACGCTGGTCGACCTGGGTGCGCTCAGCGTCCATGTGCCACGCCCAGCCGTCGACTTCGATCGCCACGCGGGCCGCCGGGAACGCGATGTCAATCTTGTGGCCGGCGGCCGGGAAGCCACACTGCCAGCCGGTCGTCCCGGCCTCCCGGAGCATCCGGACCAGGAGCCGCTCGGCCACCGACGCCGAGCGGTCCGCTGCGGCGACCAGCAACCGCCCCGCACTCGACGATCCGTGCGACCCCAGGTTGCGGCAGTAAGTCCGGTACGCTTCGGGGAACGGAATCCAGAGCTGCAGTGCACGATCCAGCAGGAGACTCCCGGCGCCGCCGAGCTCGACCGCGCCCTCCAGGACCGTCAACGGCCGCGCGGTGACGGCGACCCCACGGCGGCTGGTGACGTCGGCCGCGGCGAGCTCCCGGCGGCGCACGGCCACCCCTGGGCGGGGACGCGGGTACCGGCGGCGGGAGACCGTCACCCCGACGGTCGCCGGGGCCTGTTCGGCCATCCCGTGCCACCACGCCGCTGCCGCACCCGAGAGCACCGCACCGTCCCCAGCCCATAGCACCACGGCCCGTACGCGGACCTCGTCGTCGTACCGGTGGCCGGCCGCGAGATACACCCTCGGGTAAAGCGGGCGCCAGCGTCGGGTGCGGAGCCGGTGGTCCACCGCGTCGGCGGACATCCCGGCCGCGATGGCCTGCGTGCGCGAGATGACCCCGGCCTGACGGGAAAGGTAACAATCGATCGACATGCCCAGCATCGACGGCGGCCGGACGGATGCGGTTCCCCTGGCGACGTAGATCGTTGCAATCGTGAACGAGACCCGTGGCCCGAGCCATCACAGCCGATGAAAAGATCACCGCACCGGAACCGGGATGACCGTCGACGCCGGCTGGTACTGGCCGGCTGGCACTTCAGCCACCGAACCGCGCCGGTCAGGTGAGCAGCGCAACCAGATCGGCAACCACCGCCCGGTCGGCATCCACCCAGGCCAGAACCGTCAACTCGGCAGGGGCGACCCACCGCAACGCAGAGTGCTCCAGGGCCTGCGGCTCGGGCGTCCCGGGCGTGAGTTGCGCCACATGCACGCGGAGCACCCCCGCCGCGATCGGCAGGTCCGTACCAAGCCTGCCGATCACCAGAACGTCGCTTCCCAACTCCTCCCGGCACTCACGGACGACGGCGTCGGACTCGGTTTCGCCAGCCTCGACCCGTCCGCCGGGAAGCTCCCAGCGCCCAGCCAGCTCCGCCGGGCGGACCCGGCGGGCGGCGAGCACCCGGCCCTTGCGCACGATCGCGGTGGCCACGACGATCGGTGCGATGCCCAGCGCCGCCACCCGCTCGGACAGCACGTCGGCCCGCGCCGCGAGCGCGCGCCGCACGAGCCTGCGCAGCAGCACGGCGTCCGCGACCCGTCCGAGCGGCCCGAACGGCGAGGTCCAGGTCACCTCGTCGTCCACCTGCGTGCCCGCCGAGGTGGTGGTGAGGGTGACCGTGTGCGCCAGCACCCGGGGCAGGCCGTCCGTCCGGACCGAGGCCATACCGTCGACGGACACCGCTGTGACCCGGGCGCCCAGCGGGATCCGGATACCAGGCAGCACGCGCACAGCGAACCTGACCTGATCACCGGGTACGAGCAGCCGGACGGGTGCGAGCAGCCGGTGGCCGGAGTGGCGCAGCGCGGTCGCCACAGCCTCGGGGTCGCGCAGCACGCCGGCGACGGTTCGCGGTGGAGCGTCGATCAGAACGGACGAGCGCTCGACGGGCACGAGCTGGGATCGTCGCATCCGCGACAGTGGCGCCGATACACCTCGATTCGGCCCAGATCACCCGACCTACGCGTGAAAAGACCCCGACCAGCCGTGCCGAGCGGCTCGCCGGGCCCGAATGCGCAACTCGCCG